>Ga0209543_1000074_pt1 | contig 150328 bp, 132 predicted proteins | sample MesohylFT_FD_187296 | JGI IMG/M metagenome (GOLD analysis project Ga0209543, IMG submission 187296) | Host-associated microbial community of the marine sponge Aplysina aerophoba from Gulf of Piran - sponge mesohyl, lysed by freeze-thaw... | ecosystem: Host-associated > Porifera > Sponge >... | reverse complement strand
CGAGCGCAGCTTCGGGCCGAGCCGCTGACCCGTGAGAGGTAGGGAGATGTTCGGCCGCCCGGCCGAACCGGACCCGCGCCCCGCCGCGCCACCCAGCCGCAACAGCCAACGCTTGCGGGACGGCCACCGCCGAGAATACGCCGCGAGCCGGGAGCGCGGGTCCACCATCTCCTTCGAGGACCGCTGCGCCGGGGCGCTGACCGACATCGGCGTCTTCGGCGCGGTCTCCTACCGCGACCTCGCCGAGGCGCGCTTCGGCGGCCACCCCCACACCACCCGGCGGGCCGTGAACGCCTGGATCCGCAAGGGATGGGTCGAGGAGCACCGCGCCGCCGGGCCGAACGGCAACCCGTTCAAGATCCTCTCGCTCACCCGCGAGGGCGTCGCCGAGGCCCGGAAAAAAGCCGCCCGGCGCGGAGTGTATCCCGCGCAGCGGATCCGGACCGAACGCATGAAGCCCGCCGAGGCCGGACACGACACCGCCATCTACCGCGCCGCCTGGAAGGAACGGCGGCGTCTCGCCGAAGAGGGCGCCAACGTCAAGCGCGTCCGGCTCGACGCCGAACTCAAGAGCGCCATCGCGCGCGGGACCGAGGCCGTCCGGCTCAGGCACGGCAGGCAGGCGGCCGACGCCGAGCGCCACCGCATCGCCCGCCAACTCGGCCTTCCGGTCGATGAGGAAGGACGGGTGCTCTACCCCGACGCCCAGATCGAGTACACCGACGCCGAAGGCCGCACCGGCCGCGTCAACATCGAGGCCGTCTCCGGCAACTACCGCGAACCGGCACTGCGCGCGAAGGCCGCCGCCGGGTTCGCGCTTCACGCCAACGGACCGGCAGCCGCAGGGCTCCTCCGAAGACTCGGCCTGGGCAGCGAGGACGGATCCTGGCTGCGCGGCCCCGCCGACCGCGACCCGGCCTCAGTCGAACTCTGACCACCAGGAGAACACAATGCAGCCATGGAAGATCAGCGCGGGCCTCACCGCCGCGATCGCCGGAACGGCGTTCCTGCTCGGCGGCTCGCGCCTCGACTACCTCGCGCCCCATTGGCCGGCAATCCTCGCCGGGCACGGCCTCGCGCTGGCACTTCAGGCCGGGCTCATGCTCGCCGGTCTCGCCGCGGCGATCTACATCGTTGCCCGCACCACGGGGCTCGCCGACCTCGGACGCCGTGTCGATCTCGCCGAGCGGTCCGTACGCCGTGGCGAGGGAGATGCAGGCCTCGAAGACGCGCTCCGCAGGGACGCCGACGGTGACTGGGAGTAGACACCGGCGCCGGAGAACGCGGAGTTCGACCGCGCGCGCGTCCGTCCAGTCGTTGCTCGACAACTGGCTGAAGCAGGCGGAGGCGCTCCGCCGCTACGGGGGCGGAAACCTGGCCGTCGTGCTTGAGAGATGCGCCGACGAACTTGAGGCCACCCTCCGGGAGCGCGACGAGACGACGCTGACGCTGACCGACGCGGCCCGGGAAAGCGGCTACACCAGGGAACACCTCGGACGGCTCGTCCGCGACGGCAAGATCCCGAACGCCGGACGGCCCGGCGCACCCAGAATCGCGCGCAGGCACCTGCCCCGGAAGCACCGGGAACCGGAATCCCCAGCCAGCCCCGCGCTAGCGCGAAAGCAAGGCCGGCGTCAGATTTCTGGTAGAGGGATCGTGCGGTCCATCATCGAGAAAGGAATCGAATGATGGCACGCGCGAAGAGAAGCCGCCGGAGCTATAGCGCCGGCGAGTGGGGCCGGAACCGGGTCCGGGTTTACCCCGACCCCAAGACCGGCATGATCCAGATCGAGTGGCGCGACAACGGACGTAGGCTACGCAGGTCGCTCAAGCACCGCGACTGGGCCAAAGCCAAGAGGCAGGCCGACGAGATTGCGGCCGGCCTTGAGCCGCTGGCCACGAACGCGGCGGCAGCCGAGCCCGAGCCACTTACCCTGGAGACGCTGTTTGACATCTACGGTGACGAGGTCACGCCCACCAAGGCGAAAGGAACCCAGAAGTACGACCGGGCCACGATGAAGATGTTCCTCCGGTTCTTCGGGAAACACCGCAAGGCCAAGACGCTGTCGCAACGCGACTGGGACCGCTTCATCCGGGCACGGCGCGCGGGGAAGGCTGGACGGAGCGGCAAGCCCGCCGCCGACCGGACCATCCAGCAGGACCTGAAGCTGTTGCTCGCGATCCTCAACTGGGCGGCGAGGTCACGAGACGAGGAGGGACAGCTCCTCCTCCAGTCGAACCCGCTATGGGGACTCAAAGCGCCGTCCGAGAAGAACCCGCACCGGGTGGTGCTGACCCAGGCCGAGTACGAGGCGTTGCTCCGGGTGGCCCGGGAGGTGGACTGGCGATTCAGGGTGGCGCTCGTGCTCGCGCACGAGACGGGCCACCGTATCGGGTCAATCCGGCAGCTTCGTTGGTCTGACATCGACATCGATGCACGGACGATCCGGTGGCGGGGCGAGCATGAGAAGACCGGCTACGAGCACCGGACGCCCATGACCGCCATGGCGCGGGCCGTTCTGGTCGAGGCGCGGAGGCACAACCCCGGGATCGGGGACGCGCCCGTGATGCCCGCGCCGAAGAAGGACCCGTTCGCGTGCATGAGCCGCTCGCTGGCGCGCGACTGGTGGAAGAGGGCCGAGAGGCTCGCGGGGCTGGACCCTAAGCGGGGACGCGGCTGGCACTCGCTCAGGCGGAAATTCGCTTCCGACCTCATGGAGGTGCCACTCAAGGTGCTCTGTGACCTGGGCGGGTGGAAGACAGCCCAGACGGTCCTCCAGTGCTACCAGAGGCCCGACGAGGACCGGCTCAGGAAGGCACTCGAGGCGTACCGGGAGGTCGGTTCCGCGTCCAATTAGCCGGAAAATTTGCCGGAATCGCGTCCTCGAAATCCCGTAAGTCGTTATGGGCCTGGGTGGACTTGAACCACCGACCTCACGCTTATCAGGCGTGCGCTCTAACCACCTGAGCTACAGGCCCCGCTTCGCCGTGTCGGAGCCTGCGCGGGTCTCCCCACGGGCCCCACGGGCGAGGAAAGCTAGAAGACACGGGCGGTAGCTTCAAGTGCGAGCCGCCGGTTCTGCGAGCTGCCGGTTCCGCCTACAGCGTCCGACTTCCCCTAGAGCGGCCGGTTCGGATTGGCGATGGTCCGCCACATGTGCGACGATGCGGTGTTGTCCATCCCGAGCCCTTCCCTGGGCTGCTTGAACTGGCGGCCGATGATATCGGTGAACACCTCGATGTCGACGTCCATGTCGTCCTGGAAGGCGTAGGTGTCGTTCACCGTGATCAGGCGTGCCTCGCCGTACCACCTGTGGGCCCGCGCAAATTCATACGCCCGCCGGATGTACGGCTCCGGGACGTAGTCGTGGCCGAAGATCCGGTTGTACATCTCCGGATACTCGTACCCGAACTCCTCGTCCGGATAGAAGCGGAGCGGCGCGTGGTAGCGGATGCCCCAGGAGACGCGCTCGTCCACGTAGGGCTCGACCAGCTGGGCGCCCCACCAGCCGTGGTCCACCTTGATCAGGTTCAGAACCACGTCGTGCATCAGGCAGGCGAAGATGGTCCGCTCCGGCTGACCCGTGTTGAGCGCGTGCGTGGCACTCTGCAGCACATGATTCGCGGGCGCGAAGCGCAGGCGGAAGAAGTCGAGCAGCGTCGGGTTTTTCGGCAGGGGCTCGAATTCCTCTTCCGTGGGCCGGAAGAGGTTCCCGGTACCCCTCGGAGGCCTCGGACCTTCCTGCTCCAACTCCTCAAGGGTGATGATGGAGCCCGCCTCCCCGTCGGCTTCGCCCCGCCTCAGGGCAATCTTCTTGTCGAGCTCCTCCTCCATGTAGTGCTCCAACTCCTCCGCCTTGTCTTCATGCGACATGGCGGCGAGAGCACCAGCGGGAAGGGTGGCGAGGAAGGTTTTGCGATCAACTTCCACCATCGTAACCTCCAGCCGAGGGTTGGCATCAGCCCTCTGCTGTCTCCGGTCACCCCGCGAAGCGTAGGGCCTTTCCTCCACCTGACACTAGTACGCCACGCATGTGCGCACGGCAAGTGCCGGACCGCGTGAAATCGCGTGGTGGGGCGCCGGATGCGCCACCCCCCCACCCACCCCTATCGCGGCGGCCCGATCGTGCCCACCCACCGCCCCGGGCGCGGCCCCGTCCCCGGCGCCGGAACCGCCGCCACCACCATGCCACCCTCGTCCAGCACGGTCACGAGGCCCGCGCCGCCCACCCACTCGCGCGCTTCGGGTGTGGCCCCGGTGATCACGACCCTGCCCCCCGGCACGAGCACCCGGAGAGATTCGCCCCACCACCCCTCCCCTTCCGCCCCGGCGACCACCACCCCCCGCACCACCCCGTCGCGCAGCGGCAACTTCGGCCCGGTGACGAACGCGCTCACACCCTTTGCCGCCACGGCTCGCCCCCGCCATCCCACCACCACCACCTCGATCCCGCGCACCAGCCGCGCCAGCGGCCCGGCTTCGGCGCGATGAGCGTCCGGCACGACGATCAGCCCGGGACCCTCGGCCACGCCAAGCGCGGCGGCGAGGCGCAGCGCCCGGGATTCAACCTCCCCGGCCGACGCGTCCGTTTCCTCCGGCTCAACCGGCGCCGGTCCCCTCGGCGGCGGGCGCAGGTCCGCGAAGCCCTCGCCCACCGGAAACCGGTCGCGGCAGTTGGGGCAGCCGAACTCTCCCTCCCGCACACGGCGGTCGCGCACGTCGCGCGCCAGCAGGACCAGCCCGAACGGCGGCCCGCAGCGAGGGCACACCAGGTGGTCCGTGAGGACGACGTTCACCCGCGCTCGATCCTTAGGAGAGGGACCGCGACGTCGTCGGGCAGCCCGGCCACAAAACAGGCAGCGCGCGCGATGTCGTCGGGCCGCAGCATGTGGGCGCGGTCGGGCAGATCCGGTGCCGAGTCGGGGTCGAGGGGATCCCAGAGCGAGGTGTCGACAGCCCCCGGTTCCAGCAGGCAGGCCCTCACTCCCGTTCCCCGAATCTCCTCCAGCAGCACTTCGTGGAATCCGCGCATCCCGAACTTGGACGCGGAGTAGGCTGCGTTGTCGGGGAAGGCCCGCCACCCGGCCACCGACCCCACGTTGATCACGAGTCCCGATCCGGCCTCCAGCATGCCGCGCAGGAACGCGCGCGTCACATGAAAGACTCCACCGAGATTGACGTCAAGATTGCGACTCAGGATCTCTCCACCGGTCTCCGCGACCGACGCCAGGTCGAACACGCCCGCCGAGTTGACCAGCACCGACAGCGGCACGCCGCCACTCTCCACAACGGCGCGCGCACGGTCGACTTCTTCCTCCACGGTCACGTCGAAGGGCAGCGCGACCCCGTCGATCTCGACCGCCAGGCGCTCAAGCCGTGCCCGGCGCCGGCCGGCCGCGTAGACGTGGAAGCCGTCTCCGGCCAGACGTCGCACAATGGCCTCGCCGATCCCCCCCGTAGCTCCGGTGACCAGGGCGGTTGCACGGGCACCGCCGCCGCTGGCGCTCGCCGGCCCGCCTTCATTCACCGGAGTACTCCACGAAGTGGCGCGGTGTCTCCCACAGGACCAGCCTGTCCAGCTTCGCCGGCGGAGGAATGAGCGGCGCAATCCGCTCCCACATCCTCACCACGAGGTTCTCGGTGGACGGGATGACCCCTTCGAGCCACGACACGTCCAGGTTCAGGTTTCGGTGATCCAGGTCGTCCACCACGCGGCGGTTCACGAGGTTCTTGAGATCCTTGAGGTCCATCACGTAGCCGGTCTCCGCGTTGACCGGCCCTGACACCGTCACTTCCAGATCGTAGTTGTGACCGTGCCAGTTCGCGTTCGCGCAGTCACCGAAAACGCGGCTGTTCCTGGCGTCGCTCCACTCGGGGCGAGCAAGACGATGGGCTGCGCTGAAGTGCAGGCGGCGGGTAATTCGAACCCGTGGCATTGGCTGTCCCCCGGTGGTAGTTGAGTACTACCGAAAAATAAGGGCCGGCGTCCACGAAGGAACGCCGGCCCCTATGTGCCGGAGGGTGTTACCTGAAGCCCGGGCTCAACTTTTGGTGACTCCCCCGCTGCTTTCGCAGTCCCCCTTCCGGGGCGTGACGTCCACCGCGGGAGGTAGTCCCGGCTCTTCCAGTGTTGGCTCAAATACGAGCCCCCCAGCACAGTCGGAATATGAAGACCGAACCCCGGAACCGCAACAACTTTTCGAAAACCGGTCCCGACGCGACATGCCGGCGCCCGGCCGTCACGAGTCTCCGGCACGGCCGTCGCGCGTCTCCGGCACAGCCGTCACGCGCTCCCAGCCCCTGCCGTCACCCGCTTCCCGGGACCCCCGGCTCGGTCATCTGGCGCACGTCCAGCGCGTCGTCCAGCTCGTCCGCGTCGATCAGTCCCATCTCCTCCACTACCTCCCGAACCGACCGGCCCTCGTTCGCCGCCTTCTTCGCGACGATGGTCGCCTTGTCATAGCCGATCCGGGCGTTCAGCGCGGTGGCGATGGAAGGGTTGCGCTCCAGCAGCTCGCGGGCGCGCTCCGGCCGGGCCGTGATCCCGGCAATGCACCGATCGGCGAAAACGGTGGCCGCATTGGCCAGAAGCGTGATGGATTCCAGCAGAGCGTCGGCCATGACCGGCATCATCACGTTGAGTTCGAAGTTGCCGCGCTGGCCACCGATGGTGACGGTCGTGGCGTTCCCCATGACCCGGGCACACACCATCATGAGCGCCTCGCACATGACGGGGTTCACCTTTCCGGGCATGATCGAGCTGCCCGGCTGCACCGCCGGAAGCTGAATCTCCGAAATCCCCGACGTCGGGCCGCTCGCCAGCCAGCGCACGTCGTCGGCGATCTTCATGAGGCTGGCCGCCACGGTGTTGAGCGCGCCCGCCAGCGAGACGCACGCGTCCTTGGCGCCCTGGGCCTCGAAGTGGTCTTCCGCCTCGCGGAATTCGATGCCGTAGGTGGCCGCCACCCTCGCCATCGTCCGGCCCGCGAATTCGGGGTGGGCGTTGATCCCGGTTCCCGTGGCGGTTCCCCCCAGCGCCACCTCGGCGAGCTCTTCGCCGGCGCGCTCCACCCGCCCCATCCCCAGGGTCGCCTGGCGCGCGTAGCCCCCGAACTCCTGTCCGAGGCGGACCGGCGTCGCATCCATGAGGTGCGTGCGGCCCGACTTGACGATCCCGTCGAAGTCGCGCGCCTTTTCGGCGAGGGCATCGCGCAGATGGCCGAGGGCGGGGATCAGCTCGCCGCTGAGCGCGGCCCGGCACGAGACGTGGATCGCGGTCGGGATGATGTCGTTCGAGGATTGGCCGTAGTTGACGTGGTCGTTCGCGTGAACATGTGCCGCGCCTGTGGCCGCTCGGTTGGCCAGCGCCGCGATCACCTCGTTCGCGTTCATGTTGGTGGACGTGCCCGATCCGGTCTGGTAGATGTCCAGCGGGAAATGGTCGTCCCACCCGCCTTCGGCGACTTCCCGCGAAGCGGCGGCGATGGCGGCCCCCCGTTCGGGCGTGAGGAGTCCCAGCTCGACGTTGGTCTCGGCGGCGGCTTCCTTCAGCCGCCCCAGCGCCTCGATGAAACGACGCCCGAAGCGCCGCCCGCTGATGGGAAAGTTCTCGACCGCGCGCTGGGTCTGAGCGCCGTAAAGGGCGTCGGCGGGCACCCGCACCTCGCCCATGGAGTCCTTCTCGATTCGATGTGTTTTCGACACGATGTCACGCCTCGTTGTTTAGATTGACCGCGCGGAAGGTACCACGGGCAGCAACGGAATTCACCCCCATCCCCGAGGGAGACACCGAATGAACCCGGTCGCACTCGTGACAGGCGGCGGCGTGAGGGTGGGAAGAGCGATCGCCCTGGGGTTGGTCGAGGGCGGGTACGACCTGGTCGTCAGCTACAACTCGTCGGGGACGGGGGCGGCCGACGTCGCGACCGAGGCAGCGCGTCTGGGGAGGCGTGCCCACCCGGTGCGGGCGGACCTGTCACGCGAGGCGGATGCCGTTCGCCTGGCACGCTCGGTCGCAGATCGCTTCGGGCGACTCGACCTGCTGGTGAATTCGGCGTCCAGCTTCGTTGCAAACGACCTGCTCGAGGTGACCACAGAGGAGTGGGACGCGGTCATGGCGGTGAACCTGCGCGCGCCCTTCCTGCTGGTCCGCGAGACCGCCGCCCTGCTTCGCGCCGCTCGGGGATCGATCGTGAACATCGTGGACCTGTCCGCCCTGCGGCCCTGGACCAGCCACCCTCACCACTCGGTCTCGAAAGCGGGCCTCCTGCACCTCACGAAGGTGATGGCCCGAGCGCTCGCGCCCCATGTGCGCGCAAACGCGGTTGCGCCCGGGCACGTGCTCCCGCCCGAGAACTTCAGCCCGGCGGACATCGAGCGCGACCGGCGGCGCGTGCCGCTGGGCAGGATCGGCACGCCGGGCGACGTGGTGGGCGCAGTGCGGTTTCTGGCGGGGGCCGACTACGTGACCGGCGAGGTGATCGTCGTGGACGGGGGGTTGGGGTTGAGCGGCTGAGCGGACGCCATGGCTTGCTGTCAGCGATCGGAATTACGCTATTGAGTAAAATTACTCAGTAGGGTAATATTGATCCATGGAATCCTTCGAACGCCCAGACGGAAAGACCCTTCTGGCTCGCCTGCGTGAAGAGCCCCGGTGGCTCATTATCATCACCGGACCGCGCCAGACGGGAAAGACTACGCTGGTCAGGCAGGTTCTCGGCCGGATCCGCCGACCGTCCACCCATATAGCGGTAGACGCACCCGATCCCACCACATTCCCGGTCACCACCGGATTCCGGGGGGATCTGACGTCATTGACGACGGGCACCTCCCTTCCGCCCGTGGACAGGCGGGACACACGTTGGCTCGTCCGCACATGGGAAGAGGCCCGGCTCGCAGCCAGGGCAACCGAGGGTGGCTTCGTACTGGCGCTCGACGAGATTCAGAAGATCCCGAACTGGTCCGAGACAGTGAAGGGATTGTGGGACGCTGATCGGCTTGTCGGTCTTCCTCTTCATGTCATTCTTCTGGGCTCGGCTCCGCTTCTCATGCAACGCGGGCTGACCGAGAGCCTGGCGGGTCGCTACGAGATCCTGGAACTCGCCCACTGGTCATTTGCCGAGATGGCCGAGGCGTTCGATTTCGATCTCGACCGCTACGTCTACTTCGGCGGCTACCCGGGTCCGGCACCACTTATTCGCGATGAGACCCGGTGGCGAAGCTTCATTCACCGGTCGGTAATCGAGCCCAACATCGAACGCGACATTCTCGCCCTGGAGCGGGTGGACAAGCACATTCTCCTTAAGCAGCTCTTCAGTCTCGGCGCCGAGTATTCCGGAGAGATCCTCTCGTACAACAAGATGCTCGGCCAGCTCGATGAGGCGGGCAATACGACCACCCTGGCCCGCTACCTGGACTTGCTGTCCAGCGCAAGCCTCATCACCGGACTCTCGAAGTACGCCGGGCGTCCCCACCGCCGCCGGGCTTCGAGCCCCAAACTCAATGTTCTCAACACCGCGCTCATGTCGGTCCACTCCGCCTACACCTTCGCGCAGGCGCGGGCCGACCGGACGTTCTGGGGTCATCTCGTGGAGAGCGCCGTTGGCGCGCATCTGGTCAACACCGGCCGTCCGGAATGCCGCGTCTACTACTGGCGCGACCGGGGACGAGAGGTGGACTTCGTCCTGGAGCACGGGCGGAGGCTGGTCATCCTCGAGGTCAAGAGCGGCAAGCGGCGCGGCAGCGTCAGTGGGCTTGAGGCGTTCAGGAAGAGTTTCCCGGTCAAGGCATCCCACATCGTGGGCATGGGTGGAATCCCGGTCTCGGAGTTCCTGTTGACACCCGCTCGGGAGTGGTTCGAGGAATGATGAAGCACTTCGTTGAGCGGACGTGCACTGTGGTTCGCAGGAGTGAGGAAGAACGGGGGGGGAATACGGAAACGAGTTATCAGGACGAGACTGAGTCACGCCCGCTGGCGTTGTTTCGGGAGACCGGGGCTTACGTGCTGCTGGGGTCTCCGGGGGCTGGGAAGACGGAGGCGTTTCGACACGAGGCACAGTGTGAAGGGATCGAGCCCATCACCGCCCGTGACTTCTGGAACCTGCAGCCGCCCCCCGATTGGCAGGACGAGACGCTCTATATCGATGGCCTCGACGAGGTGCGAGCGGGAGCGGCCGATGGACGCACGCCGTTCGATGGGATTCGAGCAAAGCTGCAGGACTTGGGATGCTCACGATTCCGGCTCTCCTGCCGAGAGGCGGACTGGTTCGGCGCCAACGACAGAGAGCGCCTGAAGGCAGTCGCTCCCAATGGCGAGGTGCAGGTGCTGCGGCTTGATCCGCTGTCGGATCCCGGGGTTATCGAGATCCTGGAGCGGAACCACGATGTTGCCGATCCGGCAGCTTTCGTCGCGAAGGCCCGAGAGCGAGGAGTGGAGGACCTCCTCCGGAATCCGCAGAACCTGCGAATGCTTGTGGAAGCCGTGGGAGAGGCCGACGAAGAATGGCCACGGACGCGAACCGAGACGTTCGACATGGCCTGTCGCAGGCTCATCTCCGAGGAGAATCGCGAGCACCAGATCGCATGCAGCCGCACCTTCAACACGAAGACTCTACTGGACGCGGCTGGCGATCTCTGCGCTCTGGTGCTCCTGGCTGGCAAGGCGGGCGTCACCCAACCCGGGACCATGCCCGACGCGAATCACCCCCGTCTGGATCACGTCCCTCGTGTGGAGCAGCAGCTCCTTCGACGTGTCGTGGGTACCAATCTGTTCACTATGCCTTCCGAGGGCCGCCTGGCTCCCGAGCACCGGCAGATCGCCGAGTTCCTCGCGGCGCGGCGCCTCGCGAATCTGATCGCGGAAGGGCTTCCGGCCGGAAGAGTCCTCTCGCTCATGAGCGGTTTCGATGCCGGGATCATCTCCGAGTTCCGGGGTCTCGCCGGCTGGCTGGCTGCTTTGAGCCAGCCAACTCGCGCCGAGATCATCGAACGCGACCCTCTCGGAGTCGTTCTCTACGGGGACGTTGAGTCGTTCACCGTCCACGACAAGAGGCTCGCCTGGCAAGCCATGAGGGGGGAGATCGACCAGAATCCGTGGCTGGTGTCCTACACGAGCTCGGACTTGCCACTACGGTCCCTTGTCGGTCCCGACCTCGAGGACGACATGCGGCAGGCGCTGACCGATCCGGCACGAGACGAAGCACACCAGTCCTTCGTCCTCCTGATCGCCGCGGCAATCCCGGACGCGGCCCCGTTTCCCGAACTTGCGGATCCGCTGATGGCCGTTGTTCGGGACGATTCCTGGGGACCGACCATCCGATGCGCCGCCCTGGAAGCGTACATCCGAGCCGGTCAGGATGACCCTGTAGTCTCGGCGACGCTTCGAGAGTTGCTTGACGATGTTTTCACTGGTGTCGTGGCGACCCAGGACGACGATCTGCTGGGTACGTTGCTGACGGAGCTGTATCCGGATGACCTGCCGGTAGCAGACCTGGTCGGCTACCTGCGCGAACCGTCCCGGCGCAACCTATGGACACGTTATGGCAGGTTCTGGACGGATCGCCTGATCGAGAAGTCGACAGTTCGGAAAATGGTCCAACTGCTTGATCTGCTCAAAGTGCCGATGGAGCGGGTCCGGGCGGAATTGGGGGAATTCCCAAGGCGAGTCGATCTGGTGCTTCGACCGTCCATCGTGCTTCTTCGGCATCTTCTGGGCTGTTCACCCGAGAGCATCTCGCGAGAGCAACTCCTTCACTGGCTTGACTTCGCGGGTTGGATTGGGCGGGAGCTGGAATTCGGCCATGGCGGCGTGGTTGGAGATGCTCAGTTCTTCAGGGACTGGCTCTCCGACCGACCCGACACACAAAAGGCGATTGTCGAGAACGGTGTGATCAGGTGCCGAGAGGATCGTCACTTCTTTCCGTGCATGGGCCGTGTGAAACGAAGCCTCTTCCATGCCAGCCCACCGGAGGACTACGGCAGCTGGTGCGCGGATCAGGCGCTCAGTGCAGCGAGTGACACGGTAGCCCACTGGTTCGTCTGGGAGTCAGCCGCGTTTGTCCACAAAGCGAAAGGACGTGGTCCCCGACTGAGGGAGGCGATCGCTCGTGAGCTCAGTGACGATGCCCGGCTCGCTCGATTGTTCGATGATAGGCTGGAGTCTCTGGAAGAGGAGAATCGCCTCCAGGAGGGTGCACCAAAGACCCCGCAGGCGCATCCGATACCGCATGACGGCCGCTTCGATGAACTGCGTGGTTTGGTCAAGGCCAGTGCGCCGGCCCTCCATGACAATCAATGTCCACCGAACCTACTCCATCACCTCGCTCGGGCTTACCTGAATGACTTCTCGGATGTCCGGGGAGAGACGCCGCAAGACCGACTTCGGTTCCTTCTCGGACACGAAGACGGCCTCCATGCTGCCGCTCTAGCCGGTCTCCGTGGAGTGATCGACCGGGAAGACCTCCCCACGGACACCGAGATTCTAAGGCTCATTGTCCAAGGACAACTGCATTTGTTGGCCTATCCGTTCATGGCAGGTCTGGAGGAAGTCCTCAAGCACACCGAAACAAGCGACTTCCATCTCAATGACGCCCAGAAGCGACTGGCGCTGGCCATCCACTTCGCGGTCTGGAGATTGCCTCATTCGGCGAATCTGGGGCATCCGCCGCGTTGGCTCGAGATGCTCGTGGCACAAGACCCGAATACGGTTTCGGAGGTTTGGGGACGTTGCGCCCGAGCCAAGCTGCAACAAGGGGAGGGGGTGCTACCGGACGCGTATGAGTTGGCCCACAAGCCGGATTTCGCTTCGCTGGCGCAAGCGGCGGCCGTGCGGCTGCTGAAGGGCTTTCCGGTTCGTTGTAAGGTGAGTCAACTTTCGATCTTGAGTTCTTGGCTTCAAGCCGCCTGTTTGCACGCGGACCAGGGACAATTCCTTGAGTTGATCGAGACGAAGCTCGCGTACCGGAGTATGAACGCTGGTCAGAGGGTCTATTGGCTCGTCGCAGGTCTCTTCGTGCGACCGGAGTCGTACAGCGATCGGTTGCAAGCGTATGTTTCCGGCAACAGTCGCCGGATTCAGCGGGTGGCGGAAATGGCAGTGGACACTCATGCAGTGCCGCAGTCCTTGCGAGACACGTGGGATGTGACTGTGCTGTCGACCTTGATTCGGTTGATTGGACCCTACAGTGTTCCACCGCCAAGCGCGGGCGAGGGCTACTGGGTGACGTGGCCGATCCAAGCCCATTTGAGTCTTCACGGACTCATTGACCGACTCGCCGAGGAAGCTTCAGCTCCTGCCCGATTGGCGCTAGAGTCCCTCGCCGCGGACGATCGACTCGTACACTGGAAGTCCAAGCTTCTGGATCGCCTCCATCGGCAGCGGAGCATCCGACGGGAAGCCAACTACACGCATCCGAGCCTCGAACGGGTCGCTGAGGTCCTGGACAACGGTCGACCCGCCAATGCGGCCGATCTCCGGGCACTAACCGTCGATCTGCTGCATCGATTCTCCAGGAGGATCCGGGACGGAGCCACATCGGACTGGCGGCAGTACTGGAATGTCGACCAATACAACCGGGCAGAGAAGCCGAAACCGGAGGACGCTGGCAGGGATGCCCTGCTGTCCGACCTGGAGCAGGCGCTGACACCTCTGGGGGTAGAGGGCGTCAAGGAGGGTTACTACGCCGACGACAAGCGTGCCGACATTCGTCTCTCAGTCCCCGGATACAACGTCCCGATCGAGATCAAGCGGAGCTGCCATGACGACTGGTGGAGCGCTATCAAGACCCAGCTCATCGAGCAGTACGTCCGCGATCCCGGCACCGACGGATACGGAATCTACCTGGTGTTCTGGTTCGGAGAGGCAGAGGGCTGCCGACCAGTCCCGGCGTCGGGACGAAAGCCGAAGTCACCCGATGAACTCAAGCAAGCACTCCTCAAAACCCTCTCCGACCGCGAACGCCGCAAGATCTCGGTCTGCGTCATCGACGTTTCGAAACCAGTCGCCTGAGAGCCCCAGCCAGGCATGGATGAGCCGTTTGTCCGCCACAATCATGCCCAAATGGCGGACAAACGGTGTTGCGGACGCGTTTTGTGAGTAAAATCACTCAGGACTGTAACCGATCACGGCCTTCGCCCACTCGGCTCCCACCTCACCCGTGCGCCAAGAACCGCTCCGCTTCCAGCGCCGCCATGCACCCCGTCCCCGCCGCCGACACGGCCTGCCGGTAGTAGTCGTCCATCACGTCCCCCGCCGCGAACACGCCCGGCACGTTCGTCTCCGTGCGCCACGGGGTCGGCAGCCGCACATACCCGTTGTCCTTGAGATCGATCTGGCCGCGCAGAAACCCCGTGTTGGGATCGTGACCGATCGCCACGAACATCCCCCCGACCTCCACCTCCCGCCGCTCGCCCGTCACGGTGTCGCGCAGCCGCAACCCGGTGATCACGTCGTCGCCGAGCACCTCTTCCACCACGCTGTTCCAAAGAAACGTCATCTTCTCGCTGGCCAGCGCGCGTTCCTGCATGATCTGCGAGGCCCTGAGTTCGTCGCGCCGGTGAACCAGCAGCACCTCGCTGGCGAACTTCGTCATGTACAGGGCTTCCTCCATGGCGCTGTCGCCGCCGCCCACCACGGCGACCACCTGCCCGCGGAAGTGCGGCAGGGCTCCGTCGCACACGGCACAGGCGGACACCCCGCCACCGCTCTGCGCCAGCCGCTCCTCGCCCGGAACGCCCAGCCAGCGCGCGTTGGCGCCCGTCGCGAGCACCACGGTCTCGGCGAGCAGCTCCTGGCCGCCGGAAGAACGCAAACGGAACGGACGGCTCGAAAAATCGACCTCTTCGATGTCCTCGGTTACCACGCGCGTGTCGAAGCGCAGCGCCTGGTTCCTGAAGTCCGTCATCATCTCGATTCCGCCTATGCCGTCGGGGAAGCCCGGGTAGTTCTCCACGTCGGTGGTGAACATGAGCTGGCCGCCCGGAATCATCGTGCGGCTTCCGGCTCCCTCGAAGACAAGAGGGTTCAGGTTCGCCCGGGCGGCGTAGATGGCGGCGGTCCAGCCCGCGGGGCCGGAACCTATGACGACGATGGTCTCCTTGTTCATTTCGAAAGGACCGGTCCTTGCTTGTAGAGTGACGATGTCTGGTAGCGCTCGAGTCCCCGGACCACGAGGAGCTTCACGCCCACGGCGAGCGGCACGCCGATCAGAAGCCCGGCAAAGCCGAAGAAGAAGCCGCCCAGGGACAGCGACAGCACGATCCACACGGGGTGGAGTCCTACCGATTCGCCCACGATCCGCGGACTGATCACGGCGCTCTCGAGGCCCTGCGCGATGCCGTAGACGATGGCCACCTTGCCGAGCGAGAGCCCGATGTTGTCGCTGACGAGCGCCAGGATGATCGCGGGGACAAGGGAAACGACCACACCCAGGTACGGCACGATGCCCAGCACCGCGACGGTGGCGCCGAGCAGGAACGAATACGGGAAGCCGACGATCAGCAGGCCCAGCCAGGTGATGCCCCCGGTCAGCAGGGACGCCGACACCTGGCCGCGCAGGTAGCGCGAAAGGAGGTCGTCGTAGTCGCGCAGAAGGCTGCTTGCGCTGGATCGAATCTTGCCGGGAAGAAGATTGCCCACACGTGCCACGATCAGATCGTAGTCGCGCAGGAGGTAGAACATGAGCACGGGGGTGAGCACCAGGTAGCCGAGCACGGTGATGATGGTGCCGAAACCGCGTCCGAGCCCCAGTACGGTCGCCCACGCACGCTCGGTGAGCTCGGCGCGCCGGGATTCCAGGAAGTCGGTCACGGTCCGTGCGTCGATGGCCTGAACCCGCTCGAGCAACACCGCTTCGTTCACGAACGGGATATCGAAGCCGAGCGACTCGGGGCTCAGCCCGCGGACCCAGGCAGTGAACTCTCCCATGACACGTGGCGATTCGCCGATCAGGGCACGTGCCTGCCGCACCAGCTCGGGGAGCGCCACCATCATGGCCACCGCGCCCGCCGCCAGGACGGGTACGAGAATGAGGAAGATCGCGGCCGTACGGCCTATGCGCGGATGCGCGGAAACCCTGTCGGCGACGGGGTCCAGGATGTAGGCGAGCACAAAGGCCAGGAAGAACGGCGCAAGCAGGGTGCCGGCCGTGTCGAGCACCCACACCGCCGCGAGAAGGGTGGCCAGGGTCACCATGAGGGCGTGGCCGCGGATGCCGCGGAAGGGCGCGAGAACCGCAATGAACACCAGGTAGAGGAGGAACGGGTTGAGGAGGTCCCTGAGGCTGAAGAGAAAGAACCCCGCCACGAGCACGAGCACCGCTCCCTGCGCAACACGCCACGGCACGTCGCCGCCGTCCCGCATGTCCGGGCTCACCAGCCCGCCTCGCTGATCATTTCCCTCGCCCGCAGCACGACCCCCCGCGTGTCGGCGTAGACGATCCTGGTGGCCGCATCCGACAGCGGCAGCCATGCGCAGTCGGTAATGCCCTCTTCGCGCCGCGGGGCCGGGTCGCCCGCGCGGCTCCGCATGAGGAAGAAGGTGCAGTATTTGTGGACCGTGTCGTCCCCGTGCCGGAACGTCCAGTCCACCGTGTCGATCTTGGGTCCGACCAGGTCGGGCCGGACGGCTGTCTCCTCCTCCACCTCGCGCGCCGCCGCCTCTCGCATGCTCTCGCCGCCCTCCATGTGCCCCTTGGGAAGAGACCATTTCCCATAGGGGTCCTTGATCAGGAGCACATGCCAGGTTCCCCCCAAAAGACGCACCACCACTCCACCCGCGCTACGCTCGATCCGAGCGACCACATCTTGCATTGCGTATCACCTCTATTGGAAGACCGAGAAGCTCAGATAGCGGCTCGGATGTTCCTGGATGTCCCTCAGCAGTGCCCGCAACTCCTCGATCGCGTCGGCGGCTCCCGTCGCGAGCGTTGGATCGCCCAGGAGGCGGCCCAGCGAGCCTTCCCCGGCCTCCGCAGTCGCGAGAACTGCGTCCAGCCGCGCGAAGGTGGCGTCCGCCTGTCGCGCGGCGGAGCGAAGTTCCTCCATCCCCTGGCTCATCCCCTCCGTCAGGACCCGGACGTTTTCCATCCCGGCGCCCGCGTCCGCCAACATCTCCTCCAGAGTGGTCCCCCCCATCAGCGTGTTGACCCGCTCGAAGGAGATCCGGGCCTCCCGAGCCGCGGCGGCCAGCTCTCGCGCGGACGAGTCCACGCCCTCGGCCAGGTCCTCGAAGCGGTCTGCCTGCTGCGACACGATCTCCGAGAGACCGTCGCTCACCTCGCCCAGGTTGTCGATCGCCCGGCGCAGGTTTTGCGCCGTCTCTTCCGTGAAGGCGATCTCGAAACGCTCGGAAATGCTCGTCAGGTTGCTCGCGATTTCGTCGGCCGTCGCGGTGAGTCGCGAAAAATCGGGCAGGGCGGCCCCGGGAAGCACCCCTTCCTCGGGGTAGTCCAGGTACGGGTGCGTCTGGTATTCGCCCCGGCGAATGATCTCCGCCTGCCAGTCCCCGAACATGGACTCGGGCGCGATCAGCACGGCTGCGTCGGAGGGAATGACCAGGTCGGGCCGGACGGTCATCTCCACCATGACGGCCTCCCCGCTCGGAACCACGGACACCGCTTCCACCCGACCCACCGAGACGCCGCGGAACTTCACCGCGGCGCCTTCCACGAGCTGTCCCACCGTGGTCGCCGCGGCACGGAGCGCAACCCGGTCGCGGCCCCACCCTCCCTGCAGCCAGATCGTGCCCGCAACGCCCACCGCAATCCCCAGCAGCACCACCGCTCCCACCAGAATCTCTCGTCTACGGTCCATTCCGTCGTCCTCCCTGCAATCCATAGTAAAGGCCCGGATCCCCCTCGACGAAGCCCCTCAGCACGTCGTCCCGGGCAGTGCGCACCTCGGCCGGCGTACCGGTGAATCGGGCCTTCCCTTCGTGGAGGAGGGTGATCCGGTCGGCCACCCTGAAGGCGCTGGTCATGTCGTGCGTTACTACGAGCCCCGTCACGCCGAGCTCGTCACGCATCCGCAGGATGAGCCCGTCGATCACCGATGTGGTCACCGGATCGAGCCCGGTGGTGGGCTCGTCGTACAACAGGTACTTGGGCGACGCGGCGATCGCCCGCGCGAGGCCGGCGCGCTTCCGCTGACCCCCGCTGAGCTCCGCCGGATATCGCCCGCCCAGGCCGTCGAGATCGACGAGTCCCAGACATTCCGACACCCGCGTTTCGGTCCTTCCACGGTCCCACCCCGGCAGCCGCCGGAGCCCCATGCCCACGTTCTCGGCAATGGTCATGGAGTCGAAGAGCGCCGCGAACTGGAAGACGTAACCGATCCGGCGTCGCAAACGGGCCAGATCGTCCCGGGCCAGCTCGGGGACCGAATGATCGTCCACGACCACCACGCCCGAATCGGGCCGCAACAGTCCCACCAGGTGCTTGAGGAGGACGGACTTGCCGCTCCCCGAGGGCCCGACGATGGCCGCGGTCTCTCCGTCCTCGACGGCCAGCGTAAAGCCGCGCAGAACCTCTTTGGGCCCGAACCCCTTGCGGACTTCCGAGAGCCGGATGCTCACAGCAGTGTCGCCGCCCAGAAGGCGTCAAGGCACAGGATGATCATGCTCGCGATTACGACCGTCTGGGTCGCGCTCTTTCCGACCCCCTCCGCGCCGCGTTCGGTCTGAAGACCGTAGAAGCAGCCGACACCGGTGACTACTGCACCGAAGGACACCGATTTGATGACCGCGAACCACACATCCCAGGGTTCGAAGAAGAGGCGGAGCCCCTTGACGAATTCCGGCGTGGACATGTCCAGGAGCTGGAGCGCCGTGAACCAGCCGGATACGATTCCGATGGCAACGGCGAGGAGGACCACGATCGGGAACATGAGGATCCCGGCCAGTACCCTGGGCACCACGAGGTAGGCGAGGGGGTCGTAGGCAAGCGTTTCCAGGGCGTCCACCTGTTCGGTGACGCGCATCGTGCCCAACTCCGCCGAAATGTTGGCGCCGACCCGGCCGGCCAGGGTCAGTCCGGTCAGCACCGGTCCCAGCTCGAGGATCATCGTCTTGCCGACCAGGGTTCCCACGAAGTACAGGGGAATCGTGCCGGTCAACGTGTAGGAGGCCTGCAGCGACATCACGATCCCCGTGAAGGTCGCGATGAAGAGCGCGATGGGGACCGACGCCACACCGACCCGCGCCATTTGGGGGAAGAGGTGAGGTCCCCAGATGGCGAAGTGTCGCGTCGCCCCCGCCGAAGCGGCAAAGAGCGTCCATGCCCGGCCCACCGATCCCAGCGCGCCGATGGTGCCGCGTCCCGCGACGGCGAGTGGTTTCGACAGAAAGTCAGGCATTGCGAATAATAATGGAATCGTCCACGGCCGCCCCGTTGCACGAGGCAAATCGCGAACGACCGGAAGGCGAGCCACCGTGGGACGGGAAGCAGAGGCCTGCGGTGCGCTCAGGTCACCGCGGCGGCACCCCTTCAGCGTTGCGGAAAGCCGCTCAGCGTCAAGCCGATTCGTTCGCCCAGCGGGTCCTCGCCTTTTTCGCTCCGCCAGTGAACCACCACTTCTCCGACCTGTGCGGGGGGCGCGCGAAAAGCAACCTCGATCGCGAGATCCTGCTCCGGGCATTCGATCCGGGTCCGAATCAGATCGCCCTCATGCACCTGCGGATTTCTTGCCGGGTTCCGGAAGAGCGTCTTGGTGGACTGCCTGCCCGATTGCAGCCGGCGCGTTACCCGGATTCGGTCGAGCCAGTCCGGGTGGTAGCTGATCCGGTAGCGAAAACCCCGCTGGTCCACTCCGCTTCCCTGCCTGACGTGCCTCGCCACGTCAGATCTCCAGCGGCGCGGGTGAGAAGCTCATGAAGAACAGCGCTATCGCTGTCCAGCCCAGGATCGTGCGCCCCCTCCCCAGGGGGACTTCCTCCATGAGCACGGGGGGGTGGGCGACCTTGCCGCGCCCCAGCACCAGCGCAATTCCCCCCCACAGCCACCAGCCCCACCAGGCCAGACCCAGCGGCACCAGGAGGGCGATGAAGGCCATCCCGAGAGCCCGCTGCCTCGGTCCGGCGATGGCGTACAGGATGTGGCCTCCATCCAGTTGCCCCAGGGGAATCAGGTTGAGGGCGGTGATGAAGATCCCGAGCCACCCGGCGAACGCCAGCGGGTGAAGGATGACCGTGGTGTCGGCGCCGAAGCCGGGCAGAGTCAGCGTGGCGGCGACGTGCAGGATCACGTTGCTGCCGATACGGACCGGTTGATCCAGGAAGTGGATGAGGAACGGGTACAGCCCGGGATCCGACACGGGAATGACTTCGGACAGGCTGAGACCGATAGCGAGAACCGGCAGCGAGAGCACGAAACTCGCCAATGGGCCCGCGACCCCGATGTCGAACAACACCGAGCGGCGAATCATGGGGCCCCTGAGACGAATGAACGCCCCCAGTGTGCCGACCAGGGAAAAGTAGGGCGGAAACGGGATGAAGTAGGGCAGCGAGACAGGGACCCGGTGCCGCCGCGCCGCAAAGTAGTGGCCCAGTTCGTGGCCGAGCAGAATGCCGATGAACGCGATCGCAAACGGTACGCCGGTGCCCAGCGCGCCGAGCCGGATTCCGGTGGGAACCGGAAACCAGCTCCCCCCGATCTCGCGGAATCGCGTACCGAGCACATCTGTCCCGGCCAGGAATCCTCCCGCTACCACCGCACTCGCCAATGCGGCCAGAAAGAGGAGCAGGTGGATCATCAGGCGGTCCGGAGGAGGCGACACTTCCCGCCGAAGGGCGACGAGTTCCGTATGCGAACCATTCGCGTGGGTGTGGACTTGGTCGGCCCATGCTACCACGTTTACCATGTCATTCTCGGAAACATCTTCGCGGACTCGTCCCCGCACCACACGGTAGGCGCCAGCCCTGCCAACCCCGTGGCTCGCGAATACCTCGCCCCATGGGGGCTCCCCTGATTTCTCGATGGACATCGCCGAACTCAAGAACAAGACTGTAGCGGAGCTCCAAGGCTACGCGGAATCGCTGAACATCCCCAACTGCAAGGGACTCCGCAAGCAGGATCTCATCTTCAGGATCCACCACGCCCTTGTCGAGCGAAACGAAACGCCGCACGTCCGGGGCGTCCTCGATATCCTCCCCGACGGCTACGGGTTCATCAGGTCGCCGGACTGGGACTACCTGAACGGACCCGACGACGTGTACGTGAGTCCGCCGCAGATCGCGGCGCTCGGTCTTCGCAAGGGCGACACCCTCACCGGCCCGGTCCGGCCCCCGCGAGGGGGCGACAAGTACCTCGCTCTCGCGGAGGTGGAGAGCGTCAACGGCTACGGCCCGCTGGTCGCGCGTGAACGCCCTTCCTACGACGACCTGCGCGCGGTCTACCCCCAGGAGCGGCTCACCCTGGAGGTGCCGGGAGGCGACCTGGCCATGCGCGTCATGGACCTGATCGCACCGGTGGGGCTGGGGCAGCGCGGCCTGATCGTCTCACCCCCCAAAGCCGGAAAGACGACGATCCTGCGGAACATCGCCAACGCGATCGCGACCAACCACCCGCACGCCGACCTGTTCATCCTGCTGATCGACGAGCGTCCGGAGGAGGTCACGGAGATGGAGGAGACCGTGCGGGGCGGCGAGGTGGTCGCCTCCACCTTCGACGAGCCGGCAAAGCGTCACCGGCACGTAGCCGAAATGGTGCTGGCGAAGGCCAAGCGGCGGGTCGAGCACGGACGCAACGCCGTGATCCTCCTCGACTCGATCACCCGGCTGGCACGGGCGTACAACATCCTGGCGCCGCACTCGGGGAGGATTCTCTCCGGAGGCGTGGACGCAAACGCGCTGGCGAAGCCGAAACGCTTCTTCGGGTCCGCGCGGAACGTCTACCAGGGCGGTTCGCTCACGATCATCGCCACGGCGCTGGTGGACACCGGCAGCCGCATGGACGCGGTGATCTTCGAGGAGTTCAAGGGAACAGGGAACATGGAACTGGTTCTGGACCGCGAGGTTGCGGACCGCCGCATATTCCCGGCGATCGACCTGAACCGCTCAGGGACTCGGCGCGAGGAGTTGTTGCTTTCACAGACGGAACTGAACCGGGTCTACCTGCTGCGCAACTTCCTTGCCGACATGTCCCCGACGGATTCGATCTCGTTCCTCATCGAGCGACTGGCCCGGCACCGGACCAACGCCGACTTTCTCAAGGCCATGGTGCAGGGGGTATAGCTGTCCACGGGCTGCCAGGTCAGGCGTCCGCGTCCCGATAACGGGGGTTCACGACCAGGCCGCCGCCCTCGAAGACCTTGCGGTCCCATGGGTAGATCACAGTTGCATCGGTCGCGAGGGCGTAGAAGTCGGGCTTGTATCCCCGCGTCCGCGCAAGGCTGGTGGCCGTGCGCACCTCGGCCGGCCCCACATCCCGGACCGCAGCCAGTGCCAGGCGAAGCGTCTCGCCCGAGGTGGTGATCTCGTCGACGATCAGAACGCGCTTGCCGTGCGCCTGGTGAGGCGCGGACGAGAGGATCGAGGGGCGCTGCCGAACAACTCGCCCGCCTTCCCGCCGTGTGATCTTCAGGGAGAAGAAGTCCTTCCGCATGATGGAGGCGACAACGGCGCCGGGAATCACCCCTGCCCTGGCCACGCCGATGACGATATCGGGGTCGTATGAGCCCGCCACCTTGAGAGCAAGCGCGCGGCAAAGCTCTCCGAACATCTCCCACGACAACTCCAGGAAGTCCTTGGCCGGGCTGATGTCGCTCTGGTTGAAGGACGGATTCATCATTGTGTTCTCCTGTCCGTGCTGTAGACTTCCCCTTCGATGACGACCGACTCGCAACGGAAAGCCGACGCCCGCTTCGCCGAGGCCCTCGCGGCCCGTGGTGCACGAGACCCCCGGGACTACTACCGCAAACAGCTCAGGCAGCTGAAGCGGTCGAGCCCCGAAGGGTACGCTGAAGCGGTCGCATATTACCAGAACGAGTTGATCACGTCCATTGCCGAGCGTGACGCGGACCCGCTCGCGGCCTGGCAATCCTATGGACTTCTGATCGCCGCGCTGACCTCTCCGGGCCGCCCCGTGGCCGTCGATCCAACCGGGCGGTCACGTCCCTTCGCGCCCCCGGGGGAAGTCGAAGACATGGTTCTGCACGTCCCCGACGCGAAGAACGCGCGCCCGCTGCTCGTGGGTTTGCCGCCGAATCCGTCCGGCGCGCAGATGGCGACATACAGCTGGCTGGTGCTGGGCCGAAGGGGACCAGGGGGATAGGGGCGCCCGCGCCCGGCAATCCCGCGGGCTTCTAATCCTCGACCATGTAGGCGAGCCCCCAGGCTCCAGTGCCCAGGTGCGTTGCGATGGTCGGCGTGACCGGCGCCACCAGCGTCTCGGCATCGCCGAAGCGCCCGGCGATCTCGCTCCGCAGGAGTTCCGCAATATCCGGCGCGGCCACGTGAATGATCCCGAACCGCACCTTCTTCACGCCGGGAGGGATCGCTGACGCGACCTTGTCCAGAATGAGCTTTCGGACGCGGGCTGCGCCGCGCGCCTTTCCGTAGGCCTTGATCGCGCCGTCGGAAGCCAGTCCCAGGACGGGCTTGAGGTCGAGCACACCGCCCAGCCAGCCCGCAAACTGGCTGACCCTCCCGGACGCCATCAGACGATCCAGGGTGCGGACGGTGAACAGCACGCCCGACTGCCGCCGGATCCGCTTGATCTCATCGACGATCGCCTCCGCCGGCGTGCCCGCCTCGGCAAGCTCCGCCGCCTTGAGCGCAAGAAGGCCGGCCAGGATCGAGGCCGCTTCGGAGTCGACCAGGCGTACGTCCAGGTGCGGCGCCAGGCGGGCGGCATTCTCGGCCGATCGGAAGATCCCCGACAGCGACGCCGCCACCAGCACCCCCACAACCACCTCCGAATCGCTGGACGCCCGCTCGAACGCCTCGACGAAGTCCCCGGGCGGCGGCAGCGAGGTCGTCGGGAGCGGGCCCCCGCTGCCCAGCCGCGCGTGGAACTCCTCGGCAGTGACATCGATGCGGTCCCGTAGCGTCTTGCCGTCTTCGATGAGGAGGAGGGGCACCATGTGGATGCCGTGAGCGCGCACCACCGCCTCGGGGAGGTCCGACCCCGAATCGACCAGGATGCCGACCGGCCTCCTCACGGCCCGGGTCCCCGCGTCCCGCGCGGCCTCGTATTGGGCCAGCATGTCCTCGGCCTTGTGCGCGGTCACCGTCCCGAGCGTCCCGCAGTAGTCGATCGCGGCCCGGGGGTGATCCGTGTGCAGGTGGATCTTGAGGATGTCTTCGCTGCGGATGACGAGCAGCTCCTCGGATCCCTCCGACAGGGCCTCGCGCACAACCTGCTCGCTCGGCAGGCCCGCGCCCTCTACGAGGATCTCGGTGCAGAAACGCTTGCTGCCGTGCGTGAACGGGTGCTCGGTGGCCGCGATCGGGGACCAGTCCGGGCGCGACAGATCGTCCGCCAGGTCCCCAAGGGCGCCAGCCGTCGCTGCATCCCCACCTTCACCGCCCGCCCCTTCCTCGATCAGCGCGACCACGCCCTCCACGATGCGGACGAACGCCATGGCACCCGCGTCCACCACTCCCGCCTCGGCCAGCACGGGCAGCAGATCGGGCGTTCGCGCCAACGATTCCCGGGCCGTGTCCAGAACACCCGCCATCGCGTCCACGAAGTCCCCCGGGCGGCCGGTGGCGCCCTCATCCACCGCCCTGGCCGCAGCGTCCCTCACCACGGTCAGAATCGTGCCCTCGACCGGCTCCTCGACAGCGCCGTCCAGTGACTGCGCGCCCGCTGCGAACGCGCCGGCGAATTCGCCCACGGATACCCGTGGCCGCCCATCCACGCCACCCGAAAACCCCAACAGGAACTGGGACAGCATCATCCCGCAGTTTCCTCGCGCGCCCAGCACCGCCGAACGCGCCACAGTCGCCGCAACCCGGTCGATACGCCTCTCACGGAACCCCGTCAGGGCCCTGGCGACCGCTTCGAGTGTCAGGGTGAGGTTGGTTCCCGTGTCCCCGTCCGCCACGGGGAACACATTGATCCGGTTGAGTTCGCCCTTGTACTTCCGGGCGTGCCTGCAGGCGGCGAGCAACGCGCGCCGCAGGCGGTAACCGTCCACATAGGCGATTCTGGACCTGTCCAACATGAGGCGTTGACTCCAGACTTCGGGTGTCCGTTGTCCGCTACGCTGGCGTCACGGTATGTCATCCACGCTCACGGCAACAGAGATGAAGCCATTCACCCCCGGATTGCGAGATGGCGTCGTATACGTCTGGGAGGGTCGCCTGGACGCGACCCCCACCGCCACGACATCAGCCCGCACGCTCCTGTCCGAACGCGAACTCGCGCGGGCCGACCGTTTCGTGTACGACCGCCACCGACGCCGCTACACGGTCGCCCAGGCCCACCTGCGCCGCGCCCTCGGAAGACTCATGGGCGTGCCTCCCCAGCGCATCCGGTTCAGCCACGGGAAGCACGGGAAGCCCTACCTCGGCGACGGTCCATCGTTCAACCAGTCCCATTCCGGTGAGCGGATCATGATCGCCGTGGCCAACGAAGGGCGCCTGGGCGTAGACATCGAGAAGGTCAGGACGGTTCGCCTCATGGCCGAGCTGGCTGAAAAGCAATTTGCCCGCGACGAGGTTGCGCTTTTTCGGGCCACCCGCGCGCGCGGACGGCAGGCCATGTTCTTCCGCCTATGGACTCTAAAGGAAGCCTTCACCAAGGCGCTCGGGGTCGGCCTCACGATCCCGCTCAGCTCCTTTTCCGTCGATCCCGCACACAGTGCGACGAACGGGCTGGTGCGCATCGACGGTCACAACGAGGATCCGGCCGAATGGCTGGTCGCCGGACTGCCGTGCGCCGCGGGGGCCAAGGCGGCCTTCGCCATCGATCGCCCGGGGATCACCGTGGCGCCGCTCCCCTTCAACGTCGGCGGATAGCCGCCCCGCCAAGCCCCGGGAACAGCAAGGCGGCACGCTTTGAAGGCGATGGGGCGCCGTTTCAGCCGGCGCAGGGGGCAGGCTCGGCCACGCACGACCCTGGAGAGGGCTCGCACGAATTCGGCAAGGGTTCACGCGACGCCGGTGCCGACCCGCACGCCGAAGCCTCACCCGTGCCCGTCGTCGCGTTCGAGCAGATCGCGCCGTTGACGTAGCAGGTGTGGCACGCCGCCTCCGCAAGGCCTGCTGCCATGCCCACAGCTTCGGTCAGCGTGTCCGCCAGGCGGGCACTCGGATAGTCCAGCAGGATGGGACACGCGTAGACCCCGGCCGAGGTGACCAGCCTCGCACGCGTACAGAGCAGCTGGTCGATGTCGTAGCCGTGCATCATTTCGTGCGTGACACGCTCGTCGGGCGAATATCCCCTGTTGCGGCTGGCCTCCGCGCCAATCAGGAGCGGCGGCAGCACCTTCAGGCGCGGCTCGTGGTAGCCCACCCGACCGAGCGCGTCCCGGAAAGCCTGGAGCATCCACGGCATCTCTTCGCACGGCCAGCTCTGCATCGTGGTGATGATCGGACGGAATCCCGCCGCCACGAGGGATCCGACCCCGTCCATGGCGCGCTCAAACGTGCTTTCGCCACGGATTGCGTCGTTGATTGCGGGGGTGGGGCCATCGATGCTCACGCGCAGTTCCAGCGGGTGACACCGACCCTCGGCGATGCGCCGGAGCCCCTCGACCGTTCGCGGGGGGAGAAGCGTTGCGTTGGTCAGCACGGTCGCCGGCCCGAAGCCCAGCGTGTCATCCAGGATCTCCACCATCTCGCTGTTCATGAAGGGTTCGCCGCCGGTGAAGTAGTACTCCTTCACATTGAACCGGGTGGACTCCTCGAGCGCGGATCGCACCTGGGCCCGGGTCATGAACCAGAACGAGTGGTTGTCGGGAGAGCAGGAGATGAAGCAGTGACTGCAGCGAAGGTTGCAGACGGTACCGCTGACCTGGAACCAGAGCTGGTCGAGTGCCGTGAGGGGCACGGACGGAGCGCTTCGGGTGGCAATCATCGTTCACTTTCCATCAGGTGACCCGCTTTGGACCCGGTGCAACGCCCGCTGAGAATAGCCGGTTTCCCGTGCAGCACGCAAAGGGGGATCTGGCGACGTCGTCCCCGACCGGATAGGGTTGAGTCGGCCAACGCCGACGTGACCCTGGGAGACCCGTCCAGCCACAATGCAATTCGCGACCATCAATCCTGCCAGCGGCGAGCTGCTCCGCTCGTATCCATTCCTGTCCGCCGACCGGGTGGACGCCGCTCTGACAAGGGCCCGCGACGCCCAACTGGCGTGGAGCCGGGTCCCGGTGCCGGAACGGGCAAGGGCGGTGGCCGAAGTGGCGCGACTCCTGCGCGACCGCCACAGACGCCTGGCCGAGACCGTAACCATGGAGATGGGAAAGCCCATCGGCGAAGCCCTCTTCGAGGTCGAGAAGTGCGCGTCGGGTTGCGAGTACTACAGCCGAAACGGTGCGGGGTTCCTGCGCGACCAGGTCGTCGAGACGGAATCCCACAAGAGCTACGTCACCTTCCAGCCCCTGGGCCTCGTGCTGGCGATCATGCCGTGGAACTTCCCGCTCTGGCAGGTGATACGGGCCGCGGTCCCGGCGCTCATCGCCGGCAACGGCGTCCTCCTCAAGCACGCGCCGAACGTGCCCTGCTGCGCCCTCGAACTGAAGGACCTGTTTGCCGCCGCCGGACTTCCCGAAGGGCTCTTCACCAACCTTTTCGTCGACGTCGGCATGGCCGGGGACCTTGTGCGCGACTCCCGCGTGCAGGGGGTCACCCTCACGGGAAGCACTCGCGCGGGGAGGCAGGTCGCCGCGATAGCCGGGTCCCAGATCAAGACCTGCGTGCTGGAACTCGGCGGCAGCGACCCCTACCTCGTGCTCGAGGACGCCGACCTGCCACGCACCGTCGAGGCGTGCGTCATCGGCCGCCTCCTCAACGCGGGGCAGAGCTGCATCGCGGCCAAACGCATGATCGTGCATGAGGCGGTGGCGGACGAATTCACCGAGGCGTTGGTCGCGCGCATGGGCGCCGTGCGCGTCGGCGAGCCGATGGCCGAGATGACCGACGTCGGGCCGCTGGCCCGGGAGGATTTGCGAGACCATCTGGCCGGGCAGGTCGCCCGAAGCATCGAGGCCGGCGCGGCCTGCCCGCTGGGCGGCAAGGTCCCCGATGTGCCTGGATGGTACTACCCGGCCACGGTCCTGACGGGGGTGGCGCCGGGCATGCCCGCCTACGAGGAGGAGATGTTCGGGCCGGTGGCGTGCATCATCCGGGCCGGGTCGGAGGAGGAAGCCGTCAGGATCGCCAACGACACCGACTACGGCCTCGGCGCAGCCGTGTTCACCCGCGACCTGGAGCGCGGGGAGCGCATTGCGCGCACCGGAATCGAGGCCGGGCTGTGCTTCGTCAACGACTTTGTGAAGTCCGACCCGCGCCTGCCCTTCGGCGGCGTGAAATCGAGCGGTGTCGGGCGGGAACTGACCCACTTCGGGATCCAGGAATTCGTGAACGTGAAGACCGTACAGGTGGAGGCGTAGCCATGAAGAGCGGACGCGGGGGCGGGGTGACCTGAGGGGGGCAACGTTGCTGCCGCGACTCCTACTCCCGCCGCAGCACCTTGCCCGGAAGCGCGCCCGTTACCGCCCCGTCCTCGTAGACCACCGTACCGGCCACCCACACCCGTTCGATCCCCGTTGACGTCAGGTGCGGCTCGGCGGTGGTCGACCGGTCGATCACGGCAGCCGGGTCGAACAGAACGAGGTCCGCAGGCGCCCCGGGCCGGAGCACCCCGCGATCGGGCAGTCCCATGTTCCCGGCGGCCAGACCCGTCATCTTGTGAATCGCTTCCTCCAGCCCCAGCCGTCCCTCCTCGCGCACGTAGCGCCCCAGCACCCTCGGGTAGGCGCCGAAACCGCGCGGGTGAGCGCCGCGAAGGCCGCCGTCCGACGACACGTTGGTGTGGGGCCAGGCGAGCAGGGTGGCGATGTCCTCGAAGGTCATGCTGGTCGCGACGATGCTCTCCCTGCCGTCGTCGCCGCGGTCGCGGGCTGCCCGGGACTCGGCGATCAGGTCCAGGTAGGTCGTGACGGGATCGTTTCCCCGCTCGGCGGAGATCTCCGCCAGCGTCTTGCCTTCCACGGTCGAATCGGGACCGAAGCGGCCGATGATCATCCCCTCGGGCGCCACCAGCTCCTCCAGCGCGTAGCGGGCGGCCTCGCGGTCCGTGAAATCGCGCTCCGGGAAGAGGACGGTCATGGTCGACTGCCAGTATTCGTACGGGTAGACGTCGGCGGTGATGTCGAGCCCGGCGGCGCGCGCCTCGTCCAGGCGGGCCAGAACGTCCGCCGCCCCACCCCATAGCTCCCGCGCGGCAAGCTTCATGTGCGATATCTGTACGGGCAGCCGGGCTCTCTCGGCAATCTCGATCGTCTCCTCGACCGCCTCGTGGAACGCGCGGTCCTCGCTCCGCATGTGCGAGATGTAGCGGCCCCCGCTCGACGCCGCGGTCATCGCGAGAGCGACCACTTCGTCCGTGGACGAGTAGATGCCCGGGTCGTATTCGAGGCCGGTCGAGAGGCCCAGAACCCCGCTGGCCAGTTCGATCTCGAGCAGCGCCTGCATGGCCTTCACCTCGGCGTCGCCGGCTTCGCGGCCGAAGTCGTCGCCCATGACCTGTCGACGCAGCGTGCCGTGCCCCGCATACGACGCCACGTTGATCGCCGCAGGGGTCGCTTCCAGAGCAGCGAAGAAGTCGGCGATCGGGAAGCGCGAGCCTCCGTCCCTGGCCTGCCACGATGGTCGTGATCCCCTGGCTGACTACCGCGAGCGCGGTTGGTTCGTCCAGCAAACCCCCGTCGTGGTGGCTGTGGGTGTCGATGAAGCCGGGCGCGAGCACAAGCCCGACGCCATCGTAGACCGGTTCGCCGTCCTTGGGGGAGAGGGCGTCGTCTGCGTCGGCGGCGGCCACCTCGGCAACGACCCCGCCCTCCACCCGAAGGGAACCGAGGAAGCCGGGGCTCCCCGTGCCATCGACCACGGTGGCGCCCTGGACAAGGAAGGATTGGGGTGCCCGAGGCGCGGCCGTGTCGGCGCAGCCGAGTAGCAATGGAAGCCACGCGGCGATGAACAGGGCCGGGCTCAAACGGCAACCCATGTCAACTTTACTATACATAATGTATATCACGGTTTACATCTTGGGCGCGGCACACGCGCTCTCAATCCCGGTCCACCGCTGGCACGGCCTTGTCCATCTCGGCCGCCACGTCTTGCGGATCGCGCATTTTCGTCACGTCCAGCTCGTAGTCCGGCACCTCGCGCGGGGCCAGCTTGCCCTTCAATTCCCGAATCTCCCGGCCCGACAGGCCCAGCCCAGCGAGTTCAGCGTTCGCGAGCCTCGCGCCCGCGCGCGCCGCGACCCCGTCATCGTCCGCGGACACCAGCCGGGCCAGCGCCGCAATCTCGCCACCGGACAGCTTGTCACCCATCACCTGGTAGTCGATCCAGGCCTCGTAGCTGAGCGGCACAACCCGCTTGACCATCCCGGCCATGACCCGGCCGTACTCCTGGATCTCCCACTGGGCGTGGTCGTCCACGCGCAACGTCAGGAAGTGGAGCAGGTTGTGCAGGTCGATCTTCCAGTACCACTGCGTGTAGGTCGACAGCGGCAGGTCGATCCGCGCGAGCTCGCGGGCGACGTTCTCGCCGACCAGCCAGCCGTAGTCGCCCGCCGCCCGGGCCCGCACGTCCTCCCAGCGGCGGATGGCCTCGCGGTAGAACTCGGGGCTGACGGAACCGGGGGCGCGCCCCTGGTTGCTCGTCGCGCTCTGGAGGGAGAACTGGTCCGGCTCCGGGCTGTAGAAGAGGAGCGGCATGAGGCTATACCGGCCGCTGTATTCGTTGACGGAGTTGTGTGTGACGATGCCGTTGGCCACGAAATTGTGGTGCGGGCCCTCCACCTCGAGGTCATAGGTCTCGCGTTCGCCCACATACTCGAAGCGGGCGACGCGGACGAGCTTGGCTTTGTAGCGGATCTGGTCCCGGTCGAGCTTCTCGGCCGCACCATTCACGTGCACGAAGTAGTCGCCGGGGCGCCACACCGCGCGTCCGCCGGTCTCCCGGACTCCGGTTGCTCCGCGGAGAGTGTCCCAACCTCCGGCAAACAGGAAACGGTGATCCGCCGTGGCGTCGATCGACTTGCCGTCTTCCAGGACCATCCTGAAAACCGGCTTCACGCCGTTGCGGTACACGTCCACTACGCGAGTGTGCCGCAACGCGAGCGTGTCTTCGTCGACCTGCCTGAGCGCCACGCGGTCACGGCGGAAGAAAGCGTTGCGCTGCTTGTCCGGGCGCTTGTTTCGGGTGGGCTGAAAGCGCTGCCAAATCTCCTCGATCGGCAACTTGTACAGATGCCGACGCCCACGGGCTTCCCCCCCCGGCAGATCGAAGTACACCTCCGTGCCCTCGGCCAGGCACGCCGTCCGGTGCCGTATCCACTGGCGCGCCACGAACATCGGCATCGCGCAGTGGAACTTGAATTCGACCATCTCCGACGGCGTGGTGTGCAGGTGTCGCCTCAGATAGCGGACTAGCCCCCGCGTGGCCGACACCTTGCGCGTGCCGTAGCCGTAGCTCACGCGGGCCGCGCGCTCCACGGAATCGTCGGTCCCCATGTAGTCGACCAGCGCGACGAAGCCGTGGTCGAGGACCGGGAAGTAGCCACCCAGAATCTCTTCGGCGGCGGGGACGGTAGGGCGGCGGGTTGGGTGCGAAGTCGGTTCCATGGCTCCCAAGCTAACCCGGTGCCGCCAAATCGGGCGAGACGCGGTTGCGCCCCTTCGCGGGCCCGGGTATCGGTACCTGCACGACTCCTGACACAAGAAGACCTGCATGCATCACGCGCCCCCTTCAATCGGCCCGTCACGCTCGGGCATGGTCGCCGAACAGGGCGCGGACTACATGTACACGGGTCCGTGGGCCGAGAAGCTCATCGCGTTGGTCGGCACGCACGAGACGCGTGTCCGGCAGGAGCCCTCGGCAAGGCTCTGGGGCGCGAACCGGGACGGATCCTTCCCGGGCGTGGTCGTTCCGGAGACCGGCGAACTGCACGGCGCGTCGATCCGGGGGCTCGAGCTGGGCGGCCGGGCGGTCGGGTATTGAGGGACAACAACGGCACGGAGGCAAGCATGAACAGGCGGAGTCCGGCAGCAGCGGGTACAATGGCGATCGTGATCCTGGGGCTCGGTTGTGCCGAAGCCCCGCCCGGCGAAGGAGACCAGCCCGTTGGCCCCGAGCCGGGCGCCTTCGAGATCTACGATTCGGAAGCGTTCGTGATGAGTTCGACGAACGTTGGTGACGACTTCCTCATCGCGGTCAGCCTGCCCGTCAGCTACGGTACCGGTGAACAGTCCTACCCGCTCGTCTACGTGCTGGACGCCAACATCTCGTTCGGGATGACGGTGGAACTTGCCCGCCTGTTCCAGTTCGATCTGATCCGGCCCGGCATCCCCGAGATGATTCTCGTCGGCATCGGATACCCGGACCCCAGCCGCGCCGGCACGCTACGCGCGCGCGACCTGACCCCGGAGGGCTCGCTGTCGGACGAATTCGACCAGCTCCTTCGTTCCGCCCCGGTCTTCGACGGCCTGGGAGGCGCGGCCGAGTTCCTGCGCTTCATCGAAGACGAGCTGCACCCGCGCATCGTCGCCGACTACCGTGTCGAGACCGAGGGAGTGGGATTCCTGGGCGACTCCTTCGGCGGGCTGTTCACCGCATACGCCTTCCAGCAACGGTCACCGATCTTCGACCGCTACTGGATGGGCAGCCCCGGACTCCTTCCGGCCACCGAGCTGCTCGAAGGGCTCCCCGCCGCGATTGCACAGGGGTTCGAGCGGGACACGCGGGTGTTTATCACGCTCGGCGAACTGGAGGAGACGGGGGCGGTCGACATCTACAACGATCTCGCCTTCGGGACGCGCCGGCTCATCGAGATCTTCGAGGCCCATCCCGCGGACAACCTGACCGTCACATGGAAGGTCTACCCGGACGCGACCCACATCACAACCGTGCCCCCCGCGCTGACGGACGCATTTGCGGCCCTGTTCATGAGCTAGTGACCGATCGTGAGAAAAGGTCGTGACCGCAGGTTCGTGGCCGAACACCGCGGCGGGGCGCTGACCCGGCAGGACCATCGCGCGCTCGCCACGTGGGCCGCCGAGTGCGCCGAACACGTGCTCTCCGTGACCTGGCCCGATAAGGAGGACCGGCGACCGTTTAACGCGGTCCGGCAAGCCAGGTCCTGGGCAACGGGTGAGGTCCCTGCCGGTAGAGCCATGCGGGCGGCGGTGGCGGCCCACGGCGCAGCCAGAGAAGCGAGTGGTCCGGCTGTCGCCGCGGCACGCGCGGCCAGCCATGCTGCAGCGACCGCCCACATGGCCGACCACAGCCTCCGGGCGGCTGCTTATGCACTCAAGGCGGTTGCGCAGGCGGGAATGGACGCTGCGGTGGAGCGTCGCTGGCAGGAGCGGAAGCTCCCCGACGGGATCCGGGCGCTGGTGATGGAAGCGGGAGACGGCAGTCGATAAATTGCGTACAATACGTATATTATGTATTATGGCGACATGTCCAAGCCATCGAGTTCTCCCAGGGGCCGCGCCGTCAGCGCCACGTACGCGGCAAGGAACTTCGCATCCCTGGTCAACCGGGTTCGCGAGGAGCGCGCGGCCTACGTCGTCGAGCGCAGCGGAAAGCCGGTCGCCGAGATCCGTCCCGTGAAGGACCGCGTCGTCACCATGCGCGAATTCGTCGCGCTCTTCCCCGCAGAGCCTCGCCGGCCTGCCGACGAGGAGTACCTGCGGGCAGTGGAGGAGGGGATCGCCTTCCTCAACCGGGCAGTGATCCCGGAAAGTCCGTGGGACTCCTGATCGACTCCAGCGTGCTGATCGCGGTTGAGCGCGGCCAGCTCCGGGCGGATACCGTTGCAGGGGCAGCCTGCCCGGAAGAGCCCGTCGCGATCGCGGCAATCACCGCTTCCGAGTTGCTCCACGGCGTTCACCGGCTGGCGGGCGCGCGGCGGATCCGGACCGAGCGGATGGTGACAGGATGGCTCGCGGAGCTTCCGGTCATCCCCTTCGACATCGAGGTGGCCAAGGTCCACGCGACCCTGGCGGCCCAGCACAAGCGCCGCGGGAGACCGGTCGGAAGCCACGACCTGATGATGGCGGCGACGGCTGTGCACCTGGACTACCGGATCGCCACGCGCGACCGCCGCAGCTTCGCGCGCATCGACGGGCTGGCGGTGGAGTACTTGTGAGATTCTCCCCCCTTGTAAACCCCCTCACACCCGCTTCGCCCTCGCCGCCTTCCGCCGCCGGCTCTGGTCCAGCTCCCGCTTCCGCAGCCGAATGGCGTCCGGCGTGACCTCGATCAGCTCGTCGTCGTCGATGAAGTCCAGGGCCTGTTCCAGCGTCATGCGCCGGGGCGGCTCCAGGCGGACGTTCTCGTCGGCAGCCGCCGCGCGCATGTTGGTCAGCTTCTTGCCGCGGCTCACGTTGACGTCCATGTCCCCCGGGCGGGCATTCTCGCCGACGACCATGCCGTTGTAGCATTCCGCGCCGGGCCCCACGAAAAGGGTGCCGCGCTCCTGCAGCCCGAACAGGGCGAAGGCCACGGCCTTGCCCGGACGGTCGGCCACGATCGCGCCGCGGCCGCGCCCCCGGATGGATCCCGCCCAGACGTCCCAGCGGTCAAAGCGGTGGTGAAGGATGCCCTCGCCGCGCGTGTCGGTGAGGAACTCGGTGCGGTAGCCGAAGAGTCCCCGCGCGGGGATGCCGAATTGCAGGCGGGTGGTGCCCGAATCGCCGACGGGCCGCATGACGGTCAGCTCACCGCGCCGGCGGGAGAGCTTGTCGATCACCGTCCCGGCAAGCTCCGAGGGGACTTCGGCGACCACTTCCTCGTAGGGCTCCAGACGGCCGCCATTACCGTCTTCCCGGGTCAGCACACGCGGGCGCGACACCTGGAACTCGTAGCCCTCGCGGCGCATGGTCTCCATGAGGATGGTCAGATGAAGTTCCCCCCGCCCGCTCACCGCGAAGGTGTCGGGCCGGTCGGTGTCCTCCACGCGGAGCGCCACGTTGCGCTCCAGCTCACGCACAAGACGCTCTCGCAGCTGGCGGGTGGTCACGTACTTCCCCACCCGTCCCGCGAAGGGCGAGTCGTTGACCACGAAGTCCACCGAAATCGTGGGTTCCTCGACCGTGATGCCGGTCAGGCGCTCGGGGCTGAGGGGATCCGCGAGGGTATCGCCGATTTCGACGCCCTCCGGCCCCGCCAGCCCGACGATATCGCCCGCCCGCGCTTCCTCGATGTCGACCCGGTCCAGTCCGCTGAAGGTGTACAGCCCGATGATCCGCGTTCCCGCACCCGTTCCAGCCCCCGTGCCCGCTCTTTCCGGAACAACCGCGCCCGCCTCGGCCGCAGCCAGCCGGACAACCCGCTCACCCATCCTGACCGTCCCCCGCTCCACCCGTCCGATCGCGATCCGTCCCACGTACGACGAGTGATCCAGCGTCGAGACCAGCATCTGAAAGGGCCCGGCGGTATCCACGCCGGGCGGAGGGATGTGATCGACGACCGTCTCGAAGAGAGGGGTCAGATCGGTTCCGTGAACTCCGGGCTCCGTCGAGGTCCACCCCTCCCGCCCCGCCGCATACAGGAACGGAGCGTCCAGCTGTTCGTCGCTGGCCTCCAGGTCCATAAGGAGTTCCAGCACCTCGTCGTGGACCTCTTCGGCACGGGCGTCGGGACGGTCCACCTTGTTGATCACGATCAACGGCAGCAGTCCGAGGGCCAGCGCCTTGCGGGTCACGAATCGGGTCTGGGGCATCGGCCCCTCGGCCGCATCGACCAGCAGCAGAACGCCGTCGACCATGCGCAGGATCCGTTCCACCTCGCCGCCGAAGTCGGCGTGGCCCGGAGTGTCGACGATGTTGATCTTGGTCCCCCGCCACTGAACGGCGGTGTTCTTCGACAGGATGGTGATGCCGCGCTCGCGCTCCAGCGGGTTGGAGTCAAGAATGCGCTCGCCGACGACCTGGCCGTCGCGGAAGACGCCGGCCTGGCGGAACATCTGGTCGACCAGCGTCGTCTTGCCGTGGTCGACGTGGGCGATGATGGCAACGTTGCGGAGATTCATCATTCTCGGCGTTCTCACCGCCCGGGAACGCTACCGGCCCGGCGACGCGTCAATGCGCGTGAAGGTGTAGGTGCCGATCTGGGCATCCGAGAACGGGCTCACGCCCCTGAGGCTCCTGATCGGCTCCTTCGGCGAAGAGTCGTCGTTGCCGGACGTGTAGGAGACGCCGTCGTCGGTTCCCGAGTCGTACGGATACAGCACGACCTGAAGTTCGTCCAACCATTGCCCGAATTCGTCCTGAAGCGACAATCCGTCCACGCCCACGAACCAGTCCGGACTGGGCGCGATCATCGTGACCAGCATGACCCGGGGGTGGTCCAGCCGGACCACGACCCGGGAGATGGTCGCGCGGCCCGGACTTCCAATCCCGCGTCCGTTGACGACCGAGAGCACGTTGTCCGGGATGTGTGCGCGGATCTCGCCGGCCAGCAGCGTGGTCCCGCCGGTCTCGGCCATCTGCTCGATCCCCGGACTCGCCGTCTGCCCGGAAGCCCAGAAGCTGACGCTGTCGTTGTGCACCGCACCGATCAGCGGGGAAAAATGAGCACCGCCGGGGAAGTCGTCCGGGTGAGTGGCGGAGCTCCAGGTGGCGTTGAAAACCACGCGGTAGACGGCCGAGTCGGCGGGGGGATCGATTTGCCCCGCGGTCGCACGGACCTCCGCGCTGACCCCGTCGGCCACCGAAGCCGTGAGGGATTGGACTCCCTCCGCCTCGCCGAGCGTCCAGGATGTTTCCGCCAACCCGGCCGGGTCGGTCACGGCCGTGGCGGGATCGGCCGATCCGTTTCCTTCCACGGTGGTGAAGGTCACGGCCGCCTCAGCGACCGGTGAGCCGCCTTCGTCGTCCACCCGCACGACAACGGTCTCGGTCAGCGGCTGCCCCGCCGTGCCTTCCTGGCCGTTCCCCGACACGACCCCCACCGAGGCCGCGGTCTGCCGCACGGTGACCCCGGCCGTCGCGCTGAGGGACTCGTGGGTCGCGGTCAGGGTGCCCGACCCGTTCGCCGCGGCCGTGACGACGCCAACGGCAGAGGCCGAGAAGACATCCGGGTCGCTGCTCGACCAGGTGACCGGACCGGAGAAGGCCGCGCCGAACTGGTCGGTGATCGTCGCGGTGAACGCGGCCGTCTCGCCCAGCGACGAGAGGTTAGCCGACGGCGGGGAGACCGCGATTGCGGTTGCCCGCGGCGGATCGGCCCGCGGCTCCGGCTCGCTCCCGGAGTCGCCGCACGCGGCCAGGGCCACCAGGGCAAGGGCGGCAGGTGTGCCGCGACGGATGGTGATGAAATTCATGGACATATGCGAAGCTAACGGGACCGGTGTTCAGCCGAAGGGGGACGATTGCGACCCCATCCGGCACGCGCTCCTCCAGGACGGTCGTTTCTGCGACGGACCCCTACCAGGCGTGACCCTTCCCCGGCGTGGAGAAGATCCTCTCGTACGGCAGGGCGTCGAGATCCACGACCCTGCCGTCACGTATCACCATTCCCAGGGCCCTGATGTTCCCGATGTCCTCAAGAGGGTCCGCGTCCAGCAGCAGCACGTCGGCGTATTTTCCGGCTTCGAGGGTCCCGAGCTCGTCCAGCATCCCACTCGCGATGGCTCCGTTTCGGGTCACCGCCACGATCGCTTCCATGGGTGTCATGCCGAGTTCCACCAACCCTTCGGTCGCGATCACGCTACCGATGCCGAACGACTGGTTCTCCAGCTTCTTTTCGCGGCGGAATTCCGGAGCGGCCCCCAGGTAGTTGTCGGTGCCGATCGTCGTCACACAGCCCCCGGCGATCAGCTTCTCCGCATTCGTGCGGCGGATCTCCATCGATTCGCCGGCGGCCCGGCGCTCCGCGCGCAACTCGGCCGAGGTCTTCGCGAGCCCGTCGCGCCGGCGGCTCCCGGCCTCCTCGTCCGGCTCCGCCACCGCCTTCTCCCGCGCCTCCACGTGCTCCTGCCACGGCTTGCCGGTGATCGTGTTGGAGAGCATCGCGCAGACGATCCCGCGGTCGGCGATCTCTTTCACGAGCGCGTCGGGCGTCTCCTCAGTGAGCACTTCCGGGTGCTGAATCAGATCGAGTCCGGCGCGAACCGACATCCACAGCCCCTGCGGAGATGTCGAGTGCGTCTCGGCGATCAGGCCGCGCTTGTGGGTCTCTTCGACCATCACCCGCTGCGCCTCGGGCGAGAACCCGATCATCACCGGATTCGAAAAATGACCCGTGCCGCCGTACTTGATGAAGTCGGGGCCCAGGTCCAGGTACTCGTTGACAGCGACCCTCAGGTCCTCGGGTTCCATCTCCATCCACTCCTCGCCGGAACCCTGCGTGATGAAGTCGTTGAACTGCTCCTGGAAGAGGGTCAGCCCCTGCTGCCGAATCAGGGAGAAAGAGATCGTGTACGGTCCCCCCCAGCCGACGATGTTGCCCGCGACCAGCATGCGCGGCCCGACAGTGTCCCCGCGCGCGATCGCGTCGCGAATCTCCATCAGCGGGAGGAGCGACCCGTAGCTGTCGCGTACGGTGGTGAAGCCGTGCTTCAGCTGCATCTGGGCCGCTTCGAGGGTGAGGTTCGCGTTCCTGTCCTCGTAGCGGACGAGCGTCTCGTGTCCGGAGTAGAGCGAGAGGTGCACGTTGCTGTCGATGAAGCCGGGGGTGACGAACTTCCCCGCGCCATCGATCACGCGCGCGCCTTCGGGGACCTCGACCGAGGCGCCCGGGCCCACGGAGGTGATCCGGTTGCCTTCGATGACGACCGTGCCGTTCACGATCGGGGGACCACCATTCCCGTCGATGATCGTGCCTCCCACGATGGCGAGCGTGCTCACGGGGTCCTGCGCGGCGGCGGGGCCGGGTGCGGAAAGGAGGAACCCGGCGACCGCGCCCAGGAGCATGGCGTCGCCGCGGATTGAGCGCGTGTGGGAACGGATGGTCGTCATCGGATCCTCCTCTATTCCTTGTCGTTGGCCGCGATGCATTCGCTTTCGGCAAACTATCGGGCTTCCGGGATGACCGCACGCGTTTGTCCCGGGACCAACGCATCGGCCCGTCCGTCGCCATGCGGGCCCGCCCCTTCCGTGATCGCTTGCCCCGCCTCCCTCTTCGTGCGATATGAATAACCGCGGACCGCCACGAGCGTCCGTTCCAGTCCCGACCCCGACCTCACATCCCGACCCAGCCGATGCCGAATACCTTCCCCCGCACGACCAGATCCCTCGCAGCAACCGTCACGATTCTCGGGGCGGGCGCACTCACCCTCGTCGCACTGTCCCGGCAAACCGGCCTCACCGGCTTCACCGACGACCGCGCGGCGCAGCAGCTGGCGTGCGAAGTGCGCTTTCTGGAGCTGCCGCGCGGCGAGTCGTTCCGGGAACACTTGCGCACGATCACCGAGAACCCTCACCCCGCCGGGTCGGCGGCGCAGGCCCGCGTCGGGGAGTACCTGGCCCGGGCGATGGAGCGCGCGGGCCTCGAGGTCACGAGCCACCCCTACGACGTCTACCTGCCCGAGCTCACCGACGACGTCGAGGTCCACATCGTGACACCCGTGGCCATGCAGCTGTCCAACCGCGAACCCGCGCTTGACGAGGACCGCTTCTCCGGCCACCCCGACCTGCTCAACGGCTGGAACGCCTTCTCCGGGTCCGGCGACGTCACCGGCGAGGTAGTGTACGCCAACTACGGCCGGCGGGAGGACTACAGGGCGCTGGACTCGATGGGGATTGCGCTGTCCGGGAAGGTCGTCATCGCTCGCTACGGCGGGAACTTCCGCGGCTACAAGGTCAAGTTCGCCGAAGAGCGCGGCGCGGCGGGTGTGATCATGTTCAACGACCCGGGGTCTTCCGACTTGGCGGCCTACCCCGAGGGACCGATGATGAACGGGCAGACGATTCAGCGCGGGTCGGTGCTCACGCTGCCGTGGACGGGCGATCCGCTGACCCCGTTCGTGCCGGCGCTGCCGGTGGACGGCGACCGGCAGGTGGAGCGGCTCGACCCCTCCGAGGTGCCGCTGCACACGATCCCCGTGCTGCCGATCGGCTACGAGGCGGCGACGGAGATCCTGTCGCGCATGACCGGCAACGAAGCCCCCGACGACTGGGACGCCGGGGTGGAGCTGGACTACCGGCTGACCGGCGGACCGGACCTCACGGTGCGCGTGCGGGTCAATCAGCCGAAGGGCCTGGTGCGGGCGACAAATGTGGTCGGCACGATTCGCGGCAGCGAGTTCCCGGACGAGTGGTTCATCCTGGGCGCGCACTACGATCCGTGGGGCTTCGGCGCGATCGACCCGAACGGGGGAACCGCGATGCTCCTCATTCTGGCCGAAGCACTCGGCGAACTGGCCCGGGACGAAGCGTGCCGTCCGCGCCGCTCGATCATGATCGCCCACTGGGATGCGGAGGAATACGGGATCATCGGGTCGACCGAGTGGGTCGAGGAATTCCGCGAGGATCTCGAGGCGAATGCGATCGCGTATATCAACGCCGACGGGGCGGTATCGGGAGCCAACTTCGGGGCGTCGTCGTCACCGTCGCTGAAGAGCCAGATCCTGGAGGCCACCAGGGCCGTTACCTACCCGGGCACGGGGGAGCCGCTCTACGACTGGTGGATGGAACGCGCTCCCGCCGGAGCGAAGGAACCCTCGCTGGGCAACCTGGGCGGCGGCTCCGACCACGTTGGCTTCTACACCCACGCGGGCGTGCCGTCGGGGGGACTTTCGTCCAGCAACCCGGGCGGTGTCTACCACTCCAACTACGACAACTTCGCGTGGTTCGAGCGCTTCGGGGACAGCGAGTTCGTGTACGGCCCCATGGTCGCGCAGGCGGACGGGATCCTCGCGCTGAGGTTCGCCAACGCCGACGTACTCCCCTACGACGCCGCCCGCTACGCCACCGACACGCGCACCCACGTCGAGACGCTGTACGAGGTCGCCGACCGGCGCGGGCTGAAGGTGGACCTCTCCGGGCTCGTGGCCGCGACGACGGAGCTGGACGAGGCAGCCGCGGCGCTGGTATCCGCGCGGGAGCGGTGGGTGAAGGCCGGCGAGGTCGATCCGGCAGTGGCTGAAGCGGTGAATCGGGCGCTGATCGGGCTGGAGAAGGCGTGGCTGAACGACCGCGGCCTTCAGGGACGGCCCTGGAGCAGATCGATCTACGTCTCGCCGGATCCGTTCAGCGGGTATGCGTCGTGGATGCTGCCCGGCTTGCGCTACGAGATCGAGACGGACGACCGCGCGGATCTGCCCGGATGGGAGCGGGTGTACGTGGGGGCGATCCGGGACCTGGCCGAGCGCATGCGGCGGGTGGCGGGGATGATGGGGTAGCCCGCGGTCAGGCGGCAAGCCCTCCCCTAACCGCCCGGCCCGCCCTACACTACCTCTCTGTATCAGCAGGTTGTCACTCCAGGCCCGAGAGGTTCTCATGGTCGCCGTCCGCCTCGCTCCCGCCGCATGCGCGCTCGCCCTTCTCGCTTTCGGTGCCGTTGCGCAACCCGCCGCTCTCGCCCAGGAGGCCGAAGAGCCCCCGGTCAACCAATCCGACGACCCGCTTCTGAGAGTCTTCGACTGGCGCGCCATCGGCCCCTTCGGGCAGGGCGGACGCGTTGACGACATCGCGGTCCACCCGAACGACCCTCACACCTACTTCGCCGGCTTCGCCACCGGCGGGCTGTGGAAGACGACCAACAACGGGACCACCTTCCAGTCCATCTTCGACAGCTACGGCACCCACTCGGTGGGGGACATCGCGATCTCACCGGCCAACCCGGATATCGTCTGGGTCGGCACGGGCGAGTCCAACAACCGGCAGAGTTCCTCTTTCGGCGATGGCATCTACAAATCGACCGACGGCGGCGACACCTTCACGCACGCGGGCCTGCGCGAGACGCAGTCGATCTCTCGGGTCATCGCGCATCCCACCGACGCCGACGTGGCGTGGGTCGCGGCCAACGGCCACCTCTTCGCGGCAAACCCCGAGCGGGGCGTGTTCAAGACCACCGACGGCGGCCGCACCTGGAGCCATGTGCTCAGCGTCGACGACGACACCGGCGCGACGGACCTCGTCATCAACCCTGCAAATCCCAACACGCTCTTCGCGGCCACCTATCAGCGGCGCCGCACGGCCTGCTGCTTTGTGGGCGGGGGACCCGGCAGCGGGATCTGGCGCTCCGACGACGGTGGCGATACGTGGACGCGGCTGAGCGGCAATGGGCTGCCGCGCGGGACGATGGGGCGCGTTGCATTGGCGATGACCCCCGCCGATCCGGATGTCGTGTACGCGCAGATCGAGGTCGCGGCCGACCGTGAGGAACCTCTGACCAACGAGGAGCGCGGCGAGCTGGAACGGCTGGGCGACCTGGACGAGCCGCTGCCTCCCGATGATCAGTACAACGGGATATGGCGCTCGACCGACGGGGGCGCGTCGTGGGGGTTCCGCAGCAACGAGAACGGGCGGCCGATGTACTTCAGCCAGATCCGCGTGGATCCGAACGATCCCCTGACCGTGTACGTTGTCGACCAGCGCGTGCACAGATCGACCGACGGAGCCATGAACTTCGACGTCCTTGACGGCTACGGCCACGTGGACCAGCACGCCCTCTGGATCAACCCGGCAGACAGCGACCATATCCTGATCGGCAACGACGGATCGGTCGACGTCAGCTATGACCGGGGTGAGACGTGGGAATCGCACCGGCGCTGGGCGGTGGGGCAGCCGTACCACGCGTCGGTGGACATGCGGCGGCCGTACTTCGTCTGCACCGGTCTGCAGGACAACGGTAGCTGGTGTGGCCCCAGCCGCGTTCGGGGCGGTGACATCCTGAGCGAGGACTGGTACCGCGTCGGCGGCGGCGACGGATTCTACACGGCCGTGGACCCCACCGACCACACCGTCGTCTACTCGGAATCGCAGAACGGCAACATCCGCCGCCTCAGCCTGGCGACCGGCGAGCAGGTCAGCATTCGGCCGCGCGCGCCGACCGACAACAACTCCAATACGAACATCGTTCCCGAACCGGCGCTGAACACGGAAATCCGCTGGAACTGGAACACCCCGTTCATCCTGTCGCCCCACAACCCCGATCTGGTCTATGCGGGCGGGAACCGGCTGTTCCGGTCGCTGGACCGAGGGCAGACCTGGACGATGAGCCCCGACCTCACCAGGGACCTCGACCGTGACGGCGTCGAGATCCTGGGCCAGGAGAACCGCCTGCCCCGCTGCAACCGCATGGATCGCGGCGAAGAGTGCATTCTGTCGCGAAATGACGGGGTCAGCCGGTTCAGTACCATCGTGTCGCTGACCGAGTCGCCCCTGGTTCCGGGTGTGCTGTGGGTCGGGACCGACGACGGCAACGTGCAGGTGAGCCGGAACGGCGGAGCGACGTGGACCGAGGTCGGCCGCAACATCACCGGAGGGACCATGGGGTACTACGTCTCGCGCGTGGAGGCTTCGCACTTCGACGTCGCCACGGCGTACATATCGGTCGACGGACACAAGAGCGGCGACCTGCGACCCTTCGTGTACATGACGCGGGACTTCGGCCAGAACTGGACCGACATCACCTCCAACCTGCCCGGGTACGGGAATGTCAACACGGTGCGGCAGGACCCGAGGAATGCGTCGCTGCTGTACGCCGGGACGGAGTTCGGGTTTTTCGTTTCGCTCGACGAAGGCGGCACGTGGCGGCCGTTCATGAACGGGTTGCCGGTTGTGCGCGTTGACGACGTGCTCGTGCATCCGCGCGACGGGGATCTTGTGCTCGCGACGCACGGGCGCGGCGTGATGATCATGGATGACGTGACGCCGCTGCAGCAGTTGACCGACGAGGCGATGGGCGACGAGCTGTTCCTGTTCGAACCCCGCGAAGCCGTGGCCTGGAAGCAGGACCGGCGACTGTCAAGGTCAGTGACGGGCGACAAGGTACTGCGCGGCGAGAACGCCGAAGCCGGGGTGGCGATTCACTACTGGCTGCGAGAGGCGTCGGGGGATGTCAAGGTGACGGTGACGGACGCCGCGACCGGCGAGCTGTTCCGCGATCTGGAGCCGGTCGGGAACAGCGGGATCAACCGGGTGCAGTGGAACCTGCGCGGGAATCGGCGGGAGGGGCCGCCGGGTGGCGGGTTCGGCTTTGGCGGGGGCCAGGGACCGATGGCCGAGCCGGGGCTCTACCGTGTGACGCTCACGGTGGACGGGCGTGTGGTGGAGACGATGCTGAGGGTGGTGGAGGATGTGTGGATGGGGGGATGAGGGCTACCCGACATGAGCCTTCAGATTCACATGTCGTTGTGAGGGTTCGGCTTACAGATTTCGGCGGGCGGATTCCCGCTGATTGACTCCCGCCGATTGGTCTGGGTCAGGCGCTGACCCTAGGGCGACTGTCCAGAGCCTTCCTGAGCTGTACCGCGTCGGCCTGCTGGTAGCAGCGGAGCACCGTCTGGGCCTCCTTCCAGCCGCCCAACTCGCACAGCACCTTGAGCGGAAGGTCCATGAGGTCGGACGCGAACTTTCGCCGCAGCGAGTGCCAACCCCGCCGCGCCTTCGGCTCCAGTCCTGCAAGTCGCTCGGCCTTGCGCCACCAAGCACCCGCCCGCCCGCAGCTGATGCTCGTCGAAGGGTCGCGCGGCGCGGGCAACACCAGCGTCTCTCCGCTCCCGGGGTTCACGTCGCGCGCTTCCTCCAACACCGCTACCGATTGGTCGGTCATCGGCGTGGTGTGTTCGTAGCCGGTCTTCTCGTGCTCCGCGCGCCACCGCACCTGTCGGCCCTCGAAGTCGATGTCCGCCCACCGAAGGTTGCGGATGGCCCCGATGCGGTGACCGGTCTCGTGCGCGAGCACGAACGCGACGTGGAACCGCCAATCGACCCGCCGCGACACCCCGAGCATCGCCTGGTACTCCTCCTCGGAGAGAACGACTCGGGTGGGGTTCTTCTCCTTGGGCGTCTTCAGTCCCCTCAGCGGGTTGGAGTCGAGAAGGAGCCTCCCCTCCTCGTCTCTGGACTTCGTCGCCCAGTTGAGTACCGCGAGCAGGAACTTCAGGTCCAACTCGATGGTCCGGTTGGACACGGGCTTGCCGCTCGGTCCGATCCTGCCGGTCCGGCGCTCCCGTATGAAGCGGTCCCAATCGCGCTGAGACAGGGTCTCGGGCCTTCGATCCCACCCGAGAAAGTCGAGAAACATCCTCGTCCGGATTCTGTCCCGGTGCCGGACCCGCTTCGTCTTAGCGGGCGTCACCTCCTCACCGTAGATTTCAAAGAGCATCTCCAGCGTGAGCGGCTCGGGCTTGGCTTCCGCCTTGCCGTTCGGCGCGTCGATGAACCCGGCCGCGAACTCGTCCGCCTGCCGCTTGGCCCTTGGCCAATCGCGGTGTCCGAGCGACCGACTCAGCCTGCGCCCGTTCTCGCGCCACTCAATCTGGAAGAGGCCGGTCTTCGGGTCGGGAAACACCCGGACCCGGTTCCTGCCCCACTCGCCGGCGCCGTAGCTCCGGCGGCTTCGTTTCGTGCGTGCCATCGTTCGATTCCTCTCTCGATGGACTGCACGATCTGCGCAACCGAAAGATCGTGGAGAGAAGCCTTGTCCGCCAGATGTGAGGCTCGGGGCGATGGAATCGTGCCGGAAATCGCCTCCGTGGCGATGCGTTCGTCCGCCGTCCTGGGGCTTGCCGGCCTTCGAGCGGGAGGCCATGATTCGGAGGCGGTTTTCGACGCTCCCGTTGCCGATCCAGAGGTGTCCGGCATACATCAGGGTCGATGTGCACGAGAACCGCGCTCGGACGGGACACACTGCACATTCTGCAACTTGCTGGCGTTCTTGCGCTTGCACCGCATATGCCGGGGCGGCCGTGGCGCGCGGGCGCTTGCGGTCGTTGCCGGGAGCGACCCCCGTATTCGGCATGCCTCATACGGCACGGCGACGGTTGGGATGTGCACTGCAATCCCCACCCTCGCGTGGGGGTCGCTCCCGGTCCAGCAATCCCGTGCGGGAAGGCGTCGTGCGACCGCGGAAGGCGCTCGCGGGCGGTCTAGAGACCATTGCCGCGGCCTCCAGCCTGGGGGGGTTGCGATTCGCCCACCACTGTGTGCGCCGAGCCGTTGGGCGGAGGTGCGGTTCACCTCGCTGGATCGGTCTTGTCGAGAAACGCGGAACGCGCCGAGATTTTGAAGGACGTGGGGAGCGGTCGAGGACGCCCCTTCGTACCGTTAGCGCACCTCTCGCTCCGGCGGAGGGAGAGAGACTCATTTCCCCGGAAAGGAGCGGCCCCAGTGACTGCCAAACCCACTATTGAACCGAGAACTCCCAGCGAGATCTTCCCCCTTTTGAGCGCGGACTTCCGCCGCCGCGTGGTGAAGCGCGCCCTCAAGCACCGTTCCGAGTCCAAGGCCCTTCACCGACAACGCGGGGCCGCCCTGCGGCGTCTTCGGGTGGACGGGTACCGGGACGCCAGTCGCGCGCCCCGGCCCAAGCTCCTCAAGCCCGTATTGGAGGCGATCGAGTACCACGATCAGGACCTCGCGCGTGCCATTCTCAACACTTGGGTCGACTCGCACGCGGCGCTTCGCGACCGGATCGCCGAGCATCTTGCGAGCCGGGGCATGCCGGTGTCCGAACCACCCGACGCAAGCTTTGATTCCTTCTGGACGCGCGAGCAATGGCGCGGCGAGCGCGAGGCACTGGCGTTGGTCGACGGGACCGTCGACCGCGACTCCGCCGGTCTGATGCTCTGCCTCCTCGCGCGCCGGTTCCCCGCGCCGCCGCCACTGGCGTCCCCGCTCTACCAGGGTTGGCTCGACATCCTGCAAGATCTCCCGCCCAACGCGCCCGAGTGGGAGGAGGCCGACGCCCTCATCAAGTGGATGGAGGACATCCGGCGCGAGAAGGAGCGCGAACTCCTCGACTGGTGCCGGGAGCAGATCGCGGGCCTTTGCGGCTCCCTTCGCGAGCGGTTCGGCGAGGAACTGCGCTACCTCGGGGTTGATCCGGATCCCTGGCCCGCACTGGTCGATGGCCGGCCCGCGCTGATCGAAACGGCGCTTCCGCTCCTCATCTACCTCGAAGTCACCTTCGAGGAGTACGCGCCGATTCGTCCCCAAGCCGCCTCGCGGGCCGAGGAGCTTGAGCGGTCCCTGAAGCGCGGCGAGTGCGAGGACCCCATTCTCGGGGCGGTCGATGCGTGGCTGGAGCGCGTTGCCCAGCCGGACCCGCCGGACGAGGACACCACGGAGGAGATGGCCGACGCCGACAAGGCGCGTCCGGCCTCCGGGACGGCGGACGGCACGGATGCGGAGACCGAACCTGCCTCCGGAGCGTCCGTGAAAGAGGACGATTCAACCCGGCGCGAGATCGAGGCCCTTCGTGAGGACCGCGAGCGCCTCGATGCGGACAACCGAACGCTCCGGGAGGAGAAGGCGCTGGGAGACGAGGAGGCCGGACGGCTCCGGGAGGAGGTTGCGCGAAGCCGGAGGATGGAGGAGCACTGGCGGCGCGCCTACGTCGAGGAGCGCAGGCAGGCCCGGACGAATGAGGGTGAGCCGGTGGCCGCGGAGCCCGTGGGGAGCGTCCGCGAAGCCATCGCGCAGGCGCGGAAGATGTTCCCCGACAGGCTGCTTATCAAGCTCAACTCCCGCTCGAGGGAGGACACGCCGTTCGCGAATCCCACCGAGGTGTTCGACGCGCTGGCGTGGCTCGCCACGGCGTACCGGAACGGCCCGACCGACCGGATTGGGGAAACCTGCCCTGGCTGGTTCTACAAGTCGAACCAGTCGGCCCCCACGATGGGACGGTTCCCGGATTGGTACCGGACCCGCGTCAACGGAACCGCATGGCAGCTGGCCTCCCACCTCGGCAAGGGGACCAGTCACGACCCGCACCACACGATCCGGATCGCCTTCGCCTGGGACGAGCAGAACGAACGCGTCATCGTCGGGTTCGTCGGTCTGCACCAGAGGAACCGGGCCTCGTAGGTTGGGTGACGGCACCAGACGGCACGTCCCATGCTCCGACGCCGGTCTTTTCCGGCGGCCCGCTCGTAGCCGTCACACTTCGGGGTTGAGGGCCTCTCGGGCACGACCCCGGGCGGCTCGTCCAAGCTCCAGGCCACTTCCTCCGGAGCGGTGATCGGTGGCTTCACGGCATGGCGGTCGGCACGGCTGCCGGGAGGCCTGTTTTGAGCGCCGGAGGCCCGTGCCGATGCCGATCCACGAGTGTACATGGTGCTTCGCTCCTCGCCGGACAGGAAATCGCGCCTGCGATGTACATGCCTCCGGTTCCATAGGCCGCTGGCGCGCTTTCGGTTGCGCCACGTCCAGCGGAGCGCCGATGCCGATCCGCGCTCCTTGGACGTGGCTGGGAGAGACCCCCCTATTCGGCATGCCTCGATCGGCACCGGGGGGGATGGGGCCGGACAGCCCCATCCCCCCCGCCGCTACGGGGTCTCTCCCAGCCAGCAGTCCCCTTGCGGGGAAGGCGTCGTCCGCGCCCACCTCAGATGTCTCGAAGCCGCCAAGGCGTTTGGCCGGCCGGTCAGGGGCGCGTGGTGCTCTCGACCCGTCTCGTTGTGCTCAGCCGCGCGCCGCCTCCATGATCTCGGCCACATAGTCGTCCAACCGGGCCATCACCTCGATCACTTCCGCCTTGCTTTCCGCAGTCGCGAGTTCCTTGGCCAGATCGAGCAGAAGACGGCGGACCGCAACCGGGTCGCCCGCCTGCGGCGGCAGCGCATCCTCGGGGGCAGTCTCTTCAACCGTTGGGACCTCCGGCTCCGGCGGCGTCTTGGGCTTGGGTGCGGCGGCCCTTGCGAGGCGCGCCTTCACTTGCAAGGGATACCTCGCGTGGAACTGCCGGGCCGTGAGTTCCGCAACGGAGGGGTCGATCTCGCGGGCACCTGCGAACAGGTCCGCGTTCGAGACGTTGGGGGCTGCTTCGAGCGTCCGCTCCACGAACTCCATGACGGCGGCGCCGTCGCCGGATGCCGCGGGCGCGGGGTCAGGCTCCGGAACCGCTTTGCGCGACCGTGCGGGCTGCCGCTGCTCCGCCATCCGTCGCGTCACCGGCAACCGATACCTGGCGTGAAACTGTTGCGGCCTAAGCTCCCCGATCGACTCGTCGATCTCGCAGGCGCCCGCGAACAAGGTCGCGTTCTTCACGCCGGGGTCCTTTTTCATTTCCTGTTCCACGAACTGCATGACGGCATCATGCAAGCTGCCCATGTCCGTTACCCTTTCTGGAGGCAGGTCCGCGCCCGATTGACGCGGATGACGGGAGGTCGTTCAATCGTATTCGATTTGAACACTGGACGCGCGGTCGGGCAGGTCGCCGGGCCGCCGCTGCCCCCGCGTTCGGAAGAGCACCGTGCGTCACCTGAAAGTAGCGCTAGTGATCGACCGCGTACATTTCGCCCGGTGGCCGGGGGTCGCCGACATGAGCCCCGAGGAGCGCCGCGTGCGTCCCGCCGCGTACCGGAAACCCGGCCCGGAGGTGTGTTCGCCGCAGGCCAGACAGGGGTTCAGGTTGCCGGCCTCTTCCGCGTTCGCTCCGTCCATGTCGTTCGTCAGCACGTTCCACAAGCCGTGATGCCCGATGCGGGCCCAGGCGCAGTGTCGCCTCGTGTGCAGCACGTTGTACGTCCACGTCTCGGCGCAGCGCTCCGACAGGCCGATCTCCTCCATGAGGCACTTCTTGACGCCCCCGGCCGTCAGTTTCCGCGCGCATGTCCTCGCGGGCGAAGCGAGATCCGGCCTCGCTTATGTAGGCCGCAAGATCGATCAATGCGCCGGTGCCGGGAGGAAGCTCCGCAACCTCACCGCGCTCGGCCGACGCCGGGTCGCCGCCCGAAACCGCTGGCTCCCCGAAGCGCAACGCCCACACGATCAGCGGCAGCCCGGCAACGCCGAGGACGACGACCGCGCCCGCGTGCCACATCCGCCCGACCTTCACGGCGCCGAATCCCCAATCCGGGACGACATCCGATCCGGCCAGTCGCCGGGGCAGCGGCACCGCCGCCGGTCGCCGGCCGGCTCCGTCGTCCGAAGACGGCGACGGCGGAGATCTTCGCCTTCCCGCAGGGATAATTTCGAGGGTAGCGACCCCAGCAGGGGGCGGGGACGGGGGTGCGCAAGCAAACCCGGCCCCGCGCCCGAACCGGGCACCTGTGCCCCTGGGGTCGCTACCCTCCACGCCCCAAACGGCTCCTGTGCCACGGCCGACCGCGCGGTGAAGCCGCAAGACGTTGCCGCGCCAGCGGATATGCAGGCCGGTCGGTGCGCATCACGGGAGCGCCAAAATGTGCATTGACCCCCATTGTCTCTTGCACACCTCCGGTACGGCCCCGGACATCAGGTCTCCCAGTAGAATCGAGCCCACGCCAGCCGATCCGTCATCCATGTATCGACGCGTTCCGTGAGCCCCCGGCTCGCACGCCTGCGCGGCCGCTTCTCAAGGGCGATGGCGCGCTTCAGGGTGGCTTGGAAGCTGTCGATTTCGGACGGGCCGGGATACCGCGACCAGTTGCTCAGCACCCTGCTTGTCCTACCCCACTCCTTGCCATCTCCGGGCGACCGCAACCACTTCGATCTTGACGCCCATGTGCCAGAGCGCCTTCCAGAGGTCGCCGTGCTTCGCACCGCACGAGCGGAGCGCGCCGTCTTCGTCTACGCCGAGCCGGGGGTCTCAACGGCTGCCTTCACCGCCTCGGCGAGATGAGGGCTCTGCTTTGATTCGGGCCTGTCCGGAGGAAGGATCCACGGCTATCGGTATGGCGTTCGAGCCGGTTTCGAGGGGACGGATCCTGACCGCCGATCGGTCGGGGTCGGTGGCGTACCGCGCGTGCACATCGACATCGAGGTGCATGTGCACGGAATCGCCGCCTCCATGTGCGCGGCAGCGGTGCCGCATGTCGCTGCCCGCGTTGCGGTTGTACCACGCCCGCACGAACGGCGGTGCCGTCCGGAGAGTGCGGTCGTGGCGGGAGCGACCCCGCCCTTCGGGTGCCTGGTACGGCACGGCGACGGTTGAGATGTGCGCTGCCATCCCAACCCCGCCTGGGGTCGCTCCCAGTCCATCCATCCCGTGCGGGAAGCCCAACGGCCAGCCGGGACGGGCGCATCCCGGATCCTTGCGCTCAGCCATACGCGAGCGCCCGACAACTCGTCGTCGGCAGTTCCGGAGACGGCCTCCGCGCCGTCTATGTGGAGGAGCGCCAAGGGGTGCCCGAAGGCTCCCCCGAGGCTAAGGATGAAGCGTGCGCCGCGGCTCATCGTCCGAACGTGAGACTCGCCGCGAGGGTGGGGGAGGTCTCCCCGGCGTCGTCTTCGACGCCGCCCACAGCCTGCCGGACGGACGAATCAGACGGCGCGTCCAACGGCAACTCCGCGCCGTTTGCCGTCGGGGGTTAGAGGGGGCACGGCCCCCCGCCAGCCTCTCTTGGGGCACGCGGAGTGTGGCCACGGAGAGTATGCTGGCTTGTTTCTACCAATCATGCAGATTCCCGCGTGATTTGCATGACCGGGTCACGGGGAAGGCCCGGGCTGCTGAGAGCCCGCAGAGGCGAGCGTAGCGAGCCGGAGCGGGCGCTCAGCAGGGACGGTGGTCGGATCGATGTGCTGGCTGGCCGTAAGGGGCCGTGGTTAAGTGTGGTCGCCACCGTCCTTCCCAATGTCCTGAATGGATACACGAGCATCGAGGCTCGCACGACAAGCACAGGAGAAGGGAAGAACACATGAGCAGCATCCTCCGCACCGTCGGGATCGACATCTCCAAGGACTGGCTCGACGCCTTCGCCGCCCCCGAGGGGAGAGCGTCCCGGTTCCCGAACGACAGGGCCGGCTTCCGGAAGCTGATCGCCTGGATCGGCTCCGGGATCGACCGGATCGCTTACGAACCCACCGGAGCCTTCCACCGCGACTTCGAGGACACCCTCCTGAAGGCCGGGCTCCCCCTGTACGCGATCAACCCCTTCCAAGTCCGGTCCTTCGCCCGCTCCATCGGGCGGCGCGCCAAGACCGACGCGGTGGACGCCCGAATGCTGGCCATGATGGCGTCGGCCATCGAGGATCTGCGTCCGACCGAGGCGAGATCGGAAGGACAGCGAGAGCTCGCCGAGCTTCAGCAGATCCGCGACGCGCTGGTCAGGGATCGCACCGCAACCACCAACCGGGGCAAGAACTTGCGCACTCCCGTGGGCAAGCGGGTCACCAAGCAGAGGCTGCGGCAGATCGAGCGGCAGCTCAAGGTCATCGACGCAGAGATCCGGCGGCGGCTCGGGGAGGAGAAGGCGTTGGAGCGCCGGGCCGAGATCCTGACCTCGATCCCGGGCATCTCGGACATCACCGCTGCGGGACTGATCGTCCACATCCCGGAACTGGGCACGCTCACCGGACCGCGCGCCGCCAGCCTCGCCGGACTCGCCCCGGTCACCCGGGAGTCCGGACACTGGAGGGGACGCAGCTTCATCCAGGGAGGCAGGCACCGGGTCCGCAGGCTGCTATACATGCCCGCGGTGGTCGCGGTCCAGCACAATCCCGCACTGAAGCGGAAATACGAGGTGCTCGTCGCCAAGGGGAAGCCGCCGAAGGTCGCCCTGACGGCCGTGATGCGGAAGCTCCTCGTCCTCGCCAACGCCCTGGTGCAGCAGGACCGCACTTGGACGCCGCATCCGCCGCGGGAATACTGCTGCCCGACGTTCCCGACACCCAGCCCGGCGGGGAGCGTTCACGGATGATCGAGCCGGGCAGCAACGGGCACCGAAGCCGAAGCGCGGCGGGGGGCGTTGCGAGCCACGTCGCTTCGAGAAAAACGGGCGTCCACTTGACATGGATACTCTCAGGCGATCCGGTGGCCCGTAGCTCGCGAACCCATTTTGGCGTTCGCCGGCATGGGGAGCAAGGCGGTGGCCACCGAGGCACCGGCAGGGGATGTCTTGCCACCTAATCCAACGACGCTGAGCACACCAAACGAGTAGTCGGCCATATACCCTTCCAAGACTAGATGGTTGGCTAGGACGAACCGATCCCGGCGTTGCCCCACCTGCGAAAACCTCGTCAAGGAGGGGCGGCTGGCACACGATCAGCCCTCTGACGGTTAGATTGGTTTAGAGTGCTCGCGGAGACCACAAGGAGGGAGCGATGGTGGCATGAACGGAGCCGCCCCAGTAGCTCGTGCGACCACCGCGCTTGGAGTTCTGGCTAGCGCCATGGCTCGGGATGCTGGACTGGAGTCGTGCCAGCTTGAGGTCGAGGCTCAGCGATCATCTCGGGACCTTGTTGAACTCTGCGGCTACCGATAGGGATCCCGCGACACGAGGAACGCGCATGAACGAGAACCAAGACTGGCCAGGATCGCGGTGGTGGCGCGTCGACCTGCACACCCATTCGCCCGAGTCGAGCGACTTTCGGCAGGAGTCCGCCGACAAGAAGGATTGGCCAAGGTGGATCACAGCGGCTGCCCAGGCCGGCCTCGACGCCGTGGCGATCACCGATCACAACACGGCCGGGGGCATCTCCGAGATCCAGGCGGCTGCCAAGAACCTGTCGATTGCGCCCGTGTTCTTTCCCGGTGCCGAAATCACGGCCAGCGACGGGGTTCATCTGCTTGTTCTGATGGACCCGGCCTGTGGCGAGGAACACGTTGAGGATCTCCTGTCGCGAGTCGGCATCCCGGTGGACAAGCGCGGAACGGAGTTCGCTCGGTCGACACTCAGTGTTGAGCAGATCCTTGAGACAATAAGCGGAGACGCGCTGATCCTCGGCCCGCACGTGAACGGACCAAAGGGGATCCTGAAGGAACACGACGGTCGGCAGAGATTGGCGGTGCTGAAGGCGCCTCGCTTGGCCGCCGTTGAGGTCGATCCGGAACAGGAAGTTGACGAGAGCTGGCTCGACGGGAGCAAGCCTGAGGTGGGGCGCAGGATCTCGCAGGTATGGTCGTCCGACGCTCACGGATTTGAAGAGTTGGGTCGGCGGTTCACTTGGGTAAAGATGACGCACCCCAACCTCGAGGGATTGGGTTTGGCGTTGCTTGACGGGGCCGATTCGCTCAAGCCCGTGCAAAGCTCCGACCCAAGAGACCCCAATATCCAACATGGAGGCCTGCTCATCGAGAGCATCACGGTCGCCGACGCCAAGTTCATGGGTCGCCAGAACCCGATGACCGTCCGGTTCAATCCGTGGCTAAACGCCATGATCGGTGGCCGGGGAACGGGAAAGTCCACACTCGTCGACTTGTGCCGCAAGACGTTGCGGCGCGACGGGGAACTAGGCGAGCGGACGCGGGGCGAAGCCCGGGGAGAAGAAGGTTCACTAAGGAAGCTCTTCGATCGCCGGGTACCGGACGTACCAAGACCCGGACAAGAAGGGCTGCTGACCGCAGCAACCCGTATCGAAGTCATCTACCGCAAGCAGACTGAGCGATTCAAGCTATCTTGGAGTCCGTCTGGAGGAGCACCTTCGATCAACCGTCTGACAGCGGACGGTGCGACGCCCGAAGAAGGTGCAGTTTCGGAGCGATTCCCCGTGCGGATCTACAGCCAGAAACAGCTCTTCGCGCTGGCACAGAATCCAGATGCGCTGCTCCGGATCATCGATGACAGTGCGGTTGTCCAGGCGGTGGAGAGAAAGCGCGAGACCGAACACTTGAAGTCCAGGTACTTGTCACTGCGCGCGCAGGCCCGAGCAGCAACCGCGCGGGCGGAAGGGCTGAGCGCGCGCCGGGCAGAACTGAGTGATGTTCAGCACAAGTTGGATTTCCTTCAAGAGCACGGCCAGGCGCGGCAACTGAGCGAGTACCGCCGACGGCGCCGTCAAGACGATACGTGGCAGGCGGTGGCGGCGGCGGCTTGGGAGAGTACTCGTGGGGTGGCGCGTAGCGCGGAGGGGCTTTCGGTGGCCGATCTCGACCTCGACGCTTCCCAGGCCGACGATCCTTCATTGGCAGACCTCGAGAAGGCTCATGAGGCGCTGGGTCGGACCATCCGACGGGTGAGACACACCGTGCTTGGCGGGGTCGAAGACGCGCAGCGTGAACTCGAACAGATCATGGCCGGGGAGCACGTCCAACGGTGGAGGCAGGTCCTAGCGGCCAGCGAGGAACGGTTCCAGGAAGCGACGGCGCAACTTGCGGAGCGGGGCATTCGTGATCCGAGCCAGTATCGCGACCTAGTTGCGGACGCGGCCCGTCTGCAACGGGAAATCGAACGATTGGAGCACCAGCGAAGCCGGGCCCGTGAACTCGAGCGCGAGGCCACCCGAACCCTTGAGAAGTACCGTAAGCAGCGGGTGGCTCTGGGCGATGCCAGACGACATTTCGCTGCGTCTGCCGCGCGGGACGATATCCGCGTGGAGGTTATCCCTTTCAAGAACCATCGAGGCCTAGCGACCCACTTGATGGAAGTCTTAGCTACAGAACGTTTTGAAGCCGACCGCAAGGCACTCGGCGACAGGATCCGGCCGGCGGTCGGAGAGCCTTGGACTTGGGACGGCTTGGATGGACTGTTGGCGGACATTCGCCGGTTCCAAGCTGGAGACTCTGTTTCCTGGCTTTCCGAAGACTGGCGATTCGAGGGAGTGCTGAAGAAGGTCCCACCGGATAGCATCGATCGCTTGGCCGTGTACGCTCCCGGCGATACCGTCTGGATCAAGTTCCGAGATCCACAGAAAGGCTGGCGGCGGCTCAGCCAAGGATCACCGGGACAGCAGACCGCCGCCCTCCTGGCCTTCGTTCTCGGCCATGGAGAGGAGCCGATCATCCTCGATCAACCTGAGGACGATCTGGACAACACGCTGATCTACGACCTTCTGGTCACCCGGCTCAAGGAAGCCAAGCTCAAGCGCCAGGTGATCGTAGTGACCCACAATCCGAACATCGTGGTGCACGGGGACGCCGAGTTCGTGCTGTCGCTCGAGACCGGGAATGGTGAAAGTCGGAAGGCGTGTGAAGGCGGACTCCAGGAAAAGAAAGTGAGGGACGAGATCTGCAGGGTCATGGAAGGGGGACGGGAAGCCTTCAAGAGTCGCTACAGGCGGATCTTGCCGCTTGAGGGGCGCACGATATGAGGGACACCGAGGCCTTGGCACGTCGTATTCGGTTGGGCGAGGACTCGACGTTGGAACTAAAGCGGATTCTTGTTTCCGGTAGCAGAGTTGCAGATCCGAAGCGCGACGACATTGCCGACGAAATGGCCGCCATGGCCAACTCCAGAGGAGGGACGCTGGTGTTGGGTGTGGCGGACCGAAGCCGGGAAATCGTAGGAATCCCGTTACAACGGCTCGACATAGTCGAAGCTTGGGTCAGGCAGATATGCAATGACTCACTGAAGCCGCCGCTCGACGCCGAGATCAGCAAGCTGGAGTTGCCCGACAGCGACGGCGACGTTCGCAGCGTCATCGAGGTAATCGTGCCGAGGAGCCTCTTCGTGCACGAGAGCCCGGGGGGCTACTTTCGCCGGATCGGGAGTTCGAAGCGAAGACTCCCTGCCGAGGTGCTGGCTCGTCTCCTTCAAGAACGAAGCCAGTCACGCATGATTCGGTTCGACGAGACTCCAATCCCGGGGTCGTCGCCAGAGGACCTGGATCCGCAGCTGGTCGATCGGTTTCTGGCACCGGAGTTGGAGGTGATAGAGACCGGGCTTCGCAAGCTTCGCCTTATTTCGGACGACGAAGACGGTGTGGCACGGGTTACGGTGAGCGGGGCACTGTTGTGCTCCCTCTCGCCGACGGACTGGATGCCTCATGCGTACGTCCAGGCTGTCAGCTACGCGGGTGAGCGCCGCGACGTGAATTACCAGACCGACGCCCGGGACATCAGCGGGCCCTTAGACACTCAAATCTTCGACGCCCTGCGCTTCGTGCGCCGCAACATGCTTGTTCGTGCTACGAAGCAGACTGCCCGTGTGGACCGCCCGCAGTTCAGCGAGCGAGCGGTGTTCGAGGCGGTCGCCAACGCCGTTGCCCACCGCGACTACTCCATGGCCGGGGCCCGGATCCGCCTTCACATGTTTGCGGACCGCTTAGAACTCTACGTGCCTGGGTCGCTCGCCAACACGCTTACCACCGACAGCATGCACCTTCGGCAGTACAGCCGAAACGAATTGATCGTCTCGTTGTTGGCTCGTTGTCCAATCCCGGCCGAAGAGAATCTGGGTCGATTGCGGATCATGGACCGGCGGGGAGATGGAGTACCGATCATCCTGGGCGAAAGCGCGGAGTTATCGGGGCGGGTGCCCGACTACACAATGATTGACGAGAGCGAACTGCAGCTCGTGGTGTGGGCGGCTGGTTGAGTCGCGTAGCGAGCCAATTGGCGCGCGAAGGCGCGCTCGACGGGCTTGACGATGTCGGATCTGGTCGTCGGCCGGGCACAAGGCGACCGCCGAGGCGGTCGAGGTTGTCGCCCACCTGGTCGTCATCGAGCGAGCGCGCTCGGGGCTCGCCGACCAGCCGGGGCTGATGCAGCGCGCCGCCCCATGGCAGACGGTTCGCCCCCGGGAGTCCTCTACCAGTGATTTGCGCACCTCCGATGCCCTGGGTCATGGCCGCATACGCCCCCGAAAACGACATGGGGTGCCAATGCGCACCCCGGCGCTTCAGATGTGCGCACCGGAGGGGCGGCGGAAGCTGCTGCGCGCAAAGGTCTTGCGCCTCGCTGTTCCGGACGGCCGGGGCCGCAGGGTTCGTTCGGACGGGGCTGGGAGCGACCCGGCAGTCCGAGGGCCTGCTACGGGTTCGGGGCCGGGCGCGTTTGCGCACCCCCGGCCCCGCCCCCTCGGGTCGCTCCCAGACCAGCGATCCCTAAGCGGGAAGGCGGTTCGACGAGGCGGGCACGGAACGTGTTCCCGCACCTGCCGGTTCGCGCTGTGGTCGGTGCTGGTCGGTGGTTCGTCGTCGTGTCGGTTGCAGACTCGGACGCGTGCCGCTTGGTGCGGCCACCCTCCCTACGAGCGCCGGTTCCGCGGGTGCAGGCCGATGAATCCGACGATGACGCGTTCGTTCGGCTCGTCCCAGGCGAAGGCGATGCGGATCGTGTGGTGCGGGTCGTGACCGGTCCCCTTGCCGAGGTGAGCCGCGAGCGTTCCATGCCGTTCCGTTGACGCGGGTCCTGTACCAGTCCGGGAACTGTCCCATCGTGGAGGCGGACTGGTTCGACTTGTAGAACCAGCCTGTCGGGGAACATCTCCCGCGCTTGGTCGATGGCCTCGCGGACGCTCCGCGCCGGCTCTGCGTCCACCGGCTCTCCATCGCGCTCCTCCGCCTGCCTGCGCTCCTCGACGTAGGCTCGCCTCCAATGCTCCTCCATCCGCCGGCTTCTCGACACCTCCCCCCGGAGCCGTCCGGCCTCACCGTCTCTCTGAGTCTTCTCCGCCCGGACGAGGGTTACCTCGACACCCTGCTCCACGACCTGATCGACGGCGGGACCGAAACGACCGTCCCTCGACTGAAGGCTTGTCGCCAAACCGGATCGGTCGAGCCGGAAACGTCTGAAGTGCCGCGATGGGTTTCGTTGCGTGTCGTCAAATCTGCGGTGCCATCAAGGCATGCGCCTTCGGCAGAAACCGGGTCATCAACTCCGAGAAGTGCCTATAGTGGTCGTCCCAGGACATCGCTTCGAAGTCGCCCGGGTTCGCCCGGATGTTCCCTTCCAACCTGCGCGCGCACAGCGCCTCGGCCACGACCTCGGCCAGCAGCACGCGGAAATGGAGCTCGTCCTGACCCGGATAGCGCTCCGATTTGGGGCCGAGATACCGATTCAACGATGGATGCCGTGCCCCTATCTCGAGGACGTTCTTGTTCCAGCGGTAGCGGAGCGCGCCGTGGTTCACGTCCTCCAGCTTGATGACGATACCTGCTCCAGCTGGGGGGAGCGCACAGATCTCAGTCTCGGCCTCCTCGTCCCCGAGGCGAGCGACGAGCTTCGCGGGCGCAGCTTCGTCGTCCAGGACGGTGACCGTGAGCTTGGCCACGGCGATCCCCAAGGCGGCCTTGAGGAGCATCCTTCTGGATCCGGTGACCCTGAACTCGTCCGATGCCAGAGCGAGTTCGAAGTCACGTCCCGCCGAACGGACGAGTTCGGTCGGCGCCAGCAGCCGGATCTGCCTCCGCGAACCACCGCGGACGCGGTAGCGCGGGCGCCCGAATTTGAGCCCGGTGAGGTCCGCGTACCTCTCGGCCTCAGACCCCAGCACGGCGATCGTCGATTCGGCCTTGATCGGACCAACCCTGACCTCAAGTCCCGTCGCCGGGGTGGCCTCCAGCGCCTTGACCGACCACGCCGCGCGTAGAACTCCGTCTTGCGCCGCGAGCGGTTCGAGCGGGACGGCGGCGCGGTCGGCGCGAATCTCATCCGTCAGACACTCCACTCGCACCGGCGTCCCTTCCCCGATTTCGGGAAACGCTTCGGCCCGAACGGTCAGCCAGCAGCCAAAGGAATGGCCGCGCACGATCTGCGCGTACTGGGGGCTGAGCAGATAGCCCCGGATCTGGAAGCGGCTCCCGGTGTGCCTGCCCTTCGAGTCGCGCGAAACGTCCTCGTCCGAGAAGTCCTCCATAAACTGGTTGGCGGCCTTCTCAAGCGCGTTAAGACGCTTCCGGGTCTGTTGGCTCTCGACGCTGCGAGCCCGCTCCCGCTGCGCCCGCATCCGCTCCTCCTCGACCAGGGGCCGAAGCAGCGCGAGCGCCCTGCCGTACAGCGCGTCGACAAACGGGTGGCCGGGCGTCAGCCCTGACTTGCGTGAAGGGTCCAGAATGGGCACCGGATTCTTGGCCGGATGCTGCTCGCCCCACGCCTGCCGCTCATCGTACTCGTTCCACAGGTCGTCGATCACCTCACAGGTCAGGCGCCCGTAGAACCAAAGCGCATTCGAGTCCCATTCGAGGCCCCGGTCGAAGAGCGTGGCCTCGTGGATGGCGTGCCGGGACTTCACCAGGATGCCGCCCAGCCTGAAACGGTCCCTGGCGGACTTGAACTGCTTTCTCGCCCGGAAGACGACGAGCTTGGCCTTCGCGCCTGGATAGCCAGGCACGACGAAGGTCTTGGAAACCCGCCTGCGGCCGGCAGGCCGACGCAGACTCACCGGCCGGTGCTTTGAGTTGCTGAGCCCCCTGACCAGTAGTGTGGTCTTCTCCTGCCGGACGATGTCGCGCAAACGCACAAGCGTGGCGACCTTGGGGACGAGCGTGTCGACCTTCGGGATCCGGTGGGTCGGCTCGATCTCGATCGTCACGAGCGTCCCCGTCCCCTTCGCGATGCCCAGCCGCTTCCGAAGCTGCGGCGTCACCTTCCGCGAATCGTCCGCCTCGTACTCGATATTCGGATAGATTCGGCAGGTGTGCATGCGCCCATCGCCCGCGATCGACTCGAAAGTGACCGTGCCGAGCGCCGCGATGTCCTTGGCGCCGCGCGAGTTGGTGCCCCGCACCGCGTGCCCCGCTTCGAGGCCGCTGACGCGCCCGCCGATGCGCCCGAGCTTCCGGTTCATCTGATGGGTGGTCATCCCGTCGGCGAAGTCGCGGACACGCAGGATCGAGGGCCGACCCTTGCTTTGCCTGCCAAGCTCGATCTCCACCCTGCCCCCGATCCCCAGAATCTGATACCGGTCGTCCGCGTTGGTGACCAGTTCAACGATCGCGTCGTACACGTCCCGGATGGCCAGCCGGGCATCCTGCACGATGCGGCGCGACGCGATTTCTAAGGGCCTTCGCTTGACGGCGGCCATTGCTCAGGGGGCGGTTGTCAGAGAAGGTACGAAGGGAACCACCAATGTCGGGCCACCGCCCGTCAACTTCAACATCCGCTCTGGCAACCGAGGGCGCGTCCGGCGGTTGATCCGCTACGCGCGCGGTGGCGCTTCGATGATGGCCTTCCCGCACGGGATTGCTGGACGGGAGCGACCCTCCGGGAGGGTGTCCGGGATGTGCACATCCCAACCCTCCGCGATGCATGCACTGGGCATCGAAACAGGGGGGTCGCTCCCAACCACGGCTCAAAAGCCCGGTTCGGCATCGACGAATCGGGCGGCCGTGGCCTAACCGACCGGACGCCAGCGACTTGCGGTATCGACCGCGTGTGACATCCGAGGGTGGATTCCGTGTCCGGTCGACCTCGAGGTATGAAACACATGCCCCGTGCGGCACCGGGACGGCCGGATCTCCATCAGTACACCGTCCGCTCGAGCCGCGCCGTCTGCCATGCGTTCACCCGGTGCAACAGCCCCCGACCGGACTGTCGGCGAGCCCGATTCCTGAGCTCCGCCAGCCGCACGAGCCCGCCCCGGATGTCGCCACACACCTCTCGGATCAGGTTCTCGTCCCCGCTGCGGAGGACATGCTCGATCCGCTCGATCTTCCGGGCGATCTCCGCGTCGTGCTTGGATGGGCTCGGGTCTCTCGCCCAGTTGCCGAGCACGGTGTCCGCGCGGCTCGTCTCCTTCCAGCCCCGCGCAACGGCCACGACCTCGATCTTGTATCCGCGATCACGGAGCACCCACCATAGCTTCCGGTGTGCCGCGCCCCAGGCGCGCAGCGATGTCGCGGTCTCGTGGCCGGGATCGACGTACACGAAGACCGCGCGCTCGGCGTCCAACGCGAGCGGAAGGCCGAGGTGAAAGTGGCGGCGGATGTTCCCGGCGGCACCCCGGTAGGTCCGCTGGGGCAGGACCCGGCGCTCGATTCCGAGCGCCTCGAACGCGGCGACCTTCTCGGCCTCGGTCGGGAGCCACGGCAAGCGGGTACGGTCGAGGACGTAGTCGAGCGCCAGCAGCCGACGCATGAGCACGGCCCTGGACGTGATCCGGCGCCGCCGAAAGAACTCCTCGGCTCCGAGCGACCGGTAGACCCTGCGGGCGCGGATCCGGCACACGCGGCCGATTCCGTCGATGCCGGCCGCCGGGGCCTCCTCGACGGCCAGGCCCTGCGCGACGAGGGCGAGGACGGCGCGTCGCACCTTCTCAGGGTGGCAACCCAGGAAACTCGTCCACTGCGCGCGGGTGAAGACGCCGCCGTGCAGGCAGGCCAGGGCGATCCACTCGGCCCGGCGTCCGGTCCAGCCGAAGGCCTCCAGTGTCCTCTCGCGTCCCCTGAGATGGGCGATCAGCGCGGTCGCCCGTGGTTGAAGAACTGGCTGCGCATGTAGGCTCCCGTTGTCCAAGCGGCTTGTCACTCCGGTTGAAATCGGGAGAACGTCCTTCGCGGCGTCAAGCGGGTTCCGCGAGCGGATGTCCCGAGCGATCCAGCAGAGTTCCAGACGCGGATCAACTCTCGCCAGCGGCCCCTCCACCGTTCCGCATCCCCTGCCACAGCAGCGTGGCTCTTGGTGCTGGACAAGGCGGCACTGGTCAGGCAGCCCTTTGGACGCGAAGTTCCGCTGCCCAGCCGGAACCGGGTGAGGATGGTCTCCGGCACTCCGATTACTGATGCACAACGCGCATTGAATGAAGCGAACGCGGATTCAGGTGACCCGGGAGCCCCGGAACATCCTTGAGGGCATCCCGCATGGCACTACAGTCATCGTCCAGAGCACCGGGAAGGGGGACGTGTTCCTCTTGGAGGGGCCGGAGGCGGATCCAGCGAGCGAGGACGATGCCACCGTGCTGGCAGGATATCCGGTTTTTCGCATTGCAACCTGGATTGTCAGCACCCATCCCCTGTGGGCTTGGGGTCGCGACGTTTCCTCGGTCCTCACCGTGCGCTGGTGACGTCACGAGTGGGATCTCCGCCTGACCTCCCGCGAGGCGAACGACGAATCACGGATCGTTTTCAACAACGCAGCGGAGGTTTCCACGCCGTTGACCCCCTTTATCCACGAATCGCCTTCGTGCCGGTCGCCTGACTCCCGCGCTGCCGGCCATCCGGTGGGAACGCGTCTTGGCTTGTCTCGCGGAACAAACATCTGGCGGTTGGGAGAGACCGGGAAGTGGGCAGCCTTCGCGTGGGCACATACCTGAGCGGCTCGCTCTCAACCGACCCATCCCGTTCACACACTCGGTGAGCCGCTGCCCCCGCCGAGCACTGCTCGCGCATCGTCCACCCCCCGGGGCCGTGCCTCCCGCCTGCCCTCTCCGCAGCCCGCCGGTCGGCCCGCGCGCCGCTTGCGCGACGCCATCGCGTCCCGGAGGTTGGACGGACGTGGCGCCTCCTCCGCCACGATAGGGAGGGCCGTCCGTGGCAAAACAGGCGATCGAAATCGAAGGGACGGTCGTCGAGGTCTTGCCCAACGCCACCTTCCGGGTCCGGCTGGAGAACGACCACGAGATCCACACGTATCTCTCCGGGAAGATGCGCCAGCACTACATCCGGGTGCTTGAGGGCGACCGGGTGAAATGCGAGATGTCTCCCTACGATCTGTCGAAGGACCGCATCACGTATCGGTACAAGTAGTCGCAACTCGCGGGTCGTCTGCTTGGCCCGCGGTCGACGCGGACATCAGGCGTTGGAGCGCCACCGAACTCGACCCGAACCTGACGCCATCGCAATGCGGCCTTTCCTGGTCGATTGCAACACTCTCGGCGGAGTGTTGGTCCTTCCTACCGCCGGACTCGCACGAGGGTGAGTGGCAAGGGGCCGGGCTGTATCTCGACGGCAAACGGACGGCCGCTCTCCGGGTCAGTCCCGGCACCCTGGAAGGCGAACTCGCCCGCGATCCGGTCACCGAGCTGGGTGCCGCCGAAGGTGGCGCTGCCGACCATGTGTGCGTCTAGAACGAGTTCCACGAAGTCAGCGTCGTCAGCCCGCAACTCAATGCGTTGGCCAACCCGCGAACCCCGGACCGACCCGTTGCCCTCAACCTGGTTGACCACAACGAACTCTAGGCGGCCCGCGATCGTCCCGTCCGCCTCATTCAACGAATACCGCACGGTCATGGGTCCAGCGGAACCCGACCAGTCGCCGTTCGCGGTGCGATCGTGCCCCGGAGGCGTGATCTCGGATCCGTCGCTGCACGCGACCGCAAGCAGTAGTAGTGTCAACGCGGCTCTCATCAGGCCCGGTACCGCTACCGCCGCCTCGGCTTTCGCGTCCGGACGCCACGCGCGTGCAGCGTGTTCGAGACGGCCTGTTCCGAAAGCGCAAACCGCTTCGCAACCTCCGCCGTGCTGCCGCTATCCTCGTAGGCCGCGCAGATCGCATCGCGCTGCAACCGGATCAGTTCGGCTCTGTAGGGGAAGCCGCCCTCGCGCATCGCGATCCTTCCCACCTGGTACGACGACACGCCGAGATCCCGAGCAATGTGCGCGAACGTCTCGCCGTCCCACGCGCGTGCGATGATCTCACCGCGTACCGCGTCGGTGATCTTGCGCGGCTCCATTGGGGGACCTCCCCGTGTTTCGATGCCGTTCGGGATTCCGCCACGATATTGGCGCGCGAGCCCCGACCTGTAAAGCATGTGTCCCGGCCTGCTCGGCCGTTCAGCGTCGAACGAAAGTGATCCCCCCGGTCTCGCTCGCCGGGGGCCGTGACCAGCGCCTCCTCAACCGCGGTCTGGCCCGCGCGGGTGGCGACCGGCTGGCGGAGACGGGTTATCTCCGCGAAGTTCCTTTCGCGCAGATCGTGCAGTCCATCTTCGAGGAGGAATCGAACGATGGCACGCACGAAACGAAGCCGCCGGAGTTACGGCGCCGGCGAATGGGGCCGGAACCGGGTCCGGGTGTTCCCGGATCCGAAGACCGGCAATTTCCAGATCGAGTGGCGCGAGAACGGGCGAAGGCTTGCGAGGTCGCTCAAGCACCGCGACTGGGTGAGGGCGAAGAAGCAGGCGGATGAGTTTGCCGCTGGCTTCATCGACTTGGAACGCGGCGGCACGGCGGAGCCTGAACCCGAGCCGCTCACCCTGGAGAAGCTGTTTGACATTTACGGTGAAGAGGTAACGCCCACCAAGGGCGAGCGGTCCCAGATGTACGACGGGGCCGCGATGAGGATGTTCCTCGAGTGCTTCGGCAGGGACCGGAAGCCCGCAACGCTCTCCCAGCGCGACTGGGACCGGTTCATCGCCGCGCGGCGGTCGGGGAGGATCGGCCCGAGCGGCGAGCCCGTGTCCGACCGGACGGTCGAACGCGACCTGAGGTTCCTGCTCGCGGTCCTGAACTGGGCCGCGCGGTCGAGAGACGAGGAGGGAAGACTCCTCCTCGAATCGAATCCCCTGAGAGGATTCAAGCCGCCCAGGGAGAAGAATCCGACCCGGATCGTGCTCTCCGACGAGGAATACCGGGCGCTTCTGAAGGTGTCCCGGCGGGTCGACTGGCGCTTCCGCGTCGCGCTCGTGCTCGCGCATGAGACGGGGCACCGCATCGGTGCCATCCGCCAGCTTCCATGGTCAGATGTCGACCTTGTGGGCGGAGTGGTGCGCTGGCGCGCCGAGCACGAGAAGACCGGTTACGAGCACCGGACGCCGATAACGGCCGAGGCGGTCGCCGCACTCGAGGAAGCCCGGAAGCGGAACCCCGGGATCGGGAACACCCCGGTGCTGCCCGCGCCGACTGATCCGTCGGTGTGTCTGAGCGGTATTCGGGCATACGTCTGGTGGAAGCGGGCCGAGAAGCTCGCGGGTCTGGAGCCGAAGCCCGGGAGGGGTTGGCACTCGTTGCGACGCAAGTTCGCGTCCGATCTCATGAACCAGCCTCTCAAGGTGCTCTGCGAACTGGGCGGCTGGAAGACGGCCCAGACGGTCCTCCGTTGCTACCAGCGGGCCGACGAGAACCGGCTCAGGAAGGCGCTCGAAGAGCGCCGGAGCATACACGCCTGATCCAGTTGGCGGGAACAGAATAGCGGGAATCCAGCGCGCCAGGCTCCTAACCTCAAAGCCCGCAACAGGATCCTAATCCGCCACCACATGCCATTTTGGCAGACTTCGATGCCGAACCCCCGCTCCATCCACCCGCGCAGGGGCTCCCGGGGCATCCGTCGTCCCTGTGAAATTCAAGTTTCGGACCATCCCGCGAGGCCGCGGTGTAGCCAGTTCCAGCCGGCTCGGCGTCCGCCGCTCGCGCGCTTGACAAGCCGAGAAGACGCGATCCACGTTGCCCGGGTTCCGCGCAACCGTGGCTGGAGACAGAATGCCGACAGTCGACCCGGGGCCCCGCGGCGGGCTCCCTCCCCAGGCCTACGAGACCCTTCCGGGCGACCAGTACCGCCCGTACGTCGGCGCGCGCGAGCAAATCCTGGAGTTCACGCCCCGGGCGGTGCTGATCGGAGCCGTTCTGGGCATCGTGTTCGGGGCGGCCAACGCCTACCTGGGGCTGCGCGTAGGGCTCACGGTGAGCGCCTCGATTCCGGCCGCGGTCATGGCGGTGGCCATCTTCCGCATCTGGGGCGGCACCATCCTCGAGTCCAACATGGTGCAGACGGTGGGGTCGGCGGGAGAATCCCTGGCCGCCGGAGTCATCTTCACCCTCCCCGCGCTCTTCCTCTGGGCGCGCGAGGATCCGGCCATCCTGGTCAGCGTCACCCAGATCACGGTGATCGCGCTCTTCGGCGGCATGCTGGGCGTGCTGTTCATGATCCCCCTGCGCTCCTACCTCATTTCGCGCGAGCACGGCAAGCTGCCCTATCCCGAAGGCACCGCGTGCGCCGAGGTGCAGGTGGCGGGGGACGTGGGCGGCGGCAAGGCTCGCCTCCTCTTCGCCGGCCTCGGCGTCGGCGCCGTCTATCAGGCGCTCGCCAACCCCCGCGGGCTTTCGCTGTGGAACGAGTCGCCGTCCGCGCCTCTCCCGGCCAAGGCGCAGATCGGCGGAGACTTCACTCCCGAGCTGCTGGGCGTCGGGTTCATCATCGGACCGCGCATCGCCACCATCATGTTCTCGGGAAGCGCGCTGGCCTGGCTGGTGCTGATCCCGGTGATCAACGCCTGGGGCGGGAACGACGTGGTGTACCCGGGCACGGTTCCCATGGCGGAGTTGGGATCCGCGGAGATCTGGAGCAACTACATTCGCTACGTCGGGGCCGGGGCCGTGGCCTTCGGGGGCATCGCGACCCTCCTCAAGTCGCTGCCCACCATGATCGAAAGCTTCAAGCTCGGGCTGGGCGGCATCGGCGGCGGTGGCGGGGCGACCTCGCGCACGCAGCGGGACCTGTCCATGCGCTTCGTCTTCACCCTCGCGCCGCTGCTGGCCGTGGCCCTCTGGCTCTGGCCGGGCGTCCCGGTGAACCTGCTGGGCGCGATCCTGATCGTGCTCTTCAGCTTCTTCTTCGTCACCGTCTCCTCCCGCATCGTGGGGCTCATCGGCTCCTCGTCCAACCCGGTGTCGGGGATGACCATCGCCGCCCTGCTGCTCACCTCGCTGATCTGGGTGGGGCTGGGGCTGAACGACGGTACCGCCGCCTCCAAGGTCGCGGTGCTGGCGGTGGGCGCGGTGGTGTGCATCTCGGCGGCCATCGCGGGGGACACCTCGCAGGATCTCAAGACCGGGTTCCTCCTGGGAGCCACCCCGCGCTCGCAGCAGATCGGCGAGCTGATCGGGGTGATCACCAGCGCGGCGGTGATGGGCGGAGTGCTGATCGTGCTCAATGAATCGTACGGCATCGGAGGCGCGGAGCTGGCGGCGCCCCAGGCAAACCTGATGAAGCTGGTGGTGGACGGCGTTCTGGCCGATACCCTGCCTTGGATGTTCGTCATCGTCGGCATGGCGCTGGCCGCCGTCGTCGAGTTCGGGCTCAGGCTGCCGTCGCTGGCGTTTGCCGTGGGCCTGTATCTGCCGGTTTCGCTGATGACCCCGATCTTCGTGGGAGGCATGATGCGGCGCGCGCTGACCCTTCGCTACGCGGGCCCGGACGGCGGCGGAGAGCGGCTGGCCGAGCAGCGCGAGCGGGGCGTCCTGTTCGGCTCCGGCCTGATCGCCGGGGCGGCGCTGGTGGGGGTGCTGATCGGAGGCGCGATCTACGTGGTCACGCAGGTGACCGGCGATCCCTCGCGCGCCAGCCAGTGGATCGTGGGCCACGAGTGGTACGCGGGCCTCTTCCCCGGATTCTCCGAGCTGGTCGGCACGCTCATCTTCGTGGGGCTCTGCCTGCTCCTCTGGCGCGCGGCCAACAGCGGAAAGGCCAGCGAGGCATGAGACGGATGACGGCGCGCGGCGTGGGCAACCTTCTGGGAGGCGGCCTGCTGTGTCTCCTGCTCGCGTGCGGTGGCGAACAGGCGCCCGAGGTTGCGGGGACGATCTCCCGCGACGTCTTCGTAGGCACCTATGTGGAGTTGCGCCTGGCGGCGCTCCATTCACCCGATGGCCGGGTCAGTCCGGAGGCGAAGGCGGAGATCCTGGAGGCGAAGGGGGTCACCGAGGCCGACCTGCTCGAGTACGTCGACGCCCACGGGGCCCGGGTGCAGTTCATGGTCGAGGTGTGGGCCGAGATCGACGATACCCTCCGGTCCCTGCGCACGGAGGAGCCCGCTCCGGCGTCCTGACTCCTGCGGGAGCGGGATGCGCGTCCTCCTCACTCCCACTCGATGGTGGCCGGGGGCTTGGAGCTGACGTCGTAGGCCACGCGGTTCACCCCCGCGACCTCGTTGATGATGCGGGTGGAGGCACGCGCGAGCACGTCCGGCGGAAACCGGTACCAGTCGGCTGTCATCCCGTCGCGCGAGGTCACGGCGCGCAGCGTCACCGCACAGTCGTAGGTGCGCGCGTCGCCCATCACGCCGACCGAGCGCACAGGCAGCAGCACCGCGAACGCCTGCCATATCTCGTCATAGAGTCCGGCGGCACGGATCTCGTCCAGAAAGATCGCGTCCGCTTCGCGCAGCACCTCCAGCCGCTCCCACGTGACCTCGCCCAGGATGCGCACGGCAAGGCCCGGTCCCGGGAAGGGATGGCGCGCCACGAACGCCTCGGGGAGGCCCAGCTCCCGCCCCACCCTGCGGACCTCGTCCTTGAAGAGTTCCCTGAGCGGCTCGATCAGCTCGAACGGCATGTCGTCCGGGAGCCCGCCCACGTTGTGATGGGTCTTGATCGTCACGGACGGTCCCCGCACCGAGAGGGACTCGATGACGTCCGGGTAGAGCGTGCCCTGCACGAGCAGAGACACCTCCTTGCCGGCCTCGCGCGCCGTGCGCTCGAATACGCGGATGAAGATCTCGCCGATGATCCGGCGCTTGCGTTCGGGATCGTCAACCCCCGCCAGCCCCGCCAGAAACTCCTCGCGCGCATCGGCGACCAGCAGTTCCATCCCCATGTGTCGGTGGAAGGTGCGCTCCACGCCCTCGCGTTCGCCTTTTCGGAGCAGTCCGTTGTCCACGAAGATGCACGTCAGGCGGTCGCCAAGCGCCCGATGCACCAAGGTCGCGGCGACCGAGGAATCGACGCCCCCGGAAAGGCCACAGATGGCGGAGCGGCCTCCGGCCTGCTCGCGGATGGCGGCGATGCTCTCCTCGACGAACGCGCTCGCCGTCCAGCTGGGACGGCAGCCGGCGACGCGGAAGAGGAAGTTGGACAGCATCCGGTCCCCTTCCGGGGTGTGCGCGACTTCCGGATGAAACTGCACTCCGTAGATGGACCGGTCCTCGGCCCGGAACGCCGCCACCGGAAGGCCCTCCGTCGAGGCAACGACGCGGTATCCCTCCGGAGGCCGGTCGACATGATCGCCGTGGGAACACCAGACCGTCACGGGATCTGCATGCGCGAATCCCGCGAACAGGCCATCGGCTTCCGCCAGGCGCAGTTCGGCTCGCCCGTATTCGCGCTTGCCGCGCTCCACCCGTCCACCCTCCAGCTCGGCGATCAGCTGCATGCCGTAGCAGATCCCCAGTACCGGAACATCCATGTGCAGCAGCTCGGGCTCCACCCCCGGGCCATCGTCCTCGTAGACCGATGACGGCCCGCCCGAGAGCACGATCGCGCTGGGCGCCCAGCTTCGTATCCACTCCAGCGACCGGGTCGGCGGGTGAATCTCGCAGAAGACCCGCTCCTCGCGGACGCGGCGCGCGATGAGCTGGGTGAACTGCGATCCGTAATCGAGGATCAGCACCCGGTCGCGCGGTTTGATGAAGGTCATGACGGGATCCTCTCCCCGCGAACCAGGTCGGCGAAAGTCTCCCGCTCGCGGATCAGATGCAGTCCGCCGTCGGCAACCAGCACTTCCGCTGGACGCAGGCGGCTGTTGTAGTTCGAGGCCATGGCAAAACCGTAGGCTCCGGCTGTCCTCACCACCATCAAGTCGCCTGCGGATGGTAGTTCGATAGCGCGGTCCCGCGCGAGAAAATCGCCGTCCTCGCACACGGGACCCACCACGTCGCTCACCACCACCGCAGCGCCCGGACGCGTGCGCACCGGCTCGATCTGGTGATAGCCGCCGTAGTGGCTGGGGCGCAGCAGCTCGGTCATGCCCCCGTCCGTGATTACGAAGGTCTTGTTCCCGGAGCGCTTCAGGTATAGCACGCGCACGATGAGCGTGCCGGCTTCACCGACGATGAAGCGACCCGGTTCCAGGATCAGCCGGAGCCGGCGCTCGATCACGGCAGGGAGCACCGCCGCGGCGAGACGGGCGAGATCGATCTCGGGTTCGTCTCCGTAGGCGACCCCGAATCCGCCACCCAGATCGACGTATTCCAGCGGGATGCCCTCATCGGAAAGCGCTCGCTCCAGGGCGAGAAGCCCGCGTGCGGCGCGCTGGTAGGGTTCGATGTCCACGATCTGCGACCCGATGTGAACTGCGATTCCCGCCACCTGGAGCGCCGCCCGCGAGGCCGCGCGGCGATAGAGGTCCATCACTTCGCCGACGGGAATGCCGAACTTGGTGCCGGCGTGCCCCGTGCGTGTGTACTCGTGAGGCGTGGGCGAGGCGATGTCGAGGTTCACGCGCAGCGCGATGCGGGCCCGGACACCCCGCCGGGCCGCGATTCGCTCAAGCAGGCGGAGCTCCTCCCGGCTCTCGACGTTGAAGCCGTAGATGCCCGCATCGAGCCCGGCGTCCAGCTCCTCCTCGCTCTTGCCCGCTCCGGCGAAGACGATCCGCTCCGCCGGAATCCCCGCCTCGAGAGCACGCGCCAGTTCGCCCCCGCTCACGATGTCGGCGCCGGAACCGAGTCGGGCCAGGCGGTTGAGGAGCGCCAGGCTTCCGTTGGCCTTGACCGAGTACGCGACAAGCAGGCGGGCGCCCGGGAAGGCGGCCTTGAAGGTGCGGAATCTCTGTTCGAGCAGAGCGCCATCGTAGAGGTAGAGCGGGGTCCCGAAGCGAGCAGCGATGTCGTCGAGGGCGAACGGTCCGCAGTGGAGCACGCCACCCGAGCGAGCCAGGGGGGTCACCTCAGTATGCCCGCGCCCACGCCACCTCCATTGCAGCAGCGCCGCCGCCGATGCACCGCGACGGCCGGCTGGACGACGCGAACTCGTCGTCGGGGATTACCCGGATCGTGGCCTTCGTGGCCTGCTTGACCCTCTCCTCCACGTCGGGGTCGCCGCTCCATCCGGTGTACGCCAGGCCACCTCCGCCCTCCAGAATCTCCTTCAGCTCGCCGATATCCGAGATCCCCCGGTGGGAGTTGGCCTCGCGGCGCGCGCGGGCGCCCTCGAGCAGGTCTTCGTGGAATTCGTCGAGCAGAGCGGGAAGCGTGGCCAAGGCCTCCTCGCGCGCCAGGAAGCGCTTGCGCTTCCCGTCCGGGAACGGAAGTCGCCGGGCCAGCACTACCTGCCCCTTCGCCACGTCGCGAGGCCCGATCTCGGCCCGGAAAGGGACGCCCTTGCGTTCCCACTCGTAGAACTTGGCGCCCGGATTGAGGTGGTCGCGCGCATCAACCCGCACGCGCACCCCCGCGGAGATCAGCTGTTCGCGGAAGCGGTCGGCTTCCTCCATCACCAGCGCGCGCTGCGCGTCCGTGCGCCAGATGGGCACTACCACGACCTGCGCCGGAGCGATGCGCGGCGGCACGACGATCCCGCTGTCGTCGCCGTGGGTCATCACCATGCCCCCGACCATGCGCGTCGAAACGCCCCAGGACGTATTCCAGGCGTACTCCTCGCGCCCCTCCTCGCTCTGGAAGGTGAGGCCGAACTGGCGCGAGAAGTTCTGCCCCAGAAAGTGGGAGGTGCCCGCCTGGAGCGCGCGATTGTCCTGCATCAGCGCTTCCACGGAATAGCTTCGCACCGCACCCGCGAACTTCTCCGAGTCGCTCTTGAGCCCGCTGACCGGGGGCATCGCGATCCAGTCCTCCTGGAACTTCCGGTACACCCCCAGCATGCGCCGGGCCTCCTCTTCGGCCTCCGCCTGCGTCGCATGGGCGGTGTGGCCCTCCTGCCAGAGGAATTCCGAAGTGCGCAGGAATAGCCGGGTGCGCAGCTCCCAGCGCATCACGTTGCACCACTGGTTCAGCAGGAGGGGCAGATCGCGGTAGCTCTGCACCCACTTGGCGTACATCGAGTAGATGATGGTCTCGGAGGTCGGGCGCACCACATAGGGCTCCTCCAGTTCCTTGCCGCCGGCGTGGCTCACCACCGCGAGCTCCGGCTTGAAGCCCTCGACATGCTCCTTCTCGCGCTCGATGAAGCTCATCGGAATGAGCAGGGGGAAGTACGCGTTTTCGTGGCCGGTCTCCTTGAAGAGGCCGTCCAGTCCCTGCTGCATCAGCTCCCAGATCGCGTATCCCCAGGGTCGGATGACCATGCATCCGCGTACCGGCGAATAGTCGGCGAGCTCCGCGCGCTGAACCACATCGTTGTACCAGGCCGAGAAGCTCTCGCTTCGGGGCGTCAGCCGCTTGTCATCAGCCATTTGTCTGATCCTGGGGGTGGCCCGCGGTGCCGCGGGAAGGTTCGCGCCTGCTCTCTCGGCGGAATACGAAGAAGCCGGGAACGCTGAAGAGCAGGAGCGAGGAGACGAACCACGATATCCGGAACGGCGCGCCCGTCAACTCGTTCAGGAGCAGCGCCACCAGCGCCCCCCCGCCCAGCGACATTGCCGCGGCCGCGGCCAGAATGAAGTACTCGAGGATGTTGAGCCGGCGCACGGCGCGGGCCATGTCCCTGCGCACCCCCTTGTTGCCGTCGGCTACCATTCCGGGGGCGCTCCATGGTAGAAGTATACCCGGTGGCCCGTTCCCCGCCCTGTCCCCACCTCGCCGTACCACCCTTCCAGCGGAATCCATTCACCCCAGGCCACCGGCACCAGGTCCCCCTCGTTCGTTCCCGAGGGCACGGCCGCGTGGTAGACGATCGCGCGAATGGCCACGAGGGTGGAATCGCGAGCGGCCCGTTGGGGCAACAATTCCCGCAGGGTCCGGCTGAATTCCGCGCGCCCGCCGGGCTCCCGGGCGAGCAGGTGCAGGGTCAGCCGACGCTCGAGCACCGGATCCGGCACCTCGTCGAAGAGCATGACGGAGACCGCCTCGGCGGCGTCGGCGCCAAAGGATGAACGGGCCGCGGAGGGCGCGGAAGCGGGTGCCGCGCCCTCTCGCGCCTCGGGTGGACGGTCGGGAGCACAGGCGCCGGCGCAAAGGCACGCCACAGACCCGGCAACGATCCTCCACGCCCGGTGCCGGCCCGCCCCGCGAGCGGTCATGATGCCAGGCTGCCCAGACGCAGGTCGGCGAGGGAGACCTCGTGCTGTGTGCCGTGCGTCATGTCGCGGATCACCGCCACCCCCCTCGCCGTCTCTTCCGGGCCCAGCAGGATGACCTTGCGGGCTCCCTGCCTGGCGGCCATGGCGAGCTGCTTTCGCACCGGACGCTGCTCGAGCGCATAGGCGACGGTCGATCCCGCCTCCCGCAGGACATGGGCGATTTCCCGTCCCAGAAGGCGCTGGGCCGGAGATACGCTGGCGATGAACCAGTCCATCGACGGGGCGACGTCGGGGAGCAGTCCCCTGTCGCGCAGCAACTCGGTGAGCACCACGTCTCCCATTCCGAATCCCACTGCGGCAAGGGGTTCGCCGCCGACCCGCTGGAGCAGCTGGTCGTAGCGGCCTCCCCCGCAGATGGCGCGCAGCTTGCCCTTCCGGTCGAAGAGTTCGAACACGATGCCGGTGTAATACGCCAGGCCGCGCACGATGCGGAGGTCGAAGCGAAGGAAGGGCGCGAGGCCCATCGCCGTCAGGTCCGCCCGGTAGCGTTGCAGTTCGTCGAGGCTGGCGCCCACGGCCTCACGTTCGCCCAGCAGTTCCTCGACCACATCGAGCCCGGAACCGTCGAGGATTTCAAGAAGCGAATCCACGCGCCGGCCAGCCAGTCCGGCGGACGCCCGCAGCCGCTCGCGCGTCGCGTCGACGCCCACCCGTTCGTACTTGTCTATGTCGCTGAAGGTGGCGGCCATTCGGTCCGCCGGCACGCCCAGGGCGGCAAGAACCGCCGACAACAGGCGGCGATCCGAGACGCGAGCCACGAAGTCGTCCGGTCCCAGGCCCAACTCGCGAAGGGCGTCGACGGCAACCGCCAGGACTTCGGCGTCCGCGCCCGTCCGGGGTTCGCCGAGGATGTCGACGTTCAATTGGAAGTGCTCCCGCAGACGCCCCCGCTGCTGCCGCTCGTAGCGAAACAGCTGGGGAATCGAAAACCAGCGGATGGGCTTGGCCATGGCCCGGCTGCGCTCACCGAGCATGCGGGCGAGCGACGGCGTCATTTCGGGGCGCAGCGCCACCTCGCGCCCACCCTTGTCGACGAAGGCGTACAGCTGCCCGACGATCTCGTCGCCGCTCTTTTCCCGGTAGAGCTCCAGCGGTTCCAGCGGAGGCCCGTCGTATTCCTGGAAGCCGTAGCGGCGCGCCACTCGGCGCCAGCTTCTGAATACGTGCTCCCGCTCGGCCAGGGCCTCCGGTGCGAAGTCTCGAAAACCCGGAAGTCTGGGAAAACTCTTGTTTTTAGGCATGGCGGCGAATCTATGCGCTTCACCCGATGCGTCAAACCGGGAGAGGAGTCGGGAATGGCCGGATACCCAGCTCGCCGAGGGCGCTGCCGACCGTGTGGCAGGACCCCGTGACCACCGCCGTGCCGCCGTCCGCCCACTCGGCCACTCTGGCCAGGGCGAGGCCGAAGTCCGCTTCAACCTCGAGCGCGAACCGTGGTGCGAGCGCAGCCGCGACCTGCTCGGGCTTCCACCTCCGTTCCCGGGGTGCGGACGGAGGCTGGGTCAGGACAGCCGCGTCGGAGATCGAGAGGAGGCCCGGAAGCATGCCCCCCCAATCCTTGTCCCCCAGGATACCGGCAAGAACCACGATCGGCCGCGGCGGACCGATCGACCGCAGGGTGGTGGCAAGCGTTTCCATTCCGGCGACGTTGTGCGCCACGTCGAAAACCCAGGTTGTGCCGCCTTGCCTCACCAACTGCACCCGACCCGGCCAGCTCACCCGCGCCAGGCCCCGCACGACCGCCTGCCGAGCGGGCCGCAACTCCTCCGGAAGCGACTCCAGCGCCCGCGCCGCGAGCGCCGCGTTGGTCGCCTGGTGCCCTCCCGCCAGGGGCACCGACAGATCGAGCTCCCCCCAGGCGGCGGAAGACATGCGAAAGCTCGTGCCCGCCCCCGAGAGCTCCAGGCTTCGCACGTCCCTGACCGGATCGAGCACGTGGAAGGGAGCGCCGGCCCGCTTCGCCCCGTCCCTCAGAATGTCCAGGACGGGTCCGGCGGTCTCGCTGGTATGCACCGGGACACCCGGCTTGATGATCCCGGCCTTCTCCCGGGCAATGTCCTCCACGGTGGTGCCCAGGTAGTCCGCGTGGTCGAGTGACACGTTGGTGATGCAGGTCACTGCCGGGACGATCACGTTGGTCGCGTCGAGACGCCCACCCAGCCCTACCTCCACCACCCCGATGTCGATTTCCCGATCGGCGAATACACCGAACGCCAGAGCGGTGGTCGCCTCGAAGAAGGTGGGTCCGATCCGGTCGACGGCCGCGTGCAGCCCGGCCGCCACCCCCGTCATGGCATCCGGCGCGACCGGGCGGCCGTCGACCTGGATGCGCTCGCGAAAGTCGCACAAGTGGGGGGACGTGTAGAGCCCGGTGCGCAGGCCGGCCTCGCGCAATACCTCGGCGCACATCGCCGCAACCGACCCCTTGCCGTTGGTCCCGCCGATGTGGATCGACGGATAGGCGCATTGTGGCTCGCCCAGGGCCGCAAGCAGGGCCCGGGTGCGCTCGAGACCCCATTTGACCCCATGCCCAAGCCGCGGGAACAGCTCGTGCGTCGCGGGAGCCCCGGCCTTCAACGCCACATTCTCCGGAGGGTGTGGGGCCGCGCGCCGGCTGGCCTCAGCCCTGGGGCTTCCACCCCGCCCACATGTGCCGCAGCAGAAGTGCCACCGTGGCTTTCAACTCCTTGCGCGGTACGACGCAGTCGAGCATGCCGTGTTCGAGCAGAAACTCGGATCTCTGGAACCCGTCCGGCAGCTCCTGCCGGATCGTCTCCTCGATCACGCGAGGCCCCGCGAACCCGATGAAGGCGTCGGGTTCCGCGAGGTTGACGTCGCCCAGCATGGCGTAGGAGGCGGTCACCCCGCCCGCCGTCGGATTGGTGAGGATGGATATGTGGGGCAGACCGGCCTCGTGAAGCCTCGCCAGCAACGTTGCCGTCTTCGCCATCTGCATCAGCGACAGGATTCCTTCCTGCATTCGGGCTCCGCCGGAGGCGCTCACGACGACCAGGGGGACCTGTTCGCGCAGTGACCTGGCGATGATGCGGGCCAGCTTCTCCCCCACCACCGATCCCATCGATCCTCCGATGAAGGAAAAATCCATCACCGCCAGCGACACCGGGATGCCATCCAGCTTGCCCGAACCGACCACCATGGCCTCCGGTCGTCCCGCACGCTGTTCGGCCATCTGCACCCGGGCGGTGTAGGGCTTCGAGTCGACGAAACCCAGGGGGTCGGCGCTGGCCAGCCCCGCGTGCTCCTCGCTGAAGGCGCCTTCGTCCAGCAGCAGTCGCAGGTAGTCCGAGGCCCCGAACCTGAAGTGGAATTCGCACTCCGGGCACACGGAGAGGTTCTGGGTGAGCTTCTCGCGATAGACGATCGCGCGGCAGCCCGGACACTTCTTGAAGACGTCGCTCGGAACATCCCGCCGGTCCTGCGCGCGTAACGGCTTCTTGGGCTTGTTGAACCAGGCCATGGCTTGCTTTCGTCGGCGTTGCTCTCGAGTTGGCCGCGCGGATGGCGCGACCCCTCAGTCCCGCCGGGCGACGCGCACGGCGAGCGCCGCGGCCACCCAGCACATCAGCAGAAAGGAACCCCCATAGCTGATGAACGGAAGGGGAATGCCGGTGACCGGGACCAGCCCGACGGTCATTCCGGTGTTCACGAAGACGTGCGTAATCCAGGCGCCGAAGATACCGAAGAGGACGAAGCTTGCAAAGTGACTGCCGGCTCCGGTCGCCATGCGGATGAGTCGGAGCAGGACGTAGGCGAAGCCGGACAGGACCAGCAGCGTGCCCACGAAGCCGAACTCCTCCCCGATCACCGCGAAGATGAAATCGGTATGCTGCTCGGGCAAGAAGTTGAACCGCTTCTGGGTGCCCAGCGTAAACCCCTTGCCGGTCAGCCCTCCGCTGCCAATGGCGACCTTCGACTGGACCAGGTGGTAGCCCGCCTGCCGTGGATCGAGACCGGGATCCAGAAACACGAGCACCCGGTTCTGCTGGTAGGGGGCCAGCGAGTCCCAGAGGAGCCGCGCGACCGTGCCCACGGCCAGATTGAACACGAGCACCGCCACGTACTCGAAAGTGTAGAGGCGCGAGCGCCGCAGATAGAGCAGCCCGATGAGCGCCACCATGTACGCCGAGAACAGCCAGGTGTTGAAGGAGAGGATCAGCGCGATGGCCGGGCTCACCAGCAGGAACAGGTAGGTCAGCGGGATGCCGGACCAGAACAGCACCGCAATCAGTATGCCCACGAAGGCCATCGCGGTCCCCAGATCCGGCTGGAGGAGCACCAGGAGCAGAGGGAGCCCGACCAGCGCGCAGGGCGCGATCACGTCGGCCAGCTGCCATGATCTCCGGGAACCATGTCCGGGCGCTTCCACGCGCGACGCCATGAGGCGCGCAACGGCGAGGATGGTGGCAATCTTGGCGACCTCGGCCGGCTGGAACTGAAAGCCCCCGAACTGCAGAAAGCTCGTTACTCCGGTCGCGGTGCCGCGGCCGGTGCCCACGACCAGCGTGACGGCCAACAGAACTACCGCCAGAACATAGGCGGGCACCGCAACCCACTCGATCCAGTTGGTGGAGATGCGGGTAATGACGGTGAAGGCCGTCAGCCCGAACACGAACCAGACCAGCTGACGGATCCAGGCACCCTCGACGACGGGGCTGGGCACGTTGAGCTGGCCCGTCGAATAGATCATCGCCACGCCGAAGAGGGAGAGCGCGAGCAAGGCGAGAATGAGGCGGCTGTCGAGGGCCCAGCGCGAGAACAGGGTCTTCAAGGGATGAGTTCCGGCGGGGTGCGCAGGGTCACCAGTTCGCCCAGCGAGCAGGCGTGCCGGTCATCAGGTGTTCGCGCAGCGTCTGGATGGTATCGGTCGGGATGCCGTAGCGCTTGCGCAGGAAGTAGTCCGCTGACTTGGCGGCGAGCGGGGCCGCCACGATGGATCCGCTTTCCCCGAGCTCCACCAGCACGACCACGACGATCTCCGGCTGCTCCTCCCGGGGGCCCGCCATTGCCGCGAACCACGCGTGGCTGCGCTGCGGGTCCTGTGCGTTCTGGGCGGTGCCCGACTTGCCCAGCAGCTCCCAGTGCTCGACCGAGGACAGATGCGCCGTGCCTCCCGGCATGAAGACCCGCCTGAGCCCCTCCATCAGAACCTCGCCCTGCTCCGTTGAAATCCCGATGTCCCAGGTGTCGCCCGCTTCCTCCCCGTGCAGGATCCGTGGCGCGGGAGCCTGACCGCCCCGGGCCATGGCGAGGTAGAACTGAGCGATCCCCAGGGGGGTCTGGTCGTTGGGTCCCTGCCCGATCGCCAGGGACAATACCTCCGTTTCCACCGCGCGATACCCGAACCGCTCCTCCCAGAAGCCCAGATCGCTCGGAAACACCCCCGGAGACTCGCGGGGCAGGTCGATGCCGCACTGGCGCGCAAAGCCCATTTCGTTCGCGTTGGCCAGAAGACGCTCCAGCCCGATCCTGAGGCCCAGCTGGTAGAAGTAGACGTTGCAGGAGTGCTGGATGGCCTGCACGAGATTGAGCGCTCCGTGGCCGGACTCTTCCCAGCAACGGAACCTGGCGCTGCCGACGAACATCGCTCCGCTGCACCCCCGCGGCATGTATTCGTTCGCTTCCACAAGGCCGAGCTTCAGCCCGATCGCTGCGACCGCGAGCTTCCACGTGGACCCCGGGGCGTAGCGTCCCACAACCGCGCGATTGAAGAGGGGCTGTTCGGGGTCGCTGTTGAGAGATGCCCACTGGTCGGGTTCGATCCCACCCACGAAGCTGTTGGGGTCGAAGGTCGGAGCCGAGTAGAGCGCGAGGACGCCGCCATCCTCGACATCCAGCGCCACTACGGCGCCGCGCATGGAATCGGGGAAGATGTGGTGGATCCACTCCATCAGATCCAGGTCGAGATTGAGGTGGATATCCACCCCGGGCTCGGGTGCCTCCACGACCTGACCGAAAGGAGAGCTGACGACCCGGCCCAGCGCGTCGACTTCCGAATAGCGCAGGCCGCGCTTCCCCTGAAGCCGGGCTTCGTACTGCCGCTCCACCCCCTCCTTGCCCACCGTCATGCCCTGCGAGTACTCGGAGTATTGTTCCTGCTCCAATTCATCTGCGGTGACTTCGCCCACATACCCCATCAGGTGGGAGACCGCCCGCGCAGCCTGGTACCGGCGCTTCGGATCCATCCGGACCACGACGTTCGGCAACTCCGCGCGGTGCTCCTCGAGCGTGGAGACAAGATCGAAATCGGCATCGCCCTCCACCAGAAGCGGCTGATAGGGTTCGCGTCGGGCACGCTCGAGCAGCAGCTCGATCCTCGCATCGTCCAGATCGAGGTACGATTGCAGGCGTTCGAGCGTGGTCTCCATGACGCCGGAAGTCGCCGAAGGGAACACGTGCAGCGAATAGCCGGGAACGCTGCTCGCAACGACCCGGCCGGTCCGGTCGAAGACGGCCCCGCGGGGAGCCGCAATGGGGAACGGCCGGAGCCGGTTCGAGTCCGAGCGAAGTTCGTAGGTGTTGGACTCGAGCACCTGGAGCCGGAAGAAGGCGACGGTGAGAACTCCGAAGAGCGTCATGAGTCCGATGATGGCGATGCGGGTGCGCCGCGACGCCCCTGGGTTGGGCACCTGGAACTGATTCATGACTCGCTCTCGCTGAAAGGACCGACAAGCCTCACGATGAGCACGCCCACCAGGGCGGCATAGAGCGCCGCCGGCACCGCGGCGAAAACCATCGGTTCGATGAACCCGCTCCTGACCCCGGCCGCGTGCTGCAGGATCCAGTGGATGAAGTCGCGCAGCCACTTGCCGGCGACAAAGTAGACAATGTGGAAGGAAAGCGACGTGGTGGAAACGAAGAACGCCCGGGTCTGCACGCCCAGAATGCCCACCAGGGTCATCGCTACGGTGTTCGCGCCGAAGGCCACGAGCGTGAACGCGTCCTCCAGCATGCCAAGGGTGAAGCCGACACATGCAGCAGTGCCGGATCGGACCCTGCGAACGTGGAGCAGGAGTGCGACGGTCAACAGATCAGGCGCTCCGGCGCCCACCCCCAGGCCGAGCCGCAGAACGAAATGGAAGAAGACCAGAATCAGCGTGAGGGCCACGGCCGCGCCCGACCCGATGCCGAGCCGCGGAGTGCCGCTAAGCGGACGCTCAGCCACTGCCGTCGGTAGCAGGCGCGCTGCCCGGCCCGCCCTCGCTGGCGGAGTCCGGGATCGGTGACGTTCCTGCCGGAAACAGGCTGGACAGGTCCGCTTCGCCCTCCGGTCCGGGTCCGTGGGAAACGCCGACCAGCGCGTGCGTGACCGAGGCGGGATGTACCGTCGGGTACACCCAGTAACTCCGGTGCCATCCCTCTTCGACCTCGGCCAGACCTCCGACCCGGCCCACGGGCACGCCGCGCGGATAGACACCCCCGCGTCCGCTGGTAACCACCAGCGTGCCGTCCGCAAGGACGTCGAAATAGGGAATGCCGGTCAGGATGAGTCGCTCGGCTCCCCCGAAGGTGGCCGGTTCCGGTGCGACGATGCCGTACAGCTCGCCGTCCTCCGACATGACCGAGGCCCGGAAGTCCGGGTGCGACCAGTCCATGCCGATTGAAAGCGAAGGGTGGGCTTCGAGAACCCGGCCAGCGAGCCCCTCGGCGGTGATGACGGGGGACAGGGCATGGACGCCCTGTTCGGAGCCGAGGTCGAGCACGATCGTGCTCTGGGAACCCAGGTTCCCCGGGCGGTGCACGCTCACCGCGCGATAAGACCGCTCCACCAGCGGCGCCAGTCCGATCAGGACGCGCAGACGCCGGTTCTCCTCTATCGCCGGCGCGTTGTTTGCAACCCAGGCGCGCAGGGAGTCCACTTCTGCCCGCAGCATGTCCGCCTCGCGCCCTATCGAGCGGGCCGCGGTCAGCGCGCTCCGGATGTCCACGAACGGGCGCAGGAGGGTGAGGCGAATCCCGGACGCGATGCTCTGCTGGGGCCCCGTGGGAATCAGGTAGAAGAACAAGCCGACCAGCAGGCAGGCGACCGCCAGGAGGAACTGTCTCCGCAGTCCGTTACCGCTGGCACCGCCGTATTCCCGCATCAACCCCACCCGCACGGGCTCAGGGCCTGCGCTGCTGCCTCGACCACTCCGGAAACCGGTGGCCGATCAACGGTCAAGCCGTCAGGATCTTACGAAACGTGTGCAGATCCTCCAGTATCCGGCCCGCGCCCCGCACGACGCAGGTCAGAGGGTCTTCGTCAACATGCACGGCCAGGTTGGTCTCGAACGTGATCAGCTGGTCGAGGCCCTGGATCATCGCGCCGCCACCGGTCATCAGCAGACCTCTGTCCACGATGTCCGCCGAGAGCTCCGGGGGCGTCGACTCGAGCGCGCGGCGCACGGCGTCCACGATGGCTCTGATCGGCTCCTGGATCCACTCGCGTACTTCGGATGAGCCGATGCGGATCATCTTGGGCATCCCGCTGACCAGATCCCGACCCTTGACGTCCATCTCCTGCTCCTCGCCGGTATCGAAGGCGGAGCCGATCTGGATCTTGATCATTTCGGCGGTGGATTCTCCGATGAGCAGCTTGTAATGCCTGCGCATGGAGTCTTCGATCGCGTGATCGATCTTGTCGCCGCCCACGCGGATCGAGGAGTTGGCGACAACGCCGGAAAGGCAGATCACGGCGATCTCCGTGGTGCCGCCCCCGATGTCGATCACCATGTTGCCGGTCGGCGACTCGATGGGAAGGCCCATGCCCACAGCGGCGGCGACCGGCTCCACCACCATGTACACCGACTTCGCGCCCGCCATCAGCGCCGACGAGCGGACCGCGCGCCGCTCGAGCTCGGTGATGCCCGAAGGGACGCCCACCACCACACGCGGCTTCATCCGGAACATGCGCCGGGACGTGACTCGTTTCAGGAAGTGACGCAACATCATCTCGGTGATGTCGACATCCGCGATCACGCCGTCCTTAAGGGGTCGAATCGCCTCGATGTCCCCCGGGGTGCGTCCGAGCATGCGTTTGGCGTCGAGACCGATCCCCAGGATCTTGCGCGAGTTCGTTTCCACGGCGACCACGCAGGGCTCGTTCACCACAACCCCCTCGCCCCGGACGTATACGAGCGTATTGGCGGTTCCCAGGTCCACTGCAATGTCATGGACCGGAACGAGGCTTCGGCGTGGCTTGAACCAACTTGAAAAAAGCACTCTAACTCTTTGTTTTACGATAGTTTAGGGTAGATGTGCGTCCAAGAGGCAAACGGACTCCGGCCAACCCCCGGAAAGCCCCCGCATCTTAAGTTGCGGCGTGATCAGGAGCAAGATTCGGGGTCTGCTTCCGGGGGAGTAGTCGATGGGCCTCCGTCTCCCGACACGGGTCAGAAACAGCTTTCGAGCGACGTGTATTGCATGCCAAAGGCATCCGCCACCGCGGCGTGAACAACCTCCCCTCGGACCACGTTCAGACCACGGGCAAGGGCAGGATTGCGGCGACAGGCATCCTGCCAGCCCCGGTCCGCCAGCTCCAGGACACAGGGCAGCGTGGCGTTCGTCAGAGCCAGCGTGCTCGTTCGGGGCACGCTGCCCGGAATGTTGGTGACACCGTAGTGGATCACGCCGTTGAGCACGTAGGTGGGGGCTTCATGGGTGGTTGGCCGAATGGTCTCCACGCATCCGCCCTGATCCACGGATACGTCCACGATGACCGACCCGGGACGCATGGTTGCCAGGTCCTCCTCAAACACCAGGAACGGGGTCCGGGCGCCGGGCAGGAGCACCGCCCCGATGATCAGGTCCGAATCGCGCAACTGTTTGCGCACCGCGTAGCGCGTCGAATAGAGGGGATGGACGCCCGCAGGCATCACGTCCGCCAGATACCGGAGCCTGGAAAGTGACGTGTCCAGAACGGAAACACGCGCTCCCAGCCCTGCGGCCACCCTGGCCGCCTGGGTACCCACGACGCCGCCACCCAGAATCAGCACCTTGCCCGGCATGACCCCCGGCACACCCCCGATGAGGATTCCGCTGCCGCCCGACGGGCGCGTCAGGTGCCGCACGCCCTCCTGCACCGCCATTCTGCCGGCAACCTCGCTCATCGGCGTAAGCAGGGGCAGCGCGCCCTTTTCCGTGGCCACCGTCTCGTACGCGATAGCCACCGTGCCGGACGCCCTGACCGCCCGGGTGAGGGCCTCCGACGCCGCAAAGTGAAAATAGGTGAAGACGATCTGCCCCTCGCGCATTTCGGCCCACTCTTCCGGGAGAGGTTCCTTCACCTTCACGATCATCGTGGCGCGCGCCCACAGCTCACGCGCGCTGTCCACCACCTGCGCGCCCGCCCGCTGGTAGAAGTCGTCGGTAAAGCCGCTGGCCAGACCGGCGCCCTTCTCGATCAGCACCTGATGGCCCGCCTGGGCGAGGGCTTCCACACCCGCCGGAACCATAGCGACCCGGTACTCATGCGTCTTGCGCTCGGCGGGAACGCCGATCAGCATGGCTCCGGCAGTCCGCGGGCTGCGAGCATGCGGTGCGGCTTCAGGGTCCCAGGCGAAGCAGGCACTGACGGTCGGGATGAAAGAACTCGGCCGCGGTTTCGGCGACTTCCGCTTCCGTCACGCGGTCGATGCGCGACAGGAGTTCGTCCAGCGTGGTGAAGGGTTCCTGGTGCAGGGCGAACCCCGCCAGCCGGTACAGGCGCGCGCCCGGGCTCTCCAGGGAGAGCATGATCTGCCCCTTGACCTGACTCTTGATCTGGTCGAGATCGTCGCGCGAAAGGCCGTCACGGGCGACGGTGGCCAGCTCTTCCCTGATGGCGCCGGTGACCTCGCAGGCCGCGTCGTGACGGGTGCCCGCATAGATCCCGGATATCCCCGCGCGCGAGTAGAAGGACTGGAAGGTGTACACCGAGTAGGCCAGCCCCAGCTCCTCGCGAATGCGCCGAAACAGCCGGGAGCTCATGCCGCCGCCCATCGCCGCCGCGAGCAGCACCAGCGGGTATCGCCTTGCGTCGGCTCTGGGAGGGGTTACGGTGCCGGCCACGATGTGGGTCTGGGCCGTCTCCCGCCGGACATGCACCTCCCTTCCCTCCATCGATCGCGGCTCGGCGACCGGGGCCGCGGGAGCACCGTGGGCCGCGCTGCCGAAGTAGTGCGCCGCCAGCTCAACGACCTCGTCATGCGCCACGTTGCCGGTGGCGGCAACGACCATGCCCGCGGCGCCGTAGCGCCCCCGGTGCAGATCCCGCAGGGTATCTCCCTCGATCGCCGACACGGTTTCACGGGTGCCGAGAATGGACGCCCCGTACGGATGCCCGTCCCACAGGTGCCGGCCGTGCAACTCGAAGGCGAAGTCCTCGGGGGCATCTTCGATCGTGGATATCTCTTCGAGCACGACGTGCCGCTCGAGCTCCAGGTCCTCGTCGAGGAGCCTGGGGAAGAGCACCAGGTCCGCGAGCACATCGAGCGCCTGGGGCAGATGTTCATCCAGCACGCGGGCCTGGAAGCTCGTGTGTTCCCGGCTCGTGAAGGCGTCGAGGGAACCGCCCAGACTCTCCAGCGCGAGCGCGATCTGCTCGCGTGAACGGTGTTGCGTTCCCCGGAAGACCATGTGCTCCAGAAGATGGCTTGCCCCCAGAACCTCCTCTCGGTCGTGCGCGGCGCCCCGTGGAACCCAGACGCCGACGGCCGCGGAGCGAACCCCCGGAATCGACTCGCTCAGGACCTGGATGCCGGACGCGAGCGTGGTGACCGCCATGCGGTCCCGGTTCAGGGTCGTGGGCGGGGCTGCCGGAGCCGAAGCGACCGGTCCGGCGGACCGCAGGGATCGGCGGTGGCGGGCAGGTGTCACCGGCGCGCCTGAGACGACGTTCCGCCCCGGGTGTTGTCGTCAAGCGCCGCGCGTCTGGAGAGACGCAGCCGGCCCTTCTCGTCGATGGCGAGCAGCTTGACCCGCGTCATCTCCCCGACCTTGAGAACGTCTTCGGTCTTGCCCACACGGCCCTCGGCCAGTTCGGAGATATGGCAAAGCCCCTCGGTGCCCGGGAAGATCTCGATGAAGGCCCCGAAGGTGGTGGTGTTCTTGACCGGACCCTCGTAGATGCGTCCGACCTCGGGCTCCTGAGCGATGGCCTCGATCATCTCGCGGGCGCGTACGCCGGCTTCGCCCGAGACGGCGGCGATCTTCACCACCCCGGAGTCTTCGATGTCGATCTTGGCTCCGGTTTCATCTTGTATCGCCCTGATAGTCTTTCCTTTAGGACCGATGATCTCACCAATCTTCTCAGGGTTGATCGAGACGGAGATGATGCGGGGAGCGTACTGGGACAGGTCGGTGCGCGCCGAGGGAAGCGCCTGATCCATGGCGTCGAGGATGCGGTGCCGCGCCGTGCGCGCCCTTCCCAGCGCCTGCTGCATGATGTCCAGATCAAGCCCCTCGATCTTGATGTCCATCTGGATTGCGGTGACGCCCTTGCGCGTCCCGGCCACCTTGAAGTCCATGTCGCCCAGTGCGTCCTCGAGCCCCAGGATGTCGGTGAGGACCGCAAAGCGTTCTCCCTCCTTCACCAGCCCCATCGCGACCCCGGCACACGAGGCACGAAGCGGAACCCCTGCATCCATCAGCGACAGCGAAGCCGCGCAGACGGAGGCCATGGACGAAGAACCGTTCGACTCCAGGACATCGGAGACCACGCGGATGGTATACGGGAAATCGTCGTAGTCGGGAAGAAGGGGTTGAACGGCGCGTTCGGCCAGGTTTCCATGCCCCACTTCACGCCGCGAGGTCCCGCGGATGGGCCTCGCTTCGCCCACCGAGAAGGGCGGGAAGTTGTAGTGGAGCATGAACGACTTCGTGGTCTCTTCGAGCGTATCGATCGAATCGATGCGCTGTTCGTCCCGCGAGGTGCCGAGGGTCACCACGCCCAGAGCCTGGGTCTGCCCGCGCGTAAAGAGGGCCGATCCGTGCGGTCGGGGCAGAACCCCCACCTCGCACCCGAGTTCGCGGAGTTCGTCCACTCCTCGCCCGTCGGCGCGTTTGCCCTCACCGAGGATGCGCGCACGCACGTGGTGCTTCTCCAGCTTGCGCAGGACTCCGGTCACGGCGGCGCGGGCCTCGTCGCTCTCGGTCCCGTCGCTCTGCAGCTGGCCGGCCACCTCGTCTCCGAGCTCGGCCAGCGCCGTCGCACGCGCCTGTTTTTCCTCCATCTCGAGCGCAGCCGCAACCCTCTTCCCGGCGAGCGCTTCGACCTGGTCGACCAGTTCACGGGCCGGCTCCACGCTGGTCCAAGTCATTTCCTCCTCGCAGGCGTCCGCGAACAGATCACGCTGCATGGCCACCAACTCGCGGATCGCTCCGTGGGCCGCGGCGAGCCCCTCGAGGAGATCCTCTTCGGGCACCTCCACCGCAGCACCCTCGACCATGGTGATCGCCTCCGCGGATCCCGCCACCACCAGGTCGACATCGGAGTAGTCGAGCTGCTGGAAGGTGGGATTCACGATCCAGGCGCCCTGAATTCGGCCCATGCGCACCGACGCCACCGGGATGTGGAACGGGATCTTCGACATGTTGAGCGCGACCGAGGCGCCCATCAGACCGAGGACGTCCGCGTCGTTCTCCTGGTCCGCGCTCAGGATGTAGCAGATGATCTGGGTCTCGTTCATGTACCCTTTCGGGAACAGCGGGCGGATGGGGCGATCGATGGAGCGCGCAGCCAGGATCTCCTTCTCGCCCGGGCGGCCTTCCCGCTTGAAGAAGCCCCCGGGGATCTTGCCGCCGGCGTAGGTCTTCTCGCGGTACTCGACCGTAAGGGGAAAGAAGGGAAGATGGGTGGGCCTGGTCTGCGCCGTCGCGGTGCACAGAACCATGGTGTCGCCAAAACGAACGAGGCAGGACCCGTGGGCCTGCCTCGCCATGCGCCCGGTCTCCAGGACCAGGGTGCGTCCTGCAAACTGTCGCTCGATTCTTTTCAGCATGCTCTGACCTAGTGGCGGAGACCGAGGTCCGCGATGAGTTCGCGGTACTTCTCGTGGTCGGTCCGCTTCATGTACTCGAGGAGCCGCCTTCGCCTGCCCACCATCTTGAGCAGACCCTGGCGGCTGTGATGGTCCTTCTTGTGTTCGCGGAAGTGACCCTGGAGATGATTGATTCGGTGGGTCAGGATCGCGATCTGAACGGGGGCGCTGCCCCGGTCACCATCATGAACCTGGTACTTTCGGATGACTTCTTCCTTTACGAATCCCATCGCGGGAACGCCTCCTCAAGAGTCTGAACGCTACAAGGGAAGCCCGGGCGCGAACCCACTGACTTGTAAACGGCGACCAAAGCTAGCGATAAGGGGTGGGGGCTACAAGGCGCGCGCCCCGGACCGGGCCGGCCGGCTCAGCCTTCACCGAAAACCGCGTCGGTCCTGGCGGCCATGACGAAGTCGTTCACATGGAGGTTGCGGATCTTGTGGGTCCACCAGGAAACAGTGACGCGTCCCCATTCCGTCAGGAGGGCCGGGTGGTGTCCCTGCTCCTCGGCGAGCGCGCCCACACGGTTGGTGAACGAGAGGGCCTGGACGAAGTCCGGGAAGGAGAAGACGCGCTCGAGACGGGGAATGCCCTCGCGCTCGACGATCTCCCAGTCGGGAATCTGTGGACGCCACGCCGCAATTTCGGTGTCGCTGGCGGGGGGCGCTCCCGCCCTGCAGGGTTCGCAGGTCTGCCAGGTCAGTTCGGTCATGGTGCCATCCGGGATCTGGTCTGGGGAGAAGAATCGCGGTTTCGGTATTCTGCCAGGATGCGGCGCGCACGCCGAACATCCTCGTTCATGTGGCCGATCAGCTCCGCCACGCTGGCAAAGGGCCGCACCTCACGGAGCCGTTCGATGAGGTCCAGCTGGAGTTCGGCTCCGTAGAGATCGGCATTGTAGTCGAGAAGATGGACTTCTATCGTGGCTCGCGCACCGGGGAAGGTAGGGCGCGGTCCGATGTGCAGGGCTCCGTCCCGCGTCCCTGAAGGCAGCCTCGCGCGCACTGCATAGATTCCCTCGCCGGGAATCAGCTTCCGGGAATCCCGGATCTCGAGATTCGCGGTGGGGAAACCCAGGCGCCGCCCGCGGCCGTCACCCCGCACCACCACGCCGCGCAGCGAGTACGGACGTCCCAGCCCCGTGTGCGCCGCGCGCACGTCGCCCGCCAGCAGGGCCCTGCGAATCCGGCTCGAGGACACGGGGCCGCCTCCGGCCACGACGGGCGGTACGACCTGGACGCCGAACCCCAGCTCCGCTCCCATCGCATCCAGAGTGTCCGCGTCTCCCGACCGCCCCCGGCCGAAGCCGTGGTCGTAGCCGATCACGAGCTCCTTCACCGCCATGCGCGCGACCAGGACCTCCTCGACGAAGCGCCTGGGCGTATATCGGGCGAGCGCTCGCGTGAACGGCAGGAACACGGCGTAGTCGAGGCCGGTTTGCGCAAGAATCTCCTTCTTCTCGCTCGACGTGGTCAGGAGCCGTGGCGCGTCCTGCGGCCTCAGGACCTGAAGCGGATGCGGACGGAAGGTCACCAGGACGCTGGGTCTGCTCGTGCGGCGGCCTCGCCGGCTCATCTCCCGCAGCACTTCCCGGTGGCCCGGGTGGACGCCGTCGAACGTCCCCACCGTGACGACGCTCCCCCGCTCACAGCGCGGAACGAGCGCGGGAAGGGCCGATCCCGCGGAGCGACCTTCCGGGCGGCCGGTTGCCGTCACCGGAAAACCTTGCGCGGTCTCAGCACCCCGCCCCGACCGACCCCGATGGCGACCACGGCGCCCCGTTCCAGCGCCACCACCGGATCGGCATCGGGCACCGGCTCGAGGGTCGGCTCGACGGCCTGACCGCACGCCAGTCGGGCGGCATCCTCCTCGCCCACGCGCACGGCTGGCAGGTGCGCCAGCGCTCTCGCGGCGGACAGGTGCGCGGACCGGGGCACCTCTTCGCCCAACTCGCCTGCAGGCACGGCGTCGCGGACGCTCATCGCGCCCACCCGGGTCCGCCTGAGCGCGGTGAGGTGAGCTCCGGTCCCCAACGCCATCCCGAGATCGCGCGCGAGCGCCCGAACGTAGGTCCCTGAAGAACAGCGAACCTCAAAAGTCACGAGCGGAAAGGCGCAGTCGATTTCTCCGACCTCGTGCACCTCGACCGGAACCGGCTCGAGCTCCACCATCTCGCCCTGACGAGAGCGGCGGTGGGCGGCGGTGCCCCGCACCTTCTTGGCGGAATAGCGCGGAGGAACCTGGAGGACCGGTCCCTGGAGCGCCTCGATGGCGTCCCGGACGGTGCCATCGTCCAGTTCACGCCAACGGGGGCTGTCGTCCACGACGTCCCCGTCCAGATCGTGTGTGCTGGTCGACACGCCAAGCCGCGCGGTCGCCAGGTAGCTCTTGTCCAACGCCGACAGGTACTGGGAAATGCGGGTTGACGGGCCGAGGCAGAGCAGGAGCAATCCGGAGGCGAACGGGTCCAGGGTCCCGGCATGGCCGACACGCCGGAGGCCCAGGCGCGCGCGCGCTCCCCGGACAATGTCGTGGGAAGTGGGGCCGACGGGTTTGTCCACCAGCAGCACGCCGTCGCGAGGGCGGCTCACGTCTCCTCCCCTTTCCCGGCGTCGCCGTCGCGGGGAAGCACTTCCTTGAGGATCTGTTCGATACGCGCCGCGTGCTCCAGCGACGTGTCTTCGACGAAACGCAGTTCGGGTACGCGCCGGATGTGCAGCTCCGCGCCCAGCGATCCCCTGATGAACGCCGCCGAAGCCGCGAGCCCCTTCATGGCCTGATCTCGTTCCCGGTCGCTGCCGGCCAGCCTTACGAAGACCCGCGCGAACGAGAGATCGGAGGTCACCCGGACTTCGGTAACCACCGGCGTGCCCACGCGCGGATCGCGCACCTGGCTGCGGAGGATGCGCGTGATCTCCCGCTGCAACTGGCTGTTCACCCGCGCAAGCCGTCGAGCCATGTGCGTTCAGAAGCCCGGGCCGAGGAACCAGACGCCTACGCCGACCTCCATGCGAACCCGGGCGAGCTTCAGGCCAGGGGGTCGCGGACCGCCAGTACGACGACGCGCCCATCGGCTTCCACGAAGCCGGCGAGGTGGCCGCGAATCGATTCGGCATGACGCCCTTCCGTGGACACGAAGGCCGCCGTCAGACCCGCTCGCGCGTGCAGCTCCCGCATATGGGTCTCCGAGACCGCGACGTTGAAGCGGTGGCGCATGCGGTCCTTCAGGGAACGGACGACGCGGCGCTTGTCCTTGAGGGACACGCAGCCCGGAAGCAGCAGGTCCCAGGAGATCGCCCCGATCACCACGGCCGGCGAGCCGCCGGACCGCCCGCAGCTTCATCGCGCGTGGGCGCTTCCGGCCAGGGTGCGTGCGACCTCTTCGACCACGAAGCACTCAATGACATCACCCACTTTGACATCGTTGAAGTTGGCGATTCCGATCCCGCACTCAAGCCCGTTGCGGACCAGCTTCACGTCGTCCTTGAACCGCTTGAGCGAACCGATTTCCCCCGTGTACGCGACGATGCCGTCCCGGATCAGACGCACCGTCGACTGGCGTTCCACGACCCCTTCGCTCACATAGCAGCCGGCGATGGTGCCCACCTTCGTAACCCTGAAGATTTCCCGCACCTCCGCGCTTCCCACGACCGTTTCACGGCGCTCGGGGGCGAGCATGCCCTCGAGAGCGGCGCGCACATCGTTCTCGGCGTCGTAGATGACGTCGTAGATCTGGATGTCTACGCCTTCACGCTCGGCCAGCTGCCGGGCATTGACGTTGGGACGCACTCGGAAGCCGATGATCACGCCGCCGGCGGTACGCGCCAGCAGGACGTCCTCCTCGTTGATGGCCCCGACGGCCCGGTGGACGATCTCCACCTGCACTTCCGCGGTGCTGAGTCGCTGGAGCGTGTCCGACACCGCCTGTACGGAGCCGTCCACGTCGCCCTTGATGATCAGCGGAAGCGTGCTCACTTCGCCCGCGGACAGGATCTGGGAGAAGTCGCCGAGCCTGATCCCGCGATCCTTGATGCGCAGAAGCTTCTCGCGCTCCAGACGCTGCCGCGTGCCGGCGATCTCAGACGCGCGCACGGCTTCCATGACCTGCAGCGTATCTCCCGCCTGGGGCACGCCCTTGACGCCCAGAATCTGTACGGGAATCCCGGGGCCAGCCTCTTCCACCACTCCCCCGCGCTCGTCCAGCAACGCCCGTACCCGGCCGTCGAACTTGCCGCAGATGAAGTCGTCGCCCACCCGCAGGGTGCCGCGCTGAACCAGCACGGAAACGACGGGGCCCTTCCCGATATCCAGCCTGGCCTCGATCACGGCTCCCGTCGCGTCGCGGTTCGGATTGGCCTTCAGCTCGAGCAACTCGGCCTGGAGCAGCACCTTTTCCAGCAGCTCGTCGATTCCGGTTCCGTCGCGCGCGGAGATCGGCGCCACCAGTACGTCGCCTCCGAAGTCCTCCACGGTGACGTCGTGGTTGAGGAGCTGCTGCTTGACGCGGTCGGCGTTCGCCGCCGGAAGGTCCATCTTGTTGATGGCCACCACGATGGGGACGCCGGCGTTTCGAGCGTGCGAGATCGCCTCGATGGTCTGCGGCATGACGGAGTCGTCCGCCGCCACCACCAGGATCACGATATCGGTGACGTCGGCGCCCCGCGCGCGCATTGCGGTGAAGGCGGCGTGGCCCGGCGTATCCAGGAAGGTGAGAGAGCGCTCGCCGTCCACTTCCACGTGATGGGCGCCGATATGCTGTGTGATGCCACCGGACTCGCCCGCGACGACGTTGGTGTTTCGGATCGAGTCGAGCAGCTTCGTCTTGCCGTGGTCCACGTGACCCATGACCGTGACCACCGGCGGGCGCGGCATCACATCCGCGAGATCGTCCTCGTCCTCGAGGTCGTCTTCTTCGGCGGCGCCGTACTCCTGCTCCCGCACCGCGGTGAAATTGAACTCCTCGAGCAGCATTTCGATCTGGTCGAAATCCAGCCTCTGGTTGATCGTGACCATGAGGCCCAGGCTCTTGAACGCCGAGCCGATGAGTTCGGTCGAAGAGATATTGATGAGTTCTCCGAGCTCGGCTACGGTCAGAAACTCGTTGACGCGCACGGTGGTGGCCTTGCGCTCCTCCTCCCTTCGGGCCTCCTCCTTGCGCGCCTCCTTTTCCTCCACCGTGGGACGGGGGTCACGGCTCTTGCGCCGGCGCCGGCCCCCGCCCTTCAGTTCGGCCATCACTCGCTGGATGTTTTGCTGAACCGCGCCCTGGTCGACCCGCTGGCGCTTCCTGCCCTTCTTCCTTTTCTTGCGTCTTCCGTCCGGCCCGTAGCCCTCGGCCTGGATGCGCACCTGTCCTCCGGGACCGGCGCTGGCCGCGGGAGCCAGGCGGGGCGACTTGCGCACCACACGAACGGGACCCTCGGGGCCCTGGCTGCGTGCCGACTTCAGCTTCGGCCGGGCCGGAGCCGGGAACGTTTCCGTCGGAGCTACGTCCGCTTCGCCGGCCGCGGCCCCACGGCCGGCGTCGGAGGAAGCCGCCGCCTCGGGCTGCGCGTCGGTTGGGTCGGGAAGCGCGTCTGGGGAAGCTCCGGCGTCGCCGGCCGAGGCGTCGGCCTGGCTCCCGGACGGTGAGGCGGAGACCGTGTCCCGATGGTCGGCCGGGGATGAAGGGGAGGCGGATCCGCCCTCGTCCTGCCGTGCCGCCGGCTCGCCGCCAACGTCCGCAGCCTGCGACGGTTCGGGGACAACTACGGCCGCGGGATCTTCTCCATCGGTGGCTCCACTCTCGCCGCCGAGGTCGTCAGGGCCATCCGGGAGCGACTCCGCTCCGGCCTCGGAAACGTCCGGACGCGATGCCGCGGAGTCGTCGGGCAACGCTTCACCGTTGGATGCGTGCCTCGCTCCGGGACCGACGCCCTGGGCGAGCTCCTCCGCCCCGGTGCCCGAGGACGCCACTGCGGCGACCGCTCCGGGCAGGAACTCCGGCGGACCGCTCGACCCGTCCACCTCCCCACCGGGCGCCGGCGCCGCATCCGCTGCTTCCGTCGTCGCGCCCGCGCTCTCCTGTACCGCAACCGCAGACGCTACGGACGCAACCTCGGCCCCGCCGGACGCCGTGCGCCTGATCCGCCTGCGGCTGCGCCTCCGCCGGACATGGGTCGCGCGGACATCCTCCAACGCGGCCTGCACCGCTTCACGGGTCCCGAAGCCGCTCTGTCGCCGCTCGCGCTCGATGCGCGCAAGCAGACGCGAGACGTCGTCGGCGGGCACGAGATCCCTGTCCCCGTGCAGCGCTACGCCCATCTTCCGCAGCAGCATCAACAGCATCCGCGACGAGACCCGCAAGTCTCTCGCTAGCTCGAACACCCGCATGCTCCTGGACTTCCTCCCTGGTTGGCCTTCCTGGCCCGGCGACCGAAACCCGTCTCTGCCGGGCTACCTGACTCCCTGATCTTCTGTGTGCTCTTCGTCCGGAAAAGCTTCGGGTTGCGCGTCTTCCTCGCCCTCGATCACGGTCAACTCGTCGATCAGAGCGACGATCTGGTCTACGGCATCGATCGAGAGTCCCGGTATCGCCAGGAACTCTCCCCTCTCAAGGTTAATGATCTGGAGGAACGTGGTGTATCCCGCCGCTCCCAGCGCTTCCAGCGCATCGCCGGGCAGCTCCAGCTCCGAGAGCGGAAAATCGGACGTCTCGTAGTTCTCCTCGGCATCCGGGAAGATGGCGTTGTCCGCTCCCCGCTCAAGCCACTCGCGAGAGCCGTAGAGATCGATCTGCCACCCGATCAGCTGCGATGCCAGGCGAACGTTCTGTCCGTTGCGGCCGATCGCCAGCGACAACTGATCCTCGTCCACGATGGCGGTGATCACCTGGTTGTCGTAGTTGCTGATGACCTTGGCCACTCGCGCCGGCGCGAGTGCTCTGCGCGCGAACACCTCGGGATCGGGATGCCATGGCACGATGTCGATCCGCTCGCCCCCCAGCTCGGAAACCACGGCCTGGACGCGGGACCCCTTCAGCCCGACGCACGCGCCCACCGGATCGATGGATTCGTCGCGCGACGAGACCGCGATCTTGGTTCTGCCGCCGACCTCCCTGGCCTTTTCCCGGATGTCGACGATGCCCTGGTAGATCTCCGGCACCTCGAGCCTGAAGAGGGATTCCACGAAGACGGGATCCGCGCGCGACAGAATGAGCCGAGGCCCCTTGGGGGACTCCTCGATCTTCTTCAACACCGCGCGAATCGGGTCGCCCTGGCGGAAACGCTCCCGGGGGTTCTGCTCCTTCCAGGGGATGATGGCGTCCGCATCCTTGGCGAGGTTCAGCATCACCACCACCTTGCCCCGCTCGATCTGCTGCACGTCACCCGAGAGCAGCTCGCCCACGCGGTCCGCGAACTCCTCCCGAATCCGGTCGCGCTCGTTCTCGCGGATACGCTGGACGATGCGCTGCTTGGTCGCCATCACCGCATTGCGCCCGAACTCGGTGAAGTCCATGGGGATCTCCATGAGGTCCCCGACTTCGAAGGCGTCGTCATCCCAGCGGGCTTCCTCCAGGGAAATCTCCGCGGAACCGTCCTCGACCTCCTCCACAACCCGCTTGAGAACGACGATGTCGATCTCCCCGCTCATATCATCCACGTCGATCTCCGCGCGCACGTTGGGCCCGTGGATGCGTGCGAGGCCGGCCATGATGCCGTCCTGGATCAACTCATTGAGTTCATCCACGGACAGGTTCTTGGTGGCGGCCATGTCCCGGAATGCCGCGATTATCTGGCCCGAGTTCGCTATCATCGACTCCGTTTCCCCTGCCGAAACACGCGGCTCGTCCGCCCGTCCCGTGCAATCGGGATCATGTCACGGGTGGCCCGCTCATGCGGCGCCCCCGGTTTGCCGGGTAAAAAAAAGCGGGGGCCACTGGCTCCCCACTCCCAAGGTCGTCGGCCGACGACCCGCCCGGACCCTGAACAATAAGGGTTTGTCCACCCCCTTTCAAGGCTTCGGAGTCGCCCGCGCGGCTTCTCAGCCGGCCCGTGTCCGGTCACTCGGTCGGGTCTCTCCGCTCCAGGCGTTCGATCCTGGCAGCGAGGCGCTCTACCGCCTCCCGCATCTGGTCCATTTCGCGACGGGTCACGAAATCCAGACGGTCCCGGGCGGTCTCGGCTGCGGCCTGCGCCCGGGACAACGCACCCTTCACCGCATCGCGCGCCGCTTCGGCGTTCGGCCCGCTCTGCTCGCGGGTGTCGGCCAGAGTTTCCTCGATGGCGTCCTTGAGCGCCGAGAGGAATCCGAGCCCCTGGCTCAGCCCCTCGCGAATCCCCTTTCTCCTGCGACGGTCTCCGTCGTCTCCCTCTTTGCTCACTGTGTCCCTCCCTGCGCGTGATGTCGTCTGCCAGCCTGGTCCCGCGTCCCTGCGCCCAACACCGCTGACGGCTGGTCGCCAGCAGCCCGCGACGAATCCTCCCGGCCTTCGCGGAGTCGTCCGCGGACCGTCAGCCCACCCGCTCGATGTGCGCTCCGAGTCGGCGCAGGCGTTCGTCGATCTGCTCATAGCCGCGTTCGATCTGGGCGATGTTGCGGATCTCGCTGGTTCCTCGGGCAGCCAGGGCGGCCAGCAGGATCGCCATGCCCGCGCGAATGTCGGGGCTCTCAAGGCGTCCACCCCGCAGCTGCGCGGGGCCGACCACGACCGCTCGATGCGGGTCGCAGAGGATGATCTGCGCCCCCATGGAAACCAGCTTGTCGGTGAAGAACATGCGAGACTCGAACATCTTCTCGTACACCAGCACGGTGCCGTGGCATTGCGTGGCCGTGACCAGCGCGATCGAGGTGAGATCCGCGGGAAACGCCGGCCAGGGCCCGTCGTCGATCTTGGGCACGTGGCCGAAGGCGTCCGATCGGATGCGTGGCTCGCGATCGCCTCGGACGACCAGCGACCCGCCATCGGGCTCGCACTCGACGCCGAGACGCCGGAACCCCAGCAAGGTCGAATCCAGATGCTCGATCGGGACATCCTCGATGACCAGGTTGCTTCGCGTCACCGCCGCGAGGCCGATGAACGAACCGATTTCGATGTGGTCGGCGCCGATTCCGTATCGGGCTCCGCCCAGTTCCCCGACGCCCTCGATATCGAGAACATGGGTGCCGATCCCGCGGATGCGCGCACCCATCGCATTCAGCAGGTGGCATAAGTCCTGGACGTGCGGCTCGGCCGCCGCGTTTCGAATCCGGGTGCGGCCAACGGCGAGCGTGGCCGCCATCACGGCGTTCTCGGTGCCGGTCACCGAAGGCTCGTCCAGGAACATCGAAGCGCCTTCCAGCCTGGACGCGTGGATCTCGAATTCGCTGCCAAGACGGGTCTTCCCTCCCAACGCCGCGAGCGCCATGAAGTGAGTGTCCAGCCGACGCCGGCCAATCACGTCACCCCCGGGAGGAGGAAGCAGCACACGTCCGAAGCGCGCAAGCAACGGGCCCGCAAGCAGAATCGAGGCGCGGATGCGCTCCGCGAGCGCGCCCGGGGGACGGACGTCGCTGACCTGTCCGGCATCCACGGTGACCACGTTCGGCCCCTCCCAGGACACTTCCGCGCCCAGGGCCTGCAGGATCGCGGCCAACGCCTCCACATCCTTGATGCGGGGGACGTTTTCCAGGGTGACGGGCTCTGTCGCCAGAAGCGTCGCCGCCAGCGCGGGAAGAGCGGCGTTCTTGTTTCCTGCCGGCCGTATGGTCCCGCTGAGGGAGTGGCCGCCCTCGACAAGGAAGTGTGCCATGAGGTGGGGTTGGAAGGGTAGATTGAGGGGACCGGCGGCTGTCAGGCCCCAGGTCGCATCGCCGCGCCAACATACCACGTCGCCGACGCCCCGGCCAGCGGGATCAGGACGTGCATGGAGGTTCTTGCAGCACTGGCCGCGCACGCGCTAAGTTACTGGAACACATGATTCTACAAGCTATTGCAAATACGTTGGATGCACGCTTCGGTGCAGCGTTCCCCGACGAAACCCGGCAGATTCTCGAGCCTTCATTGCCGCTCCCGATCATACGATGATTGCAGCCGTTTGGACGACATCCGCCATGCCGCCCGCCGGCGTGCCGGGGCAGGAACCGGCGCGCGACACGGTTCTGGTCATGGTCGCGCCCTCCGGGATCGCGAATGTCAGCGAATGGGGCCTCCTGGCCCTTGTGGTGCTGGCCGCCGTCGGCGCCGTGGCGCTGCTGGTGTTCCTCTGGCGCCTGGACGTGCACGGGCGCCGCCTCACCGCCATCGCGCGCCGGATGGAGAACCGGAGCCGGCCGGTGCTCGAACGGGCCGTCGTCGTCGTCGACAATGTGGATGCCATCACCCGCTCCCTGCGCGACGAAACCCGCCATCTGACAGGTTCCGTGCGGACGCTTTCCGACCGGCTGCGGCAGGCTTCGACGCACATGGAGACCCGCATCGACGAGTTCAACGCGTTGCTGGAAGTGGTGCAGGCCGAAGCCGAAGAGACGTTTCTGACGACGGCTGCGGCCATCCGCGGGGTGGGTGCGGGCGCGCGCGCCTTCGAGAACAGGCGGGAAGCCCAACCTTCCGCGCTCCCGCCGGACGGAGAAGAGCCGGCGGATGCGGCAGACGGCGAGCCCCGCCCCCCCCTCGGCGCCCCCGGCCCGGACGACGGACCCGAGCCGCCCGCGGAGGAACGGGTAGCGGACGACAAGGATCGGTGACCGGAAGGAGCGGGCGGGATTCCGGTCGCTTCAGTCGGCATCGGCGTCCAGCGCGGCGCGCAGCAGCTGGTTCACGCGACGCGGGTCCGCCTTGCGTCCGGAGGCGCGCATGACCTGGCCGATCAGAAAGCCGAGGAGGCGCGTCTCCCCTCCGCGGTAGCGGGCGACTTCCCTCTGATGCGCCGCCACCGCGTCCGCCACCCATCCCTCCAGCACCTGGTCTTCGCGAACCTGGGTGAGCCCTTCCCGTTGCACGATGGCTGCGGGCGGGTCACCGGTGCGCGCCATGCCGGCGAGAACAGTCCTGGCGGCCGGCGCGGAGAGCGTCCCGCCGTCGACCAGTGCGATCAGCTCGGCGAGACGCGCGGGCGCCAGCCCCGGAGAGGCAAGGTGGCCGATTCCTCTCTTCACGATCTTGAGCACCGGTCCCATGACCCAGTTGGACACTGTCTTGGGCTGCCGCCCGCAAGCCGTCACCGCCTCGAAGTAGTCCGCGAGCGCACGGGACGAAGTAAGCACGCCGGCGTCGTAGGCGGGCAGGTCGTACTGACGGCGGAAGCGCTCGCGCTTCGCCCGCGGCAACTCTCCCAGACCCGCCCGGAGCCTTGCGACGCGCTGGGCCGGGAGGACGAGAGGCGGCAGGTCGGGATCGGGGAAGTAGCGGTAGTCCTGGCTGTCCTCCTTGTTCCGCATGACCCGCACGTCGCCCGCCGCGGCATCCCAGAGAAGCGTCTGGCGGATCACGGCGGCTCCCCCGGCGCGAATCCGGGTCTGGCGCTCGATTTCGACGCCGAGCGCCTTTTCCACGGCCGAGAAGCTGTTGAGGTTCTTGACCTCCGTGCTCGCTTCGAGGCGCTCGCTTCCCTTTTCGCGCAACGACACGTTCGCATCCACGCGCAGGCTGCCTTCCTCCATGTTGCAATCGGAGATCTCCAGGTACTCCATCAGCAGCTTGAGGAGCTGCAGGCAGGAGCGCGCTTCCCGGGGAGAACGCAGATCGGGCTCCGAAACGATCTCGATCAGCGGTGTGCCGGTACGGTTCAGATCGACGGCGGTCGCGGACGCGAAGCGGTCGTGAAGCGACTTTCCGGCGTCTTCCTCCATGTGCACCCGCCGGATCCGCACCCTCCTGCCACTGTCCAGCTCCACGACTCCACCGGTGGCCAGGGGGCGTTCGAACTGGGAGATCTGGTATCCCTTGGGCAGGTCGGGATAGAAGTAGTTCTTGCGGGCGAAGATCGAGGTTCGGTGGATGGTGCAGTCCAGCGCCAGTGCGGCCCGCAGCGCAAGATCGACCGCTCCCGGGTCGAGCACGGGCAGCGCACCCGGCAACCCGAGGCAGACCGGGCACACCGAAGTGTTGGGAGGCGCCCCGAACGCCGTCGAGTCCGCGCAGAACAGCTTGCGCCCGGTGTCGAGCTGCACGTGGACCTCGAGGCCGATCACGGCCTCCAGCGGCGAACCGTTCATATGGCACGGCCGGCGGCCGGAACCGGTGGAGGTCCCACCGTCCCCAGTTCGGCCTCGATGGCCGCGGCCGCGGTCAGCAGCGTGTCCTCCCGCCAGTGCGCCGCCATGAGCTGCCCTCCCACGGGAAGCCCCTCCGCCAGCCCGATCGGCACGGACAGTGCGGGCACCCCGGCCAGGTTGGCGGGCACGGTGAAGATGTCGGACAGATACATCTGGTAGGGATCGTGGATGCGTTCTCCCAACCTGAAGGCCGGGGTCGGCGAGGTGGGCGTGAAAAGCACGTCCACGCCGTCACGGAACACCCGCTCGAAATCGTGGGCGATGACGGCCCGCGCCTCTTGCGCACGACCGTAATACGCGTCGTAGTAGCCCGCCGACAGCGCGTAGGTGCCGAGCAGGATGCGGCGCTTGACCTCGGTGCCGAATCCCTCGGAGCGGGACAGTTCATACAGTCGCTCGGTGGAATCCGCCTCCCCGCATCGGCGCCCGAAGCGGACACCGTCGTAGCGGGCGAGATTGGAGGAGGCTTCTGCGGGCGCAATGATGTAGTAGGCGGGAATCGCGTATCGGGTGTGAGGGAGGGACACGTCCCGCACCTCCGCGCCCGCCGCCTCCAGTGCGCTCAGGGCCCGCTCCGCCAGCCGGCGCACCACCGGGTCGAGGCGTGGGGGGAAGTACTCGCGCGGGACGCCGACCACCAGGCCTCGCACCCCCCGATCGCAGGCCGCCGCCAGAGGCGGCACGGGGCGGTTGACCGAGGTGGCGTCGCGCGGGTCGCGGCCGCTCACGACTTCGAGCAGCGCTGCGGCGTCGCGCACGGTGCGGCCGAGGGCGCCCACCTGGTCGAGAGAGGAGGCGAAGGCGACCAGACCGTAGCGGCTCACCCGCCCGTAGGTCGGCTTGATCCCGACCACCCCGCAGAACGAAGCCGGCTGGCGAACCGAACCGCCCGTGTCCGAGCCCACCGCCACCGGTACGATGCCCGCGGCCACCGCCGCCGCCGACCCGCCCGAACTGCCCCCGGGAACCCGCTCCGGGTGCCAGGGATTGCGCGTGGGGCCGAAGGCCGAGTTCTCGGTCGACGATCCCATGCCGAACTCGTCCATGTTGGTCTTGCCGAGCACGACCGCCCCCGCCCGGCGAAGCCGGCGCACGGCGGTGGCTTCGTAGGGGGAGCGAAATCCCTGCAGGATCCGGGAGCCGCAGGTGGTGGGGAAATCGGCCGTGGCCAGGTTGTCCTTGACCGCAACCGGGATTCCCGCGAGCGCTCCGTCGCGCGGACCACGTTCCCGACCCGCGCGCTGATCCAGGGCGATGAAGGCGTTCAGCGGAGATGCGCCGAACTCCCACGCCCCCAACGCCTCCAGCGCCTCCGCGACCATCGAGTCCGGAGCAAGCTGCCCGTTCCGGACCTCCGCGGCCCGCGCCGCCACCCCGTTCGAGTTCTCCCTCACGGCGAGTCCCGTTCGCCCGATGAACCCGCCACCCCCGGAAGCCGGGGGACGACGAAGAAGCCGTCCCGCCAGTCCGGCGCCATGTGCGAGAGCGGTCGCTCGAGCGGATCCGGCATGGTCTCATCCCCTTCGGCCGCAGAGCCCGTGCCGCCGGGGTCCTCGCTGCGGGGCCACGCGGCATCCTCGATCCGCGGAACGCCGGACGCCGGGGACGGCTCCAGCGCCGTGACCTCACCCAGCACCGCCATGTGTTCCAGGATCGAGCTCATGTCGCGCGCCATGCGTTCCGCCTCCCCTGGCTCGAGACGGAGACGCGCGAGCGCCGCAATCCGGTGAATCTCGCGAATGGATACGGTTACGCCCGGCTCCGGCACACGCGGCTCGCTCACTCGAACGCCCTCTCCAGACCCGCGAAACGCACGACCATCTTCTTCTTCCCCACGTCGTCGAAATCCACAGTCACCCTGAGATCCGGACCGAAGCCCGACACCTCCAGGATCGATCCGCAGCCGAAGGTCCGGTGCACCACGCGTTCCCCCTGCCGGTAGCGGGGGGCGTCCTGGTTCAGATCGTCGTATCCGGACGGATCCGGATCCGGATACACCTGACCCCGGTCCGCGGACCCGCGACCATGCCCGCCTTCCCTGTACCTGCTTCTCCCGCGCCAGGGGCGGCGGTAGACCTGCAGTCGCGAGGAGCGCCGGTGTTCCACCAGTCGCTCGGGGATCGTGTCCAGGAACGACGATGGCCTGGAGGTCACTCCCTCGCCGGCCCGCCACCTTCGCGCCGCGTAGCTGAGATATAGTTTTTCCTCGGCCCGCGTGATCCCCACGTAGAAAAGCCGCCGTTCCTCCTCCAGCTCTTCGGGCAGCTCCAGTGCTCGCGAAAGCGGAAACAGTCCTTCCTCCATCCCGGCGAGAAAGACGCAGGGAAACTCGAGCCCCTTTGCGCTGTGCAGCGTCATGAGGGTGACCGCGTCGGCGCCGCTGTCGTGCGCGTCGATGCCGGTGACCAGGGCGGTGTGCTGAAGGAACAGGTCGAGTTCGCTGGCCCCCGCGGTCTCCTCCTCTTCTCCCAGGTCGTGCTCCGACGGGTCGAAGCGGAAGGCGGCGGCGATCAACTCGGTCACGTTCGCAGCCCGGTCCTCACCCTCCGGGCCTTCCCTGCGCAACAGCTCCCGCATGTCCAGCTCGGTGACCACCGCCTCCGTGACCTCTCCCGCGTTGCGTTCCCGGGCAAGCGAGCGCCAGCGATCGATCATGCGCGCGAAGCGCCGCAGCATGCGTGCTGTGGACGGCCGGATGCCGTCGACCGCATGCGCTTCCGCCGCAGCCTCGAGCGGCGACACCCCGCGTTCCCGCGCCCATGCCCTCAGCCGGCCTCGGGTTATCGTGCCGATGCCGCGTTTCGGATAGTTGACGATGCGGTTGAAGGCCTCTTCGTCCCGGGGGTTGGAGATGAGCCGCAGGTAGGCCAGCGCGTCCCGGATCTCGCGTCTCTCATAGAAGCGCACGCCCCCGACGATCTGGTAGGGGATGAAGCGCCGCATCAATTCCTCCTCGAGCGCGCGCGACTGGGCGTTGGTGCGGTAGAGGACGGCGAAACTCCCGTACGGCCATCCGCACGCCTGCTTCAGCAACTCCGTCTCGTCGGCGATGCAGCGAGCCTCATCGATCTCGGTCGCGGTGTGCAGAACGCTCAACGGTTCCCCGTCCGCGCGGCGCGTATGCAGCGTCTTCTCCTTGCGGGCAACGTTGTGGGAGATGGCGGCATTGGCCGCGTGGAGGACGTGCCCCGTGGACCGGTAGTTGCGCTCCAGCCGGACGACGCGGGCGCCGGGGAAGACAGACTCGAACTGGAGGATGTTGCGGATGTCGGCCCCCCGCCATCCATAGATGCTCTGATCGTCGTCGCCCACCACCATGAGGTTGCCGTGGAGCCGGGCCAGCAGGTCCAGCAGCCGGAACTGCGCATGGTTGGTGTCCTGGTACTCGTCCACCAGCAGGAAGGCGAAGCGGTCCGCGTACCGGTGCAGGATGTCCGGACGGGACTCGAGCAGCTCAACCGGCTTCATCAGCAGGTCGTCGAAGTCGAAGGCGTTCTGGCGCGCCAGCGCGGCCTGATACTCGGGGTAGACCAGCGCCGCTGCCGCCGCCAGCGGATCGGCCCCGTCGGCGTTCTCGTCATGAAACCGCTGCGGCCCGATGAGCACGTTCTTGGCGGAACTTATGACACCCTGCACCGATCGCGGATTCCATCGGTCCGGGTTGACGCGGACGGCCTTCTGGGCCCGCTTGACCTGGCTCAGGCTCTGCTCGGCATCGAAGATGGTGAACGGGGCCGTCCGGCCGACCTCGGCCGTGTGGATGCGCAGAAGCCGGGCGCCGAGGGCATGGAAGGTGCCGAGCCACATGCCGCTGGGCTCCTCCCCCAGATAGTTGGCGACGCGCTCGCGCATCTCGCCCGCCGCCTTGTTCGTGAAGGTGACGGCGAGGATGCGATGCGGCGGCACCCCGTGCTCGCGCACCAGATGGGCGATCCGGCAGGTGAGCGCCCGCGTCTTCCCGGTGCCCGCGCCGGCGAGCACCAGGAGAGACCCCTCGAAATGGAGCACGGCGGCCCTCTGCTGGGGGTTCAGTCCCTCCAGATGATCCACCGCATCAGGCCTCGGACGGGAGACGTATGTTGAAGGTCGCGCCGGGCTCCCATTCGGACACCAGTTCGAGCTTCCCGCGGTGGACGCCCTGCACGATGCGGCGCGCCAGCGTGAGCCCCACGCCCCAGCCGCTCGACTTGGTGGTCACGCCGGGTTCGAAGATGTCGTCGCGGACGGCGGGATCGATTCCGGGGCCCGAATCGGCGATGCGCACGTCCACCCAACCCGTACCCGCCCCGGAGCATGTGATCGAGATCCTGCCTCCGCGCCCGGCCAGGGCGTCGAGGGAATTCTTGAGCACGTTCTCGAGAGCCCAGCTGAGCAGGACGTGGTGACCCCTGACCGCCGGCAGATCGGAGGGAACATCCACCACCAGTTCCACCTCCGACGCCACGCTGGGAAGGCGGGAACGGAAGTAGCCTTCCAGTTCGGCCAGCACCCGGGTCAGGTCGACCTGGCCCAGGGCGGGCTCGCGGCCGATCAACTCGAAACGGCGCGTAACTCGTTCAAGCCGCTCCACGTCATCTTCGAGTTCGTGCAGGATCTCGCCCTCGGACAGCTTTCCCGGCCGCTCGGGCCCGGGCAACTTGAGTACTTCGACCCAGCCGTGCAGCGAAGAGATGGGGGTACCCAGCTGGTGCGCCAGTTCGCGCGCCATCACCGTCCAGGCGCGTTCTCCGGCCACCCTCCGCTGGTATCGCACCAGTCCCGCCAGCATGAGCACGACGAGCGCCAACCCCCCTGCCTGAAGCCATGGAATCCAGCGCAGGCGCGTCAGGATCGGGGGTGGGCCGTAGTGGATGTGCTGTACATCGGGAGTGCCGACCGGAGGATTTCGCTGGTCCAGCGTGGCGATGTAGCCCCGCACCTGCTCCTGTCCGGCGGGGGTGCCGAGATCCACTTCGAAGGGCAGGTTCTCGACTGCCAGCACCGTATCGCCGGGGCCGGTCATCACGAACGGCACGCCCGAATCCGTGATCAGCAGCTGAAGCCGCCTGAGAGCCTGGATGGAACTGCCTTCCCCCGGGTCGGTCAGGCCTTCCATGACCTCGGCATAGATCCGCGTGAAGATCTCGCTGTCGGCCCGCAGCGCGCGCACGATTTGCTGTGTGTAGAGCAGATACCAGCCGGCGAGGGCCACGAAGAGCGCCGCCAGTCCGACGTACCAGCGTTTCGGCGACACCCGCCCCGCCGCCTCGTCAGGGAAGCAGGCGACCGCCGCCGAGTCGCTCGGCCAGCGGCTCCGGCAGGGTCACGCTCCCGTCCTCTCCCTGGCCGTTCTCCAGCAGAGCGACCAGCAGCCTCGGCAGAGCGAGCGCCGAACCGTTCAGTGTGTGTACGAATTCCGGCTTCCGGCCGGGATGGGGCCGGTAACGCAGGCTCGCGCGCCGCGCCTGGTAGTCGGTGGTCGTACTGACGCTCGACACCTCCAGCCAACGGCGCACGCCCGGGGCCCAGACCTCCAGATCGTAGGTCATCGCCGACCAGAAGCCCAGATCGCCCGTGGCCAGGCTGAGTACGCGATAGCGGAGCCCCAGACGCTGGAGAATCACCTCGGCCTCCGCGGTCATCTCCTCGAGTGCCTCCCGGCTTCGCTCGGGAGTCTCATAGCGCACGAGCTCCACCTTGTCGAACTGGTGCACGCGCAGGAGGCCGCGGGTATCCGCGCCCGCCGCGCCGGCTTCGCGCCGGAAGCAGGGCGAGTAGGCGGTGTAGCGAAGAGGCAATTCGTCCGCGGAGAGGATCTCGCCCCTGTGCATGTTGGTGAGGGGCACCTCGGAAGTGGGAATCAGCCAGAGGTCGTCCAGCGTGGTAACGTATGCATCCTCCTCGAACTTCGGGAGATGGCCCGTGGCGGTAAGGCTCTCGCGGTTGACCATGTAGGGTACGCGCACCTCGGTGTAGCCGTGCTCCCGGACATGCAGATCGAGCATGTAGCCGATCAGTTCCCTCTGCATGCGCGCGCCGCGGCCCGTGAGAACCGGAAACCCGGAACCTGATATCCGGGCCCCGCGCGCAAGGTCGAGGAGCCCCAGCCGTTCCCCCAACTCCCAGTGTGGCTTCGGCTCAAAATCGAAGCGCCGCTTCGTTCCCCATCTACGGACCAGCGCGTTGGCCTCCTCGCCGCCATCCGGCACTTCGGCGAGCGGCAGGTTGGGCAGCTCCAGAAGGGTGTTCCGGATGTGCGCCTCGGCATCCTCCACCACTTCGCCCAGCGCGTCGATGCGGCCGCCCACCCTGCGCATTTCGACGATCAGATCGTCCGCCGATTCACCCCTTCGCCTCAGTTCGCCGATGCGGCGGGAAACGGCGTTGCGGCGCGCCCGGAGCTCATCGGCCTCTCCGATCGCGGACCGGCGCCGCTCGTCGAGGGCGAGGAGGTGTTCGACGCGGGCTGCCCCGCCCGAGATGCCGCGCCGCGCCAGTCCGGCACGAACCAGATCCGGCTGCGCCCGAATCATCCGCAGGTCGAGCATGGTCCAGAGGGGGTGTAAGGGATGAGAGGGCTCAGGGGAAGACGTCCGGCTGCATCTTGCGGCTGTTGCAGATCCCGTTGGTGTCGAACACGAAGACCACGGTGCGTTCCACAGGGTCCACGTCCAGGGGAACCAGCTTCGCGTAGTGGTTGCATAACTGCCCGTAGTTGGAGCGCAAGCGCCGCGTGCGCACCACGTACAGACTCTCGAGGTTCACGGGCACGGCCTCGTTCTCGATATACACGTCATCGTCCTCGGGGGCTTCCTCGATGTCGTCGAAGTTCTCGTCGGGCAGCTCCACAAGCGCCGCGTCCGAATCGACGCCGAAGAATCCAGGGGTCAGGAAGACGGCCCGGCCGCCTTCGACATCCACGGCCAGATCCCAGGACGAGGTGGTTGCGGGGGCTTCGATGCGCACCGACCGCCGGGAGCCGAACGTCGAAACCGGTTTCGACGTTCGGCTCGGGACGGGAGATCGCATACAGACGCACGGTGTCGGCAGACGCGATCCACTCGAGCGCGAAAGGATCTCTTCCGCACGCAGCGGTAGCAACCAGCGAAAGGACAAGGAGGATGATCCCGAGCGAACGCATAACGACTTGTGACCAAGAAGAAGGGGCTGGGTCCGGCGAGCTGACAACCTGTTCACGGAGCGCGCCAAGACTACCCCGGCGGCTCCATGGGGTCAACCCCGGAGCGGCGAATTCCGTTGATTTTACACTGTGCCCCGGGTAAGTTTCCGTGTGCATCCTGACCCGCATCAGCGAGCGGCGGTGACCCCCAACGACCCCCACCTCCGGGTCGTCATCCTCGCGGGTGGCGCCGGTACCCGCTTCTGGCCCGCCAGCACCCCCGCTCGCCCCAAGCAGTTCCTGCCGCTGGTCTCCGACCGCCCCCTCGTGGCCGACACGGTCTCGCGCGCACTGGAACTGGTCCCGATTGCCCAGTTGCGGCTCGTTGCGGGACGGCATCTGGAGCCACATCTGACCTCTGCGCTCCCGGAGGTGCCTCCCGGTTCCTTCCTGTGGGAGCCGCAGCAACGCAGCACGGCCCCGGCGCTCACCTGGGCGACCTGGCGCGCGTGGCGAAGCGATCCCGACGCCGTGATCGTCTCACTGCATTCGGACCATGACATCCACCCCTCGACCGCGTTCCGGTCACTGGTCGCGCGCGCGGTGCGGATCGCGGCCGGCAGGAGTGTGCTCCTGACCATCGGGGCTCAGCCGGATCGCCCCGACACCGGGTACGGTTACCTGCAGCCCGGGGACGTCATGGACGGGCCCGCCCACGGCCGGGCGGGCGAGCTTCCCCGGCACGTGCTGCGTTTTCACGAGAAACCCGACGCTCGACGGGCCGCCGAGTATATTCGCCAGGGATTCCTCTGGAATACGGGCATCTTCGTCTGGCGGGCATCGGTGTTCCTGAAGGAACTCGGGGCGCACGCTCCCGACATCGCCGCCCTGATTCCGCTACTCGAAGCCGGGGATGTGGACGGGTTCTTTCGCCAGGCGCCGGCGGTGAGCGTAGACGAGGCCGTGCTGGAACGCAGCCAGGCGTGCGCCATGCTTCCGGCGACCTTTCACTGGGACGATGTGGGCAGCTGGGAGGCGCTGGCACGGACCCGACGGCCTGATGCAAGCGGGAATATCGCCGCCGGAGATGTCGTCCTCGTCGACTGTGACGACAACATCGCGTACAGCGAAGGCGGGCCCGTGGTGTTGTTCGGCGTGACGGACCTGGTGGTGGTCGCGGCGCGGGGCGCGACCATGGTCACGACCCGCGAGCATTCCCGCGAACTCAAACGCCTCCTGGAACGCTTGCCGTCGTCGTCCGCCCCGGAAGGGACGTGACCACCCGGCTCTACCTGTTCGACGACGCCCGCGCCCGGCAGTGGGAACCGTTTGCCCTGACCCGCCCGGTAGCCGAGCTGGTGCTCGGAGCGCTGCGTTTCTGGGAGCGGGCATCCCGTGCGTGGGACGTGGAGTACGGCGGCCACCTCGCGGCTGCTCACCTCGCCGGTTTCCGGGAAGACGAAGGGCCCACCGCGCTCGCGCCGTCCGAGGTGAGTTCGCGCAACCACCGCATCCTGGTATCCAGCCGAGCCGTCGTGCGGGATCCCCCGCGGCAGCTGCCTCCGGTCCCGGCCGCGTTGTGCATCGACGGCACGAGGGTCGGATGGAGCCTCCCCGCCGGCGTCCCGCTTCCCCACGCGCGTCATCTCGCCGATCCCGCTGCGGCCCCTCGCACGGGAATCCGGGTTGAGCTGGACGGGTTCGTCCTGGAACAAGTCTGGGAGCTGGTGGCGCGGACAGCCCGGCAGCTTCGTGAAGACCTGGAAGGCGCGGCGCTCACGCCCCTGCCGGCCGCCCCTCCAGGCGGAACCGCCGAGCGGCACGCCGGGGCGCATCCGGACCATCCCGCGATCCCGCCATCGAGGTCCTCCCTCCCGCCCGGCACGCACCTCCTGGGAGATGGTCCCATCACGCTCGGCCCCGGTGCGGCGGTCGAACCGGGCGTGCTGCTGGACACGAGGCCGGGGCCGATCGTCCTCGGCGGGGACGTGCGCGTGTGCGGACCGGCCCGCCTGGAGGGCCCGCTGTATGTGGGACCGGGCACGACCATCCTCGGCGGACGGGTATGCGCCTCCTATGTAGGTCCGGCATGCAAGATCCGGGGCGACGTGGAAAAAAGCGTCCTGCTCGGCTACGACAACAAGGCCCACGACGGCTTTGTCGGCCGGTCCTACCTCGGCCGGTGGGTGAACCTGGGCGCGATGACCACCAACAGCGACCTTCGCAACGACTACCGCGAGGTTCAGGTCCGCACCGGCGAAGGCGCCGTGCCTTCCGGCCTCTTCAAGCTGGGCTGCCTTGTGGGCGACCATGTCAAGACGGGAATCGGAACCCTCCTCAACACCGGGGCGGTGATCGGGGCGGGCTGCAACCTGTTCGGGGCCCGAACTCCGACGCGCCATCTCCCGCCCTTTCGATGGGGAACGGCCCGCGACGCGCCACACTTTCGGCTGGACCGCTTTCTGGACACCGCGGCGCGCGTGATGAATCGCCGAGGGGTGCCGCTGACCCCGGAGATGCGGGCCGTTCTCGAGCGTGCCTGGCTCCGTGTGGCCGGATCCGACTAGGTCGGGGCGTCCGGGGCCGTCGTGCAGATCTGCGTGCTGGGCAGCGGAAGCAAGGGCAACTCGATTCTCGTCCGCTCCGGGCGCGCGACCGTGCTGGTCGACGCCGGCTTCAGTGCGCGCGAGACCGAGCGGCGCCTGAGGCTGGTCGGAGCGGAGGCGAGTGAGCTCTCGGCCATCATCCTCACGCACGAACACGGGGATCATACCCGGGGAAGCGGCGTGCTGGCGCGACGCCACGGCATGCCCGTCTGTCTCACGGAAGCTACCCGCAGGGCGTGCGACCGTCTGTTCCGCGGATCGGAACGGGTTGTGGAGTATCGGCCCGGGCGCGCCTTCGGCGTCGAGGACCTGCGCGTGGAACCGTTCATGACCGTCCACGACGCCGCCGATCCCGTGGCCATCGCCCTGGTGGATGTCGGATCCGGTATCCGCGTCGGCGTCGCGACCGATCTCGGCCGCTCCACGGCGATCGTCCGACACGCACTCGCGGGCTGCGATTTCCTGGTCTTGGAGGCCAACCACGACGAGACGCTTCTCCACCGGAGCTCCTACCCCGCCGCGGTCAAGTCGCGCATCGCATCCAGTCACGGACACCTGTCCAACCGCGCGGCGGCCCGTCTTGCCCTGGATCTCCTCCACCCCCGTCTCGCCGGCATCCTGCTGGCCCACCTCTCCGCCGAGTGCAACACGCCCGAACTGGCGCGCGACACAGTCTCGCGGACGCTGGCGAAGGCGGGATACCAGGGCTTCCTGGACGTTGCCCGGCAGGATGAACCTACGGAGGTCCTTTGCGTCGATACCCTGCGCCGGGAACGCGGTCCCGAGCAGTTGTCGTTTCTCTGAGGCTGCGGTTCCCCGCTCCGCCCCGAGAGCGGTTCGACGTCACAACCCCAGCACGCGCAGGATGTCGTTGGAAAGCGCCCAGACCATGATCCCCATGAGCACCAGGAAACCGACCCGGCTCCAGCGCAGCCGCTGCTCCAGGCTGAGCGCCTTGCCCCTGACCGCCTCGATCCCCAGGAAGACGAGGTGCCCTCCGTCCAGTATCGGAATGGGAAGCAGGTTCAGGATCGCCAGGTTCACCGAGAACAGGGCCATGAAGCGCAGGAAAGTCTGGAGTCCCGCTTCCGCGGCCTGGCCCGACAGGGTTCCGATGGTGACGATGCTGCCGACGTTGCGCGGGGAGACGTTCCCGGTGACGAGATCGCCCAGAAAGCCGAGGATCATGCGGGTCGTGCCCACGGTTTCCCGGTATCCGATGACCACCGCCCGGGTCAGGGGAACGGGCACGTACACGGCGGCTGGCACCGGAGCCAGGATCCCAACCTGACCCACCGTCCTGATCTCGCCGTCGGGCCCTCTTTCCTCACGCGACACGAGGGGCACCGCGATCTCCATCAGGACGTCGTCGCGCGCCACCTGAAGATCGACCGTGCTACCCGGACGGCGCATGATCTCCCGCCGGAACAGCGCCCAGTTTTCCACGGCGATGCCGTCCACCGCGAGGACGCGATCTCCCCGCTGAAGCCCCGCGCGCGCCGCGGGCATCCCGGGCTCGACATCCAGCACCTCGGCCTCGATCCAGTAGTCGAGAGCCAATGCCAGGCGCTCGCGCGCCAAGGCGTCCCCGGGCGCCGGCACCGACACGGTCACGCGCGGAGCTTCGGTCTCGACCGTGATGGTCTCGCCCGGTGCGGACAGGAACCCGTCCCGTACATCGCCCCAATGGTTCACGTCACGCTCCCCCACGCGCGTGATGCGCGCGCCCACCGGAAGCCCGGCCAGCGGTTCCGCGCCCGGAGGAAGAAGCTCCATGTCCACGTAGCCGAGCCGGGTCTCGTCGGCCTCGGCACGGCCCCATCCCGCGGCAATCGTCGTATACGCCGCGAAGGCGAAGATCATGTTCATGATCACGCCCGCCGACAGCACCAGCGCACGCGCCCACACCGGCTTGCCGTCGAAGTCGGTGGGATCGGCCCGGCGACGCACCTCCGCGCCGCCCCCTTCCACCTTGTCCATGACCTCGTCGGCCATGCCGCTCATCTTCACATAGCCGCCCAGCGGAATCGCCGAGATCACGTATTCCGTGTCGCCGCGCCGGAAGCCCAGGACACGCGGCCCAAGCCCGATCGAGAAGCGCAGGACCTTTACGCCCACGGCCTTGGCCGCCCAGAAGTGACCCAGTTCGTGCACGAGGATCAGAACGCCCAGGACAACGATTGTCGCCAGCAACGCCATCATCCCTCTCCCTGTATGCGCCCGCTCGTCAGCCGCGCGGCCCTACGCGACCACCGCGGCGATGGATTCCCGGGTGACGTCCCGGGTCTCGGCGTCCACGCCGAGCACTTCCTCGACCGACCTGATTTCTCCCGGGGGAGTCCGATCCATCGCCGCGCCCACCACCGCCGCCATCTCCCGGAAGGGCAGCGCGCCTTCCAGGAATGCGTGGACCGCCACCTCGTTGGCCGCGTTGAAGACCGTCGGCGCCCAGCCACCGGCGCAACCCGCCTGCACACCCAGCTCGAACAGAGGGAACCGGGCCCGGTCGAGCGCCTCGAACGTGAGATCCGACAGGCTCGAAGGACTGAAGGTGCGCAGCCGGCCGTCGTCAATCCGCTCCGGGTGCGTCAGCGCGTACAGGATGGGCAGCTCCATGGTGGGAAGGCCGAGTTGCGCAACGACCGATCCGTCCGTGAACTCCACGAAGGAATGGATGATCGATTGCGGATGAACGACCACGTCGATGCGTTCATACTCCATCCGGTACAGGAAATGTGCCTCGATGACCTCCAGCGCCTTGTTCGCGAGGGTGGCCGAATCGATGGTGATCTTGGAACCCATGTTCCAGGTGGGGTGGCGCAGCGCGTCGGCCGGCGTGATGTCGTTCATTCGGGACGCGTTCCAGCAGCGAAAGGGACCGCCCGATGCGGTCAGCACGATACGGGCCACATGCCGGGGGTCGCTTCCGGCAAGGCACTGGAGAATGGCGCTGTGTTCCGAATCGACCGGGACCAGTTCACCGCCCCCCGACCGCGCGGTCTCGTCGACGAGTGCGCCTCCCGCCACGAGCGACTCCTTGTTGGCCAGTGCGAGGCGCTTGCCGGCCCGTAGCGCGGCGAGGGTGGGCTCGAGGCCCGAAACCCCCACCAGCGCATTGATGACCACGTCCGCATCGCTGTACCCCGCCAGTTCGACCAGAGCCTCCCGGCCATAGGCGGAGGATACGCCGGGGAGGTCGAGCCTCTCCGCGCCGGGATCGGCGATCACCACCCGGCGCGGGCGATGGAGCGCGGCCTGCTCGCGGAGCACGGAGACCGAGCGGTTGGCGGCCAGCGCAACCACGCTGAAGCGCTCCGGATGCCGGCCCATTACCTCGAGCGCACTGCGCCCGACCGACCCCGTGGATCCCAGGATCGCAACCCGTATCACGTCCGGGGACCCTGCGCTGGAGGAATCACCATCCGGCTCATGGCGACACCGAGCCGGCGAGCTGAAGCGCCGCGTAGGCGAGCGGGAGCGTCACCAGCACCCCGTCGAGACGATCGAGCACGCCGCCGTGGCCGGGCAGCAGCGATCCCGCGTCCTTGACGCCGGCCTCGCGCTTCAGGAGGGACACGGCCAGGTCGCCGGCCAGCGCCCCCGTACCGATCAGCAGCGCAATGCCGACGATCCAGTACGGTCCGACGCCCAGCAGGAGGAAGGGCTCGGCGGCCACGGTCGCGAAGACCAGGCCCGCCGTCCCCGCAGCCAGGATGCCCGCGACCGTGCCTTCCACCGTCTTGCCCGGACTGACGGTTGGAAAAGGATGGCGATGCCCCCAAAGGCTGCCCACGATGTAGGCGGCGACGTCGCCGACCCAGGTGACCGCCAGCGGGAAGAGAAGCAGCAACGGGCCCTCGAGCGGCGCCGCGGCCCTCACGGCCACACCCGTCTCCGGAAGGTGGCGCAGCAGCACGGCGAAACAAAGCCCGCCTCCCACGTACAGCGCCGCCGTGAGGGTGGCGCACACGGATGCGAGCGGTTTGTCCGCCACATCGCGCGCACGCACGGCGGCGACAAAGAGCACGACGGTGGCCCCCATGAGGACCGTCAGCGCGAGCGGGGCGAAACCGGTGAAAAATGGTTCCGCCGTCGCCGCCAGGACGAGTGCCGCCGTGACGGCCATGGCGGTTCCGGTGAAGGGCCGAACCCCCGTACGCCGTGCCAGCAGGCAGAACTCGCGGGCGCCCAGCATGGCCAGCGCCGCCGCAAGCGCGCCCATGAGCCACCCGCCCCGATAGATGACGGGAAGCACGAAGAGCAGGGCGACCACCGCCACCAGCGCGCGGCGAGAGAGATCGGCCATCCCCATCAGGCTGAAGTGATCCGGCCGAAGCGGCGGTCACGGCGCTGGTAGTCCAGGACCGCCGCAAGGAAGTCGTCCCTGGAGAAGTCGGGCCACAGCACGGGGGTGATGTGGATCTCCGAGTAGGCAATCTGCCACAGCATGAAGTTGGAAATCCTGCATTCTCCGGAAGTCCGGATGAGGAGGTCGGGATCGGGGATGCCGCTCGTCAGCAGCGACCTCTCCAGGCACGCTTCGTCGATCTCGTCGGGTTCCAGCTCTCCGGCCCTGACGCGCGCCGCCAGCCGGCGGACCGCGGTCAGGATGTCTTCCCTTCCGCTGTACGAGATCATCAGGTTGAGTCTGAGCGTCCTTCCCCCCTCGGTCTCGCGCATGATGCGCTCCACGGCCCCGCGCGCGGAAGCCTGCATTCTGGCCAGGGTGCCGAGCACACGTACTTCGACGCCCTTCTCCACCAGCTCCGAGCGCTCCCGCTCGGCGTACGCCTTCAGGAGCGACATGAGGGCGGAAACTTCCTCCGATGGACGATTCCAGTTGTCGGTGGAAAACGCGAAGAGAGTAAGGATTTCGACGCCGGCGTCGACCGAAGCCTCGATGGTCGTGCGTACTGCGCTCATCCCGGCCTCGTGCCCCGACTTGCGGGGCAGACCCTGCCGCCGGGCCCAGCGCCCGTTGCCGTCCATGATGACGGCGACGTGACGGGGTATGGGACCACTCATGTCAATCCGGGCCGGCACGTTGGACTTCATGGCTAGATGGCCATGACCTCCCCCTCCTTGGCCTTCATGAGCTCGTCCAGAGAAGCCACGTAGCGGTCGGTGACCTTCTGGATCTCGCTCATCATCTGGTGACCCTGGTCGTCGCTGATCTCGTGCTCCCTCATGCGACGCTTCACCTCCCCGTTGCCCGCGCGCCGCGCATGGCGGATCGAGATCCGGGCATTCTCCGACATCTTGTGGATGATGCGCACGTATTCCCGGCGTCGTTCCTCGGTGAGCGGAGGAATCGGTACGCGGATGAGGTTGCCGTTGTTGGATGGGTTGAGTCCGAGGTTCGCCGACATGATCGCCCTCTCCACGGAAGCGAGCTGCGACTTGTCATACGGCTGCACCACCAGCAGGCTCGCGTCGGCCGCGACCACCGTCGCGAGCTGGTTCAGGGGCATGCTGGCCCCGTAGGCGTCGACCCGGACGCTGTCCAGCAGCGCGGGGGTCGCCTTGCCGGTTCGAACCGTCGCGAACTCGCGCCGGGCAGCATCGAGCGCGGCGTCCATGCGCTCCGTGAGTTCCTCCATGAGTCCCATGACAGCCTCCCGTCCGCGTGTGGTGTTGATCGGAGAGCAAATACCCGGTCAGGAAACCAACGTGCCTATGCGCTCCCCCCTGATGGCGGCCCCGACCGCGCCTCTATCGCCGAGGTTGAGTACGATGATGGGCAGCTGGTTGTCCTTGCAGAGCGACACTGCCGGGGCATCCATGACCCCCAGCTCCCGGGCGATCACTTCCTGAAAGCTGATGCTCGGGATGAATCGCGCGTTCGGATCCAGGAGAGGATCGGCCGTAAAGATTCCGGCGACCTTGGTGGCCTTGATGATCACGTCGGCTTCCATCTCGATCGCTCGAAGGGCGGCCGCGGTGTCGGTGGAAAAATACGGGTTCCCCGTGCCTCCCGCGAAGATGACCACCCGGCCCTTCTCCAGGTGGCGAATCGCTCGGCGGCGAATGTAGGGCTCCGCCAGCTTTTCCATGCGAAAAGCCGTCAGCACGCGCGTCGTTACGTCCTTGCGCTCGAGCAGATCCTGCAGCGCCAGGGCGTTGATGACGGTGGCGAGCATGCCCATGTAGTCGGCGGTGACACGGTCCATGCCCTGCCGGCTGGCCAGCGCCCCGCGCACGATGTTGCCGCCTCCGATGACGATGCCGAGGGCCACGCCCAGTTCGGCGAGCGTTCCGATCTCGTCGGTGAGGCGGTCCACGACCGGGGGCGAGATGCCGAATCCCTCCTCTCCCGCGAGAGCCTCGCCGGAGAGCTTCAGAAGAACCCGGGAGTATCGGAATTCCGGCGAGCCGCTCATCGTCCCGCAGGCGTTCGCCGTCAGCCGCGCTGCCCGATCGCGAACCTCGAAAAGCGGGCGACTTCGATCTTCTCGCCCGTCTTCGCCGATACTTCGGTCACGAGTTCGCCGATGGTCCGGGCCGTATCCTTGATGAAGGGCTGTTCCAGCAGCACCTGATCCTTGTAGAAGGCCTTGAGCTTGCCCTCGACAATCATGTCCTGGATGCGTTCCGGCTTCCCTTGAGTGCGCACCTGCTCCCGGTAGATTGCCTGTTCACGCTCGACCACGTCCTGCGGAAGGTCCTCCGCGCGCACGGCAATCGGATCCTGGGAGGCGATGTGGAGGGCGACGTCCTTCGCCAGCGCCCGGAAGTCGTCCGTGTTGGCCACGAAATCCGTCTCGCAGTTGACCTCGACGATCACGCCCACCCTCCGGTCGAAATGGATGTAGCTGCCGATGGTTCCCTGGTTGGTGTCCCTGCCCGCCCGCTTGGAAACCTTCGCCGCGCCTCTGGCACGGAGGAGGTCGACCGCGGCCTCGAGATCCCCACCGGTCTCTTCGAGCGCGCGCTTGCAATCCATCATGCCCCCGCCGGTACGGTCGCGCAGGGCCTTCACCATCTTTGCGGGAATCGTCATGTGCAGTATCCGCCTGGTGGTTGTTTCGGAGTTGCGGGGCGCGGGACCCGGTGATGACCCTTCCCCGCGACCCTGGACTGTACTTCGCTGTCCGGCATTGGCCGGAACGAGGGTCAGCTGGCCCGGGACGTAACCGGTTGGGGAGGCGCGCGCCTGACCCGGGACGGCGTCGGTTCGGCTTCCTTGGCGGTCGACGGCTTTGCGGGCGCTTCGGGCGAAGGCGATTCGGCCTCATCACGCTCCGGCTTTCTGACCAGCACACGGGCCTTCCTGACTCGCTTCGGCGAATCCCCGGCACCGCCGCCTTTCTGGCGTCCGACGATGACGCCCGGACGGGGCCGCCGGCGCGCGCGCCGGCGCGGGTGCTCCTCCACCGCGGCCGCCTTCTCGCCTGTTTCCGTCGAATACGTCGTGGCCTCCAGGTCCTCCACCCGACGGCGTTCCTCCTCCGGCACCTCTTCCCTGGCCTGGATGATCGCCTCGGCGATGGCGCCGCTGATCAGGCTGACCGAGCGTATGGCGTCGTCGTTCCCCGGAATCGGGTAGGTGATGAGGTCCGGATCGGCGTTGGTGTCGGCGATGGCGATGACCGGGATGCCGAGTCGGTGGGCTTCCCTGACCGCAATCGCTTCCCGGCGCGCGTCGACCACGAAGACGGCACCCGGGAGCCGGGTCATGTCCTTCACCCCGGAAAAGTACTTCTCCAGCTTCACCCGCTCCCGCTCGAGCAGAAGGCGCTCCTTCTTGGTGTAGAACTCGAAGGCGTTTTCCTCCTGCCCCCGCTCCAGTTCCTTCAGGCGGCGGATCTGGCGCCTGATGGTCTGGAAGTTGGTGAGCATGCCACCCAGCCAGCGCTCCGTCACGAACAGGCTTAGGGACCGGGCGGCGTCCTCTTCGATGATTCCGCGCAACTGCGGCTTGGTGCAGACGAACAGGAGGCGTTCGCCCGCAAGGACCAGTTGGCGTGCGACCTTCTGGGCCGCGATCAGCCGGTCGAAGGTCTTGCGCAGGTCGATGATGTGGATCCCGTTCCGCTCCGTGAAGATGAAGCGGCGCATCTTGGGGTTCCATCGGCGAGTCTGGTGTCCGAAATGGACCCCGGCCTCAAGCATTTGGTTCAGAGAAACCTGCTCCATGCGTCTCCAGGCAGTCGTCGGGTTTATCGCTTGCTGAACTGGAAGCGCTTGCGGGCCTTGGGACGGCCGGGCTTCTTGCGCTCCACCTTGCGCGGATCACGTGAGAGGAACCCGCCCTGGCGAAGCGGGCCCAGGGCGTCTTCGTCCTCTTCCACCAGCGCGCGCGCCACGCCCAGGCGGATGGCGTCGGCCTGACCGGTCACCCCGCCTCCGTGCACGCGAACAACAACGTCGAAGCGGGCGTCGGCGTCAACGACCTGCATCGGTTCGGTGGCGCGCTTGCGATGCACCAGCCGCGGAAAATAGTCGTCCAGTTCCCGGCCGTTGACCAGCCAGCTTCCGGTCCCCGGCCGCAGCATGATGCGCGCGACGCTGGTCTTGCGCCGGCCTACCGCCTGGATCTGCTGTACGTATGGCAATGAACCCCTGACCTCAGAACGTTAGTGGGCGCGGACGCTGCCCATGATGGGGATGCTCGGCTCCCGCGTAGACGCGCAGCCGCCGCCGGAGCCGGCGACCCAGCCGCGCCTTCGGGAGCATGCCGCGAACGGCGCGCTCGATCACCCGCTCGGGATACCGCTCCAGCATCGTCTTGAAGGGAATATGGCGCTCGCCGCCCATATAGCCGGAGTGACGGAAGTACGTCTTCTGCGCGGCCTTGTTGCCGGTGAGCTTCACCCGGGCGGCGTTGATCACCACCACGTTGTCTCCCGTGTCCAGGTGGGGCGTGAAGATGGGCTTGTGCTTGCCGCGCAGCACGCGTGCGATCTGCGCCGCGAGGCGCCCCAATGGCTGTTCCGCCGCATCGACGACCCACCACTGGTGCTCGATGTCGCTCGCCTTGGGCGTATATGTCTTCACGTACGGTTCACCCGCGATTTTCCGGGGAGACGTCCCTCCGCGGCCTCGCCCTCGCGTCGAGTTCCACGGAGTAGGGCAACAAAGCAGTCAAGGGTATCAGAGAGGCCGCATGGTGTCAACCAGCGATCTCCGCCGCGGCTAGCGGACGAGCCCGCCGATCCTGCCCCAGCGCACCTCCTTCAGCCACGCGGCCTCCTCATCGGATGACGGGTCGAAGGAATAGTAGACGAACCAGGGCCGTCCGCGCACCGAATCCCGGTCGACAAACCCCCAGTAGCGTGAGTCCTCGCTGTTGTCCCGGTTGTCCCCGAGGACGAAGTAGCTGTCCTCCGGAACCCGGATCGGACCCCAGTTGTCCCGCGTCGGCCGGTAGGACGCCGGATCGCGGCCGTCGGTGAGGAAATCCGCCTGCCACCCCATGTCGGGGTGGAACTCGTCACGCCTCGGATCGACGTGCCGGACATACGGCTCGTCATGCGCGAGGTGGTTCAGGTAAAGCTTCTTGGCCCGCATCTCCAGCACATCCCCCGGCGTCCCGACCACGCGCTTCACATAGTTCTTTCCGGAGTCGTGCGGAGGCGTGAACACGATGACGTCGCCCCGCTCGAGTGCCGCGAAAGCCGGAAAGTGCAGCGATGTCCCCGGAACCCCGGCGCCGTACACCGCCTTGTTGACCACCAGAAAGTCTCCCACCAGCAGGGTGTTTTCCATGGACGCGGTGGGAATCTTGAAGGCCTCCACCACAAACGCCCGGATGACCAGGAAGAGCGCGAATGCGATCAGAACCGACCGGCACCACTCCCACGCCGTCCGGGCCAGCGACTTCACGGGTCCCCCCGCCGCGGGCCCGGCGTCGCGTCCGTCATCCTTCGCTCCGTCCCCGGTCCGCAACGGATCCCCGCCCCTTGCGGGCCCGTCCCCCGACCGTCTCACGACTCCCGCTCCAGCCCGTACTTGTTGATCTTCTTGTAGAGGTTGGAGCGGGGCATGCCCACCGACCGGGCGGTCTCGGTGATGTTCCAGTCGTGCTCGCGCAGCTTGTGCTCGATGAACGTCCGCTCCGCACGGTCCTTGAAATCCGCGAAGGAGGGAGAGGCCAGCAGTTCTCGGACGACCGCGCCCGGGCTGCCTCCCGAGAGCACTCGAACGTCCTTCGTCCGGATCTCGTCGCCGTCCGACAGAATCAGGAAGCGCTCCACGGCGTTGCGCAACTGGCGTACGTTGCCCGGCCAGTCCATCCCCTTGAGCCGCCTCAGCGCACCTTCCGTCAAGTGTTTTCGGGATGCCCGTCCGGTCCGCACCATCAGCGTGGTGAAGTGCTTCACGAGCATGGGAATGTCGTCCCGTCGCTCGCGGAGCGGAGGAAGTTCGATGGGAACGACGTTGAGGCGATAGTAGAGATCCTCGCGGAACCGGTCGTTCCTGATTTCTTCCGCAAGGTCCTTGTTGGTGGCCGCGATGACGCGCACGTCCACCCGCAGGGGCCGGGAGCCTCCCACGCGGACCACGACGCCCTCCTCGAGGACGCGCAGCACTTTTGCCTGGGCCGCGAAGGACATGTCTCCGATCTCGTCCAGGAAGAGCGTGCCGCCGTCCGCCTGCTCGAACTTCCCGGCGCGATCCGCCACCGCGCCGGTGAAGGACCCCTTCATGTGGCCGAAGAGTTCGGATTCGATGAGCTCGGAGGGGATCGCGGCGCAGTTCACTTCCACGAAAGGCCGGTCGCGCCGGTCCGAGAGCCTGTGCACCGCCCGGGCCACCAGCTCCTTCCCCGTGCCGTTTTCGCCGGTGATGAGCACGCGCGCCCGGGTCGGAGCCACCTTCTCGATGCGCATCAGCATCTGACGAATCTGGGGCGAGGAGCCGACGATTTCATATCGGCTCTCCACCTCGGTCTGAAGCGATTCGACGCTGCGCTTGAGCCCGTGCATGTCCAGTGCGTTGCGCAGGGTGACGAAGAGGCGTGCCGTGTCGAGGGGCTTCTCCAGGAAGTCGTAGGCGCCCCTGCGGGTGGCCTCCACGGCGGTATCGATGTTCCCGTGGCCGCTGATCATGATCACGGGGGTACGGGAGTCCAGCTTCCGCATCCTCGTGAGGACTTCCAGGCCGTCCATTTCCGGCATCTTGACGTCGAGAAAGACGACATCGGGGTTGTCCTCGACGAGTCGCTCGAGGCCGACGGGGCCGTTGGGCGCGACGATCACGCGGTGCGACTCGTATTCGAAGACCTGGCGCAGGGCGCCACTGACCGAGGCATCGTCGTCGACGATGAGGATGGTTGCCATGGGGCCGTGTCAGGAGCGGAGCACCGGGAATCTCGCGGAGATCGTGGTCATCGGGCGCCGGACTGCGCCGATTCCGCCGGCTTGAGCGCCGCGGAGGACAGGACGCTGTAGCGCGGCCCCGCGCGGGAGAGGTGACTGCGCATGAGCTCCACGGTGGTCACGTCGATGCGATGGCGGAAACCGAGATCGGCAACCAGCGCGTCCAGTCCCCTGAAGGCGCCGGCGCCGGTCTCCGGGCTGGCGCGGCCCACGGTGATGTGAGGATGGAAGGCGCTCGTTTCCCTGTTGAAGCCCAGGCTGGCCAGCCCCCACTCCACGTCCTGCTTGAGACAGCGAAGGGCGAGAACCGGTTCGACTCCCGCCCAAAGCACCCTTGGGCGGCGAATCGTGGGAAAGGCGCCGAAACCACGGATCTCCATCGAGAAAGGCCGGCTCTTGCCCCCGACCTCGTCGATCGCCGCCGACACGCGGGGCGTCAGGTCCGGGTGCGGGTTGCCCAGGAACTTCAGGGTCAGGTGGTACGTGGCGGGATCCAGCCAACGCACGGGCAGACCCGCTTCCCTGAGGGGTCGAGCCGCGTCGTAAACGCCTTCCTTCGCGCCATCGGACAGATTCAGCGCGATGAAAAGTCGCATGCGGGACTCGAAGGCGTGGGTGGCCGGAGATTGTTGCGGGAACGCGTCGCTACGCGGCGCTTGTCGCCAAGCGGCAATCAATGTACCGGCAACCGCAGGACCGAATCAAGGAAATCACCGTCCCGCCACGGCTCACCATCAGTGCCTATTCCCAAATCACCCCGCCGGGGGGATCTTTCTGACGCACCCGCGCGGAACGCCGATGTTGTTGCGCGAGGAATCCCGCGGCGTCCCACGCCAGCGCCCCGAAACCATGGAATACTTCAACCGATGACCGATCACGGCCGCAGTACGTCGCTCACGATTCGCTCGCCCGTCCCCTCAGACATCGCGATCGCGCAGGAAGCCCCGCTCACCTCCATCGCCTCGATCGCCGCGCGGCTCGGCCTCGGGAGCGAGGAGCTGGAGATGCACGGGTCCTGGAAGGGGAAGGTCAGGCTTTCCGCACTCGAACGGCTCTCCGGCGCCCCCGACGGCAAGTACATCGACGTCACCGCCATCACCCCGACTCCACTTGGCGAGGGCAAGACGACCACCACCGTGGGACTGGCCCAGGCCATGGGCGCCCACCTGGGCAAGCGCGTCGTCGCGTGCATCCGCCAGCCCAGTCAGGGGCCCACCTTCGGCATCAAGGGCGGGGCCGCGGGCGGTGGGTACAGCCAGGTCATCCCCATGGAGGACTTCAACCTCCACCTGACCGGCGACATCCACGCCATCACCGCGGCCAACAACCTGCTGGCGGCGGCCATCGACATCAGGATGCTGCACGAATCCCGCCAGAGCGACGAACTGCTGTTCGAGCGCCTGTTCCCGGTACGCGACGGACGGCGCTTCTTTGCGCGAGGCATGCAGGTGCGGAAGGAAAGGCTGGGCATCGCCACCGACGATCCCGACGAGATGACGCCGGAGGAGCGCAGCCGCTTCGTGCGCCTGGGCATCGACCCGGCCACGGTCACGTGGCGACGCGTCATGGACACCAACGACCGCATGCTGCGCGAGATCACCGTGGGCCAGGGACCGGACGAGTTCGGCTTCACCCGCGACACGGGCTTCGACATCACGGTCGCCAGCGAGATCATGGCGATTCTCGCGCTGACCACCGACCTGGCCGATATGCGGCGGCGGCTGGGCGCGATGGTGATCGGCGCGACCGCGGGCGGGGAACCCGTAACCGCGGAGGACATCGGGGCCGCGGGGGCGCTTGCCGTGCTCATGCGCGACGCCATCCAGCCCACCCTGATGCAGACGCTCGAGGGGACGCCCGTCTTCGTGCACGCGGGTCCCTTCGCCAACATCGCGCACGGCAACAGCTCCATCATCGCCGACCGCATCGCGCTCAAGCTCGGGGACTACGTCATCACCGAATCGGGTTTCGGAGCCGACATCGGCATGGAGAAGTTCTTCAACATCAAGTGCCGATACTCCGGACTCGTGCCCGACGCAGTCGTGCTGGTCGCCACCATTCGGGCCCTCAAGACGCACGGGGGCGGGCCGCCCGTGGTGGCGGGACGTCCGCTGGACCGGGCCTACACCGAGGAGAACCTGGAGCTGCTCGGCCGCGGCTGCGCCAACATGGAGCACCACATCGCCACGGCCCGCAAGTTCGGAGTGCCGGTGGTGGTTGCGGTGAACCATTTCGCGACCGACACCGACGCGGAGGTGGAACTGGTGATCGAGGCGGCGCGGGCGGCGGGGGCGGTGGACGCCGTGGTGTCCAGGCACTGGGCCGAGGGCGGGTCCGGGGCGGTGGCGCTCGGGGAGGCGGTGGTGCGCGCCACCGAGCAGCCGTCCGACTTCAACTTTCTGTATCCGCTGGACCTCCCCGTGCGCGACAAGATTGAGATTATCGCAAGAGAGGTTTACGGTGCTGACGGAGTCGAGTTCGAGCCGCTCGCCGATGAGCGAATCGATCTCTTCACGCGCCAGGGCTTCTCCGACCTGCCGATATGCATGGCCAAGACCCACCTGAGCATCAGCCACGATCCCCGGCGCAAGGGCGTGCCGCGCGGATACAGGCTGCCCATCCGGGATGTGCGTGCGTCCGTCGGAGCAGGATTCCTTTACCCCCTGGTGGGGCAGATGCGCACCATGCCGGGCCTCCCGACCCGCCCGTCCTTCTACGATGTCGACCTCGATGCCGACACCGGAAGGGTGATCGGCCTTTTCTGATACGGGGCACCGGAGATGCCGCAGGACCGGTTCCGCACAACATCGAGGAGACCACGATGACGATGCACACAGCGAGAAGCGCCGGCGTCGAGACGGCTGCGCGCGGCAGCGTTCAGCGGGACCGGCGGCAGGCGAAGAGGACCGGGCGGTCGCGGTCGTGCGGGACGGCGCCCGTCGCCGTCCTTCTGGTGGCCATCGGTCTTCTCGCCACCTCCCTTGAAGCCCAGAATCCGCCGTTCAGGTCCTATGGCGGTTCCAGCGTTTCGTTTGATGCGCGGGTGCACGCGCAGTACGAGGCGCCGAGCGCCGAGGGCGCCGTCTCGTCGTTCTCCATGCGGCGCGCCTGGATCACCCTGGACGGACGCTACAACGACTTCGTCGGCGGCCGCCTCCAGTTCGAAGCCCTCCGCGGGGGGACGGTGCTGGACGCATGGCTCACGCTGAACTTCTCGGAAGCCTTCGTCCTCAACATGGGTCAGTTCAAGCGCGGAATCTCCTACTTCTGGCTGGTTCCGAACTCCGACCTGCCCCTCATCGAACGCGACGCCAGGGTGTCGGGCGTCGATGACTGCCCGGGAATCGGCGGGGTCTGTTCTTTCGGCAACCTGGCGTTCCGGCTCGGCCTGAACGGGTACGAGCCCGGGTTGCTGATGTCGGGCCGCCTCGGCAGCCGCGCGAGCTATCGCGTGACGCTCACCAACGGGGAGGGCATCGACAACCGGGATGTGAACAACTGGAAGTCGACCACCACCCAGCTGTCCTTCGACCTCACCGACGCCAGCCGTTTCGCAGCCTACGCCTCATTCGACGAGACCCATTTCGACCACGGGTCGGCCTGGACCCCGGCGTACGGTCTGGAGTTCGAGGCAGGCACGTGGCGCGATGGAGGCCACCTGCTGCTGGGGGCCATCCGGGGGCGGAACTGGAAGGTGGGCCAGGATACCCCGTTCACGGCGCTTCAGGCGATGGGGCTCTGGTATGCTCAGCTGCCGGAGACCGCCCGATTCGAAGCCATCGAGCCCCTGCTGCGCCTGAGTTGGGCCACCACCGCGGATGCCGATGGCGAGGACTTTTCGGGCCTCACGATCACCCCGGGATTCATGCTGTACGCGTTCGGAAAGAACGGGATATCCACCAACCTGGACATCTACCGTTCATCGCGCGACCGCACCGAGTTGTCGCTCAAGGTCCAGGCGTTCACGTACTTCTAGCCGGCACCGAAATCGAGAGAACCGGGTGCCCGGCAACCGCCGCCGGAGCGAAGGAAAAGCGCGCGGGCTACGCGCCTGGATGGGGAAAGGGACCGGCCAGCAGGAAGCGCGTCGCGCCAGCAGGGACCGGTGGCTGCGTCGAGCCCCGGCTCCCGTAATCCTTCAGAAGCTCTCGATCGCCTGCTCGACGGTGTCGCGGACCGTCATGATTCGCGTAAACCCGCTGACCTCAAGAACCTCCCGGACGTGGTCCTGCACCTGGCACAGCGCGACTCCCCCACCCTGGGCACGGGTCTTCTTGAAGGCGAGAAGGAGAATGCGCAGGCCGGCGCTGCTGATGTACGACAGCTCGCCGCAATCCACGACCAGACGGCTGGAACCGCCCTCCATGGCCTTGCTCAACTCCTGTTCGAAGGAGGTCGCGTTTACCGAATCAACGCGGCCGCTTACGGCCGCGATCACGGCGTCCCCGGACTGACTGGCTGTGACTTTCACCGATTTGGATCCCCTGTCGCGCCTACAGCGGCTGTGTGAGGGTAAGACAATTTCGATTTTTCTCGCGTCGATAGGATATGTCGTGAACGAGGTTCTTGGCAAGGTGGATTCCGAGCCCACCGATCGGTCGCTCGTCCACGGGCAGCGTGAAATCCGGGAGCGGTGCGTCGGCAAGCGGATTGAAGGAGCTGCCGTTGTCTTCGATGCGGATTACCAGGAGGTCGTCCCCCAACCCGAAGTCGACGCGGACCCTCGGTTCCCCGCGTATTCCTTCGAAGCCGTATGAGATGACGTTGGTGAGGATTTCGTCCAGAGCCAGACAGAACCTCTGCACCACGACGTCGCTTACGCCGTTGGCCGTGGCAAAGCGCTCAAAAACCTCCACGACCCTGCGAGGCTCGTGCTGGTCCGTCCCCACATCAATCCCGAGCGTGACATCCATGTGTCGTTCCGCCGCTGTGTCGCCAACGACTACGCCATTCTCCTCTGTTCCACGCCTGCATCAATGCCGACTGATTCCGCTTGCTGACGCCCCCGGATTTGCCGGCCTAACAACCTATCACGGAAGGCTCGGTTGCGCATCCCTCGACGGTCCGGGACCGCCATGACCCGGAAGCGAAGCGAAACAGAACCGGACCTCCGGCAATCCCGGGACGCAGGCAAGCAACGTTCGTTGTTGCCAACGGGCTCGCAACGAGTAGTTTTGGGCGACGCCAACGCCCGATCAGACTCCCGCGCCGGACCGACGCCGGCCCAGCGGAAGGAATCGGGATCCCTGCCCTCCCGGGAGGACGTATGAAGAAGATTCTTGTGGTGGACGACGAGCCGGATCTCGAGCTTCTGCTCAGGCAGAAGTTCCGGCGCAAGGTGCGCCGGCGCGAGATCGAGCTCGTGTTCGCCAGCAATGGTGTCGAAGCGCTGGACAAGCTGAACCAGCAGGAAGACATCGACATGGTGCTGTCGGACATCAACATGCCGGAGATGGACGGGCTGACGCTTCTCAGCCAGATCAACTCCCTGGACCTGGACCTGCGCGCGGTGATTGTCACGGCGTACGGCGACATGGAGAACATCCGCACCGCCATGAACCGCGGCGCGTTCGACTTTCTCACCAAGCCGATCAACTTCGACGATCTCGAGACCACGATCGACAAGACGATCCGGCACCTGCAGGTGATGCGTGACGCCCTGCGGTCTCGCGACGAGCTTGTCGCCCTGCGCCAGGAGCTCGGGGTGGCGGCGCAGATGCAGGACTCGATTCTGCCCAAGGTCTTCCCGGAGCATCCCCGGTACGGCCTGTACGCATGGATGACCCCGGCCAAGGAAGTGGGCGGTGACTTCTACGACTTCTTCCCGGTAGAGGACGGCGGGTTTGCCGTGGTGGTCGCGGACGTCTCCGGCAAGGGGGTGCCGGCCGCGCTGTTCATGATGGTGAGTCGGACCCTGGTGAAGGGATCCGCCCTTGGCGAACGTGAGCCTGTAAAGTGTATAACCGAGGTCAACCAGCTACTCTACGAACAGAACAAGGAATCGATGTTCGTAACCATGTTCTACGCGGTGCTCGATCCGACATCGGGGCTTCTGCAATACGTGAACGGAGGCCACAACCTCCCCTGTCTGGTCAAGCCGTCGGGCGAGGTGACCTGGCTGCCGGGGGACAGCGGCATCGTCCTCGGCGTGATCGACGAGTTTCCCTATCAGCAACACTCGATGCAACTGGAGGAGGGCGACGTCGTCTTCTTCTACACGGACGGCGTGACCGAAGCGATGGACGAGGCTGGAAACCAGTTCGGGGACGACACGCTGCTGGACGTCCTGAGGAACGCGGCCGGCACCAACCCCGAGGACATGACGCGCCGGGTGGTCGATGCCGTGCACGAGCACGCGGGCGGCGCGCCCCAATCCGACGACCTGACCTGCCTGGCGCTCCGATACGGAGGGGACTGATGGGACGCGGGACAGGGTTCCGGGGAGGGGAACCGGCGACCCATGCCCGGGAGCCTCGCTACGCCGCGTTCGGAGCATTCCTGGCCATCGCGGTCTGCCTCCTCCCGGCCTCGCCGCTGCCAGCTCAATCCGAAGCGGAGGGCGTCTTTCCGGACTCGATCGTGTTCGGACAGTCGGCCGCCTTCACGGGCCCCACGAGCGAACTCGGATCGAACATGAGGCTCGGGATACTCGCCGCGTTCGAGGAAGCCAACCGGCAGGGCGGGGTTCGGGGCCGGATGTTGCGGCTTCATTCGCGTGACGACGGATACGAGCCCGAAGCCGCTTCCGACAACACGCACGCGCTCATCGCCGAGGGAGTGTTCGGACTGGTGGGCGCGGTCGGGACTCCCACCTCCACCGCGGCGGAACCGGTCGCGACCGCCGGGGGCGTACCCTACATCGGGCCGTTCACGGGAGCGGAATTCCTGCGGGAGCGGCACGACTTCGTGGTCAACCTGCGCGCGTCCTATTTCCAGGAAACCGAGGAGATGGTCGAGCGCCTCACGACGGACCTGGGCTATACGCGCTTTGCGGTCCTGTACCAGGACGACAATTACGGCAACGCCGGGCTGACCGGCGTGCGCCGTGCGCTGGGAAGACGCGACATGGTGCTGGTCGCCGAGGGCGCATACGTCCGCAACACCACCGCCGTGAAACGGGCTTTGCTCGACATCCGGGAGGGCAACCCCCAGGCGGTGATCATCATCGGCGCCTATCAGCCCGCGGCCACGTTCATCAGGTGGGCGCGCCGCATCGGCGTGAACGCCATCTTCGTGAACATCTCGTTCGTGGGCAGCAACGCGCTGCTGAACGAGCTGGGGACGGCGGGCGAGGGTGTCGTGGTCACGCAGGTGGTCCCCTTCCCCCAGGACACCTCCGTTCCCGTCGTGGCCCGCTACCACGAGGCCCTGGAAGTGGTGGACCCGGATGCGAGCCCCGGCTTCGTCTCGCTCGAAGGCTACCTGGCGGGACTCCTGATCGTCGAGGGACTGGACAGGACCGGCCCCGAACCGACCCGGGAGAGCTTCCTCCAGACGTTGCGCGAGGCAGGGCCCCTCGATCTGGGCGGTTTCGAGGTCGAGTACGGCGTGCGCGACAACCAGGGATCCGACCGCGTGTTCCTGACCCGGATCCAGGCGGGCCGTTTCCGGGCCATGGAGCGGCTGTCGCGATGACTCCCCCTGTGCAGGAGGGTCTGGACACCAGAATCCATTCCACCTTCGAGTGGGTTCTGGCCAAGCTGCCCTCCAGATGGGGCGACAAGATTCGCGCAGCCACGGGGAACCGCTTCGGGATCGCGAGCCAGATCTGGGTGGGGCTGGGTGGGGGCGTGACCCTGACTCTGGTGGCGAGCCTGCTGGCCCTGGGTCTCATGACGATCGTCAACGCGAGCCAGCGGGAAGTCACCGGCACCTACATGCCGGGGATGATCGCCGCCTTCGACGTGGCTCGCAGCAGCTCGGAACTGGTGCGTGCTTCGCCCAGGCTGATCGCGGCCGATACGCCGGAGGACCTGGAGCTGGTCGACCTCGATGTGGCGCGGGAAGAGGAATTCCTGCGCACCCGCATCGGGGAAATGACGGGTGCCGGACTGGAGGGCGAACAGCAGGACTCGGTCGTCCGGCTCGCCTCGACCCTTGTCGAGAGCATCGACCTCATCCGCGAATCGGTGGCCCGGCGGATGAATTATCGGGCCCAGGTGAGCGAGCTGGAACGCGAGGTGTTGGAGGTTACGCTGGGAACCGAACTCCTCCTGGTCATCGAGATCGACGATCAGGAGTTTTTCATGGAGACGGGCTTGCGGGAGCTCACCGACCAGCCTGCGCCGATTTCCGCCAGAAACGCGCCCGCCGAGCTGGACCAGTACAGAGGGCTGCTCAACTATCAGGCGACCCAGAACGAGGTTTCCGTCCTCATCCAGCGTGCGCTCACGCAGGACGACCCGGGCCTGCTGCAGACGAACCGCGAGAGAGTGACGGCGGCGATGGGCGACCTCGAGGATGCCCTCGACGACCTGCAACCCGCGACGACCGAACTGTTCAGGCCTTCCTTCCAGGCCCTGGGCGACCTTTATTCGGCCGCGGACGGGATCTTTACGATTCGCACACTCGAGCTGGCCGAGTTGGCCGAGTCCGAGGAGTATCTGGCCCTTAACGAAGCGATCACCAACGACCTGCTCGCGCTCGTTCAGCCGCTCGTGGAGAACGCGGAGATCTCCACCCAGGAGGCGGCAGACCGGTCGGCCACCCTGCTGCAGATCGGCTGGTGGACGATTCTCGCGGTAAACGTCCTCGCCGTGCTGGCGGCCGTCTTCGGGGGCTGGAAATTCTTCGGTGAGCGGCTGCTGGTCCGCCTGCGCCACCTCTCCGACGTGATGCGCCGCATGTCCAGGGGCGAACTGGAAGCGAAGCTCGAGATCGCCGGCAACGACGAGGTCACCGACATGGCGGGCGCGCTCGAGGTCTTCCGGCAGCACGCCATCGAGGTTCAGCGTCTGAACCTGGTGGAAGCGCTCGCCACCGAGGTCCAGGACAAGAACGCCGAGCTCGAGAGCACGCTGGACGAGCTTCGGCGCACGCAGGAACAGGTCATCACCCAGGAGAAGCTGGCGTCGCTGGGGGCCCTGACGGCGGGCGTGGCGCACGAAATCCGCAACCCCCTCAACTTCGTCAACAACTTCGCCGCGCTTTCCGTCGAGTTGATCGACGAGTTGCGGGAAGAACTCGGGCTCGAAGACGAGAGCAGCAGCAACGGCGATGGCGCGGGGCCGCTCACCGCGGCGGGGGATGAAGAGCTGACCGAAATCGTGGATGAGATCCTGGGCGATCTCCAGCTCAACATCTCCAAGGTCAAGGAGCACGGCGACCGCGCGAACCGGATCGTCGACGGCATGCTGGCCCACTCCCGTGACGAGGCCGGTCAGATCGAGTCCATCGACATCAATCTGCTGGTGGAGGAATACACCAAGCTCGCCTACCACGGGATGCGCGGCACGGACGCCACCTTCAACGTGACCATCACCCGGGAACTGGACCCGGATGCGGGCCGTGTCGACGGCATCGCCCGCGACCTCAGCCGGGTCATCCTGAACATCGTCACCAACGCCTGCCAGGCCACTCAGATGCGCGGCAAGGCGGAAGGCCGCGGGTACTCCCCCACCCTCCTGGTGTCCACCGAAGGGCAGGGCAACGCCGTGCGGATCAGGATTCGAGACAACGGCACCGGCATGCCCGAGAGCGTCGTCCGCAAGATCTTCGACCCCTTCTTCACCACCAAGTCGGGGACTCAGGGCACCGGGCTGGGGCTGTCGATCTCACACGAGATCGTGCGCGAACACGAAGGGCAGCTTGCCGTGGACACGAAAGATGGCGAGTACACGGAGTTCAGCATCGTCCTGCCGCGGGCGAAGGCAAAATAGGGTCTCGCCCGCGGAGCGCCGGTCGCCAGGCCTGGGCCAGGGTCAGGCTAGTTCTCCGCATCGACCCGGCCTCCCACCGCGGATTGATCGAGCGGGCTCCGGTACTGGATGGCCTCCGCCACGTGCGGTGCACCGACGCGCTCGCTTTCGCTCAGGTCGGCGATGGTGCGGGCCACGCGCAGGATCCGGTGATAGCCGCGCGCCGAGAGGCCCAGCGCGCGCACGGCCGTGCGCAACAGCCGGCGGCCTTCCGGCCCCGGCATGCACCAGCGTCGCATCCCCTCCGGTCCGAGCCGGCTGTTGTACGGAGCGGTTCCGTTCCGGCTTTCCCGCTGCTGCTGCCGGCCTCGGGCGCTCGCGACCCGGGCACGCACCTCGCGGCTCGACGTCCCCGTTTCCCGCACCTCGAGTTCGCCGACCGGCACGGCCGGCATGTGCACATGGAGGTCGACGCGATCCAGCAACGGCCCCGAAACCCGATTCCGGTAGCGGCGCATCGTGGGCTCGCCGCAGGAGCACCGCCCCGAACCGTCACCGTGGAACCCGCACGGACACGGATTCATCGAGGCGACCAGGGTGAAGCGGCAGGGATACGTGACCGCCTGACTGGCGCGTGAGATCGTAACCGTTCCGTCTTCAAGTGGTTGGCGCAGGGCTTCGAGGACGTGCCGGCGGAACTCCGGGAGTTCGTCGAGAAAGAGGACCCCCTGGTGCGCGAGGCTTACCTCGCCGGGTCGCGGCACGCGGCCGCCGCCGACCAGCCCCGCGTCGCTGATGGTGTGGTGGGGGGAGCGGAAAGGGCGGCGCGTGAGAAGCGCCTCGCCGGAGGGCAGCCGTCCGGCTACGGAGTGAACCTTGGTCGCCTCCACCGCCTCTCGCAGGCCAAGCGGCGGCAGAATCCCGGACAGCCGCCGTGCGAGCATGGTCTTTCCGGCTCCGGGCGGGCCGCTCAGCAGCACATTGTGCCCTCCCGCGGCCGCCACCAGCAGGGCGCGCTTCGCATGCGCCTGGCCCCGGACATCGGCCAGATCCGGCGCGTCCGCCGCCCCACCCCCCAGAAGAGCCAGGCCGTCCACTCTGGCCGGGGCGATGGGACCTTCCCCGGTCAGATGCCGGATCACCTCCGGCAGACAGGACGCCCCGATCACCTCGACCGCCCCCGCCACCGCCGCCTCGCGCGCGTTTACGTCGGGAACCACGAGACCCTCCAGCCCGTGGCAGCCGTGTGCGATCGAGAGCGCTCCCCGCACCGGGCGCAATTCGCCATCGAGTCCCAGCTCGCCCACAAACCCGTGACCGTCGACTTCCTCGGCCTGGAGGTGCCCGGCCACGACCAGAGCCGCGATCGCAATGGGAAGGTCGAAGGCGCTGCCGGTCTTGGGCACGTCGGCCGGCGCCAGGTTGATCGTGAGACGGCGGTGCGGGATCGGAAACCCGGCACTCGCGAGCGCGGCCGTCACCCGTTCGCGGCCTTCCCGCACCGCCCCCGCCGGCAGGCCGACGATCGAGAACGCCGGCAGGCCGGACGACAGGGTCGCCTCGACGCTGACCGGAAAGCTGTCGACCCCGTTCAGGGCGGCCGATCGGACCTGAGTGAACATCGCCCCCCGCAGCCTGCCTCACGTGGTCCCGGACGGCGGGGACCGTCCCCGCGCCGGAGAAAGGTGGCGACGTTGCGGGGGCGTCCCCATGGCACGATGGGAACACCTGCTCGGATGCCGGGCCGGGAAGCTATAAGTGACATATACTGTCGTCTACTGACGATATATGACAACTTCACATCGGACGGGCAGGACGATCGCCGGCTGCCGGCGGCCGGGACTTAGTAGGGATCCCGGTTCTGGAGACCGAACGAGACCCCGAGGCGGAAAGAAAGGAAGTTGGTGTCGCCCCGCCGCGGGAACATGTCGATGCCCCCGCCGGGGAGATCCTCGATGTCGACCTCGGTCAGATACCGGGCCACCCCGTTGCGATGGTAGAACGCCGCCAGATCCAGGTCCACAAAGACCTCTCGACGTGCCAGCCTTACCAGGATTCCGCCACCCCCGCGCCAGGCCAGCGAGGAATCCTTGAAGTTGGTGGTCTCGCCGAAGCCGTCCTCGTCGTGCTCATCCACTCCCTTCACGTACGAGTGCGTGTAGAAGTGGGCAAGTCCGACATTACCGGCCAGATACGGCCTCACCGGTCCGCCCGGCAGGACCCACTCGGGGCCGAGGTTGAAGAGCAGAATGTCGTTCGCCGTCACCACGTCCAGCTGGATCCGGCACCCCACCGTAACGCTGAAACAGGCGGGCTGGGTATTGGATCCGTAGCGGATGAAGCCGAAGTCGGCGCGCAGGCCGAATCCCGACGCCCCCGACGGGCTGTAGCGCACGTTGAGCGCCAGGCCAGGCGCCGTGCCCACGGACTCGGCAAAATGTCCCCGGGGTTCGCTGACGATTCCGCCGATGCCCAGGAACCATTGCGGGACGAGTTCCTCGGGTGCCTCCTGCGCGTGCGCATTCGCCGCGAGGGCCGTGATCGCCGCCAACTGCACCAGAACCCTGCACACGCCGCGCATGTGCCACCTCCCGCGTACCGGGGACCCGCGCCTCACCGGTGATGGTCCCGGCAGGCACCGGAGAAACAGACTGCATACATCGTGCCATGCGCCGGGCAGATCGCGCGCTTCGGGCCGGCGGCGGTTCCCGCGCCGCTAGACCTCCTTGGTCTCGCGCACCAGGTCCACCATCGAGCCCTTGGCATCCCCGAAGAACATCATCGTGCGGTCGAGATAGAACAGGGGGTTGTCGATCCCCGCGAAACCCGGACTGAGGCTCCTCTTCATGACGATGACGCTGCGGGCCTCGTCCACGTCCAGGATGGGCATTCCTGCGATGACGGAATCCGGATTGCGGGCATCGGGGTTGACCACGTCATTGGCTCCCACGATAAGCGCCACGTCCGTCGTCCGGAATTCGTCGTTGATCTCGTCGAGGTCGAAGAGCTGCGTGTAGGGCACGTCGGCTTCGGCCAAAAGCACGTTCATGTGGCCCGGCATGCGTCCCGCCACCGGATGGATGGCGAACTTGACCTCCACGCCGCGCTCCTGGAGCAGGTCGGAGAGCTTGCGAATGTCGTGCTGCGCCTGGGCGACCGCGAGCCCGTAGCCCGGGACCACGATCACGGACTGCGCGTAGGCGAGCACCATGGCCGCCTGTTCGGCATCCACGTCCCGCACGGTCTTGCCCTCGCCGGCGGTGACCTGGGCGCCCGTGGAATCGGCCGCGCCGAACGCGCCGAAGACGACGTTGGCCAGCGACCGGTTCATCGCCTTGCACATGAGACTGGTGAGGATCAGGCCGGCGGCGCCCACCAGCGCTCCGGAAATGATCAGGATCATGTTGCCGAGCACGAACCCGGCCGCCGAAGCCGCAAGCCCCGAGTACGAGTTGAGGAGCGAGATGACCACCGGCATGTCGGCGCCGCCGATCGGCGTGACCAGCAGGACCCCCAGCACGAGGGCGAGCCCGGTGAGAACCAGATACATCGTAACCGTGGCCTCGCCCGTTACCTGCATCGCGGCGATGACCAGAATCGCGGCGAAGAGCGCGGCATTCAGGGTTCTGGAGAAGGGGAACGTGAGCGGCGCCCCGGAAATGAAGCGCTGCAGCTTGCCGAAGGCGATGAAGCTGCCCGACAGCGTCACGGTCCCGATCAAGGTCGACAGGAGGATGGTGATCCCCGCCTCCAGGCCGAGGTCGCCTCCGCCCAGGCGGAAGAACTCGGCTGCCGCCACCACTCCGGAGGCACCGCCCCCGAGGCCGTTGAAGATCCCGACCATCTGCGGCATGTCGGTCATCTTGACGGTGCGCGCGGCGAATGCGCCGATGACCGATCCCAGGATGACACCGAGGCCGATGAGCTGCCAGCTCAGGATTTCCTGCTCGAGCAGGGTCGCCACGATGGCGATCAGCATGGCGAGCGCGGCCATGCGGTTGCCTTGCCGGGCAGTGGCGGGCGAGCCAAGGCGCTTGAGCCCGAACACGAAGAGCGTGGCCGAGAGAAGATAGACGAGTTGCATCAGGGTATCGGGATTCACCGTGACTCCTCAGTAATCCGGGTATTCATGCGGGATGGTGGAAAACTATGCCGGCACGAGCCTCGGGCCGGCGCTACTTCTTCCGACCCGGCTTGAACATCTCCAGCATGCGGTCGGTGACCATGAAACCGCCCACGACGTTGATCATGGCCATGACGATCGCCGCGACGCCGAGTACGGCCGCAGTGGTGTCGTCGGCACGGGCCGCGACCACCAGGGCGCCGACGACGGCGATTCCGGAGATCGCGTTGGCTCCCGACATGAGTGGCGTGTGCAGCGTCGGCGGCACCTTGGTAATGACTTCGAATCCGACCATTACGGCCAGAACGAACACATAGAGACCGATCATCAACTCACCCATGGGTTCTCCGCTGGGTTGGGGTTGCCGGGGGGCCGGCACATGGCCGCTGCTGCGGCCGGACGGGCACATGGCCGCGCTGCGGCCGGACGGGGCAAGCGGTTCGCCGGAATCCGGGGCACGGGAGACCGGCTGGCTGCGGACGTGGTCGCGGTCAACTCGACAGACGCTCGCGGGTGCGGGCGTGCACGACCTCGCCATCGTGGGTCACGCACGAGCCGGAGACGACCTCGTCGTCAAAGTCGAGCTTGAGTTCCCCGTCCTCGACGATGTCCTGGAGGAAGGAGGTCACGTTGCGCGCGTACATCTGGCTGGCGTGGGTGGGCAGCTCGCTGGGGAGGTTCTCCGGGGCGACGATGATCACCCCGTCGCGGACCACCACCTTGCCGTACTCGCTCAGCTCGCAGTTTCCACCCGATTCGCCCGCAAGATCGATGATTACCGATCCGGGACGCATGGTCGCCGCCATGGCCGCCGTGATCAGCACCGGCGCCCGCGCGCCGGGGATGTTGGCGGTGGTGATGACCGCGTCGGTGTCGGGCAGCCGCCCTCCGATGAGCTCGAGCTCCTGCTGATGCTTCTCCTCCGACAGTGCCCGCGCGTAGCCGCCCTCGTCCTCGGCGGACTCGTCCAGCTCGGCCTCCAGGAACTTGGCGCCCAGGCTCTGGACCTGCTCCTTGACCGCGGGACGAATGTCGAAGGCTTCGACCACGGCGCCAAGACGGCGAGCGGTCGCGATCGCCTGGAGTCCGGCCACGCCGGCGCCGAGAATCAGGACCTTGCCGGGCGGTATGGTTCCCGCCGCGGTCATGAACATGGGCAGGAACTTGCCCAGGTGGGTCGCCGCGAGCAGCGAGGCGCGATACCCGGCCACGGTGGCCTGGGAGGAGAGCGCATCCATCTTCTGGGCTCGCGTGATGCGAGGCACCTGGTCCATGGCCAGCGTCGTTACGCGGGCGTCCGCCAGTCGGCGTACGAGCTCCAGGTTCGCTACCGGGGAAACGAACGAGATCAGCACGATGCCTTCGGGCAGGGCGGCGATTTCGTCGGCGCTTCCGTTGGCGCCGGTGGAGGGCGGATTGATCTTCACGACCACGTCGCTGCCCTCCAGCGCCTGTGCGGCGCTTTCGCACACCGACGCGCCCACCTCGCGGAAGGCATCGTCGAGGAAGGAGGCCTCCTCCCCCGCACCGGTCTCCACCGCGACCTCGACGCCCATCTTCGCCAGGGCGCCGACTTCGGCGGGAACCAGCGCCACCCGGCGCTCTCCCGCGCGGCTCTCACGCAATACGCAGACCTTCATCCGCCTCTCCGCTGGAATGTCAGGATGTGCTCTCGGGGGCCCGGAGGCCGGTCCAGACGGCTTGCCCGGGAAAAAACCCCCCATTAGATAACGAGCCCGCGACATGGCCGCAACGGCGCGCGGGCGGCGCGTCTAGCCCAATCGCGCCGCCTCCAGTTCGAGCCTTCGCCACGCGCGTTCCACATGTTCGTGCCGGGTACGCAGGTTGCCCACGGACAGACGGAGGACGTAGCGCCCCTCCAGGACCGTATGCGACAGGAACACTTCCCCGGAGGCGTTGACCGCGTCGAGGATGCGTTCGTTGGCCAGGTCGGTCCGGTCGGGTCCCAGCCCCGGATCCCGGTAGCGAAAGACGACCAGCCCCAGCAACGTCGAAGCCATCAGTTGCCACCGGTCCGAGGACTGTACCCACCCGGCGAATCGGCGCGCGAGGCGACAATGTTCGCGAAGCCGTTCCGCAAGCCCCCGGCCGCCGAAGTAGCGCAGCACGAACCAGAGTTTGAGGGCGCGGAAGCTGCGGCCGAGCGCCACGCCATAGTTCATCAGGTCACGCGCCTCATCCGCTTCGCGGGTGCGCAGGTATGGCGGGACCAGGGAAAACGCGTCGGCGAGAGCCTCGGGACGCCGGCAATAGAGGAGCGCGCAGTCCATCGGCGTGAAGAGCCATTTGTGCGCATTGAGCACGATGGAGTCGGCGCGCTCCCACCCGGCCAGCAGCGGGCGCAGCTCCCGAACGATGCCGGCCACGCCCGCGTAGGCGGCGTCGACGTGCATCCAGATCCCGTGCTCCCGGCAAATGTCGGCGATCTCCGGCAGCGGATCGATGCTCGCGATGGACGTTGTGCCGGCGACGGCCACCACCGCCACCGGACGCACCCCGGCGGCCAGGTCTTCCTCGATCGCGGCGCGCAGGGCTTTCGGCTTCATCCGGTAGCTGCCGTCGGCGGGAAGGTGGCGCACGCCCCGTCGGCCCAGACCGAGAGTGACGACGGCCTTGTCGATGGAGGAGTGGACGTGCTCCGAGGCGTAGATCCTGCCCGCCGGCAGTGAATGAAGCCCGTCCTCGCCTGCTTCCGGAAACGCCCGGGCGCGGGCGGCCGCGAGAGCGTACAGGGTGTTGTGCGAAGCCGTGTCGTTGATGAATCCGGCGAAGTCCCCGGGAAGGCCGAGGAGCTGCCTGAGCCAGTCCGCCGTCACGCCTTCCACCTCGGTTGCGGCGGGAGACGTCTTCCAGATCATGGCGTTCGCGTTGACTGCCGTGGCCAGCAGGTCGCCGAGAATGGCCGGAGAGGAGGCCGTGTTGGCGAAGTAGGCCAGGAAGCCCGGATGATTCCAGTGCGTGAGGCCCGGAACCACCTGTTCCTCGAAGTCGCGCAGGATTTGCTCGAAGGCCTCGCCCTCCCAGGGTGGCGACGGTGCCAGGGAGGCGCGCACTTCGCCCGGGCGCACCTGGGCCAGAACCGGATATCGTCCGTCCGATCCGAGATACTCCGAGATCCATTCGAGGATGTGCCGGCCGTGGACCAGGAATTCCTCGGGAGGCATGTCTCCCGGACCCGAAACAGGCGGGACCGGGGGGCCGGCGTCGGATGGTCGCATGAGTTTCAGCCGCGGTCGCTTCCCACGATGTCGCGGAATTCGCTCCGGATGGCGTGGAGCCGCTCCGCGACCCGGGTGAGCAGTTCCTCGGTCACCGATTCCGGAACCCCCGGACCGGCCACCAGCGCGGAAACCAGGCTGTCGGTGTAGCCGATGGACGCATGCGTGACGCCCTGGTCCACAAGCCGGTTCAGGCGCAGCACTTCGCGCATCCCCGGCACGACGTCCGGCGGCATGAGCGGCTCAGCGTAGAGGACGCGGATGAGCGACACCCGAAGAACCTGAAACTCCTCGATGACCTCACCCGCCACCAACCCGCGCTCGGCCGCGAGTTGGCCGTACAGGTTCGCCGCTTCCTGCCATACGGGCCGCACGCGGCGCCGGTACGGCCCCAGGATTTCGGGCAGGATTCCGACGAAGGTCTCGTAGAAGTCTCCGAGTAGCTCGACCAGCTGTCGCGGCCGCCGTTCGAGCCGCTTGGTGACCTCGGAAAGCCAGCGGGCGACGATCTTTTCGCTCCTGGCCACCACCCAGGCCTGCATTTCGCCGGGATCCAGCTGCGCGAGTGGGGGTCCGGTCCCCAGGGATTGCTCGGGGGAGCGGAATATGTCGGTGGCGGAATCTCGGATGGGGATGATGTGTCGGGGATCGGGGTGATGTGCGGGCGGTGGTCGCGAACCCGGCCGACTCCGGGCCGGTCCGCACTTTAATCTTGCGGGTTGGGCACGGCCCGTCCAGTGCCGGCGGCGGAGACCAGCGTGCCCGGAGCCGGCTCCCAGGCCACGAAGCGAATGGACATCGTCGTGCCGACCCCGGGGGTGCTTTCCGCCCATACCCGGCCGCCCCACGAACGCACCAGCCGCTGCACGATCGCGAGGCCGAGACCCGTGCCGGTGGAGCTGGTGGAAAACCTCGGTTCGAAAATGCGCCCCAACAACTCCGGTTCGATGCCGCGGCCGTCGTCGCTCACCTGAAGGCACACGCTGCGGTCACCGGCAGAGGCTCCGATGTGGACGCGGCCGCTGGGCTTGACGGCTTCTCTCGCGTTCTCGAGCAGGTTGATCAGGACCTCCTTGAACTCGGATTCCCGGGCACGGACCGGGACAAGGCCGGGAGGGAAATCGGTGTGGATGACGATCCCCTGCTCGTTGCTCTGGTAGAGCGCGAGGATCTCCTCCACGGCCGCGTCCAGGCGCACGCCTTCCAGGGGGAGCTCGCTCGCCTTCCTCGGAGAGCCGTACCGCGAGAAGCTGCGGGCGATCTCGGCGAGCCGATCGATCTCGCTAAGGATCGACTCCACATTGCGTTCCAGGATCGCCGAGAAGTCGCGCCGCCGGTCCTGCCAGGCTCGACGGACATGCTCGATGCTGAGCTTGATCGGCGTCAGCGGATTCTTGACTTCGTGGGCCACCTGGCGCGCCATCTGCCCCCACGCCACGATGCGCTCGCTGCGCAACTCGTCGGTCACGTCCTCCAGGCTGAGCACGACGCCTCGCGAGGGTCCGTCGCGCGTAATGCGCCGTGCCCGCACCCGCACCCTGCGCGAAGAGTCCCGGGAACCGGGGGCGGTGGAGACAAGTCCGGGGCCGGACAACTCGAATTCGTGGTCGGCCCCCTCGCCCCCGTCGCGATAGAAGCGCTCCACCCAGCGCGACAGATCGCGCGCAAGCCCCGGGGTGGCCGGCAGCGGCTCTCCGGGCCCCACCGAGGCTCCCAGCAGCGCCTGGGCCTGCGGGTTGACCAGGGTGACCGCCCCGGCCTGGTCCAGCGCGATCACCCCGGTTGCCGCTTCGTCGACGATGGCCTGCGTGCGCTGGGTGGTGCGCACCAGGGCGCTGCGGGCCCGATGCAGCCTCTGTACCATTCGGTTGAACGCCAGGAACACGGTGCCGAATTCATCGGTCCGCGTCTCCGGCAACCGCACCTCGAGGTTCCCCTCCCCCACTCGCTCCGACGCCAGGCGGAGGGTGCGGATCGGGTTGGCCAGCCGGCGGCCCACCAGGAGTGCGAGACCCAGCGAGAGCGCGATCCCGGTGACGACCGCGAACGCCAGCAGAAGGATCAGATCGTTCTGTTGGAAAGCCGTCGCGCCGGCATCAAGCGGGGCCGCCGAGGCCAGCACCTGTCCGGTCTGAAGTCGTCGATATGCCAGGGCGTATTCGCCACCCCAGCGGCGCGCGGTCGCGTGCACAAGCACCGCCTCGCCATCCGCAAGCGAACGATGAACCTGAGCGGGCAGCCACGAGTACTGCACACCCAGCTCGAGGAACGCAGGCCGGGAACTCCGGATCAGCTCTCCGTCCTGATAGAGAAGGAGGACCGTGCCGGTACTGGTCGGCAGCAGTCCGACCTGGCCCTGTACCGCGAGAAAACTCTCGGCGGCGTCCGCCACTGCGCGGTCGGCCAGCGCCTCGGCCGTTCGAACCACGGCCCTGTCGAGCGTGCGAGAGGCGATGGCGGCGAACGCGAAGGCGGGGATGAGGAAGAACAGGAACAGGGCGAAGGTGACCTGCACCCGAAAGCTGCGTCCGGCCCCGGGTCCCAGGCGAATCGGCGGGCGCAGGCGCCCGCGGCTGCTCCACCAGCCGATGCTCCACAGACCGGCCACGATCAGCAGATCGAGCAGCAGGACGAGCACGGTTCCCGCCACCAGCACCGCCGTGCCGGGGAGTTCCACCTCGTAGTGGGCGTTATACCACCCCTCGGGGAACAGGATGGTCTGTTCGCCACGCCATCCCTCCGAAGTTCGCTCCCACAGCGGGGCCCCTTCCGCCGGAACCGGGTCGTCCGCGTTGAGCGGCATGAGCGTCACGGTTCCGGCGTCCGCCTGCTCGCTCCCGAACGGCACGTCCGGTGAGAGAGCCGTGCCGAACCCTCGCCGCGGGGGGACCGCAACCGTGATGATCGATCGGTCCGGCAGCACCGCCAGGCCCAGGTAGTGCACGTCTTCCGACTGGAGCTGCAGGACGGTGGCGCCCAGCGCGGCTTCGTCCAGATAGTCGTCCACGATCGAGGGTCGGGGACCGGAGACGCCCATGCGCAGCGCGTCGCTGGGCAGCCCACCGGGGGTCCAGCGGTCTATCCAGACGGCGACGCCCTCCTGCGCGAGACCGCTCGCCCGCCAAGTGCCGTACAGAAGCCCGGTTCCGCGGGCTCCGCTCTGGTGGAGTGAATCGGTTTTCTCGGACAAACCCTCGAGCAGAAACTGCAGATAGGGATCCACCTGGTTTCCGAGGGTGGAAAGGCGCTCCTCGGCAACCTCCAGCTGCGACGCGACGCGCCCGCCCCAGGTGAACGGCAGGGCTGCGCTCGCGGCAAGCACGATGGCGGCCGCCGCCGAGGTGACCGAGCCACGCCAGGTCGTGGCGGGCTGAAGGCCCAGTCCGATCAAGGCTACCGGGAGCGCCCACAGAGCACCCGCCCACGCGGGGGTGGGTGGTGAACCAAGGGACACGACGTTCACCAGCAGCCCAAGCACCAGCGCCAGGAGCAGGCCGGCTGCGACAAGGAATGGTCGCGCCGACGCCGGCGATGGCCGGGTGGCGAGTCGAAGCGCCAGAGCGGCCACGATGACCAGCACGGAAGTCAGGGCGCACTGGTATAACACCCAGTAGTCCGCGCTTCCCCCCAGCTGCGATGTCGTTGGCGCCAGCGAGAACCAGTGGACCACCGCGGCGAAACAGATTCCGGCCAGGGCCGCGGCGGCCAGGGGGGCGCTGCGCCCGCGGGCGCTCCGGGGCAGCAGTCCCGCGATGAACGCCCCCGCCAGCCCGAGTGCCAGCACGCGCCCGAGCGTTCCCTCCGTCGTTCCGGGAAGGAGGAAGCCGGCCGGCGAGAACAGACCGGAAACACCCAGCAGATCTCCGAATGGAAGCACTGTCGCCAGCAGGGCCAGGGTCGCGGCGGCCAGGATCGCGTGATGTGGCGTGCCCCGCAGGCCGATGAGCAGCAGCAACCAGGCCGTCACCGCGAGACCGGCGACCACGCGGCTCCATGCCCTCCGAACCGACTCGAAGGCTTCTCCCTGCGTCAGCTCCTCGGAGGAGATGGAAAAAAGCGTCCTTCCCTGCCAGTTGAAGTCGCGAATGGCAGGACCGGTCGCCTGTTCGGAGTGCGTTATTCGGATCGCCCTTCCCACATCGGACTGGAAGCGGGTGGCAAACGCGGACTCCTCATCGGGGACGTCCGGAGGCATGTCGCTCTGCAGCAGCGCGGCGGCCACCACGGTCGCGCCGCTCGCGCCGATGCGTTCGGTAAAATACAGGTACGTGTACACGGGGCCTTGCCCGTAGACGTACCGGTCCCAGCCCGAACGGGCGTCGAGGGGCACAACCCCCTGGTGGTTGCCCGCCCAGGCCAGGAGGTCGGTTCGCGCGTCGAATACGGCCACCGCCTGTACATCGGCTTCGCGGCGCACTTCTTCCAGGAACGTCCAGTATCCGGCGGTCTCTCCATCGAATTCCCGGGAGGCGACGCGAGCGACCGCTCCTGTCCCGCGATCGATCAAGGCCTCGAAGCGCTCGTCCAGGGCCGCTTCCAGCCGGGCCTCTCTTCCGCTGCGGAAACGGTCCCAGTCGCCCGCGACCTGGCCGAACCGCGCAGAGCCGAGAAGCCCGCTCGCCATCCCCGCCAGAAGGGCGAGGGCGGCGGCGAGCACCCAGCGATGGCGGTCCGAACCGCGGGAGAGCGTGTGGAGCGCGCCGAGAGCACCCGCCAGAGCACTCGCCAGCAGCCAGGCGGGAGCGGACCAGCGCGTCCATACCGCCAGCGCCGCCACGCTGAGCCACAACACCACGGAAGCGGCGTGCTCGCGTGTGAGGCCGGATCGGGAAGCCCGCGCGAGCTCCGCGGTTCTGCGGATCGGTGACTTCCGGGAATCGGCTCGCAGGATCCGTCCCTTTGCTGGGGTGTAGTGCGATGTCGTTTCGATCACTCGCGAACGAGGTTTCGCCCGTGCGGCGTATTCTCTTCCCTGTACTTCTCTTCACCCTTGGCGGATCCCTTCCGGTGCACCGCGCTGGCGCCCAGGTGACCATCCTGGACCGGGGCGAATTCGAGGTTGCCGTCAACGGACAGGTCGTAGGACGCGAGACCTTCTCGATCCGTCAGGTGGGGACCGGGGACGAGACCCGCGTCATCGCCGCCGGACAGATTCGCACCATGCTGCCCGGCGGTCCGAGCACGATGGACATTCTGATGGAGCTGACGGGCGCCGGGTGGATGCCGTCCGCCTATCAGAACAAGGTCGGGGGCGAGGGAGCGCAACAGATCGGCTTCGAACTGCGCGGCACCCGGTTCGAGTCGCGCATTACATCCGATGCCGGGGAGCAGGTGAAGGAGTACCGGGCCCCGCCGGGCACCAGGATCCTCGAGCGAGGTGTCGCGCATCACTTTCACTTTCTGGCGCCCGGAACCGACCCCGGTCGCTCGCGGGTGCCGGTCATCGTTCCGCGCGACGGACTTCAGACGGAGGCGGAGTTGACCCTTGCCGGAACCGGGGAAGTGCGCATCGGTACGGAGACGATAACGGCACGACACTACCGGATACGTGCCGGAGCCATGCTCTGGGAGGCATGGCATGACGCGGCGGGCAGGGTCCTGCGGGTTCTCGAGAACTCCACGGGATCGTCCGCCACCCGCGTCGCCCGCCCCGGGCCGTGAGACATCCGTCCCCGTCCGGCCTCGCGGCATCGGTGGGTGTTCCGGCTCCTGCAACCATCGATGTCGACGATGAAACCCCTCCGCGGAGGGGCACGTATGTCCCGCGGCCGCGTCAGGCCGAGGACCGACAGTCACCCAGGGGAGACCATCCGTGTTCAGAATGATCCCAGCCGCAGTGTGCGCCCTGACGCTTCTCATGTGTTCCGGGAAGTCCCTGCAGGCCCAGGAAGTGCCTTCCCGCCTCACACTCGACGAAGCGATCCGCATAGCCCGGCTCGACAACCCCTCGTTCCAGTCCGTTCGCAACGACTCGCGCGTCGCCGACTGGGCGGTTCGTTCCGCCTACGGCGACCTGCTGCCGTTCGCCAATCTGAGCTCGAGCCTTTCCTGGCAGGGAAGAGGTGAACAGCAGTTCGGCAGCCTTACGACGAGCCAGCTGGGGTTCGGCGACGAGCCTTCGTACTATTTCTCCAGCTACAACGCGGGGCTCAGCTACTCCATCGCCGCCGAGTCGCTGTTTCGGCCGGGGCGCGAAAAGGCGGCCCGCAACGCAACGGTCGCGCTCATCGACCAGGCCGAGGCCAACCTCGTCCGCGACGTGACCATTCGCTACCTCGACGTCCTGCGCCAGCAGGAGGGACTGTTGCTCGCCCAGCAGGAACTGGAGCGCGCCCGCTTCAACCTGCGGCTGGCCGAGGGGCAGCTGGAGGTGGGAACCGCGACCCCGCGCGACGTGCGCCAGGCGGAGGTCTCGGTCGGCCGCGCCGAGGTAACCCTGCTGCAGGCCGAATTCGCGGTGAGCAACGCGCGCATCGCGCTGCTGGTCGTGCTCGGAGCGGAGGTGCCGCAGGAATTCACCGTCGTGAGCGCGTTCGAGGTCCGCGAGCCGGTGTGGTCCGAGGAGGAGCTGGTGGCGATGGCGCTCGAACGCAATCCAGGGCTCATCGCCGAGCGGGCCAACGAGGCCGTTGCCTCGAGCGACGTGAAGATGGCGCAATCCTCCTACTACCCGTCCCTGTCGCTCAGCGCGGGTCTGAGCGGGTTCACGCGCGAAGCGTCCAGCGTCGAATCGCTGATCAGCCAGTCCCGGGCCCGGGTCACGGGTCAACGCCAGCAGTGTCACCTGTTGAATGAGGTGTACGGGCGCCTGGTCGATCCTCTTCCCATGCAGGACTGCAACGCGTTCGTCTTTACGCCCGATCAGGCAGAGGCCATCGCCGCGCAGAACAGCGCGTTCCCATTCGACTTCACCCGCCAGCCGCCCAGGGCATCCCTGACGGTGAGCGTTCCCGTATTCCAGGGCTTCAGCCGGCAGCTGCAGGTCGAGAGCGCGCGTGCCGCGCGTGAAGACGCCCGCCATCGCCGCCGGGGCGCGGAACTGGATCTGCGGGCGCTGATCGCCTCCGGTCTGGCGGCTGTGCGGACGGCGCATGAGACCGAGCTCATCGAGCAGCGCAACCAGGCCGTGGCGGCCGAGCAGCTCCGCCTGGCCACCGAGCAGTATCGCGTCGGTTCCGCGAGCTTTCTGGACCTCGTCGAGGCGGAAACGGTCATGGCCCAGGCCGACCGCGAACGCGTCGCCGCCATATATTCCTACCATGATCTGCTCGCCGATCTCGAAGCACTGGTGGGCGCGAGGCTACGGCCTTGACGCCTGTCGGGATGCACGGGGAGGCGGGACGGCAGGTATGCCCAGGATCCTGGACAGCATTTCTGGAACAACATCCAAATGACGCTTAGAGTAAAAATCGCCATCGGCGTGCTCGTGGTAACCGTCCTCGTGGTCGCCGGAGTGCTGACCACGCTGCAGTCCCGCAACAACGGCACCCAGGTGCGCGTCGAGGAAGTAGGCCGGCGCGACCTCGAGGCCATCGTTACGGCCAGCGGCAACATCCGCGCGCGCCGCACCGTCGACATCAGCTCCGATGTCTCCGGCCGCATCGTGGAACTCAACGTCGACGAAGGCGACGATGTCGAAGAAGGGCAAATACTTCTGCGCATCGACCAGACCCAGTTCCAGGCCGCCGTGGCCCAGTCGCGGGCGGCGCTCTCGCAGCGGGAGGCGCAGGCGGCCCAGCAGAACGCCAGCCTGATCCAGGCGACGCGCGAGTACGACCGCATGCAGGGGCTCTGGACGCGCGACTCGACGCTCGTCAGCCGGCAGCAGGTTGACGACGCCGCGACGCAGGTCGAAGTCTCGCAGGCGCTCTTCACCGCCGCGGAGCACGGCGTGGACCAGGCGAGCGCGACGCTCACCGAAGCGGAAGATCGCCTCTCCAAAACCACCATCCGGGCTCCCATCTCGGGCAAGGTCACCCGGCTCAACATCGAGCTCGGCGAGACCGCCATCGTGGGCACGATGAACAACCCGGGGAGCCTGCTGCTCACCGTCAGCGACCTGTCGGTGATCGAGGCGGTCATGCAGGTCGACGAAACCGACGTGCCTGACATCAGCGTCGGCGACAGCGCCGCCCTGGAGCTGGACGCGTTTCCGGACACGGAGTTCGCCGGGACCGTGACCGAGATCGGGAACTCCGCCATCCGCCCCCCGTCCAGCGCGGCGGGCACGGGCCAGACCCCCACCATCGACTTCGAGGTGGTGATCACGCTGGAGGACCCGCCGGTCGAACTGCGTCCGGACCTCTCGACCACCGCCGACATCGTCACCGAAATCCGTGACCAGGCCCTGGCGATTCCGATCATCGCATTGACGATTCGGGATCGCTCGGGGCAGGAAGCGGACGCGAACGACTCGAACGGCGATGGGGAGCTCGGCGCCGGGGAAGCCGGAGACGGTGCGACGGAATCGTCTTCCGCGCGCGCGGAAGACGAGGGCGATGAGGAAGGTGTTTTCGTGGTACGCGACGGCGAGGCGCATTTCGTTCCCGTCTCCGTGGGGATCGCGGGAGAGGAGTACTTCGAGGTGCTCTCCGGACTCTCCGAGGGCGACACGGTGGTGAGCGGCCCCTACCAGCGTATTCGCGAGCTCAACGATGGCGAGGAAGTGCGGACCGACAGCGCTTCGGTAGAGCCCGACGAGCCGGCCTCGTGATCCGCGGACAGGCCTGAGGCGGTCATGCAACTCTGGGAAGGCGTACGGCTGGCGCTGGGCTACATCCGCAGCGAGAAGCTGAAGAGCTTTTTCAGCCTCCTCGGCGTCATCGTCGGAATCATGTTCCTGATCGTGGTGGTCAGCATCGTCGAAGGAATCGACCGCTACATCCGGGAGGATTTCTCCTCGATGGTCTTCGGTGTGAACACCGTGACGCTCGAGCGGAGCAGACCCAACATCGTGGACGGCGACCCGGTCTCCCTGCGCCGCGCGGCCCGCCGCCCGCGCATCGAAATGGATGACGCGGACGCGATTCGCGAGCGGCTCGAGACGCCGGCCACGATCGCGGTCGAGTCCATCGCTCAGGGGGAAGTAGAAGGTCCGGGAGGACTCAAGGTCGAGAACGTGCTCCTCTTCGGAGCTTCCGAGGAGATCTTTACGATTCGTGCGTACGACATCGAGCGGGGCCGGCCGTTCTCCGCACAGGAAGCCGACCGCGGCGCAGCTGTCGTGGTTCTCGGCAAGAGCACGGCGGACCTGCTCTTCGAGGATGAGGAACCGGTCGGTGCGCAGGTGCGGATCCGGGATTTCCCCTTCCGCATCGTCGGAGTCATTGAGGAACAGGGTTCCATGTTGGGGCTGTCGCGTGACAACATGGTGCTTGCCCCGGCCCGTTCACCCATCCGGCGAATGGTGAATCCGCGAAATGTCGTCGACGGCGTCGTGATCCAGACCGCGAGCCCCGAACTGCTGCGGGAGGCTACCTCGGAGACCGAGGGAATCATGCGCGCGCGCCACGGCCTCCGGCCCGGCGAGGAGAATGACTTCAACCTCGAGACCGCGGAAGAAGCGCTCAGCTTCTGGGACGACATCTCGCGCGTGCTCTTCGTGGCGCTACCTGGACTGGTCTCGATATCGCTGGTCGTGGGCGGCATCGTGATCATGAACATCATGCTGGTCTCGGTCATGGAACGGACCCGGGAAATCGGCGTGCGCAAGGCCATCGGTGCACGCCGGCGTGACATCGTGATCCAGGTGTTGATCGAGACGGCCACCCTGTCCGCGGTAGGCGCGCTGGTCGGCATCGGCATCGGAATCGCGCTCACCATGGTCGTTCGCGCCGTGTCGCCTCTGCCGGCGGCGGTGGCGCCCCATTGGATCGGGCTCGGTGTCGCGCTCGGGATAACGGTCGGGGTCGTGGCTGGCGTGTATCCGGCGGCGCGGGCCTCGAAGCTCAATCCGGTAGATGCACTGAGGTACGAGTGATGAGAGCGCAGCTGAATACCGTCAAAGAGGGCATCCGCATCGCGCTGGAGGCGATTCGCGCGACCAAGATTCGAGCCGGTCTGACCATCACCGGGGTGGCGATCGGGGTAGGCGTGGTCGTGACCATGGCCGCGATGATCACGGGGATCCGTTCGAGCATACTCTCGCCGTTCGAAGCCGGCGGAGCCGATAATTTCTATCTCACCCCCTTCGACTTCACGGATGTCCGTCTGGTCGGCGACGGCAGCGGTCGCCCGCCCTGGTGGGATCGTCCGGAGCTGACCCACGAGGAGATCGACCGGATCGAGCGTCTCCCGGCCGTCTCCGAGGCGATCGTCAACTTCGAGTTTTCACCGACGTTCTCGTTCGAGGGGCGTCGGGTGCGGGCGTTCCAGGGCAACGGGATGTCCGCCGGTTGGACGGCCGCCCAACCGGGTGAGTTCATTGCGGGCCGCAACTTCGTGCCCACCGAGGTCGACCAGGGCCGCGCCGTGGTGGTGATTTCACCCGGGCTGGCCGAGGAACTCTTCGGCCAGCGCGATCCCATTGGCAGGAACGTTCGGGTGACGGCGGGAAGGCGGTCCGTCAGCCCCCTGTTCCGGGTAGTGGGGGTCTATCGGGCGGACGACAACATCTTCGCCGAAACCATCGATCACTGGGCGGTGTTCCCCTGGACCGCCGCTGAGAAGCGACTCAAGGCCAGGAATCGCTTCAACTTCCTCATGCTGACGATCGTGCCGCGAGAACTGTTCGGCCGGGAGCAGGCCAAGGATCAGGTCACCACGGTCCTGCGTTCCATGCGGGGGCTCGGTCCGGCCGACGACAACAACTTTGCCCTCGTCGAGTCCCAGCAGATCGTCGAGTCGTTCAACCAGCTTACCGCTGCCTTCTTCCTGGTGATGATCGCCCTTTCGTCGGTGGCGCTGTTGGTGGGAGGGATCGGCGTGATCGGGATCATGATGATCTCCGTGACCGAACGGACACGTGAGATCGGCATCCGCAAGGCGGTTGGCGCCACGCGAAACGAGATCCTCTGGCAGTTCCTGGTGGAGGCGTCGGTGCTGACCTTCCTGGGAGGGGCGCTCGGTCTGGCGCTGGGCGCGGGCCTCGCGGACTTCATCGAAGCCAGGACTCCGATTCCGGCGTCCATCCCCTTCTGGTCGATCATCGCCGCGCTCACCTCCGCCATCGTGACGGGGATGCTGTTTGGCCTCTTCCCCGCCCTGCGGGGCGCACGCATGACGCCGGTCAGGGCGCTGCGCTTCGAATAGGAGGGCTTCGGGGCGGCAGCCGGGCCGCGGTTGCGCGCCCGACCAGGCCTTCCAGCTTCGCTTGACGGCGTTGGCCGGCCCGTCCGCGCATCAGATGGCCGGCAACGCGCCGGATGCGGCTTGCCCGTCTCCGCCGAGGCAGCGCACGTCCACCACCAGCCGCCGCCAGCTCGGCACGCGATCGTTCCCGACGCGAAGGGCCGTCGCCCGGGTGCGTCCGCCCGCCCGCAGCCAGGGGCCCAGCCAGCCGCAGATCTCGGGAGGCAGGTAGCCCACGGGATCGCCCGCGGGCAGATGCACCCACACCACGGCCTGGCCGCCATCCGGCGGATCGGGGATGAGCACCAGCGCGTCGCCGGGGCTGAGGGCGTCGAGATGCCGGTCGCGGCCCGCGAAGACGGTCCCGTGGACGGTCGAGCGGAACCGCGCCGGCGGGCCCGCGGGAAGTCGTGCCTGGCTCATCGGCGAGTCCCTGTTCGGATGCGCACCTTCAATCGAAACCCCGGGGCGGCTAAAGTTAGGCGCTGGAACTCATCCCGCCATCAGCAGCCGACACCGTCTCCGATGGACCGCCCCGCCCTCTATTTCGACCACGCCGCCACAACGCCCCTGCGATCGGAGGCGCTGGACGCCATGCGTCCCCACCTTTCCGGCGCCTTCGGCAATCCGTCGAGCGCGCACCGGTGGGGACGGCAGGCGCGCGCCGCCCTAGAGGGCGCACGGGCGGAATGCGCGCGCTCTCTCGGGGCCGAGCCGGCGGAGATCGCCTTCGTGCGGGGCGGCACCGAGGCCGACAACATGGCCGTGCTGGGACGCGCCGCGGTCGCGGTGGCCGCGGGGGAACGGCCGCGCACGATCGCGACCAGAATTGAGCAT
>Ga0209543_1000073_pt1 | contig 151662 bp, 147 predicted proteins | sample MesohylFT_FD_187296 | JGI IMG/M metagenome (GOLD analysis project Ga0209543, IMG submission 187296) | Host-associated microbial community of the marine sponge Aplysina aerophoba from Gulf of Piran - sponge mesohyl, lysed by freeze-thaw... | ecosystem: Host-associated > Porifera > Sponge >... | reverse complement strand
GCTCCAACAGGTGATCGGTTTGCGCCGGAACAGGTGATCGGTTTCACCGGAACGGGTGATCGATTTGCGCCGGAACAGGTGATCGATTTGCGCCGGAACAGGTGATCGGTTTCACCGGAATGCCCATGCTGGCCGTGCATACCGTCGACGGGGCGGTCGAGCAGGGCGTGAGCCTGACCGCGCGGTTGAGTCCGCAGCTCGACGGCAGTGGGCTGTCGATGTCGCTGTCGCCGCAGTGGGGCGCGCCGACCGGCGCGGCCGACGCGCTGTGGCAGGAGCGGATGCCGAGACTCTACGGGTCGCAGGTCGGCAGCCGAACGATCGCCGCAGATGTCGGTTACGGCGTCATGCTGGCGCGCGGCGTGCTGACGCCCTTCGCGGCCGCGCAGATGGCCGGCTACGGCCGCGGGGTGAAGCTCGGGACGCGGTTCTCGGCATCGCAGGCGAACCTCGGGCTCGAGCTGTCGGGTGAGCGGCGTGAGGCGGGCGCCGTCGAGGCGGCGCACACGGTCCGGTTCGACTTGCGATACGGATTCTGATTCGGAGAAGTGGTGGATGCGGGTCGCGCGCTCACAGTCGTTCTCGGCCGGGCCACGGCCAGCGCCTGGCCGGCGGCTCGGCGAGGGGCGGAGATTCCGCAAAGCCAACAGATGACACACCAGAAGCTGCGGGTTCCCGCGTGCGCGCGGCGCGCCAGCGGACACGCATGGCTACGGGCCCCGGAGCGCTCTACGAGAGAGTGCGAAGCGGACGCATGCCAGGGGTGCGGCCTGGTACGGCTGACCTCGTATCGGACTGGACAGGTCGTGCGGTACGAGACAGCCGGCGACAGCATCGGACCACGTCATGAGCGCCATGAGGACGAGCTGCCGGGGACAGAACAGTCCCCCTCGGACGTGAACGAGCTGCCCTCGGTCGCCTTGACGACGAGGTTCCTGGCCCTGTGCCGGCAGGCCGGCTCGGAACAGCTTGCGGTCAGGATCGTTGCCGCCGGGCGAAGCACCGGGGTGCCCGGGCTGCCGGAGAGCAACGACTCGACGACGTGGAACGCGAGCGAGATGCGTGCAGCGGTCAAGCACCTGCAACGCAAGCTGGGCAGGTGACAGGGCGTTCGTCGAACGATCTGCCGCTAGGGAACCCCGGAGACTGTGGAGGATAGGACATGGCTGTCGTGACCGGTATTCTAGGAACATGGTTTGGGACGTGGCTCGGTGTCGTGCTCAGGTCCCGGGCGAATCAAGAAGCCGAGCAACTGGCCCTGAAGAGAGACGTGCTCCGACGCTTCATGGGCAACCGATACATGCTGACCAAGACCGGTGTGGGTGTTCAACCGAACGGTGAACCACTTGTGGCGATGAACGAGGCCTTCATCGTCTTCGCCAGAGACCGGCAGGTGATTGAGGCGCTGAAAAGCATGCATACAGCGATGCGTGAAAAGAAGTGCAGCCGAGGCATCGTGGGATTGGCGAAGGAAATGGCCAAAGCGAGCGACGTGCCCATCGAACTCGACGATTGGTTCATCGAGCATCCGTTCACGCCCAAAGCCGGCTGACGTCACGGCCTTCTACCGCGAAGCGGTTCGTTGCTGTCTGGGCTGATCTGACAGAGGGCCGTCGTCCCAACCGCACGCTGGCACAGCGAATTGAGGCGGCCGTGGCTGGGCAGCGACCGACTCGCTGCCGGAGGCGGGGACGTCGCGCTGGCATCATGTCCTATCGCGCGTCGGCTTCGCCATGCGGTAGCCGACGCCCCACTGAGTTGAAGATGTAGGCGGAGCTGGCGGTGCTGGCGGCGCAGAGCCTGACGAAGTTGCAAGAGGCTCTTGCGGCCTCCGGCGTCAGCCGGGAGGGACTGCTCGGAGGACGGCGCAACCTGCCAAAGGCGTTGGACCCCGCGGTGTCGACGCTGCCGGAGCTGACCAGGTCCGGCCGGCGCCGGCCGCGGCGGAATCGGCCGCGCGGCCCGCGGCCTCGGCACGAGGTGCGGGCGACGATGAAACGCCTCGAGCGCCAACTGGAGCGCACCGGGCCGTGACGGGCAAGACACAGTAGACCGCCAGCAGGTGCGACGAGTGTGGCCGCAACGGTATGCGAATCGCTCGCGTCCACCGGGGCGAGCGGTTCTGCCAGACCGGCTACAAGCGGCTGTTCAAACGGCGAATGTGCCCGAAAGTGCGGGAACTTCGCCCTGCTGCCGCGGATCGAGCCGGACGCGATCTGCCTGACGTGCGAGAACGCGCGGCCAAGCATGCGATGCGGGAGAACCAAGTTCCGGACCGGCATGCGGACGCCCTACGGTCCGGCCTGCATCGGCTGCGCGCTCTACTTCCAGGCGCCGGAGCCGTGCGAGAACTGCCGGACGGAGTCCAGATGGCTCTCGCGCAGAGGGGCGCGCAACAATCAGCGCTCGCGACGAGACGGCGGATCGGTCAGCAAGACACGGAGCGCCGTCAGCACGCGACGCGGGTGCCGGCGGTGCATCGCCATGCCGAGCCAGTACGCCGCTTCCTCGCGCTCCATCGCCTCAACGCCTTCGGCGACAGCGCGCATGTTGTCGCGACTGCGCATCGGGGCGAGGACGCGGAAGAGCAAGCCGAGGGTGAGCGCCAGCTCTTCGCCCACGGCGAACGCGCGCTTCTTGCGGTTCGCAGACCGGCTAGGGCGGACTCCGACGCGCGCCAAGCGGCGCAACACCCGATGCTCGATGAGTTCCAGATTTCGGCCCCGAAGTCCGGCAACACGGGCGGGAACCCGGACGTGCGGCGTCACGCGGGACGGCAACTGCCACACTTCGTACTCCGTGTCGACGGGGCCGTGCACCCGAACACGCAACTCGTAGCGAGGCACCGACTCCGGGATGACCATCGCGGCGACAGTATCAGAACGCAGCATCAGGACTTGGCCTCCGCCGTGGCCGACACGTAAGCGGCGCCGCTGGCAAAGCGGCAAAGACGGTTGGTGAGATCATCGGCCGCATTGCCCTGCATCAGCAACCCCTTCTCGAAGGTCAGCTCGAACGTCGCTTCGACCGTCTTGTCGCTGGCGTCGCGAAGCTGAGGCTCAAGAAACTCCTTCACCGGCTGAGCGTCGGAAACGCGACCACGGAACTCAAGCTCGAACGTGCTTCCGTCGCGAGTCTGATAACCGCCAGTGAGGACCACGACTCTCTCGGCACCCGAAACGGAGCCGACGGCTCCGAGCAGACGGAAGGCATCGCTGGCATCGAACATGCGAATGCTCAGGGTTCCGATGGCGGCGACCCGTTTGGCCCGAGCCTGCTCCCAGAGCTGAACCAAGGCCTCCTTTAGTACCCCCTCCGCCGTGAAGGGCGGGTGGACGGGCGGCGGGGTGGGACCAGGCCCGGGCAGCACAGGACCAGGTCCGGGGGGCGGTGGTACCGGACCAGGCCCCGGAGGCGCGGGATCTACCCCAGGTGGTGGAACCGGTGGATCAGTTCCCACAGGCGGGGTCGTTGGCCCGAGTCCGGGCAGTTCTGGTGCCTGACCCGTGCCAGACGGAGGCTGCTGCGGCTGGGGACGCGGCCAAATGGCCTTGTTCTTGGCGTAGGCCATCGTCATGACGACCGCCTGCGAGTCAATCCGGATGTCGGCGTCCGCATCCCCGGGGCCGAACAACAAGTCGCCACGCCGGTAAACGTACTCGCCGGTCTCGATCCCTCGCCGAATGCCGTGGATGAAGATGTCGTCTCCGATCAGGATCGGGAGAGTGGGATCACGCCGGAACTCGTCCCGCAACGCGAAGGTCGTCATCTGGCCCTTCCGCAGCGGGGTCCGGTCACGCACGTACGCGGGGGCGTCCGGCTCGTCCCCAGGGGAGCGCAGCTTCTTCAAGTCGCGCAAGGTGCTCGCGACCTGCTTCTGGCCCGCACCAGGCTGATTCGACGCCGAAGGGATGTCGATCGCCGTGTGCGCGAGATCCACACCACGTGTGCCAGTGCGATTCCGAGAGGGGTAGAACACATGCCGGTAGCACTGCTGGATCGCGATGGCGAGTTCCTGCTCGGAGCGCGCCTCAAGACCTCGGATCTTCTCCTGCTGGTGCTCGGCAAGATCGACAAGACGGTCGGGCGCCTTCAGGCGCTGAAGCGCCAGACGCGACCGCATGCGGTGACGCATCCCTTCGCTGGCACGCTCATCGGCTGCGACGAAGACCAGGTGGTTGCGCAGGACGCGTAGTGCGGAACCGTCTGCTCCCTTGCGGGCGTACACCTGCTCGATCAGCGCGGGAACCTCGGTAACAGCCTCACCAACGGCCAAGCCGTCGTAGGAGAAGACGACAAGCTTCGGGCGACCGTCGCCGAGTTCATCCGGCACGTCGAAGGGTCCGCCAGGAAACAGAACGATCTCGAACGTCTTGCCGTCGAAGATGTCTCGAATGCGGTCGTTGAGCTGCGAGCGGGCGGTGCCGGGATCCACGTGCTGCTCCTCACGCCGGATGATCACGCTTAGATTGGCCTCAGCCAGGAACCGCATCGGCGCCGCAGGCCGATCATCGAGATAGGCCGACTCGGCAATGAACCGTTTGCGCGCCTCGTCGATGAAGCCGGGGTCAACTGCCGGCCCCGCGGCGGCGTAGCGCAGCTCCTCGGGCAGCAGCCCCTTCAACGGGTCGTTGAAGGCGAGCGTGTGCATGAAGATCGTGCGCGCGACGTAGGCGGCGTAGGGCGGCAGGCCCTGATGGTGCTGGGCGTCAATCTCTTCGGCCAGCGCTCGCTGGTCGGTCCGTCCGGCCGCGACGTCGTTGAGGATCGCCGGCACGAAGGCGCCTTGCCCGAGCCGAGTCACGATCTCCTGACGGATCGGCTCGTAGCCGGGATCCATGTGATGGAGATGAACGGCCGTCGCGTCCGCGGGCCGCTGCCGCCAGAGGTGCGCAACGGTGCGGGCAAGGAGCCGCAACATCCCGCGGACGCGCTGAAAATTGGCCAGCGTGGCGGTCTTGCCAGTCAGCGTCTCGAGGACATGAGGATGGAACGGGTAGCTGGCTCGAAACTGGTCAACGGTCTCCGGCCGAGCGGCATCGGCGCCAAGAGCATCCGGATGGCCCACCCAAAGCTCACGGTAGCCGTCAACCGCGGGCGTCGCCCTGGCGTCGTCGATGTGCTCGAATAGACGCCGCCGGAGCACCTGCACCGTCTCGTCCTCCTCGGTCGGATTCAGCAGTGTCGCCTTGCGCGCGGACACCTTCTCGATCTCCGCCATCCGGTCCGCCACCAACTGGTTCTCCGACGAATAAGCGTCCGTCGCCCGCCCCTCCTTGCCGACAGCGAGGGTGTAGACGAGGGCCGCGTTCGGCGCGGCCTCCACCGCCTTGAACAGGGACGTGAGGAAGGCGGTCAACTGGCCCTGCGCATCGGGAAGCGAAGCAACCTTGCGGAGGTAAACGGACAACTCGTCGAGCAGGATGAGCGTCGGTTCGTCGCCGAACAGCGCTCGCAAGGTGTCCGCGCCAGGCGCTGCACGCTGCTCGTCGCTACTGCGGACACGCTCATACCCCGCGTTGCCGGCCAGGGCATGAGCGATCTCGCCCCAGGGGGTGTAGGCCAGTACCCCGCCCGAGAGGGCGCGGCCGTTCATGGGGTCGGCACTCTCTCCGTCGAAGGCCGCGACGCGAACCGAACCAGCAGGCAGCAGCGTCGGATCGACGAACTCAGCGACGTTGGGAACGCCGTGCATCCCGCGCGCCGCATGCGCGAGAGCGATCAAGCCGTGCGTCTTGCCGCCACCGTACGACGTGTCGAGACGGAAGATCGCGCCCACCGAGTCACCGGTCCCGCTGAGCCGGCGGCAGACATTGGCAAGGAGGTTCTGGAGACCGCGGGTCGGGTACGTGTTGGCGAAGAACAGACCGGGCTCGCGGTACGCAGCGCTCGCCCGGCCTGTCAGGACGGACGCGAGATCGGCCGCGAAGTCGGCGTCCGCCACCGTACCGTCAAGCACATCGGGTCTCGGCCTACAGGTGTCGAAGATCGTCGGAATCGCCACAGGTCAGGTCTCAAGGCGCAGCCGTCATGGAGGTCGACACGAGGAGGCGGCTGCGCGCCAAGCCGTCTTCGGTCAGAATATGCGGTCGAGAAAGTCTACTGCGGCTGGCAGCACGGACGCCAACGCTCCGGGACCCGTCGCGGGGAACACAAAACCGACCCATGCCTGACACCCGCCTGATCGAACGCTGGTTACCGATCGCCGAGATCGGCGAGGAAAGCACCAGAGAACGCCGATCCATGACAGCGTTGCCGCCAACGTACTACCTCCACGTCTGGTGGGCACGGCGGCCGCTGGTGGCCTCCCGCGCGGCCGTACTCGGGTCGCTGCTGCCCGCAGACACTGACCGTGAGAAATTCCTTCACATCCTCGGGATCCATGGAAATCCGATCGCCGCTCGCGCTCAGCTAGACCGGGCGCGAAGAACCGGTGTCCACGTGGACGATCCGTACGGCTACGAGCGCGCGTTCAAGTACTCGCCGGCTGACGCTGCTTCGCGCGCGTTCAGCGAGACACGCCGTGATGGCCGAGGCGTGATAGTTCTCGATCCAACCGCCGGTGGCGGCAGCATCCCGTTCGAGACACTCCGAATTGGCGTCACGTCCCTCGCCAACGACCTCAACCCGATCGCGGCTCTGATAATGAAGGCCACGATTGAGTGGCCGGCCGTGATCGGGGCAGAACTCCGAACACGATTCGAAGAACTGGCCGCCAAATGGCGACGACGCGTCGAAGATCGCCTTGGCCCGTTGTTCCCGCAACGGGACGTCGACCAGCTTGACGTGACGTACCTCTGGGCGCGGACGGTTACCTGCCCGTATTGCGACGGGCTGGTTCCGCTCTCGCCAAACTGGCGACTGGCGTCGGACGGCACCGGCGTCCGACTGCTACCCGACTGTGCGGGTGGTCCGGGGAAGCCCGGCCGCGTGTGCTCGTTCAAGATCGTGCGGTCCGCCGAGGAACAGTTTCCCGGCACGGTGGCCCGCGGCGACGGCCACTGTCCGTACGACGACTGCGGCCGAGTGTTCGACGGCGACGACATCAAGCGGCAGGCCCAGGCCAAGAGTATGGGCGAGCAGCTCTACGCAGTCGTCTACAAGCGACGTGTGCCGGGAAGAGTGCTGAAGTCCGGCAAGCGAGGCCGGGACAAGTGGGTGCGGTGTTACCGGGCGCCGCGCCCGGAGGACGACAACAGCGCGGCCATCCAGGAGAAGCTGGCCGAGAAGCTGGCCGAATGGCAGGCACTCGATATCGTGCCGAGCGAGCGGATCCCAGACGGCCACAAGACCGACGAGCCACAGCGATACGGGATGGACCGCTGGTCCGACATGTTCTCGCCGCGCCAGCTCCTGTGCCACGGCACGAGTGCGGAGGTATTCCGAGAGATGCTGGACGCCGACCGAGCGGCCGGCCGGCGCGACGACATTGGGTGCGCGGCGTACGGGTACTTGGCAATCGCGCTGGATACCATGTTGAACTACAGCACCCGGTTCGGCCGGTGGGACAACACGACGAGCCGGGTGCGCTCGATCTTCGACACCCACAACTTCGCGTTCGTGTGGTCCTACGCCGAGATGGGCCCGTTGGTCACGGGAGTAGGCTACGACTGGGCCATAAAGAAAACCGCCAAGTGCATCAAGGAGCTCGTCGGACTGGTGCACCCCAACTCTGGCAGCACTGTAGGCGACCTGCTCGACGCGGCCGATGCCACGCCGGCGGAGACGACTGCGCCTTCGACGGTCACGATCACCTGCAAGCCAGCCGACAGCCTGGAGCATATCGCCGACGCGAGCATCGACGCCGTCGTGATGGACCCGCCGTACTACGACAACGTGATGTACGCCGAGTTGTCGGACTTCTTCTACGTCTGGCTCAAGCGGACGGCCGGGCACGTCTTCCCGGAGCTGTTCCGTCGACAGCTGACCGACAAGGAGAACGAGGCGGTGGCCAACCCGGCCAAGTTCAAGGAGCAGAAGGGCGCTGGGACTCGCGCCGGCCGGGACTACCAAGCGCGGATGGGGGCAATCTTCGCCGAGTGCCACCGTGTACTGAAGCGTGACGGCATCATGACGCTGATGTTCACGCACAAGGCGACCGGGGCGTGGGACGCGCTCACGACGGGCCTGATGGACGCCGGGTTCGCGATCACGGCGTCGTGGCCGATCAACACCGAGGCCGGGGGCAGCCTGCACATCCGGGACAAGGCGGCGGCCAACAGCACGATCTTTCTCGCCTGCCGCCCGCGAGCGGCCACCGACCCGGGCGAAAGCCCCAACTACTGGGAAGACGTGGAGCCGAAGGTCGCCGGGGCGGTACGCAAGCGTGTCGAGGAGTTCCAGGACGCCGGGATCGGGGGCGTCGATCTCTTCCTGGCGGCGTTCGGGCCGGCGCTCGAGGAGTTTTCCCGCCACTGGCCGCTACAGCGCGGCGAGCCCCGGGACCGGCCACAGGAGCGGCGCGGACAGCAGAAACTGCTCGAAGAACCGTGGGATCCGTACGCGGTGTCGCCGGAGGATGCACTCGACGTCGCCCGACGCGAAGTGAAACGCTGGCGGCTGGAGCGGCTGACCCACCTAAAGGCAAACGCGGATCTCGACCCGGTCACCGCGTTTTTCGTGCTCGCGTGGGACACGTTCCGGGCGCCCAGCTTCGACTACGACGAGGCACTGCGCTTGGGACGCGCAGTAGGCATCGATCTCGACCGAAACGTGAGCGGACGGCTCGCCCACAAGTCAGGCAGCAACCTACAGCTCTGGGACAGCGCTCGCCGAGCAGCGAGTGGCGGGCTGGGGCCAGCGGACGGGTCTCGCGGCATGATCGACACCCTCCACCACGCGGCGCACGCAGCCCGAGTGAAGTCCCTGACGGCAGCGCGTGAGCTGCTGGACGGGGTCGGCGTGGACCAGGATCCACGATTCTTCGCGGCACTCGAAGCGGTGCTCGAGGTACTGCCGATGTCGTCGGAGATCACCGGAATCAAGCTCACCGGCGACGTCGGAGCTGCCGGCAACGACTTCGAGGCCCTCTACAAGCTGTCGCGCCTCGCCTACAGCGAGCAGGTCGACGAACCCGATCAGCTGACTCTGTGGCGCACGAGCAGCGAGTGACGATGCACACGACGGTCCATGGCGACCGCGAGCCGAAGACCCAACTTGCTGGCGAAATGAACGACAACGCTGTAAACGCCACGAGGTCATCGCGCGTGCGTGAGGACACCACAGGGAACGGCGGCATTCTGTCGTGGTGCGGCACAACGACCGCGAGTTCGGAGGACTGACGGCGTGCTGACCGACCGCGAGTGGAAGCTCAAGTACACGCCAGAGGACGGCGACCTCGTCGACGAGTTCTACGTGCCCGCGCTCGAGGACGCGGAACGCTACGACCCGCTGACCGGCTACTTCAATGCCAGCGCGCTCGCGTTGGCCGCCCGCGGAGTCGAAGGACTGATCCGCAACGACGGGCGGATGCGCCTCATCGTCGGCTGCACGCTCGACACAGCCGAAGTCGAAGCCATCGAGAGGGGTGAAGAGCTACGCGATCAAGTCGGGCAGAAGCTCATCCAGTTGCCGCTGGCACCGCCGGACGCGAGCGCCAACGAAGCGCTGGAACTGCTCGCATGGATGATTGGCCAGGGGCACCTGGAAGTGAAGGTAGCGGTGCCCTGCAACAAGAAGAGGCAGCCGGTGTCCGACACGGCCATCTTCCACGAAAAGTCGGGCATCATCGAGGACCGCACCGGGCACAAGATCGCCTGGACGGGCAGCTTGAACGAGACCGCCGCGGGTTGGAAGCACAACTGGGAGAGCATCAACGTCTACCGCAGCTGGGGGCCAGAGCCTGAGCGCGTAGCGAGCGAAGAACAGAACTTCGCCCGGCTATGGGCCGATCGGTCCGCCCGAGCGATCGTGCTCAACGTGCCGGACGCCGCGCGGCTGGACCTGCTGCGGTTCATGCCGAAGACGGAGCTTCCCGCACGCCTGAAGGCGACGACGGCACCGGCACGCAAGCCCCAGACAACGAGCGAGCCGACCGGCGTGGTCCAGCCGCCACCGGTGCCCGCAAGCGACCGTCGACAACTCGTGTGGACGTTCATCCAGCGCGCGCCGGCGCAGGCAACAGGAGGAGCCCAGGTCGGAGAGGCGACTGCAGCGGTCACCCCCTGGCCGCACCAGATCCGCGCGTTCGAGCGCCTCTACACACAGTGGCCGCCGAGTCTTCTGATCGCCGACGAGGTAGGTCTGGGCAAGACCATCCAAGCGGGACTGTTGCTGCGGCAGGCCTGGCTCGCAGGTCGAGCGAAACGCATTCTGATCCTGGCGCCGAAGGCGGTGCTGAACCAGTGGCAGATCGAGCTGCGCGAGAAGTTCAACCTGAACTGGCCGATCTACGACGGCGGGACACTGCGCCGGCACGAATCGCGGGCGCTGCGCGGAAATCATGAGCGGGTGGTCGACCGTGACCGCTGGCACGAAGAGCCGGTGGTGATCGCCTCCAGCCATCTGATGCGGCGGAAGGACCGCGCCGCGTCGCTCATCAAGGACGCCGAGCCGTGGGATCTGATCGTGCTCGACGAAGCACACCACGCTCGCCGGCGCGCGGCCGGGAGCCAGCTGGAAGGTGGCCCGAACTCGTTGCTGAAACTGATGCGGGCGCTGAAGGCGCGAACCCAGGGGTTGGTGCTCCTGACGGCAACGCCGATGCAAGTGCACCCAATCGAGGTCTGGGACCTGCTCGATCTGCTCGGGTTGCCGCCGGAATGGACGGCAGCAGCCTTCCTTCAGTTCTTCGAGCAGGTCAACCAGCCGAATCCGTCGGCGGAAGCGCTGGATCGGATGGCAGGACTGTTCCAAGCCGTCGAGCGAAAGCACGGTGCGGTCTCACGCGACGCCGTCGAGAACCTGACGAAGCTGTCGAGTTTCAAGGTCAAGAAGGTGCTCCGGGCGCTGCGCAGCACGGCGAGCATTCCGCGCCGGCAGCTCGAGACGCCTGAACGCCGCGCGGCGATCGCGATCATGCGAGCGCACACGCCCATTCGACGTCTGGTCTCACGGCACACCCGCGAGTTGCTGCGCCGGTACGCGTCCGCCGGAATGTTGTCGACGCCGATCGCCGAGCGGCACGTCGAGGATCGGTTCATCGAGATGAGCGACGACGAGCGTGATCTGTACGAAGCCGTTGAGGAGTACATCTCGAAGACCTACAACCAAGCGACCAGTACCGAACGGTCAGCGATCGGTTTCGTGATGACCGTCTACCGGCGCCGTCTTGCCAGCAGCTTCGCCGCCCTGCGCGCCACCTTCGAGAGACGCCGGGACAAGATGATGCACGGAAGCGTCACAGGGCCGGACATCGTGGAAGAGGACACGCCAGACGACGAGATCCTGGACGAGATTCCGGACACCGACGAGTTGGTCGCCATGGCGATGCGCGCGGCCGGGCTGGAAGAACAGAACGAGATCGAGCAACTGCTCGGACGGATCCTGCAGCTGCCGGCGGACAGCAAGCTCGGACGACTCACGGAGACGCTGGACGAGCTGCGAGAGAGCGGGTACCGCCAAGTCATGGTGTTCACGCAGTTCACGGACACGATGGATTTTCTGCGCAGCGCCCTGATGAGACGGGGCGGTCTTCGCCTGATGTGCTTCTCTGGACGAGGCGGCGAAATTCCCGGCGCGGGCGACGACGGCAAGTGGCACCGAATCGACCGCGAACAGGTCAAACACCGGTTCCGCGAAGGGAACGCGGACGTCCTGTTGTGCACAGACGCAGCAGCAGAGGGCTTGAACTTTCAGTTCTGCGGGGCTCTCGTCAACTACGACATGCCGTGGAACCCGATGCGTGTCGAGCAGCGGATCGGGCGGATCGACCGGGTCGGCCAACAGAACGCGACCATCCAGGTCGTGAACCTCCACTACGAAGGAACCGTCGAAACGGCCGTGTACCGCAGGCTTCGCGAGCGGATCGGGCTGTTCGAGCAGGTGGTTGGCCGCCTGCAGCCGATTCTCGCGCAGATGCCGAGGGCGATCACAGGCGCGGTGCTCTCGCGTCACGGACAGGGCGACGCAGAAAATGTCGCGGACCAAGTAGAGCGACAGGCAACGGAAGAAGGGCAAGGCGGTTTCGACATCGACGCGACGCTCGACAGCGACCTCGCTGTACCGACGCGTACCCCATCACCAATCACCTTGGACGACCTCGACCGGGTGATCAACGACGCGGGGCTGATGCCGCACGGGACCGAAGTACAGGCGATGGGGCCACGGGAGTACAGCCTGCTGGCACCGGGAATGTCGAGTCCGATCCGCGTGACGACAGAACGGACGTACTACGAGAGGAACTCGGAAAGCGTCGAGCTGTGGTCGCCGGGAAACCCCCTGTTCAACGGTCCCGCCGGATTGACCGAAACGGAAGACGTCTCGATGGAGACGTCGTTGAAGGACGTATTGGACAAGTAGAAGACGGCCAAAACCACGCCGGGAGGGCGCCGTCAGGAGAGAATCCGCGACCGCTGACCGGGCCACCACCAGGAAAAGGCCCGCCGCGGGGCTACCTGCAACCGCGGAACAACGCGTCGCGCGCGGCGCCCCCGGAACCCGCGATTCAGCGTAGTCGGAACCGAGCACAGAGCGGCAGCGGGGCACCGCCAGAAGACAATGGGAGCAAGAACTGCAGCCGAACGGCTGCATGCACTCTACGTGGAGGAGCTGCGGCAGTCGCTACTACCGCCCGTAGATCCAACGGCAAACCGGCGGCAGATGGACGCGCTGATCGAGCGGGCGCGCGCCGCCAAGGCGGCAGATTTCACCGAAACCGACACAACGACCTGGATCTGGTCGGACCTGCACCTGTGCCACGAGCACTCGCGCACCGTCTTCGGAAGACCATTCCGGACGACTGCCGCCGCCGACACGGCGATGATGGAAGCCTGGTACGAACAGGTGGCCGAGGACGAGACCATCATCTGCCTGGGCGACATCACCGTCGACGGCGAGGCCCTGGCGCACCACCAGGAATGGTGGGGAAAGGCGCCGGGCGCGAAGTGGCTCGTGCTCGGCAATCACGACGTCGACCCGGTGAACCAGATCCACCTGTTCGAGATCGACCGCACAGCGGTAACGCTGCACGCGGCAGGCGACCCGCCGCTGCTGCTGACCCACGTACCACTGCTGCTGGTGCCGCACGGCGCGGTCAACGTCCACGGACACGTGCACGAGAAGGAGTCGCCGACAGCACACCAGCACATCAACGTCAGCATCGAGCAGCTGAACTACCGGCCAACGAAACTGAGCGAGATCCGGCGACTCGCCCGGCGACTGGTAGAAGGAAGGACAGTCCCGGGGCACAGCACCCGAGCGCGGCTGGACGTCGTCGAACGCGTGATGCCGTGATTGAACAATCAGGCGGCGCGGCAAAGACAGAACGGGAGAGGTAGCCGCCCGGCCGGCAGTGAACCGGCAAGGTGCTAGTCACCAACGCGGAGCATCTGTGGGACTCAACGTCGTGCTACTCTCGTGCTGCGCCAACAAACCCCAAGAATGACGGGCGCACCGCCAAGACTGGCCACCGAGACGAACGACGTAGCAAAGGCATTGGGGTGGACCATCGGGTCGGCACCGAGGTTCACTGCGCCGCCAGGCCAAGCAGCTACTTGCGGGTCAGGTAGGTCGCGATCGCCGCGGCGAGCCCCACCAGGAGCTCCGCCTCCTCGCGATTCGGGTCCCGGCCCTCCTGGACATGCCGGACTTCGTTGGAGGCATAGCCCCAGAGGTGTGAGAGCGCCGTATCCAGGGGCTTGGGCAAGAGGTCAGGATGGCGCTTGATGATCTGGCCAAGGGTCGAATTCGAATCACCGGTGAGGTCACGAGCAACGGCCTCCAGCGCACCCGCGGCGTGGTACATGGCGCCCGACAGATCGGGCGTCGGCCGCCGAGACAGATCCTGCAACGCTTCATGCAAGTGTCCAGCGGTCGTGGGCCGTCCGGTATCACTCAGGGCCGCAGTGGCGGCCGCCACGACGGATTCAAACGTCTCTGGTCCTCGCGTGACTACCAGCCCGTCCACGAGCTGCCAACCAACACCCTCCTCAACGAAGTAAGCGTTAATCTCGTCAGCGAAGGAAGCCGCGGCTTCGTCCGCACCATCGGCAAATCCCGCGTACACCGCCTCGATGATGTCGTAGACCTTGAACCACTCACAGGTGTCGATCAGGTACTGGACCTCGGTCCAGACGTTCGGATAATCGCTCCAGTTGTTCGAATCAGGGCGTACCCGCAAGACGGGGCAGATGATGCCGCGCAACTGCGTTGGACTCCAGCCGAGGCCGATCGAAGTGTCGAGCACAGTTACTCTCAACGCCTCCGGTGCGTCCTCCCTGATCGTGATCTGCTTGGCTGGGCTCGCGTACCGGTGGCGCCGCGAGAACGGGGCACGTGGTGTCATTTGGCTGGTGAGCATAGCCGAGAAGCGGCACGCCTTCAACGGAACGACTTTCTTCAGGCACCGGGGTCCACAAGTGAGCACCGGCAGGCCGGCCGCACAGAAGCTCGTGACATGCGATCACGAGCTGAGGGGGACCGGGAGGACGAAGCCAACCGGCCCGATCAACACGCGTCAAGTGTGGGACGGAACGTGGAACCGGCACCGGGAGTCGAGAGCAAGCCCCATTCTTGCAATGGTTTAGGGAAGGTTTAGGGACCACGTAGCAGAAGCGGGGACTTCAACAGCCACGCAGCATGTCCCGGACGCCGGACGAGAAGAGGTCGAGAATGCTCGCCTGCAGGCGCCACAAGCCACTCATCAGAGCTTCGAGCTTCGACTCGTTGGTTCGCTGAATCTCCTCAGCGAAGAAGCGCTCGACACCCTGAAGGCGCCGCTGGCGCGCGAGAGCAGCCAACCGTGTGTAGGCCTGCCGGAGGCTCTCGCGCTCATCGGAACCGGAGACCGCAATCGCCTCACCAGCGTGCACGAGATGCGCGGCTTCACGGGCGTACCAGAGCCTGCGGTCGAACGCAGGACCGCTCCCGACCACAGGAGCCGCGAGCAGATCATGGCCGCAGTACGAGCAGACCTGAAGCCGAACGGCACGCGGAAGCGGCGGCTGAAACCGCCCGCACGTCTGACACCTCGATTCAAGCAAGCACCCGTGCACGGGACAGACGTCCACGAGCGCCAGCCACCAGACCTTGCGTTCGTACGGCTCGGCGCCATCGGCTCGCCAGCAGTCGGAACACCAGCGACGCCGACGAGCGAGCAATCCCCTCTCCCCCATACCGAGGAGCTTCGTGAACGCAAAGTACGAGAGGCGCCCGAGATCCGGGTGCCCGGTGAGACGACTAACGGCCGCGGCGACATCCGGGCCACGGTCCCCGACGTTGAGCCGACGCGCACCGGCAGTCACGCTGGTGTTCAAGACGGGTCGGCCGGCAGCATCTTCGAGCGCCCTCCGAACGAACACGAGCGGTGGAACTGCAATCTTGGCGCTGATGCGCGCGGCGTAGCCCGAAAAGCTCTCGAGCTCAGCGGTGCCGAGACCACGCGGCACAACGTTCGATGGCGGGAGCCCTATGGTTCCCTGAACAGTTTCCATTCGTCGAGCTCGGCGACGTTCACGGACGACTCGACGCCACGGTCGACCACTACCCGAGCGACCTCGATCAGCGCCTCGACGCGCTCAGTGTAACGCTTGTAGTCCGCGGAGAACTTCAGCGGCGTAGTGGCGGCAAGAGAGCCCACAGCAACGCGCACGGCCTGGATGGCGGGCTCGACATCCGACGGCGCCAGAGGCTCGGTCGACTGACGCCGCCGGAACCCGTGGAGGACGAGGCGATCGAGAACCACGACCAGCCGCTCAGACAGCAGAACAGCGTGGCGTACGCGCAGCAGAACCTCGCGGAACCCCTCGGCGGTCGCAGCCGCAAGGCCCCGTTCGGCGCGTTGGATGGCGCGCTGGAGCTCGTCACGGGGATTCGGCAACCGATCGGCCGGACGCTTCTTGGCGACCATGCTGGTGTGCTGCCGCACATTATGGTTCTGATCGGGTGTGCTGCCGCAGATTATGGTCGGATCCAACGAGAAGACGGGCCAGAGCAAGCGGATCGCGGCGTGGACGGACGGACGATGCAGCGGCACGCACAACCGTGGCGGGGCAACGGTTCACAGGCAAGAAGACGCGTGGAGGGCCGGCTACAGCATCAAGCGGCCGCGAAGCAGGTTATGGTCGAATCGGCGATCAACTTATGCCTTTTCCCACATGGATCTCTACGCCGCTGAGGCGGTAGAACAGATCGGATCGGAACCGGTGCGTTTCGACCATGCTCCTCAGCCTCTGGTTGGTGGCGACGATCAGGCGAACGTCGAGAGGCCGCGTGGCGTGCGACCCGACCCGCTCGACCGCCAGTTCCTGCACCGCGCGCAAGAGCTTGGCCTGCGCCGCCGCCGACAGGTCGGCGACCTCGTCCAGGAAGACCGTTCCCTCGTTCGCGAGCTCGAACTTCCCCGCGCGCCCGCGCACTCCGGTGGCCGTCCGATCCTCGATGCCGAACAACTCCGCTTCGATCAGGGTGTCGACGATGGCCGCGCAGTTGACCGCAACGAACGGACCCTCTCGACGCGTGCTCTGCTCGTGGATCTGCCGCGCGACCAGCTCTTTGCCCGAGCCGCTCTCGCCCTCGATGAGCACCGTGAAGTCCGTCGTCGCCACCCGAGCGATCTCGTGGCGCAACCGCGCCATGCACGGGGCGTGACCAATCAGGGGCGACGGTAACCTGGAAGCCTGCGTGGGGAATGCACTTCTCTGAAGTTCCATACCGTGCCATCAATCAACAACGGTGCCAGTTCGAACTGCTCCCGGTTTCCGGTGCTGCGTCGGGACCGGTCCTCCGTTCCCCGCTTCCGAGAAGGCGGCGCGGGGTAGTTGTTGCCCCTCGGTCGCCCGCGGAATCCGTGTTCCGGGCCGCGGACGGGTAGCAGCTACCCCGCGCGAGTCACCGGGGGTTCCAACGGCCCGCCTGGAAATCGAACTGGAAGACCTGTACCCGAGCGGTCGCCCCGAGAATCCTCACCGCGGCCTGATGTCCCCCGCGGCTTCTCAGATACAGCGTGCCCGAAGTCGCGGTTCCCAGCGGGGTCAGGCTCAGGATGTCGTTCCCTCCGAGCTGCACCGGATCCGCGCCGGCTCCAGCCGGAGCCGAGTTCCCGATGGCCGGCGCCGCGGCGCTGAGCTCGAATCGCACCCCCTCGAACCGGTCGCCCAGGCTGGTCTCGGTCTCGATCGGGGCGTCGACGCCGCTTCCGATGTCGACCGCACGGACCCCGTTTCCATTCCCGTCGACATAGCTGCGAAAGGTGACCCCTTCGCCGTTGCGGACAAACCGAATGCCGATCGCGGCCCCGCGCCGCGCGGCGCCCGCCCGCGCCAGCACTATCCGACCGGCGACGTACCGGGCCGCGTTCATCACGTGCTGCTCGTGCCGCCCCGTCGTTACGAGGGGTACCGAGATGCCGACGGCAACGACGACGATGCCGGTGGCGATCAGAGCCTCGGCGAGCGTGGCACCGCGGTCGCACAGTCCGTGGCTGAACACCGGATGAGCTCCTGGAAAAGTGAGGCAGGCTCCTGACGCCAGGGCCTGCCCCATGAAACTAACGCGCTGCCGGCAAGTCGACGCGAACGAGCGGCCGCAGGCGAAGGAACGTCTTCTCGCCGATGCCGCGCACGTTCATCAGGTCCTCGATCTTCTCGAACCCGCCGTGTTCCTCGCGGTACTCGATGATGCGTTCTGCCGTCCGCTCCCCGACCCCGGGCAGCGTCCGCAGTTCCGACGCGGTTGCCGTGTTCAGCTCCACGGTCTCCGATCGGTCTTCCTCCGCGCTCTGGAGGCCGGGGATCAGCGGACCCGCGACCGCCCGAGCGTGGGGCGCCAGGACAAGAAGTCCGACGCTCAGTGCCGCCGCTACCAACTTCCGTCGCATGATGAACCTCCCTCTACATCTTGCTGCCGGCCGGCGCGTGCCTGTCCCGACCCGGCGCGCGGCCCCGCCTCGCGCAGCCAGTTGCAAGTAGGGTCGGGCCGCACCGACCTCTCTCGGCGGGGCCGCCGGTGATGACAGCAAGATGCGCGCCACCTCGGCCGCGACGGTCGCGAATTGTCTCCGACCCGCCCCTCGGGACGTTTCCTCCACCACGACACTCCCGGACGCAACGGCCATCGCCGCCCGCACCGGGCCGACTGTCAGCGCAGGTTGCCGGTTCGTTGGCGCGGACCGAACGCCACGAAGCGGGCTGCGGGACGATCCGCCCCGTCGCAACCGGACGGAGTGTTCCCCTCCGCGTCGTGCAGAGCCGGCCGACAGAGTGACAACCTGCGGCGACACCCGGCCGGTCCGCCGCCGGGCGCCGCCGGAAGACGACCGGGTTCCTTCTGCTATCATGGGGCGTTTGGCCGCATCCCGATGACAGCCACAGGGAACCTCGCGGTGCTCGGCGCGCAGTGGGGCGACGAGGGCAAGGGCAAGATCGTCGATCTGCTCAGCCCGGCCTTCGCCGTCGTGGCCCGCTCGCAGGGGGGGCACAACGCCGGGCACACCGTGATCGTCAGCGGCGACGAGTTCATCCTGCACCTGATCCCGTCGGGCATCCTGCATCCGGGGGTCACCTGCGTCATCGGCAACGGCGTGGTGGTCGATCCGGCGGCGCTGTTCGCGGAGATCGACCAGCTCCACGACCGCGGCCTCGACACAACCGGGCGCCTGCTCGTCAGCAGCCGGGCGCACGTCATCCTGCCCTACCACCGCGACATCGAGGCGGCGGCCGAGAGCCGGCTCGGCGCCCAGCGCATCGGGACGACCTCGCGCGGCATCGGCCCGAGCTACGAGCACAAGGCCGGCCGCTTCGGCATCCGCATCGGCGACCTGGCCGACGGACGTCCCGGCGGGCGCCTGGCCGGCCTGATCGAGGCCAACGTCGGCGAGCGGAACCGGACCGTGGCGGGACCGGTCCTCGAGTGGCGGTCCGTGTGGCAGGAGGCGGCGGCCGTCTGGGAGCGGCTGCGGCCGCTGGTGGCCGACACGTCGCGCTACCTGCACGACGCCCTCGAAGCGGGCCGGCCGGTGCTCTTCGAGGGCGCGCAGGGTACGATGCTGGACATCGACCACGGCACCTACCCCTACGTGACCTCGTCCAACGCGACGATCGGCGGCGTCTGCACCGGGCTCGGCGTGGGCCCGCAGGCGATCGGCGGCGTGCTGGGCATCGTCAAGGCGTACACGACCCGCGTCGGCGAGGGCCCGTTTCCGACCGAGCTCGACGAGGCGGGCGCGGAACGGCTGCGCGAGTGGGGGCGGGAGTACGGCGCCTCGACCGGCCGTCCGCGGCGGTGCGGCTGGTTCGACGCCGTCGGGGTGCGCTATGCCGTGCGGGTAAACGGGATGACGGCGCTGGCCATGACCAAGCTCGACGTCCTCGATCACCTCGACGAGCTGCGCATCTGCACGGGATACCGCCGCGGCGGCGAGGTGCTGACCGATCCGCCGCCGACCATCGACGGCCTCGCCGCCTGCGAGCCGGTGTACGAAACGCTGCCGGGATGGGCCGGCGTCGGCCGGACCGCGGGCGTGACGGACGAGCGCGACCTGCCTGCCGCCGCCCGCGCCTATCTGGCGCGGCTCGAAGCGCTGAGCGGCGCCCCGGTCGCCATCATCTCGACCGGCTCCGACCGCGGCGACACGATCGTGCGGCGCGACTCCCCCGTCGGCCCCTGGCTCGACGCCGGCGCGCCGGTGGCCGGGCAGGCCCGCTGAACCGCCGAGGTTCACCATGCACCGGATATCGATCAGGGGGATACGGCGGTGACCAGGCCCGCGGCGGCCGCGCTGGCGTGCGCACTGTCCGCTCTGCTCGCCGCCTGCTCGACGCCGGTGCTCGGGCCGACGGCCGCCGAGGCCGAGGACTTCGTCGCCTCCGCCGAGGCGCGCCTGCTCTCGTCGCACCACCGGGCGGCGCGCGCCGACTGGGTGCGGCAGAACTTCATCACCGCCGACACCACGGCACTGGCCGCCGAGGCGGCCGCCTCGCTGGCCGGCGAGACGGCGGAGCTCGCGCGGGACGCCGCGCGCTTCGACGGGCTGGACCTGCCGGAAGCGACGGCGCGCAAGCTCGCGCGGCTGCGGGCGGCACCGCTCACCATCGCGCCGGACCATCCGGCGCAGCAAAGCGAGCTGGCCGACCTGCAGGCCGGGCTGGAGCGCACCTACCGCGCCGGCGCGAGCTGCGCCGGCGCACAGGGAGACTGCCTGGATCGGGCGGCGCCGTTGCGGACCGCCGCGGAGCTGCGCGACACCGATCAACTGCTCGATCTGTGGGACGACGGGCGGGCCCTGACGCCCCTGATGCGGCGGCGCTACGAGCGGCTGGTAGAGATTGCGAACGCCGGGGCGGTGGAGATGGGCCATGCCGACGCCGGCGAGCGGTGGCGTTCCGCCCACGGCCTGCCCCCGGGCGCGCTGCGCGGCGAGCTCGATCGACTCTGGAACCAGGTGCGGCCGCTCTACGAGTCGCTGCACTGCCTGGTCCGCGGCGGGCTCGGCGAGGAGTACGGCACCGCGATTGCCCCGCCCGGCGAGGCGATCCCCGCGCATCTGCTCGGCGATGCGGGTAGCGCCCGCTGGTCCGGCCTGTACGACCTGGTCGCGCCGCGCACCCGCGGCCGCGGCTACGACCTGACGCGCCAGCTCGCGCGCAACCGCGTGGACCCGCCGGAGATGGTGCGGTACGCCGAACGCTTCTTCGCCTCGCTCGGCTTCGACCCGCTGCCCGCCACCTTCCATGAGCGCTCGCGCTTCGTCCGCCCGGCGGACCGCGACGTCGTGTGCAGTCCCGGCGCCTGGAACGTCGACGGCGAGAGCGACGTGCGCATCAGGATGTGTATCGCGGTGGACGGCGACAGCTTCGTGGCGGTGCACGCCGAGCTCGCCCGAGCCCACTACCGGTGGGCCTACCGTGCACAGGATCCGCTGTTTCGCGCCGGCGCCAGCGGCGCCCTTCTCGCGGCCGCCGGCGATGCCGTCGCCCTCTCGGTCACTCCCGGCTACGTCGTCGCGCTGGGGCTGCTGGACACGCCGCCGCCCCCTGCCGGAGACGTCCCGTTCCTGCTCCGGCGTGCGCTCGACGAGCTGGCGCGCCTCCCGTTCGCGCTTCTCGTCGACCGCTGGCGCTGGCAGGTCTTCGAGGGCGCGGTGCAACCGGAGCGCTACAACCGGGCCTGGTGGGAGCTGCGCGAGCAGGTTCAGGGAGTCGGCGCCCCGGCGCCGCTCGGCCCCGCGGACTTCGATCCCGGCACGATCCCCGAGGTCGCCGCCCACGCGCCGCTGACGGACGATTTCCTCGCCGGCATCCTGCGCTTCCAGCTCCACCGCGCGCTCTGCGCGGCGGCCGGCTTCGACGGCCCGCTGCACCGCTGCTCCATCTTCGGGAGCCCGGAGGCGGGCGTGAGGCTGCGGACGATGATGGAGATGGGCGCCAGCCGGCCGTGGCCCGAGGCGCTCGCAGCCGTCACGGGCACGCGAGCGCTGGACGCCTCCGCCCTGCTGGAGTACTTCGCGCCGCTCGCGGCGTGGATGGAGGAACGGAACGCCGGCCGTTCCTGCGGCTGGTAGGACCGCGAGCGCTCAGGCTCCGGCGGCGTACTCCGCGTCGGTCACCGCCTCGAGCCAAGTCGTCGTCGACTCGATGTTGACGGCCAGATGCGTCATCGGACCGCCCGCGGCGGCGCCGTGCCAGTGGCGTTCGCCGGCCGCGATGCAGGCGACGTCTCCCGCCGCGATCTCCCGCACCGGCTCTCCCTCGCACTGCAGGCGGCAACGGCCGTCGAGCACCACGAGAAGCTGCGGGCCGCTGTGCGTGTGCCAGTGGGTGCGGGCCGCCGCCTCGAACTCGACGCGGAAGGCCTTGACCGCGGGAGCCTCCGACAGGCCGGGCATGCGCGTCATCCGCGCATGCCCGGTGAACGTGTTCGGATCGGCCCCCTCGGACGTCAGGGCCGCGAGCCGTGCAATCCGCAGCGGTCCGCTCACGCCGTCGCCGGCCGCCCGCCGTGGCGCATGATCATGTAGATGGCGCCGGCCGCGATGAGCGCGACGATCAGCGTCCCGAGGTTGAACAGGCCGCTCGACACGACCAGGTAGCCGACCGCCCCGGGCAGCAGGGCGTAGTAGACGAACGGAATGACCGTCATGCGGATGACGGAGCCCTCGCGCCCGAGCAGCCCGACGACCGCCGAGGCGGCCACGACGTTGTGGACGCAGATCATGTTCCCGGCCGCGCCGCCGATGGCCTGCAGGGCGACGATCCAGGTCGGATCCACGCCGATCCGCTCGCCCATCCCGAACTGGAACAGCGAGAACATCATGTTGCTGACGGTGTTGCTCCCGGCCACCGCCGCCCCGATGCCGCCGATGAACGGCGCGAAGATCGGCCAGACGCCCCCGGCGAGGGCCGCGACGCCGTCGGCCAGCACGATGGGCATCTGGTCGTACCCGGCGGCGCCGCCGCCGGTGTTCAGGAAGACCTGCACCATCGGCACCGTGAACACGAGGGCGACCGAGGCCGAAGCCGACACCCTGAGTGAGGTCGACCAGGCCTTGACGTAGTGATCGCCGGGGATCCGGTGCAGCCCGAACGTGATGAGCGAAGCGACGATGAACAGCGTCCCCGGCAGGTAGAGCGGCTGGAAGCTGGCGGTGATGGACGTGCCGAAGAGCTCGGGGAAGCTCACCACCCAGGCCTGCAGGAAGATGCGGAACGGATCGACGAGCCGCGACGACAGCAGCAGCAGCGCGACGACGGCGTACGGCAGCCACGCCTTCCACAGGCTCATCGAGCGGCCGTGGTCCACGTCCGTCACCTCGACCGATCCGGTCCACTCGGCCGGCCAGTTCTCCTTCTTGTCGAACTCCCACGCCTCGTCCGGCTTCGGGATGAGGAAGCCCGCCCGCGCGGCGCTCACGACGATGATCAGGCCGGCCATGCTGCCCATCAGCGCCGGGAACTCCGGCCCGAGGAAGTAGGCGGCGGCGAAGTACGGCACGGTCATCGACAGGGCCGCGAAGATGGCGAAGGGCCAGACCTGCAACCCCTCGGCGAGCGAACGGCTCCTGCCGAAGAAGCGGGTCATGAACGAGACGAGAATCAGCGGGATCAGCGTGCCCGCGATGGCGTGCAGGATGGCGACCTTCAGGCCGATGAAGGCCAGGAAGTCGGTCCATTCCGTGTATCCGGCCTGCGCCGCGAAGGCCACGATCTCCGGGTTGGTTCCCTGTCCGAGGCCGGTGTTGACGCCGACCAGGATGGGGGTGCCGAGCGCGCCGAAGCTGACCGGCGTGCTCTGGATGATCATGCCGGCGGTCACCGCGGCCATGCCCGGGAACCCGAGGCCGACCAGCAGCGGCACCGCCACCGCGGCCGGCGTCCCGAACCCGGCCGACCCTTCGATGAAGGCGCCGAACAGCCAGGCGATGATGATCACCTGCACGCGCCGATCCGGCGTGATGTCGGTGAATCCCTGCCGGATGGTCTTGATGGCGCCGCTCTCCTGCAGGGTGTTCAGCAGCAGGATCGCGCCGAAGATGATGTACAGCAGCGTGAACGCGATCACGAGCCCGTTGACCGTGGCCGCGGCGACCTGCAGGCCGGGCACCTGCCACACGAAGAGGGCAAGCACGGCGGCCACCGCGTAGGACAACGGCATCGCCCGGCTCGCCGGCCAGCGGAGGCCGACGAGAAAGATCGCGACGGTGATGATCGGCAGCAGAGAGACAATTGTCAGCATCGAGGGGGTTCCTCCTCAGAGGCGGCTCATGGTATCGGAAGTCGGATCAACACACAACGGCGCGTCCCCGATGGGCGCGTGGTACGATGGCGGCATGGCGCGCAGGGTGACCGTGGCCAGGGCCGAGAGCTTCGGCCCCGGCGCGCGGAAGAAGGTGTTCGCCGGAGACCGGCGCATCGCGGTGTTCAACGACGGGGGCGCGCTCCACGCGGTGGACGATGCCTGCACCCACTCCGGCGGCTCGCTCTCGGAGGGCCCCTGCGAGAACGGGGTGGTCACGTGCGCCTGGCACGGCGGTCGGTTCCGGCTCAGCGACGGCAAGGGGCTCGGCCCGCCGGCCTACCGCGGGCTGACGGTGTACCCGGTCGCGGTGGCGGACGGCGTCGTCGTCGTCACCATCGACGACGCGTAGCCGCGGCCGGACTTCGCAGCGATGCCCACTCCCATCGCGCACGCGCTCGGCGGCGTCACCGCCGGTTGCCTCGTCCGAATCTCGGCGGCTCTGGTGAGACCCGGGTGCGCACTCGATGCGCCCCTCCTCCGGATCGAGCGTCGCCGCACAATCGCAGCCCTTGCCTTCCTGGCCATGCTGCCGGACGCGGACCTCCTGGTGGGCATGCATCGCAGCGTGACGCACAGCGCGGGCGCGGTGCTGATTGCCGGAGCCGTCGGTTGGGCGAGCGGACGGGATGGACGGTTGCTGACGGCGGCCGCCGTCGCGGCGGCGTACGCCAGCCACGTCCTGCTCGACTGGCTCGGCACCGATCCCGGCCCCCCGCACGGCATCATGGCGTGGTGGCCGTGGACGCACGAGTTCTACCTCTCGGACCAGCCCCTGTTCATGCGCATCTGCCGGGAGTACTGGCTGCCCGACTGCTGGCGGAACAACATCCTCGCGCTGGGCCGCGAGCTGCTCGTCCTGGTTCCGGTCACGTTGACTGCGCTCTTCTTCGCGTACCGGCTTCCGCGCCGCACGAGACGCACGTGACCTGGGAGAGACCCGCACTGGAGCGCCGGGTGCTTTCGGCGCTCGATGCCGCCCCCCCCCGCGTTCCCGTCCTGCTCGGGGGCTGCGGCAGCGGCCGGACGTCGATCCTGAATCGGGTGGCCGCGTTGTTCGGCGCTCGTCGCAGCCGGTACATCGACGTCGAGCGGGTCGCGTCGACGCCGGAACGCTTTCTGGCCGCCGTGACGTGCGCCCCGCCCTCCGTCGCCGGGAACGCTCGAGCTCCGCTGCCGCAAGCCGGCCCCCGGACCCCGCGCGCCGCGTTCGACGAGCTGCTGGCGTTTCTCGGACGAGAGGGAACCCCGCCCCCGCTGCTGTTGTTCGACGAGTTCCTCGAGGTGCGGACGCTGGAGAGCTTTCCCGGCCTGCGGGGCGGGGCCCGCGAGTTCGTCGACGCCCTCGCGAACAGCCCGCACCGTTTCGTCCTGGCGAGCCGCTACGTGAACCGCGCACGGCGTCTCCTGCACGACTCCGCCGCGCGGATGGAGCTCGTTCACCTGCCGCCGCTGACCGCCCGCGAGGTAGACGCCGTCCTCCTGGAGAGATCCGCGGCGCATGACGAGACCGCCCGAACCGGGCTCGGGCGGTTCGTACACGCGCTCGCCGCGGGGCGTCCGAGCTACGTCCACGCCATCTCGGCCGCCGTGTCCTCCGCGGAGGCGCCGGGACGAGATCCCGTCGCGGTGCTCGCGGCGCAGATGGCGGCGGGAACGCCGCTCTCCCAGCTCTGCCGGTTCTCGTACGAGCTCCGGCTGCATCGGGCGCGCGGCTACGGCGTCCTGAAGGCGATCCTGGGCATCCTCGCGGAAACGGAGCCGCTGAGGCTGACGGAGGTCGCCCGGCTGCTCGGACGAACGCCGGGATCGACCAAGGACTACCTGTCGTGGCTGGAAGACGTAGACCTGGTGGAGACGCGCGAGAAGCGCTATCGGTTCTCCGACCCGGTGTTGCGCCTGTGGGTTCGCCTGCACGGCCAGCGGACCGCCCCGGGCGGACAGGAGCGCGCACGAGCGGTTCGGGAGTACGCCGCCGAACGCCTCGGCGGCAACGGGATCGCGGCCGCCGCACCTTCGCCCGCACCGGCCGTTTCACTGCGGCGGCCGTCCGGGGACCTCATCGAGATCGACTGACGGCGTCCTCTGCGCGTCGGCCACGAGTACGGCCAACGCCTGCCGGGCGGCCTCGCGCTCGGCCTCCTTCTTCGTCGGGCCGGAACCGCTCGCCACGGGTCGATCGCCGACGAGCACGTCCGCCGCGAACACCTTGCGGTGATCCGGGCCCGCGGCGCCCGCCAGCCGGTACACGGGAAGAGGCAGCGACCGGGCCTGGAGCCATTCCTGCAGCGCCGACTTGTGATCGCGGGTGCCGGCCGGCGACACGCCGTCCTCGTGTATCCCTGCGAGAAGCGGCCGAAACGTCCGTTCGATGAAGGCGACCGCCGCCTCGTACCCCCCGTCGAGGTAGATCGCCCCGACCACGGCCTCGAAGGCGTCGGCAATCAGCGACCGCTTCCGGCGCCCGCCGGTCTTCTCCTCGCCGCGGCCGAGCAGCAGGTGGTCGCCGAGCCGGAGGTCGTCGCCGAGCGCCGCGAGGGTCGCGGCGGATACGAGCTGCGCCCGCGCCTTCGACTTGCACCCCTCGTCGTAGTGCGGGAACTCGCGGAACAGGCGATCCGCGATGACCAGCCCGAGCACGGCGTCGCCGAGGAACTCGAGCGACTCGTTGTCGTCCACCCCTCCGCTGTCGTCCTCGTGCGCGCGGGAGCGGTGCGTCAATGCGCTTACGAGCAGATCGCGATCCGCGAACGGGTGGCCCAGGCGCGCCTCCAGCACCGGCATTCCGTTTCGCGGACCTCCCTCGGCCGCGGCGGCCCGGTAGTCGCCGAGCAGACGCGTCGCGTGCTCCGCCTGGTCCGCACGCACGGACAGCCGTACCTCGCCGAGTCCGTCGATCGCCAGCGGAAACACCGCATGGGGCACGTCCGACGAGATCAATGCGCGTATGCCGTGCGTCTCGAGCAGGGCCCGCGCGATGTTCGCCTCCACGTCCGACTGCGTGCGCAGGACGACGGCCAGCGCACTCACGCGCCTGCTCCCGCCTCGACCGCGGCGCCCGCCGGCTCGGTCCGTCCGTCCTCGCGCCCTACCTCGTCGATGCGCAATAGCACCATCGTCATGTCGTCGTGCTGGGCGGCCGAACCGACGAAAGCGTCCACGTCGCGCAGGATGCGCTCGTGGAGCGCATCCGAGGAATCGGCGGCCTCCTCCTCGAGCAGCCGCGCGAGCCTCGCCTCGCCGAAGAGATCGTCGTGTTCGTTCATCGCCTCGGTCACCCCGTCGGTGAACAGGACGGCAACGTCGCCGGGCCCCACCGCCATCTGGTGCTCCTCGAGCAACTCGGTAAACTGCCTCTCGAGACCGTGAAGCCCCAGGACCAGACCGTCGGGGATCAGCACGCGCACCTTGCGCCGGCCGCCTTTCCCGGACGCGTGGATCAACGGCGTGTGCCCCGCCCGGGCGTAGGTCAGGGTTCCCGCGTCCAGGTCGATCACGGCGTACAGCATCGTGATGAAGCTGCGGCTGTCCAGCGCCCCGGCCAGAATGCGATTGGTCTCGATGAGAAGCTGCCGCGGCGACTCGTAGGTATGCCCCAGGCTCAGCACGAGCCCTTTCAGCTCGGCCATGTAGAGCGCCGCCGACGTGCCCTTGCCCGACACGTCCGCCACCAGCACGCCCAGCCGGCGCTCGCCGAGCCGGATGAAGTCGTAGTAGTCGCCTCCGATCTCGCGCGCCGGCCGGCAGACGGCGGTCACCGACAGGCCGGGCACCGACGTGGGATCGCGCGGCAGCAGCGACATCTGGATCTGGCGGGCGAGCCGCAGTTCGTTCTCGAGGCGCTTCTTCTCCGCAGCCTGGTGCAGCAATCCCTCCACGCTGGCGGTCATCGCGTTGAACGACTCGGCCAGGTCGCCCAACTGATCTCCCGATGTGACGCTTATCCGCTGCGTAAAATCGCCGCGCCGAATGCGATCCGTACCGATGGACAGGGCATGGATGGATCCGGTGATGGACCGCGCCAGGGCCAGCCCCGTCACGAACGCCGCCAGCTCGATCACCAGAAAGAGGCCGCCGATGGCGGCCAGCAGCACGAGGAAGAAGTCCCTGACGCTCGCCTCGTCGGCGCCGACCCCGGCCCCGAAGAACTGCTCCGAGAACGCGGCGGCCGGAACACGGATGAACAGGTTGCCGGACTCTTCGGCGCCGGTGGCCCAGTCGAGCGGGTCGAGGAACACCACCCAGGCCAGCCCGGCGGCCGACGCCAGCCGGGCCGGGTCCAGCGTGTCGTCCCCCGGCAGCGATGCGACGGAATCGATGTCGACGCCGGTGGCCGTCGCAATGCGTTCCTGCACGTGCCGGTTCAGGGGCACGTCGATCACGACGGCTCGCGCGTCAGCCCGCCCGACCCACGCCACGGCGCGAACGGAGAGGGGCCATCTCGAGCCGACCGTCACGAGCCCCGCCAGCCCCTGTTCACCGACCCATTCGGGTACTCCGTCCGGACGCGGGCCGCCGGACCAGGGACCGGCAGACACCGGTCCGCCGGCCGCGACGGGGCGGAGCACGAGCGCCGAGGCGTCCGGGTAGTCCCCCTGCAGCCCCGACCCCAACGGCTCGAGTGCGGCGGAGATTTCCATCCCGCTCGACAGCCGCGCCCCGATCCCCGCCGCCGCGACCCGCACGTCCGCGACCACGCCGTCGATCTCGCGCCGCACGATCTCGGAGCTCGCCGAGAGCACCGACATCGCGCCGGCGACCGCGAAGAATGCCGCCACCAGCAGGACGGGCACGAAGCCGATGAAGACATAGGAGAGGATCAGCTTCCGCCGGACGCGCCACAGGAGGCGCCTCCTGAGCCGTGCAACCGACTGCAGCAGCAGATGACCCAGCCCGACGGCGAGCGCCAGCGACGCGGAGACGTCCACCCAGGCGAACAGCGAGCCGCCGTCGATGACGAAAGGCAGCAACAGGATCTTGGCGAGTGCGCCGGCCAGCAGAAACCGCCCCGGCCAAGACCGCGCCAGGGTCCGAGGTAACGCCCGCAGCCGCTCTCGAACCATCCCGCGCCTTCCGGAATCGTATCAGATGCCGCCCCGGCCCTCGCGGTCTCGCCGCCGGCCCGCGGCCTGCCCGCGTTCGGAGCGGGGTACGGCTACAATAGCCCGGCTCGCCGGAGCGCCCCACCGCCACCTTCCATGCCGCACGGCCCTGCGCGAAACGATGCATCGCACCCCTCCCCTTTGCGGGGCTGGTCGCTGGTCGTGCGCGGCGTCGCCGGGGGTGCGTTCATGGGGCTCGCCAACCTCGTGCCGGGCATCTCGGGCGGCACGATGCTTCTGGCCGTGGGCGTGTACCCGCAGTTCATCGGCGCCGTGGCGAAGGCGTCGACCTTTCGGTTCGGCCCGACGACCCTGTTGCTGCTCGCCTGCGTCGGCGGGGGCGCCGCCGGCGCGATAGCCGGCGGCGCAGGCGTAATCGGGACGCTTCTGGATGGATACCCGTCCGCCATGTACAGCCTGTTCATCGGATTGACGCTCGGCGGCGTCCCGATCCTGTGGCGCATGGTTCAGCCGCTGGATCGCCCGGTCATGGGCAGCGCGGCCGGCGCCATCGCCCTCATGGTGCTGCTCGCGGCGACGGATCCGGAGCGTGCCGGCGGCGGTGAGTCCTCCGCTGCAGCCGCGTACGCGATGCTGGCGGTCGCCGGCTTCTCCGGCGGGGCGGCGATGATTCTGCCGGGCGTGTCCGGCGCCTATCTGCTGCTCCTGCTCGGCCAGTATCGTCCCATCGTCGACGCGGTGGCCGCCGCCGCGGCGGCGGCAGGAGCCGGAGACGCCGACGCGGCGGCCGCGGCACTCTTCGTGCTGTTGCCCGTAGCGGTCGGCGTGGGACTGGGCGTGGTATGCGTGAGCAATCTCGTCGAGCTGCTGCTCGAGAGGTACCGGCGCACGACGCTGGGGTTCCTGCTCGGCCTGTTGCTCGGATCCGTCGTCGGCCTGTGGCCCTTCACGGGCGTTCCCTCCGCCGCACAGGCAGCAGCCGGAGCCGGGCTGGCGTTGACGGGATTCGCAGTCTCCTGGTCGATCTCGCGGCTCGGCCGCGCCACTTAGCCCGACAATCGTCGCCGCCGGCGCCGATCGCCGCCCAACCCGGCCTGAAGAGGCGCGACCAGCGGGTCGCGCCTCTTCAGGCGTCCCGGGTCGATTCCGCGACCCACGCGAGATACGCTGGATTGCCGTCGACGACGGGCACCACGACCAGCTCCGGCACCTCGGCGGGATGGAGCTCCCCCATTCGATCCCGGAGGGCGGCGATGCAGTCGCGCGTCGTCTTGATCATGACGAGTTGCTCCTGATCCTCCTCGATCGCGCCTTGCCACCGATACACCGAACGGACCGGAAGGTGCGCCGTCACACAGGCCGCAAGCCGCTCCTCGACCAGTACCCGCGCAAAGCCGCGTACGTCCCCTCCGGCAGGCCACGTCGTCCAGGCCACCACCGCTTCCGAACCGTCCTCCGTCATCTCTCCACGATAATGCACGCTACGGTGCAGCGTCATCCGCCGCCTGCGGCAGCCGGCCGCCGATGCGGCGTCGCATCCAGCAGCGCAGCGAGTTGACCGTGCAGAAGCGGCCATGCTATTGTTGATTCGACGATTCCTTGGCGCGGGGTGGAGCAGTCCGGTAGCTCGTTGGGCTCATAACCCAAAGGTCGGGGGTTCAAATCCCCCCCCCGCTACCAATCTCAAGTCCCATTCGGAACGCCCGCCTTTCTTCGCAGGCCGATTCGCACGCGGCTCTCCTGCGGCAGCCTGCATTCTTGTGAGTTCGAGCGCCGGTACTGCTATAGTGGGCACCGCCCGCTGGAGCATGGAACCATCCGTGCGGCCCGAATTGCCGGGATACCGCGGGGTAAGGAGTCCGGGAATGAAGCTCGTCACCGCGATCGTCAGGCCCCACGTAGTCGACGACGTACGCGACACGTTGTCCCGTCTCGGCGTGACCGGTCTGACCGCGACCGAGGTGAAGGGCTTCGGCCGCCAGAAGGGACACACGGAGATGTACCGCGGCGCGGAGTACTCCATCGACTTCGTCCCCAAAGCGAAGCTCGAAGTCGTGATCGACGACGACAAGCTCGACGCCGTCGTCGAGGCGGTCAAGTCGGCGGCCCGCAGCGGCCAGATCGGCGACGGCAAGATCTTCGTCAGCGACGTCGGGCAGGCGGTTCGCATCAGAACCGGCGAGATGGGCTCGGACGCGCTCTGACGTCATCCGCGCCGGTCCGGCGCGGGCTCCTGTTCGGAACGCGGCCGCACGCGCCGCTGCCCCCGTATTCCCGGAACCAGCCCCGAAGGACCAGACCATGACCCATCACATGACCAGGCTCGCCTTCATCGTTGCCGCCGCCCTCGTGCTGGCGCCGCGCCTCGCGTGGGCGCAGGACACGCTGGATTCGGGCGACACCGCGTGGATGCTCACCTCGAGCGTGCTCGTGCTGTTCATGACCATCCCCGGTCTGTCGCTGTTCTATGCAGGGCTGGTACGCGCCAAGAACGTCCTGTCGGTAATGATGCAGTGCTTCGCGATCGCCTGCATGGTCACGATCCTGTGGACCGTCTACGCATACGGCCTCGCGTTCGGCGACGGCGGCGGACTGAACGCCTTCGTCGGCTTCGGCAAGTTCTTCCTGTCGGACGTCGGCGTCGCCACGGTGTCGGGCTCGATCCCGGAGTCCGTCTTCCAGATGTTCCAGTTGACCTTCGCCATCATCACGCCGGCCCTCATCGTCGGCGCGTTCGCAGAGCGCATGAAGTTCTCCACGATGATGGTCTTCATGGCGCTGTGGCTCACGATCGTCTACGCGCCGGTAGCCCATTGGGTGTGGGGCGGCGGCTGGCTGGGCGAGATGGGCGTTCTCGACTTCGCCGGCGGCACCGTCGTACATATCAACGCGGGTATCGCCGCCCTCGTGCTGTGCCTCGTCATCGGGCGGCGCAAGGGCCATCCCGGCACGCCGATGCCTCCCAACAGCCTCGTGCTCACCGTGGTGGGCGCCTCGATGCTCTGGGTCGGGTGGTTCGGGTTCAACGCCGGTAGTCAACTGGCCGCCGACGGCGTCGCCGGCATGGCGATGGCGGTCACCCACATCGCGACGGCCACGGCCGGCTTCACCTGGATGCTGATCGAGTGGCGGAACCACGGGAAGCCGAGCGTCCTGGGGATAGCCACCGGCGCGGTCGGCGGGCTCGTGGCGATCACCCCCGCCTCCGGATTCGTCGGCCCGATGGGCGCCATCGCCATCGGCGCCGCGGCGGGGATCTTCTGCTACGTCGCCGCCGGCAGCCTGAAGCGGTACTTCGGCTACGACGACTCGCTCGACGTCTTCGGCGTGCACGGCGTGGGCGGCTTCGTCGGCGCCATGCTGACGGGCGTCTTCACGGCCGAGGCCTTCGGCGGCGCCGGCCTGGACAACGGCATCGGTACGCAGGTCTGGCTGCAGTTCGTCGGTGCGGCGGCCACGATCGCGTACAGCGGCGTGCTCACCTTCGTGCTGGCGAAGGCGCTCGACGCGACGATGGGACTGCGGGTGACCGCCGCCGAGGAGTCCGAGGGACTCGACATCGCACTCCACGACGAGACCGGCTTCCATCTGTAAACAGCCGCCGGTCAGCGAGACGCGGGGGTTCCCGGGCCACGGGAACCCCGCCGCCAAGTTTACTCCGCCTTCTCGACGCGCCGGGCGAGCGCTTCGGCGACGGCCTCGGTCGCCGCCTCCCCTCCGAGATCGCGGGTGACGACCGCGCCCTCGGCGAGTTGCGCCTCGATCGCCGCCACCAGCGCCCCGGCTGCGTCCGCCTCCTCCAGGTGATCGAGCATCATGGCGGCCGTCCAGACCTGTGCGACCGGATTGGCGATACCCTGCCCCGCGATGTCCGGCGCGGACCCGTGCACCGGTTCGAACATCGACGGAGCGGTGCGCTCGGGATTCAGGTTGGCGCCCGGCGCGAGGCCGATGGAGCCGGCGATGGCGGGACCGATGTCCGACAGGATGTCGCCGAAGAGGTTGCTCGCGACGACCACGTCGAACCAGTCCGGATGCTGCACGAAGTGCGCCGACAGGATGTCGATGTGGTACTGGTCGGTGGCGACGTCGGGATACTCCCGCGACAGCGCCGCGAAGCGCTCGTCCCAGAACGGCATGCTGTGAATGATCCCGTTCGACTTGGTCGCGGAGGTGAGATGCCGCGCCGGACGGCGGCGGGCCAGTTCGAACGCGTAGCGCAGCACCCGATCGACCCCGCGGCGGGTGAACACCGCCTGCTGCACCGCCATCTCGTCGTCGGTTCCCCGATAGAGCCGCCCGCCGATCTCCGAGTACTCCCCTTCGTTGTTCTCGCGCACGACCACGAAGTCGATCTCGTCCGGCCCGCGGCCCGCCAGCGGCGAACGCACGCCGGGCAGCAGCCGCACGGGCCGCAGGTTGATGTACTGGCTGAACGCCCGCCGTATCGGAATCAGCAGCCCCCACAGCGAGACGTGGTCGGGCACGCCGGGATATCCCACTGCGCCCAGGAAGATGGCGTCGTGGCGCCGCAACTGCTCGAGCCCGTCCTCGGGCATCATCTGCCCCGTCCTCGCATAGCGCTCACAGCCCCAGTCGAAGGACGTCCACCGGCAGTTGAAGCCGAAACGCCGGCCGGCCGCGTCGACCACCTTCATCGCCGCCGGAACGACTTCCTGCCCGATGCCGTCACCGGGAATCACCGCGATCGAATAGCTCGCCATCGGAACCTCTTCCCTTTTTCTCGTGCGGCCACCCGTCACCGTACGACCGCGTCCGCCCGCAACGCCGCGATCTCCTGCTCCCCATAGCCCGCCGCCGCGAGCACCTCGTCCGTATGCTGCCCGAGCAGCGGCGCCGGCCGGCCCGGCGTGAGCGGCGTGCCGGAGAGCTTGATCGGCGTGCCGAGCGTCGGCAGGGTCCCCAGCGTCGGATGCCGCGTTTCGACCACCATCTCCCGAGCCCGGACCTGCGGGTCCCGCATCACCTCGCGGTAGTCGTTGATCGGGCCACATGGAATGTCGTCCTGCTCGAGACGCTCCAGCCAGTACTGGCGCGGATGCCGGGCCGTCACCGCCTCGATGAGCCCGGCCAGCTCCGCCCGGTGCTCGACGCGGGCCGAGTCGCTCTCGAAGCGCGCATCGTCCAGCCATTCGGGATGACCCAGCAACTCCGCCAGACGCCGGAAGATCCGGTCGTTGGCGGCCCCGAGCGTGATGTAGCCGTCCGCGCAGCGCACTGCCTGGTAGGGTGCGCTCATGCGATGCGCCGACCCCAGGGGGCCCGGGACGATGTCGCGCGAGAAGAGCTCGGTCGCCTCCCAGACCGACAGCGCCACGCCGGCGTCGACGAGCGACGTGTCGACGTGCTGTCCCTGCCCGGTCCGTTCCCGTGCCTGCAGCGCGGCCAGAATTCCGCACGCGGCGAAGAGGCCGGCCCCCAGATCCGTCAGCGGGACGCCGACCTTCACCGGCGGGCGATCCGGCTCGCCGGTCACCGACATCAACCCCGACACGCCCTGGGCGACCAGGTCGAACCCGCCCTTGTGCGACGCCGGTCCCGTCTGGCCGTAGCCGGAGATCGAGGCGTAGACGAGTCGCGGGTTCAACTCCCGCAACGACCCGTGATCGAGGCCCAGCCGGCCCAGGACGCCCGGACGGTAGTTCTCGATGAACACGTCCGCGCCGGCCGCCAGCCGCCGCAGGACGTCCGGGCCGCCCGCGGCCTTCAGGTCGATCACGATACCGCGCTTGCCGCGGTTGACCGCGTTGAACGAGGCGCTGTCGTTGCCGCTCGCACCGGCCATCCGGCGCGTCGAGTCGCCGGCCGGCGACTCGACCTTGATCACTTCGGCGCCCATGTCGCAAAGTAGCATTGCGCAGAACGGACCTGCCATGACCTGCGTGACGTCGATCACGCGGATGTCCTGCAGCGGGCTCGTCATCGGTCCATCACCCGCCGCGCTTCACCGCGGCCCAGGAGGTGCTCGTTTTGCCGACGCCGCACGTCGTCCTCCATCGGGACGGCCCCATCGCCACCGTCACGTTCAACCGCCCCGAGGCGCGCAACGCCATGACCTGGCCGATGTACGACGCCCTCGTCGAGTTCTGCGGCGCGCTCGAGAGCGACGCCGCGGTACGCGTCATCGTCCTGCGGGGCGCCGGCGGGAAGGCTTTCGTCGCAGGCACCGACATCGGGCAGTTCCGGACGTTTCGCACCGAGAAGGACGGGGTGGCCTATGAGCACCGCATCGATGCGGTCGTGGACCGACTCGAACGGGTCGCCAAGCCGACCATCGCGGCGATCGACGGCGTCACGACGGGGGGCGGCTGCGCGCTGGCCGCGGCCTGCGACCTGCGCGTATGCACCAGCCGCTCGCGGTTCGGGGTGCCCATCGCCCGTACGCTCGGCAACTGCCTGTCGGCCGCGAATCATGCCCGCTTCCTGGATCTCATCGGTCCGGCCCGGCTGAAGGAGATGCTCTACACCGGCCGGCTGTTCAGTGCCGAGGAAGCGGCCGCTGCCGGTCTCGTGAACCGGGTGGTGGAGCCGCACGACCTCGACACGGTCGTGGGAGAATACGCCGAGACGATGGCCGCGAACGCCCCGCTGACCATCCGCGCCAGCAAGGAGATGATCCGTCGCGTGCAGAGCCATCGCCGTATAGAGGCGAGGCTCGGCCGCGACCTGATCGTGAGTTGCTACACGAGCGCCGACTTCCGCGAAGGTGTCCAGGCGTTCCTCGACAAACGCCCGCCCCGCTGGACGGGCCAGTGAGATTCTATCGTGAGGCTTGCAATGACGCAGTTCCCGACGAGACACCGGCGCAGCGGCGATCGCGGCGGCCTGACCCGCAAGGCGTTTCTCGAAGCGGTGGGAGCGGCTGCCGCCGCCGCCCTGTGGCCCGCCGCCCGCCCGCGCGCCCAGGAGGCGCCGTCACGAGACGCGCGCGAGCGCATCGCCCGTGTCGTCCGGGAGTACGACAGTCAGGGCGACCACCGGACCGGTTCGCCCGTCGATGCCGAGAGCGGCCGCTGGCTGGCTGATCGGGTGGACGAAGCGGGTCTGGTTCCGGAGATCGAGTGGATGGGATTCTCCCGCATCGGCGTCCAGGCCGCCTACCTCGAGGTGGGCGATCGCTGGGCCGAAGGGGTGCCCCTCTTCGACGGCGGCTTCACGGACGCCGCCGGCGTGAGCGGGACTCTGAGCTCGCTCGACGGCGACGGCACGATCGGGCTCGGCCACGTCGGCCCGCGCGCCGGAGCGGACTTTCGTGCTCACCGCCGCGCGACGCCGCAGCAGGCGGTGGTGACGGTGACGGGCGGCCCCTCCAACGACGTGCCGGACGGACTGGCGCTGATCAACGCGCCCGACTTCAAGGCGCCCTTCGGCCCGCCGGTGCTGCAGGTCGCGAGCCGCCATCGCACCTGGCTCACCGCCGCCGCCGCATCCGGCGCGACGGCGCGGGTGGTCGCCCACGTGACCCGGCGTCCGGAGGAGGTCTTCAACGTCACGGCGACCCTGCGCGGCAGGGAGCCTTCGCTGGCGCCCGTCTTCGTCATGACGCCGCGGAGTGGATGGTGGACCTGCGCGTCCGAACGCGGAGGCGGAATCGCAGTCTGGATCGAGATGATCCGCGGCATGGCGGCGGCGCCGCTGCCGCGACGCACGACCGTGTTCCTCGCATCCACGGGACACGAGCTGGGCCACTACGGGCTGGCGGAGTTCCTGCGCACCCGGTCGCGCCTCGTCCGGAGCGCCGCCGCCTGGATCCACCTCGGCGCGAACTTCGGGGCCGCCGTCGGCGGCGAGCCGCTGCTGCAGGCATCGACGGCCGAATTGCAGAGCCGTGCGCAGGACGCCTTGCGGCAGGTCGGCGGGGCCCCGGCGCGCCGGCGCCCCGCGGGCGAGGAGCCGAACGGCGAAGCACGGCACATTCACGCCGGCGGCGGGACCTACCTCTCGGTCATCGGCGCGAACGGGTTGTTCCATCACCCCGCGGATCGGTGGCCGGACGCGGTCGACGTCGACCGGATCGCACGCTACGCCCGCGCGTTCACCGATGTCGGGTTGCAGTTGGCCAACGCTTGACCAGGCCGACGCTGCACGCGCCGTTCACCGCGCCGGGACCCTTCTCCTGCCCCGTGCGCCGGCGGCGAGCGCCTCGGCCACTATCGAGGCAACGGCCGCGAGTCCGCTCCCGACCTCGCCATCGAGATGGAGTCGGAGCCAGCGCCGGCGGCGCGCAGCGAGCACGGCGCAGTCTCCGGCCGCCTGCGCGTCCTTCACCGTGCCGAACGTGAGCGCGCCGTCCGGGGCGGCCACGTCGACGACGTCCGTGCAGGTGAGAACGAGGAACACTCCGTCCGCGGGACCGCCCTTGTGCGCCTGCCCCGTCGAGTGCAGGAAGCGCGGTCCGAAGCCGACGGTGGTCGGCACCCTCATCGCCGCGCGCACCTGGTGCCGCAGGTCTTCGAGAATCCGCCGATACGGCTCGCACATCTCGAGGTAGGCCAGCACGGCGAAGTAGCTGCCCGGACGCAGCCGGCGGATGTGCGCGGCTACCCACTGCGCCAGCGACGCCTCTGCGCCGACCGAACGCCGCAATGCCGCGGAGTACGGCCGGGCCGCATAGGCGCGCATGACGCCAGCGTCCCAGGCCAGCTCCGCCACGGGTCCCGCCGCCGCCGCGCGGCCGCTCCCCGGTTCCCGGCTCGTGATGGCGCGGGTCGCGGCCTTGCTCGCTTCGACGTCCGGCTGATCGAAAGGATGTACGCCGAGAACGGCTCCCGCCACCGCCGTGGCGAGCTCCCACCGGAAGCACTCCGCGGCCACGTCATGACGGTCGTGCGCGTGCAGCCGGACCACCGGGTGACCCGCGCGCGCCAGCGCGTCCAGCGCTCTCTCGCGCCCTGCGTCCGGTTCGTCCCCGAGTGCGGTCGAAACGAACAGGCGATCATCCCGGTAGATCGCCGGATCGTCCAGCCGCTCGCCGTCCACGGGGATGATCCCGACGCCGTCCTTGCCGGTCGACTCTGCCAGCAACTGCTCGATCCAGGAGCCGAGTCCGTTCAGTCCGGGTGCGGTCACGAGCGTCGTCTTGTTGCGGCCGGCACGTGCCGCGAGCCCGAGCCAGAGACCAAGCTGAACACCGGGATTGCTCGATGCCGGCGACTCGGAACCGCAGGCTTCCACCATGGCCTGCGCGCGGTCGAGCAGCAACCGCACGTCGATGCCGATGAGCGCAGCCGGCAACAGCCCGAAGTACGACAGGGCGGAATACCGCCCGCCGATGCTCGCCTCGCCGTGGAACACGGCTCGGAAGCCACGTTCGGTTGCCAGACGGTCGAGCGCCGATCCCGCATCGGTCACCGCCACGAACCGGGCCCCGGCCGCTTCGCCGCCCGCACGTTGGCGCACGCGCTCGAAGAAGTGCGCGTGCAACAGGCTGGTCTCGAGCGTGGTGCCCGACTTGCTGGAGACCACGAAGAGCGTCCGGTCGAGGTCGATTTGCGCCTCGAAGCCCCTGAGCTGGGCCGGATCGGTCGAGTCCAGCACGCGCAACTCGCTGCTTCCGGCTCCTCCGAAGATGCGCTGCAGCATCTCGGGACAGAGGCTGGATCCCCCCATGCCGAGGAGCGCGGTGGAAACGAAGCCGTCCCGGCGCGCCTGATCGACGAAGGCCTCAAGCCTCCGCACCTCCGCACCGTCCGGGTGGGGAACATCCAGCCAGCCCAGCCAGCGCCCCTCGTCGCCGCCGGTCCACACGGTGGGATCCCGCTCCCAGAGACGTCCGAGAAGTCCCGCCGGCGACCACGCCGCCGCCGCCTTCTCCACCGCTTCCCGCAACGCCGGAGGTGCATCGACCTCTCCCGTGAGTTTCTTCTCGGTCACGCCTTCTCCACTTTCCTTCCCCTGCCCGGCGGACCAATCAACCGGCGACGGCATGCATGCGCAGCCGCAGATCCTCGGTGAGCCGCACCAGGCCGTCGCTGACGACGACCCGGTAGACCGTCGGTTCATCCAGCCGCACCACGCCTGCCGGCAGCACCTCGACCGCCCGCAGCGCGTGGTCCCGGATCTCCTGCATGGGAGGACCAGGTCGCAGGCGGCGTCCCCGACGCATGACCAGCGAGAGCAGGGCCCGCCCCTGCCCCGGCGGCGGTTCCCGATCTCGCGCCAGCACGTCGTGGGTCACGGCTCCGCGATCCGCGACGCGCCACACCTGCTTCGGCCCGGGATACGTCCCCTTGCCGCGACTCAGCTTCAGCACCGGCTGCACGAGGCCGTCCCGGTCCACCTCGACCAGCTTGTACACGCCCCCGAGGGCGGGCGCGTCGGAGGAAGTGCTCAGCGCGGTTCCCACGCCGAAGATGTCGATCGGTGCGCCGTGCCCTACCAACTCGGCGATGCGTCGCTCGTCGAGGTCGCCGCTCGCAAAAATCCTGGTCCCGGGCAGACCTGCCGCGTCGAGACGGGCCCGGATCGCCCGGCTCTCGGCGAGCAGGTCGCCGCTGTCCAGGCGTACGCCGAACGGAGCGAGGCCTGCGGCGGCGATGCGATCTACCGCGCGCTCGCTGTCGTAGGTATCGATGAGAAGCACCGTCCGATCGCCGTACATGTCGATGAAGCGGACGAACGCTTCCTGCTCCGAATCGTGGCTCATGATCCACGAGTGCGCCATCGTCCCGGCCAGCGGCAGGCCGAAAGCCAGACCCGCTTCGACGTCCGACGTCCCGCTGCACCCACCGATGAACGCGGCTCGGCCGGCGAGCGCACCCGCCTCGGCGCCATGGGCGCGGCGCGCTCCGAACTCGAACACCGGGCGCCCGGCCGCCGCCCGGACCATGCGGGACGCGCGGCTCGCCACCGACGTCTGGAACAACACCGTCGACAGCAGCGCCGTTTCGACGATCTGTCCCTCGATGAGCGGCGCCGTGACGCGGAGCAGCGGTTCGTTCGGAAAGACCGGTTCGCCCTCGGCAACCGCCCAGACGTCCCCGCTGAAACGAAACCCCGGCAGGTAGTCGTCGAAGAAACCCGCCGGAGCCCGCCGGAGCTGCGGGATCTGCCGCAGGTACTCTATCTCCGCCTCTGTGAAACCCAGCCCTTCCAGATAGACCAGCGCCGGCTCGATTCCCGCGGCCACCAGGTACCCCCGGTTCCGCGGCAGGCTGCGAACCGACAGTTCGAAAGTCGCCCGAGAATGCGTGCCCGCGCCGTAGTGGCCCGCCGCCATCGTCAACTCGTAGAGGTCGGTGGACAGCGCGCTCGGCATCACGTTGTAATGTACCACTGCAATGTCGCCAGACACCGCGGTCGCACTGCTCGTCGTGGACGTCCAGAACGACTTTTGCGCCGGCGGCGCGCTGGCCGTTCCCGACGGCGATCGCGTGGTCGATCCCATCAACCGTTTGCTGGCCGCCCATTCCGCGGCGAGCGCGGCGATCTTCGCTACGCGCGACTGGCACCCTGTCGGATCGTCCCACTTCAGCGACCAGGGCGGGGACTGGCCGGTTCACTGCGTCGCCGACACCCCCGGCGCCGCCTTTCATCCGCGGCTGCGTTTTCCGGCCGCGACACTCGTAGTGAGCAAGGGGCAGGCGCCCGACAGCGACGGCTACTCGGCCTTCGACGGCACGCTCCCGGCGGGCGAATCCCTGGCCCACGCTCTCGCCGAACACCACGTCGGCTGGCTGATCGTCTGCGGGCTGGCAACCGACTACTGCGTGCGAGCCTCGGTGCTCGACGCCCGCGCCCGCGGGCTCGATGTCCTCGTGGTGCGAGACGCCATCGCCGCAGTCGACCTGCAATCAGGCGACGGAGCTGCGGCGCTGCGGGAGATGCAGGCCTCCGGCGCCCGTCTCGTTACCCTCGATCAGGCGCTGGCTCTCGTCGAGAGCGACTCGGACCGCAACTGAGAGAGCGCGCCGCCATGCAACGCTGCATGGGGCGCGCTCCCGAAACCGGCCGGCCGGCGCGGATCAGTTGCCGCGGATGGGCGACGGACCGCCCTCGAACGTCAGCAGGTAGTCGCGAATCGCTTCCAGTTGCCGTGGTCCGTCGCTGTCGAGTTGCGGGTACGGCGATGCGGGAAAATCGGTCCAGAACATCGGCATGCGGGTTCCAGGCTGGATTTCCAACGGCGCCCGGAGCCAGTCGACGATCCAGTCCGGCTGCAGCCGCTCGCGCGCCATGCGCAGATCCGGCGCGAGATTGTCGGTGGGCTGATCGGCCGGGATCGTGTCCAGCACGTGACACTGCTGGCACCGGAGCAGATCGAACAGCTCCTCCCCTTCGCGCGGCACGGCCGCTGCCGACAAGATGTCGTGCGTCCGGAATTCGCCGACGGTGTCCGAAATGGCGCCGAAGTAGTCGATCACACCGTTCCAATGCGCGTCGTCGAGCCCGAAACTCGGCATCCGGACGTCGAGCCACGGGCGAATCGGGATGGGTCCCTGCAGGAAGGCATACATCCAGTCCGGTTTCACCTTGGCGCCTTGCGGCGTGAGCATCGGGGGGGCGAGCGACGGATCGTCCACGAGGGCCACGTAGTCGCCGCCGTCCTCCTCTATCTCATGGCATCCGATGCAGTTGCGGCGCCGGACCAGGTTGCGGCCATCGCGCAGGGCGTCGTTCCGGGCCGAGCGCGGCGGCTTCGCGGCCAGCGGCTGCACGTCGCTCTGGAAGCTCATGATGGCGGTGGCGAAGAGCTTCGACTCTTCCTCGCTCATCTCGAAATCCGGCATCCGCAGCTTCTCGAGCGGCTGCAGCACGCGATTCCGGTCGAACGCACGCGGATCGCGCATCTTCTGCTTGAACCACTCCACCTTCGTATGCGGAATGTCGTGGACGAAGGCGAAGTCGAGCCGCGGCAGCAGCTTCGATCCCTCTTCCGACAGCTCGATTCCGATCGGCTGGGCGCCCTCGAAGCCCGCGATCTCGTGACAACTGAAGCAACCGTAGCGGCCAATCACGCGCTGTCCGAGATCGATCCGCTGCTCGTCGAGCGACATGCCCCCGACGAGCTCCTCCGCCTCGGCGGTGGGCAGGATGGACCTCACGTAGTCCAGCAGCACCGCGGTGACCTCGCCATCGTCGTAGGTCGCTTCCGCTCCGCGTCCGTCCGGACCCGTGAGCGTGCTGAGATAGGTCGCGATGTCCGCCGCCTCGCGATTCGTCAGCCGGAGATCCGGCATGTACGTCTCGCTGCTGAAGTGCGTCGGATCCCGCACCCAGTCGAAGAGCCACTCGTAGCTGGTCTTGTTGCCGATGTTCTGGAGCGGCTGCCCGAAGGTGCGCCGCGTGCCGGCGGCCAGGCGATCCTGGTCCTCGGTGATGTGGCAGGCCAGGCAGCCGACGGACTCGACTAGCTCCTGTCCGCGCTCGGCGTTTCCGCGCGGCGGAAACAGCACCGCGAAATCATGCTCCTCCGAGTTCGCGAACAGGTACGCGACCGCGGCGTCTATCTCGACCTCGTTGCGAACCGCGTCCTCCGGACTGCTCGTGTTCGAGTTGTACCAGACCCGCGGCATCCACGTGCTCGGCTTGACCTCCCGTGGATCGCGAATCCACGAGGACACCCACTCGGGTGAGAGCTTCGAGGCGATCTTCGTGAGGTTCGGACCCGGCTTGCGCAGATCGGTGAAGCCCGTGGTCGTGTGGCAGGCGTAGCACCCGGCGCGCTCGTACAGGCCGTAGGCCAGGTTCAGGTCCTCCGCCTCGTCCACGTAGACCGTCTCCGTGTGGCACTTCGCGCAGGACGCCTCGGTCATGTCGGTGGGCAGCATCGGGTAATCCCACAAGTGGGGCACTTCCCAACCGTACTGCTCCTCCCAGGCGTGCATCTGCTCCTCGGTCTCGGGCGTGTGCGAGGAGTGAACGAAGCCGATCGACTGCCCCATCCCCTCGTGACACACCGTGCAGCCCGTGGTCGCCAGCGGATGCGGCGACGCGCTGCCGACGTACGTCTCCAGGCGCGGATGCGTCGTATACGGCTGCGGGTACGTCTCGTACCCCTCGCGGTCGATTGCGATGTGGCACGTCCGGCAGCGATCCATCTTCTGGAAGCGGATGAAGTTCAACTCGTCGTGGACGTTCGGCGTGATCGTCTGCTGCACCGTGAGGCTCGGCGCCATGAAGTCGAGCAGCGGAGCGTTCAGCAGCACGTCGCCGACGAAGTCGACCTGCAGATCCTCGACGAGAGCGGCCAGGCGGGTCGCCTCCGCCGTCATCTCGCGGATCTCGTCGTCCGCGTCCGCCACGCCGCCGGTGAACTCGCCAATCTGCGCGCGCAGGTCGTCGCGCCGGGCCACCAGCTCTTCGACGCGCATGCCCAGCTCGACCCAACGGTCGTACATGTCGTCGATCGCGGGCCGCAGCTCCGCGGCCTCTTCCGGATGCTCTTCCTGCAGCTCCTCGTACGCGTATCGTTCGACGTCGTAGTCGGCCTTCAGGAAGTTGTACTGCTGGTTGGCCAGGTAGAAGTCCGCCTCGACGTCCGCCAACTGGCTCTCGAGCTCGGCCACCCGCTGGCCGTTGGCGGCGAGCTCCTGCTCGGCCGCAGCCCGCTCGGCGTTCAACTGCTGCAGCCGATCCTGGTCGATGCCGGCCTGCGCCGCCTGGAGGCTCAGCGAGGTGACGTACCCCTCCAGCAGCACGAACTGCCGCTGGTAGCCCTTCCACTCGCGGTCGAAATCGTCGAAGACCATCCATATGGTCGTGAAGAAGAGGAACAGGCTCGACGCCGCGAAGACGACGTTGAGAAAGTCGACGTTGTAGGCGTGTCCGACGCTTTTCTTGTTGGCCATGGTGGGCTTAGATGTTGAAGAACCACTCCGGGATCGAGACGACGTACTTCAGGTTCACCAGCCAGCGGCTGAACATCTTGATCGGCAACGAGAGCATCATGAGGAACAGGAACGCCCCCACGTAGAAGCGCGTCGGCCCCATCTTCTCGTAGTACCGCTTCAGCACGGTCTTGGCCAGGAGCACCGGCAGAACCGTGACGTAGGCCAGCGAGAGCAGGATGCCGACCCCCTCACGCACCAGGATGTTGTCCGGGAGCGCCGTCCCCGCGCCGCGAACCCAGAGGTACTCCGACAACTGCACGTTGTTGAGCGCCTCGAGCTTGTGGACGTCCCAGTACTCGAACGGTCCGAAGAAGTTCCAGTTCGGTCCGCGCAGGAAAGTTCCCAGCACGATCAGCGACGACCAGAGAATCACGAAACCGAAGAGGAAGATCGTAACCTCCGCCTTGCGCTCGTTGAAGGTGTAGTAGCCGTTGCCCTTCGGGTTGGTGTCGATGTACGGGATGGCCATCAGACCCACGATGATCAGGCTCGGCAGCACGACCCCCGCGAGCCAGGGGTCGAAGTAGACGAGCATCTCCTGCAGACCCAGGAAATACCACGGCGCTTTCGAGGGGTTCGGGGTGTTGGCCGGATTGGCCGGCTGCTCGATGGGCGCCTCGAGCGCGATCGACCAGACGACGAGGACGGCGCTGCAGAGGACCAGGGCGATCAGCTCGGTGTAGACGAGGTCCGGCCAGACCCAGACGCGGTCGGACTCCTGCTTCTCGATGACGTCCTCTCCGGCCGCGACGCGCTGATCGTTGAGGACCGCCTCGCGCATCGAGTACCAGGTGAAGAAGACCACCAGGAAGATCAGTGCCACGATCGGCACGTTGTCCGGCTTGGCGATGATCAGCACGAAGTTCTCGTCGAACAGGCCGAACAGGAAGAAGGCGGTCAGAAAGCCCATCAGGCCGTAGCCGACCGAGAGCTTCGCGAAGGCCTCGCGCTTCCAAACGATCAGCACGAGCGCGACCACCGAGAGCAGGAAGAACAGCCGCGGGTCGGCGACCAGGTTGAAGAGTCCCTTTATCGCTTCCATGGTTTCGTGATCTCTCTACGTCCAGAACGCGTGAAGGCTCTAGAGCGGCCCCGAGATTCCGCCGTCCTTGCGTACGCGCCAGAAGTGCACGGCCATCAGGAATCCGATCACGAGCGGCAGAGCCACGCAATGCAGCACGTAGAAGCGCAGCAGGGCTCCTTCGCCCACGAACGTGCCGCCGAGCAGTGCGAAGCGGGCGTCGTCGGCCGCGTGAATCAACTGCACGTCGCCGATGGCGAGCAGCGACGCGCCGGGACCCTCGTAGCCCAGGAACGGGGTCGCACGCGCCATGTTCGATCCGACCGTGATGGCCCAGATCGCCAATTGGTCCCACGGCAGCAGGTAGCCGGTGAACGACAGCAGCAGCGTCAGGACCAGCATGATGACGCCGACGTTCCAGTTGAACTCGCGCGGCGGCTTGTACGATCCGGTCATGAAGACCCGGAACATGTGCAGCCACACCGTGATGACCATCGCGTGGGCGCCCCAGCGGTGCATCTCGCGCATGATGCCGAGCGGAACGTGCTCCCGCAGCCCGACGATGTCGGAGTAGGCGTACTCCAGCGTCGGCCGGTAGTAGAACATCAGCAGCACGCCGGTGAACGTGAGGACGAGAAACAGAAAGAAGCTCAACCCGCCCATGCACCAGGTGTACCGGAGACGGACACCGTGCTTCTTCAGCCGCACCGGATGCAGGTGCAGGAAGACGTTGGACAGCATGACCAGCACCCGGTTGCGGTCGTTGAGCGGCGCGTCGTGCCGGAAGACCGACGTCCAGATCTGCGTCTCGGTGAGCCAGTTCCAGGCACGCTCCAGCGCACCCGCCTGCGGTTGGATAGATTTCGCCTTCGCCATGATTCAGCAGCTCTGAGTCTTCCTAGACGGCAAGGAACGCCTCGGGATCGGTCCACTGCCCCAGCTCTTCCTGGAACTTGCGCGCCTTGTCGATCATGATTTGTCCATCTTCGGCCAGCACGATGCGAGCACGTTCGAGGGGACGCGGCGCCGGACCTTCGAAGTTGATGCCCGTCGGCCGGAACCCGCTCCCGTGACAGGGGCACTTGAACTTGCTCTCGGCGGACAGCCAGTTCGGGGTGCAGCCGAGGTGCGTGCAGGTGACGAGCAACGCGTAGAAGCCGGACGTTTCGTGGTAGTCGTCGAACGGGGTCCGCACCACCCACACGCCGAAACGGTCCTTCCACCGCTCGTCGACACCCTCCCCGTACTCGTCCGGGAAGCCGATCGTGAACTGCTGCGGCGGCTCGTTCAGCACGTTCGGGAACATGAAACGGCCGGTGGCGGCCAGACAGCCGGCCGTCGCGGCCGTGAACGAGCCCCACGCCAAGCCCATCCAGCCGCGGCGTCCCATCAGCGGGGACGCATCGTCCGCCGTTCGCGGCACCACCCGGTCCGCCAGCTTGCTGGCCGCGCCGACGAGCGCCGCGGGACCGGCGGCCTTGGCCGGCGCCTGCGCCTCGGTCGCTTTCTCTTCGGGCACGGCGGGCTTCTCGCGAAACAGCAGGATCACCAGAATATGCGCGGCGAACATCGCGACGCCGCTGATGAGGACGGCTAGCAGGGGATTCACGCGTCGGGCCTCCGTCGAAATCTCACGGTCTTCGGTACGCTCCGGAGCAACATCGCCTCAGCGGATGAGATTCCTGGTCGATTGATTCAACAGGTCCAGAGTCTTGATCGCCAGCTCGCGAACCCGGAGGTTCTCGTCCGTCTCGCTCAACGCCTGTACAGGCTGCCGCAACTCCCCGGCGCGCAGCGAGGCGGCGGCCTGCAGACCGCTGACCATTACCTCGCTGACCGGATCCAGTGAGTCGTCGGCGTTCCCCCGGCGTGTGACCATGCGGGTCACGTACTCGCGATCGAGCATCCGGCGAATCACGGTCACGCCCTCGTCCCGGCCATGCCGGGCCAGCGCCACCGCCGCGTTCCACTGCACGTCGGCGGCAGGGTCGTCGAGCGCGTTGCGCAGCGTGGCATGGTCCCCGGAGCCGGCCAGGGCGCCGAGCGCATAGACCGCCATCTTCCGAACGCCCGCGTCATCCGAGCGGTACATGGACTCGATCTCGTCCACCGTCGACTCGTCGCCGAGCGACGCTAGCGCCCAGATGACGCTTATGCGCGTCTCCGTGTCCGGATCTTCGAGGGCCGCGGTCAGCTCGGCGACGGCTCCGGGAGGCGGCAGCGTCAGCCGTCCGATCGCCAGCGCCAGATAGCGCCGCACCCGGGGGTCGTCTCCCTCGGAATCGACGAACGCCTGAACGATGCTCTCCCCGAGCCGCGGGTTCCGCCGCTCGGTTTCCGGGTCATCGAGAACCCGCGAGAGCTCGTAGGCCGCCGGCCAGCGCCGCTCCCGGCCACCGGTGCGCACGTCCGAGAGCAGCTCGGCCGGGGTGCGCTCGGTCGTGAGCAGCATCCGGAAGCCGCCGTACACGAGCACGATGACGCCCACGACCGCGAGCGGAATCAGGAAGAACTGAACCGCCAGAGCGGGGGCCGAGCTCAGGGGACTCGGACGGGGGGCGGATTCACGCTCGACCAGCTTCGGCATCGCTTAGAGTGACGTCTGGGAAACGGATGCCCGGCGGGCCGCCGCGGATGCGCGAAACGCGCCACCGCGATGCGTTCGTCGTCAGGCAACCAATGGTAACAACGGCGTGCCTTCGCGGTCAAGATCGGAACGCTCCCGCCCGCCCCTACCTTACGCACACTCAGTCACTTAGCCGCTCCCGCCGGGTGCTCGGGGCGGCTCCGGATCAACCGAGCTCGACGCCGCGGAAGAAGTAGCCGATTTCCGCCGCGGCCGTCTCCGGCGCATCGGAACCGTGCGTGGCGTTGCGCTCGATCGAGGTGCCGAACTCCCGCCTCAGGGTCCCGGGAGCCGCCTTGCCCGGATCGGTGGCCCCCATCAGCTCGCGCCAGCGCCGGATCGCGTCGTCCGCCTCCAGGGTCAGGACGATCGCGGGGCCCGACGACATGAACGCGGTCAGGCTGTCGAAGAACGGCCGCTCGCGATGAACCGCGTAGAAGCCCTCCGCTTCCGCCCGCGTCAGGTGCACGAGCCGCATGCCGCGCAGCTCGAAGCCGCCGGCCTCCATGCGTTGCAGGATGGCGCCGGCCTGCCGGCTGGCGACCGCGTCCGGCTTGATTATGGCAAGCGTACGTTCCATCTACCGCAGACTCTCCATGATGTCGTCGAGCACCGCTTTCGGCGGCCGCACACGCTCTTCGGGCAACGTCGCCAGCGGCTCGTCCACGAGGTTCAGCACGTCGAGGAAGTCGGGCTTGACCGGCTCCACGTAGATCAGGCCGGTCGCGAACTCGCCCCGGCTGCGCGTCTCCTGGAGGACCCGCATCGCCTGCACCTTGCTCAGCGGGTCGTAGTCGGCATCGAGCTTCTTCAGGTACAGCTTCGACCCGTCGTGCATCACGACTTCCCGCGTCGTGCCGGGCTCGTAATCGACGCTGATGTCCTCGAAGAAGGGGACGAAGTCGAGCTCCTCGAGCGGGTCGTCGTGCGCCTTGGCGTACGCGTAGCTCTTGGTCGACCCTTCGTGGTCGTTGAAGGTGACGCAGGGCGAGAGCACGTCGAGCATGGCCGTGCCCCGGTGACTGAGGGCGGCCTTCAGGATCGCGGTGAGCTGCTTCTTGTCGCCCGAGAACGAGCGAGCCACGAACGACGCGCCGAGCTCGATGGCCAGCGCACACGTATCGATCGGCGGCAGATCGTTCACGACCCCGGTCTTGGCCTTCGACCCGAGATCGGCCGTCGGCGAGAACTGCCCCTTCGTCAGGCCGTAGCAGCCGTTGTCCTCGATGATGTAGATGATGGGCAGGTTCCGGCGCATCAGGTGCACGAACTGCCCGATGCCGATGGCCCCGGTGTCGCCGTCGCCACTGACGCCAATCGCCACCAGATCCCGGTTCGCCAGCATCGCGCCGGTCCCGACGGACGGCATGCGGCCATGGACCGCGTTGAATCCGTGCGCGGATCCGAGAAAGTAGGCGGGGCTCTTGCTGGAGCAGCCTATCCCCGAAAGCTTGACGACCCGTTCCGGCTCGATGCCCATCTCGAAGCAGGCGCCGATGATCCGCTCCGAGATGGCGTTGTGCCCGCACCCGGCGCAGAGCGTAGTCTTCGAACCGCGGTATTCCCGCGCCTCGAGCCCGACGCGGTTCACCTTCTTCCGTACCGGCGATGTTGCGACAGCCACGTATCCTCTTCCCGCTTTCGAACGACCCCGTTCCGCCGACCGAACCCGCTATTCCCCGCCGACGCCGGCTTCCCGCGGCACGCGCGAGGTGACGGCGCCCGTCTTCTGCACGCGATACCCTTCCTGAATCAGCACGCTGTCGGTGATCGACCGCGCATCGATCGGCAGTCCCGAGTAGTGCAGCACGCTCCGCAGCCGGCGGGCGAGATCCGGTTCCAGGTCGAGCTTCATCAGGCTCAGCATCTGGCCGTCCCGGTTCTGCTCGATGACGTAGACCCGCTCGTGCCGCTCGATGAACGACGCCAGCGCGGGCCGGAAGGGATAACCGCAGACCCGGTAGTACGACGTCTCCAGATCGGCCTCGGCCTTGAGCTGATCCCGGCTCTCCACGACCGCCCAGTGCGTCGTGCCGTAGGCGATGACGCCGATCGAAGCCTGGCGGTTGATCTCCACGACCGGCGCGGGCATCCAGTTCCTGGCGTTCTCGAACTTCCTTCCCAGACGATCGACGTTGTTCTGGTAGTCATCGGGCCGCTCGCTGTACTGCGCCCACTCGTTGTGCCCGGACCCGCGACAGAAATAGGCCGGCATCTTGTCGCCCGGAATGCTGCGGTAGGGCACGCCGTCGCCGTCCACGTCCCGATAGCGTCCGAACCGGCCGATGCGCTCGAGGGTCTCCTCGTCCAGTACCTTGCCGCGGTCCAGCGGTTTCTCCGGGTAGTCGAACGGATCGGACATCCAGGTGTTCATGCCCAGATCCAGGTCGGTCATCACGAAGACCGGGGTCTGGAACCGCTCGGCAAGGTCGAAGGCCTCGACCGCCATCGAGTAGCATTCGCTGACCGACGACGGGAAGAGCATCAGGTGCCGCGTGTCGCCGTGCGACAGGAAAGCGGTCGAGAGCACGTCTCCCTGGGCCGTGCGCGTCGGCAGCCCGGTCGATGGACCGACCCGCTGCACGTCGAAGATCACCGCCGGCACTTCGCCGTAGTAGGCGAGACCGGCGAATTCGCCCATCAACGAGACACCCGGGCCGGACGTCGACGTCATGGCCCGTGCGCCGGCCCAGCCCGCGCCGATGGTCATGCCCAGAGCCGCGATTTCGTCCTCGGCCTGCACGACCGCGAACGTGGCCTTGCCCGTCTTCTCGTCGATCCGGTGCTTCTGCAGGTAGTCGATGAGGGTCTCGCAGAGCGACGACGACGGCGTGATCGGGTACCACGCCACGACGGTCACCCCGGCCATCATGGCCCCGATGGCGGCAGCGGCGTTGCCTTCGATCAGAATCTTCCCCGCCGTCTTGTCCAGCGCCTCGATCACGTAGGGGTCGCGCTTCTCGAAGTGCTCCTCGGCGTAGGCGAAACCCACCTCGAGCGCGTGCTGGTTGAGCGCGACGGCCTTCGGCTTGCGCCCGAGCTGCTTCTGGAGCGCCTGCTCCATCCCCTGGAGATCGATCTCCAGGAGCTTGGCCAGCACCCCGTCGTAGATCATGTTGCGCACGAGGCGCCGCAGCTTGGCGTCGGTGCAGACCCCGGCGACGAGCTTGTCGAAAGGCACCGGGTAGAAGGTCAGATCGCTGCGCACCTTGTCGAGTGCGAGGCCTTCGTCGTAGACGACCGCAGCCCCCGGCTCGAGCGACAGCACATCCTCCTGCGCGGTCTCCGGGTTCATCGCCACGAGGAAGTCGATCTCCTTCTTGCGGGCGATATAGCCGTCCTTGTTGGCCCGAATCGTGAACCAGGTCGGCAGGCCGGCGATGTTCGACGGGAAGAGATTCTTGCCGGACACGGGCACGCCCATCCGAAAGATGGAGCGCAGCAGCACCAGGTTGGCGGTCTGGCTGCCGGAGCCGTTGACCGTGGCCACCTGAATGCTGAAATCGTTGACGATCCGCCCGGTACCGCGAGCGATTGGAGCTTCTTGAACCGCGACGTCAGCAGGCGCCATGCATCCTCAACTCTGGAGAGCGGCAGCGGCTTGTCCAAGCACTGCCCCGATTCCCATCAGTTCAACCCAGAATACTAACACGACGTGCGCTGCCGGAGCCTCCCGGCCGCGCGACTCAGCCACCGAGTCGGCGGGCCATCGCGGCGCCGATATCGGCAGGGCTCTTCACCACCGTCACGCCGGCCGCGGCGAGCGCCTCCTGCTTCTGCGCGGCCGTTCCCGCGCCACCCGCGATAATCGCGCCGGCATGGCCCATGCGCCGCCCCGGCGGCGCCGTCTCGCCCGCAACGAACCCGACCACCGGCTTCCGAAAGCCGTCGGCGATGAACGCTGCGGCATCCTCCTCGGCCGTGCCGCCGATCTCGCCGATCAGCACCACGGCTTCCGTCGCCTCGTCCGCGGTAAAGAGTCGCAGCGCGTCGACGAAGGTGGTGCCGATCAGCGGGTCCCCGCCGATGCCGATGCACGTCGTCTGGCCGAGGCCGAGCCGGGTCAACTGGTGCATCGCCTCGTAGGTCAACGTTCCGCTCCTCGACACCACCCCGACGTTTCCTTCGCTGCCGATGTGCCCCGGAATGATGCCTGCCTTGGCCTTGCCGGCGGACAGCACGCCCGGGCAGTTCGGTCCGACCAGTCGCGTCCGGCGGCCTTCGAGAAACGCGATCACCGGCAGCATGTCGCGCGTCGGGATACCCTCCGTGATGCACACCACGACATCCAGGTCCGCGTCGGCGGCTTCCAGAATGGCGTCGGCCGCTGCCGGCGGCGGGACGAAGACGACGGACGCGTTCGCTCCCGTTTCGCCGACGGCCTCGCGGACCGTATCGAAGACCGGCCACCCTTCGTGCGTCGTACCGCCCTTGCCCGGACTGACGCCCCCGACCACGTTCGTGCCGTAACGCGCGGCCTGTTGCGCGTGGAACGTTCCCTCCCGCCCCGTCAACCCCTGTACCAGCAGGCGGGTCCGGTCGTCGACGAGCACTGCCATGATTCGGTCCCCGGGACTCAGCCGGCGGCAAGCGCCACGACGCGCTCTGCGGCCTCGCTCATCGTGTCGGCGGTCGTGAAGTGCAGGCCGCTCTCGCGCAGCTTTCTCTTGCCCGCCTCGACGTTGGTGCCTTCCATCCGGATGACCACCGGAAGCGTGACCTTCAACTGCCGGACCGCTGCGATCACTCCTTCCGCCAGCACGTCGCAGCGCAGGATGCCGCCGAAGATGTTGACCAGGACGGCTGTGACGTTGGGGTCGGCCATCAGAATCCGGAACGCGTTCCGGATCTGATCGGCATTGGCGCCGCCGCCCACGTCCAGAAAGTTGGCCGGCTCGCCGCCGGCCAGATGAATGATGTCCATGGTCGCCATCGCCAGTCCGGCGCCGTTGACCATGCACCCGATACGGCCGTCCAGCCGGATGTAGCTCAACGCATGCTCGGAGGCTTCGACCTCGAGCGCCTCCTCTTCGGCCTTGTCCCGCAGTTCCCGCAGTTCCGGATGCCGGAACAGGGCGTTGTCGTCCAGGTTCACCTTGGCGTCGAGGGCCAGCACCTCCCCGCCGGAAGTCACGACGAGCGGGTTGATCTCCAGGAGCGACGCGTCGAGGTCCAGAAACGCACGCGCCGCGGCCAGCATGACCGCGGCCGCCCGACCGGCCGCGGGCCGCTCGAGACCCAGGCCGAACGCCAGCCGGCGGGCCTGAAACGGCAGCAACCCCGCCACCGGATCCAGGGATTCCCTGAGGATCGACTCGGGCGTGTCGGCGGCCACCTGCTCGATGTCCATCCCGCCGGCCCGGCTCGCCATCAGCACCGGCCGCGCCAACTCGCGATCGATGACGAGACCGACGTACAGCTCGCGCTCGATGTCGAGCCCTTCCTCGATCAACAGCCGTCCGACGCGGCGCCCGCCCGGCCCGGTCTGGGCGGTGACCAGCGTCATGCCGAGCATGGCTTCCGCCGCGCGCTCGGCCTCGGCGGCGCCGGCAACCAGCTTGACGCCCCCACCCTTTCCCCGTCCGCCGGCGTGGATCTGCGCCTTGACCACCACGCGCCCACCGAGCCGTTCGGCGGCGGCGCGCGCCTCGCCCGCCGTGAACGCGGGCTCGCCGCGCGGTACGGCCACTCCGGCCGCCGCCAGCAGTGTCTTGGCCTGGTATTCGTGGATCTTCACGGGTGTCGGCGGGGCTGCACGCAATGACCCGGCGCAGCCTGCTCCGGTACCGGTACCGCAGCGCGGCCCTAGTACATGTCGATGACTTGCACGAGCTCCTGCACCGCGGCAGCCGACTTCTTCAGAGCGGCGTTTTCTTCCGCGGTCAGATCGATCTGGATGATCTGCTCGAGACCGTTCGCCCCCAACTTGCACGGCACGCCGACGAAGAGCCCGTGAACGCCGTACTCCCCGTTGAGGAAGACCGAGCACGGCAGGATCTTCTTCTTGTCCTTGAGCACCGACTCGACCATCTCGACCACCGCCGATCCGGGCGCGTAGTACGCGCTGCCGGTACCGAGCAGCTTGACGATCTCGGCGCCGCCGTGCGCCGTCCGGTGCACGATGGCGTCGACCGTCTCCTTGTCGAGCAGCTCCGTGATCGGGACCCCGGCGACGGTGGAGTACCGCGGCAGGGGAACCATCGTGTCGCCGTGCCCGCCGAGCACGAACGCGTGCGTGTTCTCGACGGACACGTCCAGCTCCTGCGCGATGAAGGCGCGCATGCGTGCCGAGTCGAGCACGCCGGCCATCCCGATCACCCGTTCGCGCGGCAGTCCGCTCTTCCGGTACACGACCTGCGCCATCGCGTCCAGGGGATTGGTGACCGGCATGATGATGCAGTCGGGCGAGTGCTCCATCACCTGCTCGGTCACGCTCGAGACGATCGCGCAGTTCTTCGTCAGCAGATCGTCGCGGCTCATGCCCGGCTTGCGCGCGAGCCCCGCCGTGATGACCACGATGTCCGACCCGGCCGTGTCCGCGTAGTCGCTCGTCCCGAGCACGCGCGCGTCGGACCCCTCGACCGGACACGCCTCGAGCATGTCGAGCCCCTTGCCCTGCGCCACCCCCTGCATCTGCGGGATATCGAGGATGACCACGTCGGCGAGCTCCTTGTCCGCGATGCTGCGCGCCGCGGTGGCCCCGACGTTGCCCGCTCCAATCACCGAAACCTTGCGATTCATGCTGCTCTTGCTCCAACTCCGGCCCGAGAATCGTCGCCTGCGGCTCCGATTCCCGCCCAACCAGCCCTCCCAGGCGTCTGCCCCGTTCCACGGCGCAGACTCCTGGCTACATGTTCGCGATGACGGCGTCCGCGAACTCCGACGTCTTCAGTTTCGTCGCGCCCTCCATGAGGCGCTCCAGGTCGTACGTCACCGTCTTCTGCTGGATGGTGCGCTCGATGCCGTCCTCGATGCTCGCGGCGACGTCGCGCCACCCCATGTAACGGAACATCATCGCGCCCGACAGGATGACCGAGCTCGGGTTGATGACGTCCTTGTCGGCGTACTTCGGCGCGGTGCCGTGGGTCGCCTCGAAGAACCCGACTTCATCGCCGATGTTGGCCCCCGGGGCGAGCCCGAGGCCGCCGACCTGCGCCGCGCAGGCGTCCGACAGGTAGTCGCCGTTGAGATTCGTCGTCGCGATGACGTCGTAGTCGGCCGTCCGCGTCAGGATCTGCTGCAGCATGCTGTCGGCGATGCGGTCCTTCATCACGATCCGCCCGTCCGGATCCCCGTCCCATTCCCCGATGGTGCGATCGCCGAACTCCTCCCTGGCCACCTCGTAGCCCCAGTCGCGGAACGCCCCCTCGGTGAACTTCATGATGTTCCCCTTGTGGACGAGCGTCACGCTCGTGCGGTCGTTGTCGACGGCATGGCGGATCGCCATGCGCACCAGGCGCTTGCTGCCGGTGATGGAGATCGGCTTGATCCCGATCCCCGAGTCGCGGCGGATCCGCTTGCCGAACGACGTCGACAGGTAGTCGAGGAGCTGCTCCACCTGCGGCGACCCCTGCTCCCACTCGATGCCGGCGTAGACGTCCTCCGTGTTCTCGCGGAAGATGACGACGTCCATCTGCTCGGGACGGCGCACCGGCGACGGCGTGCCGGCGAAGTACCGCACCGGGCGTACGCAGGCGTAGAGGTCGAGCAACTGCCGGATCGACACGTTCAGGCTGCGAATGCCGCCGCCGACGGGAGTCGTCAGCGGGCCCTTGATTGCGACCCTGTACGCCCTGGCCGCATCGAGCGTGTCGGTCGGGAGCCACTCCCCGACCCGTTCCTGGGCCTTCTCGCCGGCCAGGACCTCGAACCAGACGACGCGCTTGGTTTCGCCGAAGGCCTTCTTCACCGCGGCGTCGAAGACCCGCACCGACGCGCGCCAGATGTCGCGGCCGATGCCGTCGCCCTCGATGAAGGGAATGATGGGATCGTCGGGCACCGCCAGCGAACCGTCCGGCTGGCGGGTGATGGCGGTGCCTTCGCTGGGTGCAACGAGATTCTTGAATTCCGGCATGGTGCGCAGTCTCGCCCGCTGGCCACGGGACGCGCCCGTGCAGGGATGGGCCGGGCCTTTGGGTCGTCCCCCTGCGGCCCGTTACAGAATCGTCAACAGAAACCGTGGAAAACCTTGTGGAAGAATCCGTCATCGGGCGAGGACGACCGGCGTTTTCCGGTCCGTTCCAGCGACTTGCACCATCCTGGTGCGGATGCCCTCGCCCCTGGCGCTCATCGAGCGCCGCTCTCGGGCAGGCATTATACTGTATGACTGTCACACGTTCGGTCCCAGCCTCTCCAGACTCATGAAAATCGTGATTCCCGACCCGCTGCCCGCGGCTGCCGTCTCCCTGCTCGAAGCGGAGGGATGGATCGTCGACACCCGCACCGGCCGTTCCGCCGCGCAGTTGCGCGCCGACCTGTCGGACGCCGACGCCCTCATCGTACGCAGCGCCACGACGGTCACGGCCGAGCTGATAGCCGCCGCACCGCGCCTCCGGGTCGTCGCCCGCGCCGGCGCCGGCGTCGACAACGTGGACATCGAGGCAGCCAGCGACCGCGGAATCCTCGTGCTGAACGCCCCCGGCGCGAACAGCGTCAGCGTCGCGGAGCACGTGTTCGCGCTCATGCTCTCGTCGGCGCGCTCGGTCGCGCTTGCCGACGCCCAGATGAAGGCGGGCCGCTGGTGCAAGAAGAGCCTGCGGGGCGCCGAGCTGCGGGGCAAGACGCTCGGCGTGGTGGGACTCGGCCGCATCGGGCGCGAGGTCGTCCGGCGTGCGCTCGCGTTCGACATGGCGGTCGTCGCCCACGATCCGTTCATCGCTTCCCAGGTGGCCGACGACCTCGGCATCGAGCTGCTCGCGCTCGAGGCCCTGGCGGAGCGGGCGGACTTCATCACCCTCCATCTGCCGTCGACCGACTCCACCCGGGGGCTGCTGAATCGCGCGCTGCTGGCGCGCTGCCGCCCCGGAACCCGCGTCATCAACACCGCGCGGGGAGACTTGCTGGACGAAGCGGCCCTGGTCGAGGCGATCTCGGAGGGGCGCATCGCCGGCGCCGGACTCGACGTCTTCCGGCAGGAGCCTCCCGCCGACACCACCCTGACCGGGCTGCCGCAGGTCATCGCGACGCCGCACATCGCCGGGGCTACCGCCGAGGCCCAGCAACTCGTGGGTCTCGCGGCGGCCACCGGCATCCGCGAATACCTCCAGACGGGTTTCGCCCGCAACGCCGTGAACTATCCATCCATCGCCCCCGACGAGCTCCGGGGCCTGCGCCCGTACCTGGTTCTCGCCGAGCGTCTGGGCAGCCTCCTCGCCCAGCTCGCGCACGGCCGCATCGCCGGCGTGGGTCTGCGCTACTACGGACAGCTCGCCGATCAGCCGCACGAGATGCTCGTGAGCGCGACCCTGGTCGGTCTCCTCGGGCAGGTGTTGTCACAGGAGGTCACTCTCGTGAACGCCCGCGCGGCGGCCGAACAGCGGGGTCTCGAAGTCGTCGAGGCGCGCAGCTCGCGCCCGAGGAACTTCACCAGCCTCGTGTCGCTGAAGTTGCACACGAGCGACGGCGAGCTGTGGGCGGAGGGAGCCCTGTTCGAGCCGGAGCAACCGCGCTTGGTACGACTCGACGGCGTCGAGGTGGAGGCGCCGCTCGAGGGCACCCTGATCGTCATCCGCAACCGCGACCAGCCGGGGGTAATCGGTGAGGTCGGCTCGATCCTCGGCCGCCACGGAATCAACATCGCGACGTTCGCACTCGGACGCGGAGCGGGCGGCGCGGTCGGCGTGGTGCGGGTCGGGCCGGGCGGCCGGGAGGGAACGCCGCTTGAACCCGACGTCACCGGCGAGGTCCTCGATGAGATTCGGGGAATCGCGGCCGTGGACGCAGCCGGCCTGATCCGGCTCTGACCCGCTGCGCCACGGCGTCACGGCAGATCCAGGCGATGCCGCCCTCCCGTCCGGTCGACGAGCGTCACGCTCGCCGCCTCGACGGCATCGACCAGGTACCCGCCGGGAACCCGGTCTCCCGCGCCCACCAGCAGCACCTCCCCATTGGGAGCGGTCAGTATCCCCGTCCGCTCCGCCCCGTCTTCCGCATCCGTGCTCGCGATTCCGATGAGCGCGAAGGACGGGCCGACCGCCCGCGGCGGCGGCGGGACGGTCCGTCGCACGCGCTCGGGATCTGCGGCGAGGTCGGCCATACGAGGCCGCGCCGGCGGCGGGGCGAGCGAGAACGGGTTTCGAGCACCCGCCTGCATCCCCGGTGCATTCGCGAGCCGCCGCCGCAGACGCTCCAGGTCGGCGATCAGATCCGCCGCCGCCCGGGAAGACGGTTCCTCCTCCGGTGCGGCCAGAGGCGCGCGCGGCGCAGGCGCCGGAGCCGGGACGTCCCCGCGCGGCGCCGTCGTCCCGGCCGCCAACCACGCCGCCAGCAGACCGCCGGCGCCGCCGACCAGCGCGATACGCAACGGAGAGATGGACATCGTGTTTCCGGCGTGCCCCGGCGCCGGGAGCCGGCGAGCAGGCCCGGTGCACGGATCGCCGGCCGGCATGGTAACATTCGCCGTGCACCCTGTGCCGGCTGCGGCGCGTGCGCCTGCCCGCTTCCCCACCGCGACCGTCGTCATTCCCGCTCGCTACGGATCGACCCGACTCCCCGGCAAGCCGCTGCTGGACATCGCCGGGCGGCCCATGATCGAGCACGTCCACCGGCGTGCGTCGGCGGCGGCAGGTATCCGGCGCGTCATCGTCGCCACCGACGACGACCGCATCGCGGAGACCGTCTCCGGGTTCGGCGGCGAGGCGTGGCTGACCCGGGCCGACCATCCGACGGGCAGCGATCGGCTCGCCGAAGTCGCCCGGCGGCTGAACAGCGAGATCATCGTCAACGTCCAGGGGGACGAGCCGCTCATGCCCGCCCCCGTCATCCAGGCGGTCGTCGCGATGCTCGCCCGCGACCCGGGACTGGGAATCGCGACCGTCCGCTGTCCGCTGACCGACCCCGAGATGCTGGCGGATCCAAACATCGTCAAGGTGGTCGTCGACGCCAGAGGCGACGCCCTGTACTTCTCTCGAGCACCCATTCCTCACGCGCGGGATCGGGCCCCGGAGCGCGCCGCCCTCGGCGACCGGCACATCGGGCTGTACGCGTACCGCCGTACGTGCCTGCTCGAGCTGGCGGCGATACCGCCGACCCCTCTCGAGCGGCTCGAGCGACTCGAGCAGCTCAGGGCGCTCGAATCGGGCTATCGGATTGGCACCTTCGCCACCGACCAGGCTCCCGTCGCCGTGGATACCGCGGCCGATCTGGAGCGGGTCCGTCACCTCTTCGCAACAGAGCACGCGAATGATTGATCGCGCAGATCCGACTCCGCACCCCGTCAAGTACATCTTCATCACCGGCGGCGTCGTCTCCTCGCTCGGCAAGGGACTCGCCGCCGCCTCCATCGGGGCCCTGCTGGAAGGCCACGGGTACCGCGTCACGCTGCAGAAGTTCGATCCCTACGTGAACGTCGACCCCGGCACGATGAGTCCCTACCAGCATGGAGAGGTGTACGTCACCGCCGACGGCGCCGAGACGGACCTCGACCTCGGACACTACGAGCGCTTCACGCAAACGGTGACGACCCGCAACCACAACTGGACCACCGGCAAGATCTACCTGTCGGTCATCCAGAAGGAGCGCAGGGGCGACTATCTGGGCCGGACCGTGCAGGTCATCCCCCACATCACGAACGAGATCAAGGACAGCATGCAGAGCGTCGCCCGGCAGGGCGGCATCGACATCGTCCTGATCGAGGTCGGCGGCACGGTCGGCGACATCGAAAGTCAGCCGTACCTGGAAGCCATCCGCCAGTTGCGCCAGGACCTCGGACGCGACAACACGCTCTACGTGCACCTGACGCTGGTCCCGTTCATCGGCGCCGCGGGCGAGTTGAAGACCAAGCCGACCCAGCACAGCGTGCGCGACTTGCGTTCTGTCGGGATCCAGCCCGACATCCTGCTGTGCCGCACCGATCGGGCGTTGCCGCAGGAGCTGCGACGCAAGATCGCCCTTTTCTGCGACGTCGACGAGGAAGCCGTCATCACGGCCAGGGACGTCGACAGCATCTACGAGGTCCCCCTCGTGCTCTCGGGGGAGGGCGTCGATCGCATCGTCCTCGGGCGGCTGGGCCTGCCGACCACGACCGAGCGGCGGATGAACTCGTGGGAGGAACTGGTCGAGCGTATCCGGAACCCCACCGACGAGGTCACCGTGCACGTCGTCGGCAAGTACGTCGGGTACGAAGACTCCTACAAGAGCCTCAGCGAGGCGCTCTCGCACGCCGGATTCGCGCACCAGTTGAGGGTCCGGATCGAGTGGGTGGAAGCCGAGGCGCTCGAGTCCGGAGACGACGGCCCGCTCGACACGGCGGACGGAATCCTTGTTCCGGGCGGGTTCGGAGACCGCGGCAGCCGCGGCATGCTGAGGGCCGCCGAAGCCGCGCGGCGCCGCAGGATTCCGTACTTCGGGATCTGCTACGGATTCCAGTGGGCGGCCGTCGAGTTCGCGCGGCACGTTTGCGGACTCGAGGACGCCGACTCGACCGAATGCAACGCCGACACGCCGCACAAGATCATCTACAAGCTGCGCGATCTGCTCGGCGTCGACGACCTGGGCGGGACCATGCGACTCGGCAGCTACCCGTGCGATCTCACGCCCGGCACGGCGGTCCACGAGGCCTACGGCAAGAGCTCGGTCTCCGAACGCCACCGCCACCGCTACGAGTTCAACCGGGCCTACGAGACCGCGCTGACGGAGCGCGGGCTCGTGATCTCCGGACGCTCGCCCGACGGCAGGTTCGTCGAGGCCATCGAGCTTCCGGATCACCCCTGGTTCGTCGCCGTGCAGTTCCATCCCGAGTTCCAGTCGAAGCCGCTTTCGCCCCATCCGCTCTTCACCCGGTTCGTCGGTGCGACCTACCAGCACCGGCTGTCGGCGAACGCGGCGGCCGAGTCGCTGGCCTGAACCCGGCTGCGCGCACCGCGGTCGCCGCCGGCGCGACCTCTATAATCAGCAGGTGCGGACGGTCGATGTCGGCGGCGTGCGTTTCGGTGCGAAGCACCCACTGGCGCTGATCGCCGGACCTTGCGTCATCGAGAGCGCCGCCCACGCCACGGAGATGGCCCAAGCCATCGATCAGGTCTCCGCACGCGTCCATATGCCCTACGTGTTCAAGGCCTCGTTCGACAAGGCGAACCGGACTTCGCTGACGTCGTTCCGGGGTCCCGGATTGGCGCGCGGCCTCGACGTGCTGGCGGCGATCAAGCAGCGGCTCGGCTGTCCCATCCTGACCGACATCCACGAGCCGGCGCAGGCCGCGCCGGTGGCCGAGGTCGCCGATGTGCTCCAGATCCCGGCGTTCCTGTGCCGGCAGACGGATCTGATCGTCTCGGCCGCCGCCACCGGACGTGCGGTCAATCTGAAGAAGGGGCAGTTCCTCGCCCCCCTCGACATGCGGCATGCCATCGCCAAGGCCACCGCGGGTGGCAACCACCAGGTGCTGGTCACCGAACGGGGCACCGCGTTCGGTTACCACGACCTCGTCGTCGACATGCGCTCCTTCCCGCAGTTGCGGTCACTGCACTACCCGGTCGTCTACGACGTCACTCACAGCCTGCAGCTTCCCGGCGGCGGCGACGGGGTGACCGCCGGGCAGGCCGAGTTCATCGAGCCGCTCGCCGCCGCCGGCGTGGCGGCCGGAATCGACGGGCTCTTCTTCGAGGTGCACGATCGGCCCGCCGCCGCCCGCAGCGACGGCCAGAACGCCCTGCCGCTCGCGCGGCTCGAGCCCCTGCTGCGACGGCTCGTCGCAATCCGGCACGCAGCCCATCCGTCGGCCATTGCAGCGGAGGCAGAGTAGGTGGCAGCCGCTCCGCGGCCGGAGAGGCGCCAGCCCGAGCGGCCGGCCGGGGACAGTCTCGATCTGGCCCGCCGCGTGCTACGCATCGAGGCCGATGCGGTCCGTTCTCTCGCGGACCGTCTCGACGACCGCTTCGACGCCGCTCTCGCACTGCTGCTCGCTGGTACCGGGCGCGTGATCGTCACCGGCATGGGAAAGTCCGGCATCATCGCCCGCAAGCTGGCGGCGACGCTGTCGAGCACGGGCACCCCGGCCTACTTCGTTCATCCCGCGGAGGCCGTCCACGGCGACCTCGGCGCCATACAACCCAGCGACATCGTGATCGGCCTCTCGCACAGCGGCGAGACCCCGGAGATCCTCCGGCTGCTCGAGACCATCCGCCGACTCGACGCGCGCCTGATCGCACTGACCGGAGCACCCGACAGCACGCTGGGCGATGCCGCCGACGTAACGCTCGACTGCGGCGTGCACACGGAGGCGTGCCCGTTGAACCTGGTACCGACGGCCAGCACCACGGCCGCCCTCGCGCTCGGAGATGCACTGGCCATGGCCCTGCTGGTCAGCAACGGATTCCGCGAGGACGACTTCGCCCACCTCCATCCCGGCGGGCAGCTCGGCAAGCGCACGCTGCGCGTCGAGCGGCTCATGCATACCGGCGCCGAGGTCCCGACGGCGACGCCGCCGGACACCGTGGAAGAGGTGGTCGCCACCATCAGCGCGGGCGGATTCGGCATGGCCTGCGTCGTCGGCTCCGATGGCCGCGTCGCGGGAATCATCACCGACGGCGACCTCCGGCGCCACCTGGCCGAGCCGACCGGCCTCGCGGGAAAGACGGCGCGGGAGCTCATGACCGCGGGTCCCGTCACCATCGGTCCCCGGGCTCTGGCCGTCGAGGCTCTGAACCGGATGGAAGAGCGGCGGATCACTTCGCTCATCGTCATCGACGACGAGCGGCGACTGCTCGGCCTGGTCCACCTCCACGACCTGTGGCGCACCGAGCTCTTCTGACGGAGGCGGATGACTGACACGCTCGTGCTGATCGTCGCGCTCGTCGCCCTGTTGATCGGCCTGGCCGTCGGCAAGGCCTGGGAGCGCTACAAGCTGCAGGACGGGCGCTGGATCGACCGCCGCAAGATCCGCGAGTCGCCGCACTACATTCTGGGGCTGAACTTCCTGGTTTCCAACCAGATCGACCTGGCCATCGAGGAGCTGACCCGGGCGATGGGACTCGACTCGACGGCGCTCGAGATCAATCTGATCCTGGGCAACCTCTACCGCGAGCGCGGGCAGGTCAGCAAGGCGATCCGGCTGCACCAGCGGCTGCTGCAGCGCCCGCAGCTCAGCACGATGGAGCAGGCGTACGTCCAGTTGTGCCTCGGGCTCGACTACAAGCGCGGCGGCTTCGTCGACCGCGCCTTTCAGTCGTTCTCCGAGGTGGTGCGGCTCGATCCCGGCAACCAGTACGCCCTGCTGAACCTGGAGAAGATCCACGAGGAACAGCAGCAGTGGCAGGAGGCCCGAGCGATCCGACAGCGCATCACCAACATTGCGCCGGCCGGGGAGAAGCCGCGCGACCAGGCCATCCTGGCCTTTCTCGAGAACGAGCTCGGTCTCCAGTCCGTCCGCAACGGCGCGCCCGAACAGGCCATCCGGCACTTCGAAACGGCGCTCGATCTGGACAGCCGCACCGTGCCGGCGTCGCTCAATCTCGGCGACGTCTACCTGATGCAGGGACGGACCACCGAAGCGATCGCGATGTGGGAGCAGATCAGCCGCACGGCGCCGGATCGGTCGTACCTCGCGTTCGATCGGCTCGAGAGAGCCTACGGACGCCTGGAGGGCCCGGAACGCTTCGTGAACCTCTGCCGGCGCCTGATCGATGCGAACCCCCAGGACTGGCGGGCGCGCCTGACGCTCGGACAGCACTTCGCGAACCGCGGCGACCCGACCCGGGCCCTCGATCTCTTCTTCGAGTCGCTCGTGCACAATCCCCATGCGCTGGCCGTGCACCAGGCGATCTGGCGAGCGCTGACGACCCTCGATTTCGACCCCATCCTGGTGCGCCGCTACGTCGAGCTGACCCACGATGCGGTCTTCTACCTGGACCCCCACGTCTGCATGCGCTGCCACTATCGGAGCACCGAGCTGCTGTGGCAGTGCCCGCAGTGTCACGAATGGAACACTTTCGTGGAAGAGCGGATTGCGCCGGCCGAGGAAGCCGAGGAAGCGCCGGCCTGACCGCTGCTCCCGACCGATGCTCAGAGTGGCGATCACCGGCGGCATCGGCACCGGCAAGTCGTACGTGGTCCGGCTGTTGAGACGCCGGGCCGTGCCGACGATCGATGCGGACCAGCTCGCACGCGCCGCCGTACAACCCGGGCAACCGGCCACCGAAGCGTTGCGCGCCCGTTTCGGACCGGACATCTTCGCGGTGGACGGCTCACTCGATCGCGCCCGGCTGGGGCGGCTCGTCTTTGCCGACCCCGCGGCCCGCGCCGCGCTCGAAGCGCTCGTACACCCCCCCGTGCGGCGCGCAATCGACGCATGGTTCCGGCGCTGCGGGGCGTGCACCGATGCACCCTTCGCGGTCGCGGACATCCCTCTGCTGTTCGAGACCGGACGCGCCGGCGCGTTCGACCGCGTCGTGGTCGTGGCCTGCGATCCCGCGGCGCAGCGCGAGCGGGTCAGAGCGCGGGACCGACTGCCGGCGACCGAGGTCGACCGCCGCATCGCGGCGCAACTCCCGATCGCCGACAAGGTCGCGCGAGCCGACGCCGTGGTGACGACGGACGGTTCGTTCGACGATACCGACCGGCAGGTTGCGGCGCTCTGCCGCACGCTGGCCGGCGACTCCTGAACGGACGCTCTGCGATCCGGCCGCCGATCACGGAACGGGGCGCATCAGGAACGAAGACCCAGGCGCCGCTCGGCCGCCTGCACCGTGTTCGACAGCAGCATGGCGATTGTCAGCGGTCCGACTCCGCCCGGCACCGGCGTGATTGCGCCGGCTACGTCGGCGACCCCCGGGTGAACGTCGCCGGAGAGCACGCGCCCCCGCCGGTCGAACGCAGCGAGCTTCTTCGAACCCGCGCCGAAGATCGATGTCACCCGATCCCGATCCGTCAGGGTGTTCGTCCCGACGTCGACGACCGTCGCCCCGGGCTTGACGAAGTCCGCGGTCACGAAGGCCGGGCGCCCGACCGCGGCCACGAGCACGTCGGCCTGCGCGGCCACGCGCGGCAGGTCGACGGTCCGCGAATGACAGATCGTGACCGTGGCGTGGCGGTGCAGCAGCAGCATCGCCAGGGGCTTGCCGACGATGTCGCTGCGGCCGATAACCACCGCGCGGCGGCCGACGAGGGGCACGCTGCAACGGTCGAGCAGTTCCATCACCCCGGCCGGAGTGCAGGGCGCGAGGGCCGGCGTCTGCTGCACCAGGCGGCCGACGTTCTCCGGATGGAAACCGTCGACGTCCTTCGAGGGTTCGATCGCCCCGAAGATACGCCGCTCGGCGTCGTCTCCCATCCCGGCCGGCAACGGCGACTGCACGAGGATGCCGTCCACGTCCGGGTCGGCGTTGAACGCGTCGACGACGGCCAGCGCCTCGCCGAACGCGGCCGAGTCCGGCAACCGCTTCAACGCGGTCCGCATCCCGAGCGCCTCGCTCTCCCGGATCTTGTTGCGGACGTACACCTCCGATCCCGGATCACTCCCCGCCAGCAGCAGCCCCAGCGCCGGCGGGCGTCCCGCGGCGCGGCGCACGTCCTCGATGCGCGGCCGCAGCGACTCCCGGATCGCGGCGGCTACGCCCGCGCCGTCGAGCACGCGCGCCGGCGTCCCGACGCCGCTCACGCGCTCCTCGCAACCATGGCTGGAATGGGCATGTCCTTTCGAGTCTACCGCGGGTTCGGTACAATGCGAGCCGCGGCCGCGGCCGGCACGCAAGACGAAAGGCACGCAGCGAGATGAGCACGACCCCTTCGCGCGGCATGTGGAGCTCACGGGCCGGATTCATCCTCGCGGCCGCCGGATCCGCCGTGGGCCTCGGGAACATCTGGGGCTTCCCGACCCAGGTCGGACAGGGCGGCGGCGCGGCCTTCGTGGTCGTCTATCTCGCCTGCATCCTCCTGATCTGCGCCCCGATCATGGCCGGCGAGATCGCGCTCGGCCGGCGGACGCGGCTCAGCCCCGTGGGCTCGTTCGCCGCGCTCGCACCGGGCACCCGCTGGTGGCTGGCAGGCGGGCTCGGCGTGCTGGCCGGGGTCGGCATCCTGTCGTTCTATTCCGTGATCGCCGGTTGGGCCGTCGCCTACGTCTGGTTCACTGCGACCGGCGCGGTGACGGGCAGTCCGGAGGACATCGGACGCTTCTTCGCCGAGTTCACCGGGAACGGCGTTCTCAGCGCGGGGCTGGCCCTGTTCGTGATCGTGACGACCGCCGCCGTGCTGCTGGGCGGCGTCCGCACCGGCATAGAGCGCGTGACCAAGGCGCTCATGCCGCTCCTGGTGCTGCTGATGATCGGGCTCGCGGTGCGGGCGGTCACGCTGCCCGGGGCGGGGGCCGGCCTCGCCTACTACCTCAGCCCCGACCTGACGCGGCTGACCGACATCACGGTCTTCACGTCGGCGCTCGGCCAGGCGTTCTTCTCCCTGAGCCTCGGCATGGGGTGCATCCTCACCTACGGCAGCTACTTCCCCCGTCAGGACGGCATCGCCTCTTCCGCGCTCTGGATCGTGGCGCTCGACACGTCGATCGCGCTGCTGGCCGGGTTCATCATCTTCCCGGTCGGGTTCTCGATCGCCGGGTTCGATCCGACGACCAGCGGCCCGGGGCTGATCTTCACGGTGCTTCCGCGCCTGTTCGCCGAGTTGCCGGGCGGCCAGCTCTTCGGCGGAGGCTTCTTCCTGCTGCTCAGCGTCGCGGCGCTCACGTCGACGATTTCGCTGCTCGAAGTCCCGGTGTCGCACTGCGTCGACGCGCTGCGGTGGTCGCGCACGAAGGCGGTGTGTGCGGTGGCGGCACTGATCTTCGTGCTGTCCATCCCATCGGCGCTGGGCAACGGAGCCGTGGCCCTGTTCACTGCGGTGCCCGGATTCGGCATCGGGTTCCTCGATCTCATGGTCAACGCGTGGAACGAGTTCGCCCTGCCGATCGGCGGCTGCCTGACGGCAATCTTCATCGGCCGGATCTGGGGAGTCGGCGGCGCGCTGGACGAGTTGCGGGCGGAAGGGGCGTGGTTTCCCGCCCCTGCACTGTGGACCTTCCTGATCCGCTGGATCTGCCCCGCCGCCATCGCGCTGATCCTCCTCGTGACCCTTGCGTCGATGCTCTGACGTACCGGCGCCTCCCCTGATTGGAGCGTGATGTGCAGACCCTGACCGACCAGGTAGAGGCCCTAGACGGTCTGGTGTGGCAACCGTTCGCCATGCCGCTGGTGCTCGTGCTCGTCGGCCTCCTGATAACGATCCGGACCGGCTTCGTCCAGGTGCGGCACTTCCCGCTCGCAGTGCGGCGCACGTTGGGCAGTGCCCTGGCGAAACCGGGATCGGGAGCGGGCGAGGGTTCCATCACCTCGTTCCAGGCCCTGTCGACGGCCCTGGCCTCCACCGTGGGCAACGGAAATATCGGCGGCGTGGCCACCGCGATTCTCATCGGAGGCCCCGGGGCGATCTTCTGGATGTGGGTCACGGCCGCCGTCGGCATGGCGACGAAATACGCCGAGGCGGTGCTCGGCGTGCGCTACCGCGTCACGCGCGAGTCCGGCGAGCTGGCCAGCGGACCGATGTACTACATCACGCGCGGCGTGCCGCACGCCGGCGCCGGCAGGGCGCTGGCATGCATGTTCGCGTTCTTCGGCGCGGCGACCGCGCTGTTCGGCACCGGGAACATGGCCCAGTCGAACACCGTGGCGCGCACCTTCGCGGAAGCCGCGCGCGATCTCACCGGACTGGAAGTCCCGACCCTGATTCCCGGCCTGTTGATCAGCGCCGCCGTCGGGCTCGTCCTCCTCGGCGGCATCCGGCGCATCGCGGCCGTGGCCGAGCGCCTCGTCCCGTCGATGATCGTCCTGTACGTCGCCGCCGCGGCGGCCTACATCCTGCTGAACGCGACTCAGATCCCGGCCGTGCTGGGTCAGATCATCGGCGGTGCGTTGCAGCCCGTCGCGGCGTTCGGGGGTTTCGTCGGCGCGTCGGTGGCGCGGGTCATCGCGGCCGGGGTCAGCCGGGGCGTCCTCTCCAACGAGGCCGGGATGGGCAGCGCCCCGATCGCCCACGGCATCGCCCGCGTGAAGCATCCGTCGGAGCAGGGCGTCATCGGCATCTTCGAGGTGTTCATGGACACCATCGTCGTCTGCTCGATGACCGCGTTCATCATCCTGACCTCCGGACTCTGGACCGATCCCGCCTATCAGGGAGCCAGCGGCGATCTGACGGCGGCCGCACTCGGGACATCCATACCCTTCGCCTCGCTGATAGTGGCGCTCTGCTCCTTCCTCTTCGGGTTCTCGACCCTGATCGGTTGGTCGTACTACGGCGAGAAGTGCATCGAGTTTCTCTTCGGCTCGGCGGTCATCCGGCCGTACCGCGTGATCTTCACCCTCATGGTGCTCGTCGGCTCGGTCGTCTCGGTACCGCTCGTCTGGGCGATCGGCACGCTGCTGAACGGCCTCATGGCGTTTCCGAACCTGATCGGCATCGCGTTCCTGGTCGGAACCGTACGCTCGCTCACGATCGACTACTTCGACAAGCGGTCGACGTAGGCCCGCGCGCGGGCGCTGGGCCGCCCCCCGGCCAGGAGGTCGCCAATCACCGCCACCGCGACCGCGCCCGCGGCCAACACCTCCGGCGCCCGCTCCAGCGTGATTCCCCCGATGGCTACCACCGGGGTGGCCGCCGCGCGCTCGGCCGCCGTGCGGACGAACCTCAGGCCGACCGGTCGATGGCCGGTATCCTTGGTGCCGGTCGCGTAGACCGGACCGACCGCCACGTAGGTCACGGGACGCGCCAGTGCATCGCCCACCTGATCCGCCGTGTGGGTCGAGATCCCGATGACGGCGCTCTCCCCCACCACCCTGCGAGCGTCCTCGACCGGCAGGTCGTCCTGCCCCAGATGCACACCCGCCGCGCCGCTCATGCGGGCGACGTCGGCACGGTCGTTGACTATGACTGCTGCGCCGTAGCCGGCCGCCCGCGCCACGACGGCGTCGCACCAACCGTCAATCACCCCGCTGGCGACGCCTGGAGCCCGAAGCTGCACCAGCCGGGCTCCGCCGTCGAAGTACGCGGCGGCCAGATCCGGAACCGTCCAACCGTGGCGAGCGGCCTGGCCGGCATCGACAATCGCATAGAGGGACGGCAGATCAACGCCCATCGCCCCTCCCCGGCACGGGTCGGTCCGTGTCCAGCAACTGCCGGCAGGCCGGTGTCAGCAACTCGATTCCGGCCTCGGTCATCAGCACGTCGTCCTCGATCCGCACCCCGCCGAGATCGGGCACGTAGACGCCGGGCTCGATCGTGAAGACCATCCCGGCCGCCAGCGCCACGTCGTCCGGCCCGGCCGGCCCCGTGCGCCGCTTCCCGATGCGCGGCAGCTCGTGGACGTCGATCCCGAGCCCGTGCCCCGTGCCGTGCCCGAAGCGATCCGCGAGCCCGTGGCCTTCCAGCGCCGTCCGGGCCGCGCCGTCGACGTCGCTTGCGAGCACTCCGGGCGCCGCCGCGGCCAGGGCGGCCGACTGGGCCTCGCGCACCGCCCGATGCAACCGGCGGGTCTCGCAGGTCGGCGGCCCGACCGACACCGTGCGCGAGACATCGACGCAATAGCCTTCGTGGACCCCTCCGAAGTCGAGGATGACGAGATCGCCGCCGGCCAGCCGGCGCCCGGTCGGGTGCGCATGCGGAAGCGCCCCGTTCGGACCCGAAGCCACGATGGAATCGAAGGCGGGACGCTCGAAGCCTGCCTCCTCGATCAACCGCTCCACGTCTCTCGCCACCTCGATCTCGGAACGGCCGCGCCGCGCGCACGCGCACGCCGGACCGACGATGGCGGCGAGCATCCGGCCCGCCTTCCGCAGCGTCTCGGCCTCGTGCCGGTCCTTGACCATCCGCGCGCGCTCGATGAGCTCCACCGCCGGGCTGAGATCCACCTCCAACGTCTTCTGCAGCCACATCCAGCGCCGCACGCTGAGATGGTCGGCCTCGACCGCGACCCGCGCCGCCGGCCGGCCGCGCAGCACGTCGCACAGCGTCTCGTCGTAGGTGCTCTCCACCTGGACCGTTTCCAGATCCGGCGGTGCGATCCCCTGCTCCAGGAGACGATTGACGGCCTCGACGTACCGAAAGTCGATGATCAGGCGGAGACCGGGCGGCTCGCGTTCGACGATGGCGACGCCGGCGCTCGCGCGCAGGTTGAGCAGGTAGAAAAGATGCGGGAGAGCCGTGACGACGATAGCGTCGAGACCCCGCGCCGCCAGCTCCCGCCGGAGCGCCGACGCTCGGGCGGCCAGCCGTTCGGGCGGTGCGAAGCGCATTCAACGTCATTCTACGACGACCCGGATGGAGGCCCTTCCGGTTCGACCGTCGTCGTCGGTGACCGCGACCTCGACGAGGTAGTCGCCGCCCCCCGCGTAGGCATGGCTCGCCGTCGGACCACCCATGCCCTCCCGGCCGTCGCCGAAGCGCCAGCGATACCGCACGATTCTCCGTCCGGGGGCGGCCGTCGACCGCTCCGCGCTGAAGTGAACGGTCTCGCCGGCGGCCGGCGCCGCGGGAGACGCCGTCACGACCGCGACCGGTGCGCTGTCGACTACCTCCACGACGCCGGCGGCCGAGCCTCGAAGTCCCGTGTCGTCCGTTACGTTGACGGTGACCGTATAGGTCATCGCCTCCCGGTACGCATGACTCGTCGCGACGCCGCGCCCCGTCGCACCGTCGCCGAAGTTCCATTCGTGAGACACCAGCCGCCGGCCCTCGGCCGCCGCCGAGGCGCTTGCATCGAAGAAGACCTCCTCGCCCGCGGCCACCGGGACTGGCGATACGACGAAGGAGGCGGTCGGCGGCTTTCCCGCCGCCACCGGCACCGTCCTCGTGGCCTCCGCCGACCGGTCGAACGCGTCTGTCACGGTCATCCGAACGAGGTACGTGCCGGCCGTCGAGAACACGTGCCCGGGCATCCGGCCGGAGGCCCGCCCGCCGTCTCCGAAATCCCAACGATATTCCGCGATCAGCCCGAGAGGATCACGCGTGCACGCGGCTGCCGCCGAGTCTCCGGCCGGACACGCTGCGGCACTGAATCGCACTTGATCGGAGACGGCCGGTGCGGCCGGCGTGACCTCGAAGCCGGGCTGCACGTCGAAGGGCGGAATCACGATGCCGGCCGGCACGAGTCGAATGCGGACCCGCCGCTCGACCGCGTTCGAGAAGTCGCCCGTCACCGGAATGACGACCAGCGTGACGACCCGACCCGGATCGACCGAGCGCCCCGCGTTTCCGGATGGTCGCGGCGCACGATACGAAAAGACAGCGTGCCCGGCCGTGTCGGTCACGATGGACCGCGCGGAGAGCTCCCCCGCGTCGTGCGGGGTCGAACCCTCGACGATCCGCACGGCCAAGCGCAGATCGGCGGCGGGGACGCGATCCGGCCGCGTCGCGGTGACTGCAACCACGGACGTAGCGGCTCCGTCTATCGGCAGCACGTCGGGGGTCGCGCGCAGGCGGATCGACAGCGCCAGCGCAGACGGTCCGGCCGGAACCGGCGGATCCCGCCCCTCCTGCAGGCATCCGATCAGGCAGGACGAGAAGACCAGCACGGCGGTGAGGCGGCGGGTCGCCCTCCGCGTCTTGCAGCGAGGTCGATCCTGCATGCCCGCCTCACCCTCGCGTCGATTCCGCATCGGACCAGTCCCCGAACTCGATTCCGATCGCACCGACGGCCTCGACCCGAGCGCCGCCGTGGTCGCGCCCGTAGAACGTGACGTAGGCCAGCGCGTTGATGACGACATCGCCGCCCCCCTCGCGGAGCGTTACGAGCGGCGGATCGAGCTTCGCGGACGCCCGTACGAGAACGATCTCCACGGTCTCGGCCGCGAGCGAGGCGGTCAGACCCAGCGCACCGTCCCAGGCGTGCGGCACGTCGATGCCGGGCGTGTCCAGCCCGTCGCTTCGCACGTAGCGCACCCTGTAGCGGTCCACGGTCGCGATGTGCGCACCGCTGGGCGCGACCGGGCCGGTCGCCGTACCCGGGTCCTTCGGAACGAGCCGCAACGTCACCTGCACCGCGTCGGGGGCCACCATCCCACCGGCAACGACGTCCGAACGGATGAACGTCCTGGTCGAATGCCCCGCCATGGCGTCCGACGATGCCCCCAGCCGTTCGACCACGAGGGTGACGCTCGAACGCGAGGATGCCGGGCCTTCACCTGCGCACGCTACGGCCGCGGCGAGCCCGACGATCACCAGCGGCGCCGCGGTCCGGTCACCCGTCGTTCCCGGCCATGCCGTGGCCTTCGCACCGCTCTCCACCGATCGCCGCATGCCTTTCATCTCTCCCCTCCGAGCCATGCCTCAACGCACGATGCGAGGCGTCAAGAAAATCAGCAGTTCGTCGCTTCGACGCCGCTCCGCCCGGCTTCTGAAGAACCATCCCAGTATGGGTATGCGGTGGATACCGGGCACCCGGCGGGCCGACCGTGTGCGGGCGCTCTCGTATATTCCGCCGATCACCGTCGTGGCGCCGTCCCGCACCTGCACGGTGGTGCTGGCGCTCTGCGTCACGATCGGCGGTACGCCATTCACCTGCCGGGCGAAGTCGGCGAAGTCGTTGCCGATCTCGATCCGCATGATGACCGTGTCGGCGGTGGTGATCTGCGGGGTCACCGCCAGATGCAGAGCCGCGTCCCGAAACGTCACCGTCACGGTGTTGTTGGCGACGGTCTGGATCGGGATCTGATCGCCCTGGGTGATGGTGGCCTGGACGTTGTTTTGGGTCGTGATTCTCGGATTCGACAGGATTCTCACCTGCCCGTCGCTCTCCGCGGCGGAGAGCACGACGTCGAGGTTGAGCGACCCGTCGATCGCGCCGAGAGCCAACCCCACGGCGGTGCTCGCCGAAGGAGCTCCGAGGTCGACCGCGGTACCGCTGTTCTCGTTCTCCAGGGCGCGCGGGTCGGCCCCGTCCGCGGGTCCCTGCGCCCCCCCGGCGCGACCGGTGATTCCGCCGCGGTTCGGAAACGACAGCGACGTCGTGTTGCCGATCTCGGGAGCGACCCGCGCCGCGATGCCCCACCGCACACCGAGCTCGCGGAGATAGTCCTGACTCGCCTGCACGATACGGGCCTGGATCTCGACCTGCGGTTGCGGGCGATCGAGGGCGTCGACCAGCTTCTGCGCCCGGCCGATGCGGTCCGGCAGGTCGACGATGATGAGCGTGTTCGTCCGGCCGTCCATCTGCACCTGGCCGCGCGGTGACAGGACCGTGCGGGTGACGAGATCGGCGAGGTCGACGGCCCGGGCGTATCCCAGCGTGCGGGTGATGACCACCAGATCCCCGGCCAGCGCCTGCTGCTCGGCGCGGGCACGCCTCTCCTCCTCCTCGGCGGCCAGCGTGGCCATGGGGGCGATGCGTACCACGGTGCCGTCGACCACGTATCCCAACCGGTTGGCTCGAAGGATGACGTCGAACGCCTGATCCCACGGCACGTCGACCAGCGCGACGTCGACCGTCCCCGCCACCTGCGGATCGATCACGAGATTCAGCTCGCTGATCTCGACGAAGGTTCGCAGCACGGAACGCAGGTCCGCGTTCTGGAACTCCATCGAGACCGGATCGCCGGAGTACTCACGGGAGGTCTCGAACGCCCCCTGTACTTCCCGCTGCGCCCAGAGCACGCCTCCCGGCAGCGAGCCGTTGCCGCCCGCGTCCGGGATGCGGCCCGCTGCCGTCGCCAGCAACAGCAGCGCGAGCCCACGCCGAAGAGCGCCGGACCTGTTCATCGCTCCCCTCTCGACGGCCGCAGCGTCAGTCGTACGGCGCGTGCCGCGCCGCGCGGCCCGTCCACGACGATCACGACGCCGCCGGACGTCACCGACTGCACGTAGCCGTCGAAGAGCTCCTCCCCCCCTCGCACCACATGACTTCTCCCGTGATCGGTCTCCAGCATCGCGAGATGCTTCTCGCCGAGCCGGACGAGGCCGCGGAGGGTCATGTCGTCGACGGCGATCCCGGCGAGGCCGGGCGGCCGCGCCCCGACGAACGGGTCCGGACGGCCGCGCGGGGAGGGCACGAGAAAGGGATCGCGACGTCCGCCGGAATCGTAGGAACGCGCGGGGTTCGAAAGGTCCGCATCCTCACCCGGGGACTCGGACACCGTGTCCGGACGGCCGTCGCGACCCTGGGTGGCCGAAGCGGGCTCCTGCCCGGCCACGAACCCCGCGAGCAGCAGCGCATGCGTCGCTGCATGCATCATCGGCGCAACCTCCCTTCCCCGCGCACCGCGTCCTCGCCGTCCACGGGCTCCCGCAACACGTAGGTCGTGGCGATGCACGTCGCCGCGATCGTCGCGTTCGGCTTCCCGGAAGGGAGAGCGCGAATCGACAGGTGATCGATGGTGACGATCCTCGGGAGCCCACTCACCGCATCCAGGAACGAGGCGAGCTCGTGGAAACCTCCCGTCACCTCCAGTCGGACCGGCCATTCCTCGTAACCCTCCCTGACGCGCGTCTCCTCGAGCGCGAAGGACTGCATGGTCAGTTGGGACCGCACCGCGACTTCCTGCAGACTCCTCAACACCGCGGACGCGTCCTGCGCCTCCGGCAGGCCGCGGCGCAGCATCGCGAGGCGGGGGCGCAGCCTCGCGACCTCGGCTTCGAGCTGCGGCAGGCGGCTGGCGGCGAGACGGGCCCGGGCGACCTCGCCGCGGCGCTGCTCCAGCTCCACGCGCCGCATCGCCAGCAGGTCGGTCTGCGGTTCCACGAACAAGAGCCGAAATGCCGCCAGGACGGCGACCGGCAGCAGGACACCCGCCGCGAGCGTCCTGTTCCGGGCCCCCTCCACCAGACTGGACTTCATGGATTCCCGGCCGTCGGCAAGCGCATCCTGACCTCGAAGGCGACCGCCTCCTGCCCGCCGAACGACTCCTCCCGGCGGGAGCCCACTATTTCGACCCTGGCGTCGGGAGCCGCCGAGGCCTCCAGAGCCGCGGCGTAGTCGGATACCGCGGCCGGCGTGGCGGCGCGGCCCCGCACGACCACCGCGGCCGGCTCCTGGCGCACCTCGCTCAACCACAGGCCGTTCGGAAGGGCGCGGCTCAACCGGTCCAGGAGCCGCGGCGGATCGCCCCGGCGGCCGTGCAGCGCTTCGATGCGAGCCACCTGCGTGGCAAGGTCGGCCCGCAGCGCCTCGGCGCCGCGCACCGCGGCCACGGCCGGGCCGAGGTCTGCCAGGGCTGCATCCGCGCTCGCCAGCCCCCGGGTCAGCTCCGCGCCTTGCCCATGCAGCGACCAGAACCACCAGGCGACCAGAACCAGAGCCAGTGCCGGGAGTGCCGGCACGGCGGCGGTCGGCCCGCTCCGCCAGCGGCCATCGACGACCGTCCGGTCCTGTACCGAGGTGAGCAGGTTGACGCGAATCATCGATCCCCCGTTCGACGCAGCGCGAGCCCCGCGGCGACGCCCGCCGCCGCGGCGAGGTCCGCCGGATCCCGCCAGCCGATCTGCTGGCCGACAACGTGCGTCCTGCGAAAGGGATCGAACCGCTCGAGGGGTACATCGAAGCGTCCAGCCATCGCCGAAGCGAAGCCCGCTCCCTGTGAGGCGCCGCCGCTGAGCAGGATGCGATCGATGCGGCCCGCTGCCCGGCTCGCCGCGAAGAAGTCGAAGGTCTTCTCCACTTCGAGCAGCAGATCCTCGGTGGCCTCCCGCAGCACCGACTCTGCATCCTCCCGGCCCGCCCCCCGGAGCGAAAGCCCCTTCTTGACCCGTTCGGCCTCCTCGAAGGAAAGGGTCCCGGTACGGCGAAGCGCCTCCGTGCAGGCGTTTCCACCGGCCGCGATTTCGCGGGTGAAGACGGACCGGCCGCCCTCGACGATGTTGACGTTGATCGTGCTCGCTCCGCAGTTGAGCAGGGCAACCACCCCGCCGCGTTCGAATCCCTCCTGCAACGCGCAGGCGTTCTGGAGAGCGAACGCCGCCACGTCCACGACCGCCGGTACGCATCCGGCCTCGGTGACCACGGCGGCGTATTCGGCGATCGTGGTCTTCTTGGCCGCCACCAGCAGCACGACCATGGGAGGCCGGCGCTCAGCATCACCCCCGCGGTCGACCACCTGGTAATCCAGGTTTACGTCGCAGAGCTCGAATGGAATGTGCCTTTCGGCCTCCCAGGCGATCGAACCCGCGAGCTCCGCCCGGCTCATTCGCGGCATGGTGATTTCTCTGGCGATGACCGCGCCCCCCGGCAACGACAGGGCCACATCGCGACCGCGAATGTCTGCGGCGCCCAACAGCACGCGAACCGCTTCGGCGACGGCTGACCGGTCCACGATCTCTCCCTTGAGGATGCTGCCGGAGGGCACGGCCCGCATTCCCGCCGTTGCGACGATCCGCCGGCCGCCGGCCGCCGTCAGCTCGACCGCCTTGACGGCACTCGAGCCGATGTCGATGCCGACGAGCGGCGTCGGCCGCCGCAGAAGGCCGGAGATGATGCGCATGGGTCCCGCCACGGTGGACTTCCTGAAGCAAGGATCGCGCCAACCGCGTGCGGCGGTCCGCGTCGACCCGGCCGCCTTGACAGGGGCTCGGCATGCTCTGTAGGATTTGCGGATGTACCGACAAGATTTGGTGTAAATACGTGTCGACCTATGCTCCCAGCCCGAAAGACATCGTGCGCGCCTGGCACGTGATCGATGCCGACTCGAAGGTTCTCGGGCGGATCGCCACCGTCGCCGCGCGCCTCCTGCAAGGCAAGCACCGCCCGCAGTACGCGCCTTTTCTCGATACGGGCGATCACGTCGTCATCGTCAACGCGGCGCATGTTCGAATGACCGGACGCAAGGAGACGCGCAAGCTGTACCACGCGCACAGCGGCTACCTCGGCGGGTTGCGCAGCGAACGGGCCGGAACCGTTCGCCGCCGCCATCCGGAACGACTGGTCGAGTCCGCGGTGCGCGGAATGTTGCCGAAGACGAAGCTGGGCAAGGCGATGTACCGCAAGCTGAAGGTGTACGCCGGGCCCGAGCATCCCCACGCGGCCCAGAAGCCGGCCGCCTGCGAGGTATCGTGAGCGCAGAACCTGCCCACTACGCAACCGGACGGCGCAAGACATCGACTGCGAGGGTTTTTCTCCGACCCGGCGCAGGCACCTTTGCCGTGAATACGGCATCGCTGGAAGATCGTTTCCCCACGGCGTCGCTCCGGACCAGGATCACCGAGCCTCTCGTGCTGACGGAATCGACGGGCAAGTACGACATCTTCGCGACCGCGGCCGGCGGAGGCATCTCCGGCCAGGCCGGTGCGTTGCGTCTCGGAATCGCACGCGCGCTCGTCGAGGCGGATCCCGAGTTGCGGGCGCCGCTGAAGAAGGCCGGCATGCTGACGCGGGACCCGCGCGGCAAGGAACGCAAGAAGTACGGACTGGCTGGCGCACGCAAGCGATTCCAGTTCAGCAAGCGGTAGGAACCGGAACGGTCGCCGCGATATCAGGCGCACCGGATGGAGGCAGCTTGACGCCGTTGACGATGCAGGAACTGCTGGAGGCCGGAGTTCATTTCGGCCACCAGACGAAGCGCTGGAACCCCAAGATGAAGAAGTACATCTTCGGCCAGCGCAACGGAATCTACCTTATCGACCTGGGCAAGACGGCCGAGTGCATGCGTCTGGCGGAGAACTTCGTCACGCAACTCGCGTCGGAGAACCGCACGATTCTCTTCGTTGGCACGAAGCGGCAGGCACAGGATCTGGTTGTCGAGGAAGCCCAGCGTTGCGGCATGTACTTCGTGAACGAGCGCTGGCTCGGCGGGCTGCTGACGAACTTCTCCACGATCCAGCGGAGTCTGGATCGCCTCCGCGAGCTCGAGGCGATGGCCGAGGACGGCCGCCACGACAGCCTCTCGAAGAAGGAAGTGGCGCGCCTCGAGAAGGAGAAGCGGAAGCTCCACCGCAACCTGGACGGGATCCGAAAGATGTCGCGTCTTCCGGACGCCGTGTTCGTCATCGACACGCGCCGCGAGAAGATTGCCGTCGACGAAGCGCGAAAGCTGAGAATTCCGGTCATCGGCCTCGTCGATACGAACTGCGATCCCGATGACGTCGACTACGTAATTCCGGGCAACGACGATGCGCTCCGCGCGATTCGGCTGTTCGTGACGCGAATCGCCGATGCGGTCATCAACGGCCGGGGCCTCAAGGAGGCCGCGGAAGACGCCGATGCCGACACCGGCGCGCCGCAAGCCGCGCCGGCGGCAACCACCGCGGCTTCGCCCGCTCCGGCGTCCGTCTGACCGACATGTTCCGGTTCCGCCGCTCCGGTACAGCGGCGGGCCTTCCCTCCAACGCGAGAGATCGACGTCATGGCAATCAGTGCGGCGCAAGTCAAGGAACTACGTGACCGAACCGGCGTGGGCTTCATGGAGTGCAAGGCGGCACTGGGCGAAGCCGGCGGCGACATCGAGCAGGCGGTGACCATTCTGCGGACCCGAGGCCAGGCGAAGGCGGCCAAGCGCGCGGGCCGCACGACGTCGCAGGGACTCGTCGGGCACTACATCCACCAGGGCGGACAGGTCGGCGTTTTGGTGGAGGTCAACTGCGAGTCCGACTTCGTGGCGCGCACCGACGACTTCCAGACGCTCGTGCGCGAAATCGCGATGCACATCGCAGCCGCCGACCCGCAGTACGCGAGCCGCGAGGAAGTGCCCACCGCCGATCTGGAACGGGAACGCTCCATCTACCGGGCACAGTTCGAAGACTCGAACAAGCCGCCGGCGATCGTCGACAAGATCGTCGAGGGCAAGCTCAACAGCTACTACGAGCAGGTCGTGCTGACCGACCAGCCCTCGATCCGTGATCCGAAGACGACCATCGGCACGATGATCACTTCCGCCGTCGCCAAGCTCGGCGAGAACATCACGGTCGCCCGCTTCGCACGGTTCAAGGTCGGCGAGACCGCTTCCTAGCCCGACATTCGTCGCCGCTGGCGCCGATTGCCGCCCAACCGGGCCTGACCAGGAGTCTACGCCGTTTCTACGGCGCAGACTCCTGGCGCCTCACGACGGCGGATGGACGCTACGCTATAATCCCAACCGGCCGCGCCCGTCTCCGGACAGTCCCGTTCAAGAGATACGGCGCCGGCCTGTTTCTCGATGACCGGACGAGCCTGTCGGCGTGTCCTCCTGAAGCTGTCGGGCGAGGCGCTCGTCGGAGACCAGTCCTTCGGCATCGATTCGGTCGTCGCCGATCGGCTGGCGCGCGAGATCGCAGCGGTCCGGGCCCTCGACATCGAGCTCGCCATCGTGATCGGCGGTGGCAACATCTTTCGTGGCCTGGCCGCGAGCGCCCGAGGCATGGATCGCGCCACCGCGGACTACATGGGAATGCTCGCCACGGTGATGAACGCGCTCGCGCTCTCGGACGCCCTGGAGAGGAACGGCGCCTCGACGCGAGTCGTCACGGCAATAGAGATGCGCGAGGTTGCCGAGCCCTACGTGCGGCGGCGTGCGGTGCGCCATCTCGAGAAAGGTCGCATCGTGCTGTTCGCCGCGGGGACCGGAAACCCGTACTTCACCACCGACACCGCAGCAGCCCTGCGCGCGATGGAGATCCGCGCCGATGTCCTGCTCAAGGGAACGAAGGTCGACGGCATCTTCACGTCCGATCCGATGACCGATCCGACCGCCACCCGTCTTGACCGTCTTTCGCACCGACAGGTGATCGAGCAGGGCCTGAAGGTGATGGACGCCACGGCGATCTCGCTGTGTATGGACAACGGCATGCCGATTGTGGTCTTCAACCTGCGTACGTCGGGCAACATCCGGCGTGCCGTCCTCGGAGAGCCGGTGGGATCGCTGGTAACCGCCTCGTTGCCCGGCGACCGTTCGGAGGTAGCCACATCATGACCGTGACCGATCCTGAAGCAGCCCACACCGACGCCGAGCGACGAATGGACGGCGCCGTGGAGCACGTACGCCGGGAGCTGGCCGGCGTGCGCACCGGCCGGGCCTCCGTCAACCTTCTCGACAGCGTCCGCGTGGAGGCCTACGGCGCCCTGATGCCGCTGAACCAGGTGGCCAGCCTGTCGGTGCCCGAATCGACGCTCATCGTTGCGGCGCCTTTCGACCCGTCCCAGATAACGGCCATCGAGAACGCAATCCGCAACGCCAATCTCGGCCTCAACCCGAGCAACGACGGAAAGATCGTCCGGATTCCCGTACCGACCCTGACCGACGAGCGCCGCAAGGAAATGTCGCGACTCGTGCACAAGCTGGCCGAGGAGGGCCGGACCAGCGTGCGGCAGGTGCGGCGCGACACGAACGACGCCCTCAAGCGGCTGCTGAAGAATCACGAACTCTCCGAGGACGACGAACGGCGCGCCCTGGACGACATCCAGAAGCTCACGGACGATCACGTCCGCAAGATCGACGGCCTGCAGAAGGCGAAGGACGCAGAGCTGCTGGACCGCTAGCCGGGACCAGCCCGCCCGAGCAGTTGTCCGCCACCGCCCGCTCCCTCCATGTCGACGCTCTCCCATCTCGAATGCTCGGCCGCCTGCGGCGCGGGACACCTGGATCCGCACAGCGTCCAGCACCTGTGCGCCTGCGGCGCTCCGCTGCTCGCGCGGTACGCTCTCGAAGCCCTCGCCGCACGCTGGCCGCGCGACTCGTTGCAGGATCGCCCGCCGACGATGTGGCGCTATCGGGAGGTGCTGCCCGCGGGCGATGCGGCCGGGCCGGTGACGCTCGGCGAAGGTTTCACGCCGCTCGCGCACGCACGCCGCCTCGGCGCCGCGGTCGGGATGGACCGTCTCTACGTCAAGGACGAGTCCGCCAACCCGACGAACTCCTTCAAGGCCCGCGGTTTGTCGGCGGCCGTCACCGCCGCGCGGCGACTCGGGGCAACCACGGTTTCCGTCCCATCCGCCGGTAACGCCGCCAACGCCGCCGCGGCATACGCGGCCCGCGCGGGCATCGCGGCCAGGGTCTTCATGCCGCGCGACGTCAAGACGCCGTTCATCCGCGAATGCGAGCTCTACGGCGCCGAGGTAACGCTGGTTGACGGCCTCATCACCGACGCGGGACGGGTGGCGGCGGCAGCCGGCGCCTCGCACGGGTGGTACGACGTCTCGACGCTGAAGGAGCCTTTCCGCGTCGAGGGCAAGAAGACGATGGCCTACGAGATCGCCGAGCAGCTCGGCTGGGAATGGCCCGACTGGATGATCTACCCCACCGGAGGCGGCACCGGCATCGTCGGCATGTGGAAGGCCTGCGCGGAACTGGAGGCGCTCGGGTGGATGCCGGCCGGCGCGCGACGGCCGCGGATGGTCTCCGTCCAGGCCGCGGGATGCGCGCCCATCGTCCGCGCGTTTCACGCCGGAGAGGAGCGCGCGGCGCCCTGGGAGGACGCCCGGACGAGCGCGGACGGGCTGCGGGTCCCGCGAGCGATAGGCGACTTCCTGATCCTGCGCGCTCTGCGGGAGAGCGGCGGCGCGGCCGTCGCCGTCAGCGACTCGGAAATGATCGCGGCGATGCGTGAAATCGGGGCGACCGAGGGCATCAGCGCGGCGCCCGAGGGCGGAGCGACCCTGGTCGCTCTGCGCGCGCTCCTCGCCGGCGGCACGATCGCCCCCTCCGACCGGGTCGTGCTCTTCAACACCGGCGGCGCGCTGAAGTACCTGGATCTCCTGGGTATATAATGGAGGATTGTGGTTGCGGCGCCACGCCGCGACTACGCAAGGCCTGCTTCTGTCGGCAAACGGGCCGCTAGCTCAGTTGGGAGAGCGCCGCGTTCGCAACGCGGAGGTCGTGGGTTCGAGTCCCATGCGGTCCACCAGTCGCTTCCTCCGCCGGTCATGACGATGACGACGACGGCGCCGTACCGGGCCGTGCTGCGCTGCATTCAGGGCTGTACCGGCGCGCATTCCCTACTCGAGCCGATTTATCGCTGTCCCAACTGCGGCGATCTGCTGGAAGTGTCCCACGACCTGGACGCGCTCCGGGATCGTTCGGCGGGCTCCTGGATGCGGCTGTTCGACGAGCGCTACAAGCGCACGACCTGGCCGTACGGATCCTCCGTCTGGGGCAAGAAGGAGTGGGTCTGCCCCGGAGTTGACGCGGACAACATCGTGTCCATGGACGAGGGAGGAACCAACCTCTTCTGGGCGGAACGGTTCGGACGGGAGCTCGGAGTCAGCGACCTGTGGGTGAAGCTCTGCGGCAATTCCCACACCGGCTCGTTCAAGGACCTCGGGATGACCGTACTGGTCTCCCTGGTGCGGCAGATGATGCGCCAGGGCGTGGCGATCCGCGCCGTGGCGTGCGCCTCGACCGGTGACACGTCTGCATCTCTGGCCGCCTACGCCGCGGCCGGGGGCATTCCGGCCATCGTGATCCTCCCGCGCGGCAAGGTCTCGACGGCCCAGCTCGTGCAGCCGTTGTCGAACGGCGCCACCGTGCTCGCGCTCGACACCGACTTCGACGGCTGCATGGCGATCGTCAAGCGGCTCTCGACCGAGGAGGGCATCTATCTGGCGAACTCGATGAACAGCATCCGTCTGGAGGGCCAGAAGACGGTGGGTATCGAGATCGTCCAGCAATTCGACTGGGAAGTGCCCGACGTCATCATCATTCCCGGCGGCAACCTGGGCAACGTGAGCGCCCTCGGCGCCGGGTTCGACATGATGGAGGCCCTGGGCGTGACGGCGCGCCGCCCGCGCATCGTCGTCGCGCAGGCGGCCGCGGCGAACCCGCTGTATCGCGCGTATCGGAACGACTGGCGCTTCGAGCCGATCAAGGCGGCCACGACCCAGGCGTCGGCCATCCAGATTGGCAACCCGGTCTCGATCGAGAAAGCCATCCGCACGTTGCGGCGCTATGACGGCATCGTGGAGCAGGCCACGGAAGACGAGCTCGCCGACGCATCCGCGCGGGCGGACCGCACCGGCATGTACAACTGCCCCCATACCGGAGTCGCGCTCGCGGTGCTTGCCAAGCTGCGGGCGCGCGGCGAGATCGCCTCGACCGAGCGTGTCGTCGTGATTTCGACGGCGAACGGGCTCAAGTTCACGGACTTCAAGCTGGACTACCACCGCGCGGCGGCGGATCTCCGGCCGCGTCTCGCCAACCTGCCCGTCGAGCTGCCGGACGACTACGACTCGGTGCTGCGGGCCGTCGCTCGCGCGACGGGATCCTCGTAGGAGTTCCGCGGAGCGAGACTCTCAACACGCCTGCAGGGCGCACCTTGACAGTGTCGATGGCCGCCATCGACAATATTCCATGCCCGTTCCGCGCATTACGAAGGAAGAACTGCAGGCGCGCCTCGACGGCGGGGACGCGACCACGCCCGTACTCGTCGACGTGCGACTGAAGTACCCGTACGAACACAGCACGGTCCGGCTGCCCGGTGCGATTCGCCTCGCGCCACCGGATTTCGAGTCGTCGTCGCTCCCGCTCGATCGGGACATCGTGACGTACGACTCCGACCCCGAGGAGATCGTCGGCGCCCGCGTCGCCGCGGCGTTGATCCGGCAGGGCCACCGCGCCAGCGTGCTCCAGGGAGGCATCGTGGAGTGGCTGGCGGCCAAGCTCCCCACCGAGAGCAAGGACGCGCCCAAACAGAAGCCGCCGGTTGCCGGCTCCCTCAAGGGATAGCTCCCGTGGGATTGCGCGCAGGTCCATGATGCCCGTGCGCCGCCCCCGCATCGCGTTCGCCGTCCTCGTCGGTTGTGCCCTGCCCGTCGCAGCCGGTGCGCAGTCCCTCGCCGCGCCCCCGGTCACTCGACTCCTGGCGAACCTGCAGGCGCGCTACGATCGAATCGCGGATTTTTCGGCGGACTTCGAGCACCACTACGCCGGCGGTGTGCTCCGGACCACCGACGTCGAGCGTGGCACGATGCACGTCAAGAAGCCGCGCCGATGGCGTTTCGACTACGTCGATCCGGAGCCGAAGCTCTTCGTCTGCGACGGCACGACGATCCATTCCTGGTTTCCCGCCGACCGCCAGGTAATCGTGAGTCCGCTGCCGGCCGGTGCGGGCGCGTCCACGTCAGCCGCCTTCCTGGCCGGCGAGGGCGACCTGCTCCGCGACTTCACCGCCCGCTACGCGGACGGGCCGCCGCCGGACGGGGCCTGGTCCATCGAGCTGAGGCCCGTCGCGGGCGGCGCCGGTTACGAGTCTCTGATCCTGACCGTGGACCGCACGACGCTGGACATTCTCGAGATCGCGACCACGGACTTCCAGGGTGGCGTCTCCACCTACGTGTTGTCCAACGTCATGCAGAACCAGGGTCTGTCCGATAGCCTGTTCGGGTTCGACGTTCCCGCGGACGTCGAGGTCATCAGAGAGGAGATCCTTGCCCGCTAGCGGGTCGCACGTGGACGTCCGAGTGCTCGTGGTCGCGCTGGCTCTGGCGACATCGGCCTGTGCAACCACCGGCGCCGTGCTCGAGGGGCAGCGCGCCGAGCGCGAACGCGACTACGATCAGGCGGTAATCGCCTATACCCGGGCGCTGCAGGAGCGGCCGCACGATCGCAACACGCAACTCGCCCTCGACCGCGCGCGACTCCGGGCCGCGCAGATGCACTTCGCCGAGGGGCGGCGGCTCACCCGGCTCGCCCGCTGGCGCGAGGCGCTGGAAGAGTTCCAGATCGCGTACGACCTGAACCCCGGCATGGGCGACCTGGACCGGGCGATCCGCGAGACGCGGGATGCCGTGCGCGCCGAGCTGGCGGCTCAACCGGAAGGCCAGACGGCTCTCGAGGCGCTCATAGAGCGGTCTCTGGCGGCGGCGCCGCCCGGTCTCGACCTGCCGCAAGGCATCGAGCTCCCCTCCTCGGTCGTTTTCGGCAGCGAGAGTTCGCGTGCGGTGTTCTCGGCTCTGGGACAGCTCGGCGGAATCAGCGTCGTCTTCGACGCACAGTTCCGCGACACGCCCTTCTCAGGCGACCTGCGGGGAATGACCTTCGATACGGCGCTCTCCGCCGTCGCGACCAGCACGAGCAACTTCTTCCGGGTGACCGCGCCCGGCACGGTAACCATCATCCCGGACACGCCGGCGAAACGCCGCGAGTACGAGGAGGAGATCATCAGGACCTTCTACCTCAGCAACGCCGACGTGGCCGAGACCATCGATCTGCTGCGCCTGGTGGTCGACATGCGCCGTCTGGCGCCGGTGACCGCCACGAATGCGATCTCGATCAAGGACACGCCGGAACGCATCGACGCGGCGGCACGACTGATCCGGGCGATCGACAAGGCCCGCGCCGAGGTCGTCATCGAGGTGCAGTTGCTCGAGGTGGACCGCCAGACCATGCGGGAGTACGGTCTTCGTTTCGCCTCCGCCGGCGACAACTCGGACATCAGCGGCGGCGAGTCGGCCGTCGTCAACAGCGCCGGCGACAGCGCCGACGGACTGGGATTGTCCATCGACGACGTCGGCCGCCTGAGCGGATCGAGTCTCTTCCTCGCGAACCCGACCAGTCTGCTGGTTCGCCTGCTCGAAACCAATTCGAGCACCCGCATTCTCGCCAATCCGCAACTCCGGACCTCCGACGGCGTCGCCGCGGAAGCGCATTTCGGTGAGCGCGTACCCGTGCCGGTCACGACGTTCACGCCCATCGCGGCCGGCGGCATCAGCCAGCAGCCGATCACGTCGTTCAACTACGAGCAGATTGGCGTCAACATCGACATCACGCCCCGCATCCACCACAACGACGAGGTCTCGTTGGCTCTCGAGGTCGAGATCAGCAACATCTCCGGCGCGGGTTACGGAAACCTGCCACAGTTCGGCAGCCGCTCCATCATCACCATGATCCGTTTGCGCGACGGCGAGACGAACATCCTCGCGGGCCTGATTCGCGACGACGAGCGGGAGACCGTGGGGGGCGTTCCGGGGCTCAACCGCATTCCGATCCTCGGTCGCCTGTTCGGCCGCACCAGGACCGACACGCAGGAGACCGACATCATTCTGACGCTCAAGCCGCACATCATCCGCGGCCTCGCACTCGAAGAGGACGACCTGCGGCCGTTCCGCATCGGCGCCAGCACCGCGGCGGGCGCGCCTCCGCGGGCGGGCGCCGTGCCATCGAACCCGCCGCAACCGCAACCGCGAGCGGGCCGCCCGCTGCCCGGCCGCCCGGACGGACCGCAACGACCCATCGCCCCGCCGGCGCCGCCGGACGCGCGCTGATCGCGCGCGACCTGCGGGTCGGGTTGGGAGTTTCGCTCCCGCGAAATTCCTGCGCCGGAGAGCGACTCAGGTCTCGACGGCGACTCGCGCCCCGAGCGACCGCAGGCGGTCCACGACGCTCGCGTAGCCGCGCTCGACCGTCTCGAGCGGGCTGATGCGGCTCTCTCCGTCAGCCGCCAGCGCAGCCGCGATGAGGGCCATCCCGGAACGCAGGTCACGGGTGTCCAAGGTGCGTCCGTGCAACGAACGGCCTCCCTCCACGATGATGCGGTGCGGATCGCAGAGAAAGAGGTTGGCGCCCATGCCGCTCAACTGCTCCAGCGCAAACAGCCGCAACTCGTACATCCAGTCGTGGATGAGGGTCCGCCCGGCCGCCTGCGTCGCCAGCACGGTGACCAGACTCACCATGTCGCTCGGAAACCCGGGCCAGGGAGCGGTGGTGATCTGTCGCACCGAACGCGGCCTCGACGGTCGGACCACGAAACGATCGTCCTCCACCTCGCAGCCGACCTGCATTCGGCCGAGCACGGCGGTGAGCGGCTCGAGATCCGAACCGGCGACGCCGCGCACCTCGACCTCCCCCCCGGTGATGGCGGCCACCACCGCCCAGCTTCCAGCTTCGATGTAGTCACCGCGAAGCCGGTGCGCCGTCCCGCGGAGCCGGGCTCCACCCGCGACGCTGATCGTCGGCGTGCCGGCGCCCTCGATCTCGACGCCCATACCGCGCAGGCAGGTGCACAGCTCCACGACGTGCGGCTCGCAGGCGGCGTGTCGGATCTCGGTGTCGCCCGGCGCCGCGGCGGCGGCCAGGATGGCGGTTTCCGTACCGGTGACCGACGCTTCCTCCAGGTAGAACGAGGCAGGAGTCAGCCCGTCCGGCGCCATGAAGATGTGGCGCCCGCCCGCCTCGTCCCGCACCCCCATGGCGCGCAACGCCTGCAGATGGGCGGACAGCGTCCGCCGGCCGGGAAAGTCTCCTCCGGGAGGCGCGAGCGTCGCGCGGCCCAGCCGCGCCAGCAGCGGGCCGACCAGCAGCACGGAACCGCGCAGCCGCCCGACGAGCCGCGGATCCGGTTCGTCGGAGCGGATCGTCGCGCACCGGACCCGCATCGTCGTCGTGCCGATGCCCTCGACCTCGGCGCCGAGTCCCCTGAGCAACTCCGCCATTACGCGGACATCGCCGATCCGCGGCACGTTCGACAACGTGCACGGCTCGTCCGTCAACAGGCACGCGGCCAGGAGCGGCAGAGCCGCGTTCTTGTTGCCTTCGACGCTCACCGACCCGCCGAGTCGGTGGCCGCCTTCGACCATGAGTGTGGACATGCCGCGGCTGTGCGCTTCCTCCAGTCAGGGTGACGCGTCGAACTCCCCGAGAAACACGACCTCCGGGGCCAGCGTAACGCCGTACTTCTCGGCGACGGCGGCCCGACACCGTTCGATGAGAACCCGGACGTCCCTCGCCCGGGCTCCCGGATCCGTCACGATGAAATTGGCATGGACGGGCGACACGCGCGCCCCGCCGACCGTACACCCCTTCAAACCGGCGCCGTCGACCAGCGCTCCGGCGGCGCATGGAACGCCGGAGGGCAGCCGCTGGAGATTCGGGTCGGGATTGCGGAAGACGCAGCCTGCGCTCGGCGCATCGAGCGGCTGCGTGCGCTTCCGGAACCGCAATGACGACCGTGCTTCCGCACGCAGAACGGCGGCCGGACCAGTCTCGACCGCAAACTCCGCGGAGAGCACGACCTCCCCCGTCTCCTGCACCCGGCTGCGGTCGTACCCGAACCCCATCCGGTCGCGTGCGACGCGATGCATCCCGCCATCGGGCCGCAGCAGAACTGCCGCCGCCACGCGCTCGCCGATGAGCCGGCCGCGGAAGTGCGCGTTCCCGCAAACCGCGCCGCCGACCGTGCCGGGGGTCCCGGCCCAGGTCTCCAGGCCGGCGTAGCCGCGATTGACCGTCCAACGGACCAGCCCGTTGATGGTGACTCCCGCCGCCGCCCGCACCAGCCCGGGTGACGACTCGACGATTTCGCCGTGCCGGAACCGCACGACCAGCCCGCGCACCCCGGCGTCACCGACCAGTACGTTCGAGCCGCCCCCCAGCAGCGTCACCGGCAGTCCGAGCGTACGGGCCGCCTGCACCGCTGCCGCGACCTCCGGCGCGGAGCGGGAATCGAGGAACCAGTCCGCCCGCCCCCCTACCCGCAACGTCGTCAGCGGCGCGAGCGGCTCATCGCAGTGAATCCGCCGCGGGTCGAGCGATCCGCGAAGCAGCGCCCGCAGGTCCCTGTCGAAAAGCCGCCGCCGCTTCCCGTTCCACGACGGACCGCTGCGGTCCGCTTCCGCCGGTGGCGCGGCGTCAGGCGCCCTCACGCCAGCCCGGACCCCGTCAGCGCCTCCCGCGCCGTTCGCTGATCGCATCGCTCGAACTCGATCCAGTCGCCGGGAGCCAGTTGTCCCAGCACGGAAATATCGGCCGTTGCGACGGTCGCCACCCGCGGATACCCTCCCGCCGTCTGGCGATCCGCCATGGCGACGATGACGCCCCCGGACGGCAGGATCTGCACCGCGCCGACAGGCAGCCCCAGGGACAGCAGACTCAGCCCCTCGGGTCCCGGAATCGGCGGGCCGTCCAGACGATACCCCATCCGATCCGACTCCGGTCGAATCGTGTACCGTGCGGTCTCCAGCCGCCGGAGGACGACCGGGTCGAACAGGCCCGCATGCGGACCCGGCAGCACGCGCACGCGCCCCCCCCCCAACGGCAGGCATCGCCTCCACCTGGCCGCCGCCGGCTCCCTCCGCGGCACGCCGAGCGCGGGGCCGGCGGTCAGCCGGTCCCCAGCCCTGAGCGCCAGTCCCTCCAGACCGCCCATGCCGCTGCGCAGGTGCGTGGACCGGCTGCCGAGCACGGGAGCCACGGTGAACCCTCCCGCCACCGCGAGATACGCCCGCGCCCCGGCCGTTCGCCGTCCGAACGCCAGCCTCTGGCCAGGGTGGGCATGGAGAACGGTCTCGGTGGACACTTCGCTCGCATCGAGCCTCAGCTCGAACACCGCCCCCGCGACGGCCACGCGCATCGCCGTCTCGAAACGGAGCGTCGGGCCAACCAGCGTGACCTCCAGCGTTGCCGCCTCCGGCGGGTTTCCGACGAGCCGGTTCGCACGGCGGTGGGCCGCCATGTCCATCGCGCCCGACACCGAAACGCCGTAGTGCTGGTAACCCCAACGCCCGGTGTCCTGCACGGTGGTCAGGAGGCCGGCGTCCTCGATCTCCAGTCCCGGCTGCGCGCTGCTCACGAACGTCCGGTCTCCACCCGGGCGTACGACGCCTCGTCTATCGGATCGAAGCGCACGACGTCGCCGGCCGAAAGCAGAAACGGATCCGGGCGCGCCATGTCGAAGAGGCGAACAGGCGTCTGACCGATCAACTGCCAGCCGCCCGGGGAAACGACCGGATACACGCCTGTCTGGCGCGCCGCTATGCCGACGGAGCCGGCCGGCACATGGACTCGCGGCACGGTGCGCCGCGGCGCCGCGATCCGTGGATCCACAGCGCCCATGTACGCGAAGCCCGGTTGGAACCCCAGCATGTAGACGCGATAGGGCACGCTGCGATGGCGTTCGACGACCTCCGCCTCGCTGCATCGCGCAAATCGGGCGACGTCGGCCAGATCGGGTCCGCGCGCGCCGCCGTAGCACACCGGCAGTCTGATCTCGCGACGTGCTCGGCCATCGCCGCGATCCGCCGGCGCTGCGGTTTCCGCGGCAAGACGGCGCAGCATGGTGGATATCTCGTCGACGTCCGCCAGCACGGGATCGAAGTGCACCGTGACCGTCGCGAACGCCTCGACCACGTCACGCACGCCGCGAATTCGCTGCCCGCGCAGCTTTTCGGCGACGGCGACGCAGCGCGCATTGACACCCGGATCGAGGCGGGACTCGAACGCCAGCAACAGCGCGGAGTCCCCGTCGCGCGACAGCTCCCACTCCCACGGCGCGACGCCGGTCATCATGCTTCCGCCGGCGCCGGCGGCGCCCCGAGCCGCCGGCACAGCGTCTCCCGCAGCCCCCCGAAGTCTCCGTTGGACATCAGCACGACCCGATCCCCTGCCCGCGCCTCGCTGACGATGGTGTCGCCGATCGCGTCAATCGTCGGCAGATGCCTTGCCCGCGTGCCGGCCGCCACCAGATCCGCGACGAGCCGCGCTTCCGACAGCCGTTCCTCCCGGGGCAGCGCCGACCGGAAGACGGGCGCCACGATCACCTCGTCGGCCGCCGCAAGCGCCTCCGCGTAGGCGGCCTGAAAGACACGCCGGCACGACGTCGCCGAGCGCGGCTCGAATACCGCCCAGACCCGTCCGCCGGCCACCGCGGCGCGCAGGGCGGCCACCGTTTCCCGCACCGCGCTCGGATGATGCGCAAAGTCGTCATAGACGGCGACGCCCTTCCCCACGCCGCGCAGTTCCAGGCGCCGGCGCACGCCGGTGAAATCCCGGAGGGCTGCCGCCGACGCGTCCGGACTGACGCCCACGGCCGCTCCGGCGGCCACCGCCGCCAGCGCGTTGCGCACATTGAAGGTCCCGATCAGCGGCAGATCCACCCGGGCCGCCGCCGCGCCCCGAAACACCACGTCGAACCGGGTCCGGTCCGCGCCATGTTCCACGTCGACGGCCCGCCAATCGGCACCGGCATCCAGCCCGAACGTCTCGACGGGGCAGTGCGCGGCATCCTGCAGCTCCCGCGCCCCCGCGTCGTCGAAACCGAGCAGCACGCGCCCGTTCGACGGCACGAGCGCGAGGAAACGGCGGAACGCGAGTCTCAGCGCCGCCAGATCGGCGTAGATGTCCGCATGATCGAACTCGAGATTGCCGACGACGGCCACGAACGGCAGGTATTTGAGGAACTTCGCCGTCTTGTCGAAGAACGCGCTGTCGTACTCGTCTCCCTCGATCACGAACAGGTCGCCCGCCCCCAGCCGGTAGCTCGCTCCGAAGTTGCGCGGGATCCCCCCGACCAGGAAGCCGGGATCGGCCCCGGACGCGACCAGGGCCCACGCCGTCATCGAAGTCGTCGTGGTCTTGCCGTGGGTGCCCGCCACGATGATCGGCCGAGACTCCCAGAGGAACCGCTCGCGCACCATCTCCGGCAACGACACGTAGCGCATCCGCCGCGCGAGGACCGCCTCGACTTCCGGATTGCCGCGCGACACCGCATTGCCGATCACCACCACGTCGATGTCGTCGGTCAGATGGTCTGCGTCGTAGCCCAGCCACGGCATGATTCCTTCCGCGGCGAGGAAGCGATCCATCGGCGGATAGGCGTGGGCGTCCGATCCCCGCACCCGCACCCCCTGCCGTTTCAGCATGGCGGCCAGAGTCGCCATCGCGGTCCCGCAGATGCCGATGAAATAGACGCTGGTCACCCGACCGCCGCCTCCTCGATGATCAAGCGCCCGCCGGTCTTCGCTTCCACGGTCACGTCGACGCCGAGCGGTACGGTGAGAAGTGGTCCGGCGGCGTGCCCCGTCGGAAGGCCGAACAGTACCGGACCCGGAACGTCGTCGAGCAGCTCGGCAAGCACGGACCGAATCGTCGGACCCGACGCCGGCTCATCGCATCCGGGAAACTCCGCGCAGACGACCGCGCCGGCGCGAGCGAGAACGCCGGCCTGCCGGAGCTGCACCAGCATTCGGTCGATCCGATACGGTCGCTCGTCGACGTCGTCCAGCAGGAGCACGAATCCCGGTGGCGCGTCGAAAGCGAACGGCGTTCCGAGCGAAGCTGCGAGCTGCGTCAGCGTGCCCCCCAGCAGCGGCCCCCGCGCCCGCCCCCGCTTGAGCACCTCGATCCCGTCGGCGGCCAGCTCGCCGTAGGGACGGGCGCCTGTCAGTTGACCGAGCAGCGAGGCCCGGTCGTAGCCGTCGTCGCCCGCCGCCAGATGAACCAGCATCGGCCCGTGAAACCCGACCAGGCCGCAGCGCGTCGTCACGTAGCTCAGCAGTGCGGTCACGTCGCTGCACCCGAGCAGCACCTTGCGTCCCGCTCGCATCTGCTCCGCATCCAGCCACGGCAGCACCTGCGCGCTCCCGTAGCCGCCGCGGACCGCGAGGACTCCGGCAATGGAGGGATCGGCCCAGGCTGCCGCGAACGCGTTCGCGCGCACCTCCGCCTTTCCGGCCACGTAGTTCTGCCGCTCGAAGACCGACGGCTCGAACACCGGCGTGAACCCCAGCGCGCGCACCTCGTCGAGCCCGCGGTCGAACACCGTCCGGTCGAACGGACTCGCCGGCGCAATCAGCGCGATGCGATCACCCGCGCGCAACGCCGGCGGCCTGCGCATCCTCTACAGAGACTCCCGCATGGCGTGGGCGATCTCCTCATGCTCGGCGCACCCGATCAGCTCGTTCAGGCGCGTCGCCGGAGGCGGCCGCCAGCCGTCGTCCCCCTGCAGGAACCGCTCCCGGGCGCGCCGCTGCCGCCCCAGGGCCTCCTCGACCCGCCGCTCGGACAACGTGCCGTCCTCCACCGCGCGGATCAGGCCTTCGATGACCTCCACCTGCGCCGCCGGATTCGGCTCGCAGAGCAGCACCAGATCGCATCCGGCGCTGACTGCCTCGACGACCGCGGGCGCCGCCGCCTGGTGCTTCGCAATGGCGCCCATCGCCATGTCGTCCGTAACCACGAGTCCGTCGTACCCAAGCTCGTTGCGCAGCAGGCCGGTGATCACCGGCCGCGACAGCGTGGCCGGCGAGCTCTCGTCCAGTGCCGGATACCGGACGTGCGCGGTCATGATGGCGGCCACGCCCGACTCGATGGCCGCGCGGAACGGCCGCAGCTCGACCTCCCGCAGGCGCCCCGGCTCGTGGTCGACGACCGGCAGCTCCAGATGGGAATCGAGGCTAGTATCCCCGTGCCCGGGAAAATGCTTCCCGCACGCGGCCAGACCCTCCGCTTCGAACGCGCGAATGAGAACGGAGCCGAGCCGTGCGACTTCGCCCGGATCCTCCGACAGCGATCGGTCGCCGATGACCGGGTTGGCGGCATTGGAGTGCACGTCGAGCACCGGCGCGTAGTCGAGCGTGATGCCGACGCTCCGCAGCTCGCGCGCGAGGGCGCGGCCGAAACGTTCCGTCAGATCCGCGTCGCCGCGCCGCCCGAGCGTTTCCAGCGGCGGCCACTCCGTGAACGGCGCCCGCAGGCGCTGCACCCGGCCGCCCTCCTGGTCGACCGACACCCAGGGCGGAATCTCCGTGAGCTGCTTGACGCCGTACGCGATCTCGGCCACCTGCAGCGGCGCTTCGACGTTCCTCGCAAACAGGATCACGCCGCCGAGATCGAACTCGCGCGCGATTGCGCGCAACTCCACCGGCAACGCAACACCGGCGAAACCGACCACGACCAGTTGTCCGAGATGACGCCGCAAGCCTGTAGGCATCCGAAGGGGTTGTGCTCATTATAATTCCTGCGTGCGGGTTCACGCGTCGGCTCCCACGCGAGTCGACCTCGCGGGCGGAACGCTGGACATCTGGCCCCTCTATCTTCTTCACGACGACGCCCAGACCCTGAACGCCGCGATCACGGTGCGGGCCGAGTGCCGGCTGGCGCCCAACCCCGACGGGCGCCTGCGCATCGTCGCGGAGGACACCGGAGCGAGGGTGGAGGCAGCGCACTGGTCGGAGCTCGCGGACGCCCCTGCGTCACGCCTGGTGGCACGCGTGCTCCGCTACTTTCGCGCCGAGGCGCTCACCGTCTCCACCCGCTCGGCGGCCCCGGTCGGAGCCGGACTGGCCGGATCTTCGGCCCTCAACATCGCGCTGTGCGCGGCCCTTGCGCGCTGGCACGACCGCCAACTGGCCGGGGAATCGCTGATCGCCCTGGCCCTGAACCTCGAAGCCCAGGTTCTCGGCGTGCCGACCGGAGGCCAGGACTACCGGCCCGCCACCTACGGCGGCATCGCGGCGCTCGAGATGGGTCCGGCCGGGGTGTCGCGCGTTCCACTCGACGTCGACCCCGAGTCGCTGACCAACCGGATGGTGCTCGTGTACACGGAGCAGTCCCGCGACTCCGGCATCAACAACTGGGAGGTGACGAAGCGCCGCATCGATGGCGACCCGTCCGTCACCTCCCTGTTCGACGAGATCCGCGATGTCGCCCTGGGGATGCGGCGCGCCCTCGAAGCGGCCCGGTGGGACGAGGTGGCCCGCTACGTCGCGCTCGAATGGAACCTGCGCAAGCGCCTGGCGCCGGGGGTCACGACCGCCCGACTCGATGCGCTCATCGCCTGCGGCCGACAGGCCGGCGCCGACGCCGCCAAGGTCTGCGGCGCCGGCGGGGGCGGCTGCCTCCTCTTTCTGGCCCCGCCCGAACGCACCGGAGCGGTGCGGGACGCCCTGGCTCAGGCGGGGGCACGCGTGCTGGACTGTCGCATCGACACCCGCGGACTCCGGATATCGGCTTCGCCTGGCCCGGCTGGCGCAGCATGATGGACAAGGCGGCCGTCGCGCGGACACTCGGGCGGATCGCCAATCACTCGGCGACGAAGCTCAGGTAGTTCGCCTCCGTGACGCGTATGTCCACGACCTCGCCCGATTCGCCGAGCGAGCGACCGGGACGCTCGTTGATCGTGAACCCGCAGGCGCCCGCGTCACCGACCCGCAGATCAATCTCCTCCTGCGCGACGATCAGCTCCCGCTCGCCGGCGCGCAACAGCCGGGAGACGACCCTGTCGCCATCGGCCGAGGCCTGCACCCAGCAGTCCGCCGTCGCGCTCATCTCCATCGTGAGCCGGCCGCGTTCGACCGCTTCGGTCGGCGCCGGGTCCGGGCGCGAAGGGGACTCGACCGGCGGTGGCGGCACCGGCTCTTCTGAAGGCTCGGTCGGCGGCTGGGGCGACGGCGGCTCGGACCCGGTCCCGGTCGCAGGCTCCGCGCCCGCCGCGACAACCCCTTCCGGCGCGGGCGCCTCGGCATCGCCGGGGACCAGGGCGCTCAGCACCCACAGGACCAGCGGCACCGCCAACAGCGCGAGCCAGACGACGCTCTTCGCCGTCCGCTGCCGACGGACGAACTCCTCGTTCGCGCGGCCCTCGATGGTCGCATGCAGCGTGGCGACGGAGGATTCGTCCGGAAACCGGGCTTCGAACTCCGCCAGGGTATCCTGGGGATCCAGTCCGACCGTCTCGGCGTAGGAGCGCACGAAGCCGCGGGTGAAGATCCCACCCGGGAGGTTCTCGATATCGTCGCGCTCTATCGCCTGCAGCTTGGAAACGGGGATCTTCGTGGAAGCCGAGACCTCCGCCAGCGTCATGCCGCGCGCCGTGCGCGCATCGAGGAGCAGCTTGCCGAACGGCTCCGGAGAGGCATCAGTCACAGGACCCGCACGTTAGTCGAGGGTTCTTCCGCTGTCAAACGCGGCGCGCAGCGCCTGCACCCGCTCTGCGATTCGCGCGCGGCGCCGGCCGGACGGCCCGCATCGAAAGAGCCGGATACCCGCCACCCCGGCCGCGCCGGTCGCCGCCACCGCCGCCCCCTCGTCCGCCGTCACGCCCCCAATCGCGAGGACCGGCCGGCTGGACGCGCGCACGATGCCGCGCAGTGCATCGAGTCCCAGCGGACGCCGGCCCGGTTTCGACGCGGAGGCGAACACGGTGCCGGCGAGCAGATAGTCGATTGCGCCGGACTGCGTCGCCCGCCGCGCCCCGGGAACGTCGTGGACCGACCGCCCCAGAATCCAGCCGCGCCGGCCGAGAGCGCGGACGCGCGGCGCGCAGCGCGCGTCGTCCTTCAGATGCACGCCGTCGGCGCCGGCCGCCAGCGCCACGTCCGGGCGGTCGTTGACGACTACGCGGGCAGACGTGGTGCGGGTGCGGTCCACTGCGCCCCGCACCAGGTCCAGGAGACTTCGGTCGTGCAGATCGGGTTCCCGGATCTGCACGAGGTCGACACCGGCGTCCGCACAATCGGCGATCACGTCCAGAAGCTGCGACAGCACTCCGGCCCCGGCGTCCGCCACGGTCTCGGCAAGCGCGGTCCGATCGGTCACGAGACAGATCAGGGTCGAAGACCGGAGCGGGACGGGGTTGCAGGCCATGCCTGTCACAGGGAGCGCGGCCGAAAGGAGCGCCGATGCACGTCGGAGTACCCGAACCGGGCGACGGCGTCGACATGCGCACGGGTCGCGTATCCCTTGTGGCGGTCGAAGCCATAGCGTGGGTCGACGTCGTGCAACCGCACCATCTCGCGGTCACGGATCACCTTCGCCACGATCGAAGCGGCAGCGATCGCCGCGCAACGCCTGTCGCCGCCGACCACGGCACGCTGCGGCAGGTCGAGGCCGGGCACGCGGAAGCCGTCGACGAGAGCGAATGCCGGTTGCGGCTCGAGCGCCAGGATAGCGCGGCGGAGGGCATCGAGCGATGCGCGGTGCACGTTGAGCCGATCGACGTCGCCCGGCGGCGCCGAGGCTACCGCCCAGCATGCAGTCCCGGTGATCTCGACGTAGAGTCGCTCGCGCTGCAACGCCGTCAGCAGCTTCGAATCACGCAGGCCGGCAATGTGCCTTCGGGAATCGAGTACCACCGCAGCGGCCACCACGGGCCCGGCCAGTGCACCCCGGCCTGCCTCGTCGGCCCCCGCGACATGCACGAACCCTCGACGACGCAGCGCGTTCTCCATGGTCCGCCGCGCCGCCGGACGGGGGCTCGCCACAAGATGCCGGGGCGAGGGGCTAGCGCCTGCGCCGTTCGCGCATGCGCGCCGCCTTGCCCCGCAGCTTTCTGAGGAAGTACAGCTTCGCGCGCCGAACGCGCGCGGAGCGCACGACCTCGATCCGGTCGATCATCGGCGAGTGCAACGGGAAGATCCGCTCGACGCCCTGGCCGAACGACACCTTGCGAACGGTGACGGTCGAGCCGGTGCCGCGGCGATGCTGGCCGATGACGATCCCCTCGAACACCTGAATCCGTTCCTTCTCACCCTCGGTCACCCGCACGTGCACCCGAATGGTATCGCCCGACCGGATGTCCGGCCGTTCGACGAGCTGGTTCTGCTCCACCGCTTCGATGGCCTTCATGGCTCTGCTCTCCTGGTTGCCCCCTGCGTCTCAAGCTCGCGGAGACACTCCCGTTCCTCGTCGTCGAGACGCGCACGCCGCAACAGATCCGGTCGTCGGCGGAGCGTGCGCTTCACCGCCTCGCGCTTTCGCCACCGCCGTATCCCGGCGTGATCGCCCGACACCAGCACTTCAGGCACCTCTTGCCCGTTCAAACTGGCCGGACGGGTGTACGTCGGACCGTCCAGCATCCGGCGCACGAACGAGTCCGTCGCCACCGACTCCGAATTGCCCACCACACCCGGCACCTGCCGCGACACCGCGTCGATGACGACGGCCGCGGCCAGCTCGCCGCCACTCAGGACGTAGTCCCCGATCGAGATCTCCTCCGTGGCCACCTGCCCGCGCACGCGCTCGTCGACGCCCTGATAGCGCCCGCACAGCAGAACAACGTGCCCGAGGCCGGTCAAACGGACCGCCGCCTCGTGCGTGAAGGTCTCGCCCTGCGGGGACATCAGGATCACCGCGGCCGGCTCGCCACGGCGGTCGCGTACGTGCTCGACGGCGCGGAGGAACGGCTCGACCTTCAGCACCATGCCCGGCCCGCCGCCGTACGGCGCATCGTCCACCGTACGGTGACGGTCCGTCGTGAAATCCCGCAGGTCGTGCACCGCCACATCCAGCAGGCCGGCCTCGCGCGCACGCCCGACCACGCCGACGCTCGTGACCTGCTCCACCAGCTCGGGAAAGACCGTGACGACGTCGAATTTCATCCGTCGCTCCCGGTACCGGGACGGCCAGACCGCCGGCCGCCGCCCGCCGCCCGCGTCCGATTCACCTCGAGCAGGCCGTGCGGCGGATCGATGACAATCGACTCCGCGTCCGCATCGACCGTGACGCAGATCTCCGCAACGAGCGGAACGTCGATCTCGCGCCCTCGCGGGCCGACGATCAGGCGCTTGGCTCCCGCGGGTCCCTCGACCGCGGCCACCGTCCCGACCTCGTCGCCGCTCACCGTCCGTACCACGCAGCCGACGAGCTCATGTTCGTACCACGTGTCCGGCGGAAGGGGCTGCAACGCCTCGTCCGGCACGCGCAGCTCGGCGCCCCGCAGGCTCTCCGCGGCGCTCAGGGTGTCTACCCTCTCGAAGGAAACGACCGGACGACCGCCGTGGAACCACGCGTCCCGGATCTTCACCGCGACGGGCACGCCGGCCCGTGCCATGAACAGCGTGCCGCCCGCGCGGAAGCGCTCCTCCGGGAAGTCGGTCTCCGGATTGACCACCACCTCGCCACGTCTCCCGTGCGTCCGGGCCACGACGCCGACGATCGCCATCTCCTGCCACGAGCCGTGCTCCACCGGCGCGTCACTCCTCGTCGAGAAAGTCGACCGCGGCCCGCATGCCGTCGCGTTCGGCGGCGATCTCGGCCAGCGCCCGCACCGCCGATGCAGTGCGGCCGCGGCGTCCAATCAGCTTGCCGAGGTCACCCGAACGTGTCGTCAGCTCGATGCGCACATCCCCGTGCTCGACCCGTTCGTCCACCTGAACCGAGTCGGGATGATCGACGAGCGCCTTCGCGATCACCTCGACCACATCCCGCGCGCGGCTCACGAAGCCGCCGGCGCCGCCGCCGACTCCGCCGCCTCCTCGCCTCCGGCCGCGGCCGCGGCCGCCGGATTGCGTGCGATGAGCGTACGAACGGTGTCGCTCATCTGCGCGCCCAGCGCCACCCAGTGCTCGATCCGATCGATCTTCACCGTCAGCGCCTCGGGCTGCACCGTCGGGTCGTAGTGCCCCACCACCTCCAGCGCGCGTCCGTCGCGGGCGCTGCGCGAGTCGATCACCACCAGCCGGTAGAACGGACTCTTCTTCGCTCCCTGCCGCCGCAGTCGAATCGTCAGCATCCTCTCTCTCCTTCACCCGTCGCTTCGCCGCCGCGAGACCGCGCGGCGCGGCCCCGGCATCATTGCATGGTCGGCAACGCCATGCGCCGCCGCTTCCCTTTCCGCCGGCTCCGCCCGCCGACGGTCTTCAACATCTTGCGCATCTCCACGAACTGCCGGAGCAGCCGATTGACGTCCTGCACCGTCGTCCCGCTGCCACGCGCCACGCGGCGCCGCCGGCTCCCGTTCATGACCGCCGGGGTCCGGCGCTCCTGCGCCGTCATCGAATCGATGATGGCCACCATGCGGGTCATCACGCTCGCATCGACCTCGCCCTCGGGGATCCGCGAACCGAGCCCCGGAATCATGCCGAGCACCTGGTTCAGCGGCCCCATCCGACCGACGGCCCGCATCTGCTGCTTCAGATCGTCGAGCGTGAGCCCGCTGCGCCGGATGCGCGTCGCCATCGACGCGGCGTCGTCCTGGGCAATCGCCTGCTCGGCCCGCTCGACGAGGCTCAGCACGTCGCCCATGCCCAGGAGACGCGACACCAGCCGGTCGGGCCTGAACGGCTCCAGGTCCTCCATCCGCTCACCGGTCGCCGCGAACGTGACCGGCACGCCGACCACCGACACCACGGACAGCGCCGCCCCGCCCCGCGCGTCGCCGTCCAGCTTGGTGAGAACCACGCCGGTCACGCCGAGCCGGTGGTTGAACTCGCCGGCGCTTCGGACCGCGTCCTGTCCGGTCATCGCGTCGGCCACGAACAGCAGGTCCGAAGGCTTCACGGCATCCCGGATGGCCACGATCTCGCGCATCATCTCTTCGTCCAGGTGGAGGCGGCCGGCGGTATCCACGAGCAGGACGTCGAAGCCGAGCTGTCGCGCCTCGGACACCGCCGCGGCGGCGCGCCGCACCGGGTCTCCCGAATCTCCCTCGTGAATTCGCAGCCCCGCGTCCCGCGCGAGCACCGCGAGCTGCTCGATAGCCGCCGGACGCCGCACGTCGGTGGAGACCAGAAGCGGATGCCGGCCCTGGCCGGACAGCCAGCGCCCCAGCTTCGCGGTCGTCGTGGTCTTGCCCGAGCCCTGCAATCCGACCAGCAGCACCACCTGCGGCCGGTCGGCCGCGGCCGAGAGCCCCGCGCGGGACTCGCCGAAGAGTTGCAACAGCTCGTCGCGAACGATGGCGACGACCTGCTGGGAGGGGGTGAGGCTCTCGAGCACGGCCCGTTCGGTGGCTCGATCGCGCACGCGATCAATGAAGGCCTTGACGACCTTGAAGTTGACGTCCGCCTCGAGCAGCGCCAGCCGGATCTCCCGCAACGTACGCTCGACCGTCTCCGGCGTCAGCCGCACCTCGCGGCGCAACGACCCGAAGACGTCCTGCAAGCGTGAGCCGAGTGCCTGGAACATCGGAGGGGCCCGCTCCCATCCGGGCCACTTGTCGAGAAGCCGTAAACGCTTCTCAGGAAACTGGTTATTCTAGACCGTAGCGAGTGGCCGCGTCCAGACTGCGGCGCGAGATCCTACACGGACGACAGGCGGTGACCGAGCTTCTCCTTCTTCGTGCGGAGATAGCGCTCGGTGAACTCGGTCGGCTCGATCTCCAGGGGCACCGATCTCTCCACCGCCAGCCCGTAACCGTCGAGGCCGACGAACTTCCGGGGGTTGTTGGTGAGCAGGCGCATCGTACGCACGCCGAGGTCGCCCAGGATCTGCGCGCCGATGCCGTAGTCGCGCTGGTCCGGCTTGAAGCCGAGATGCTCGTTCGCCTCCACGGTGTCGAGCCCCTGATCCTGCAGCTCGTAAGCGCGGATCTTGTTGGCCAGCCCGATACCGCGCCCCTCCTGGTTCAGATAGAGGAGCACCCCGCGGCCCTCGGCGGCGATCCTCTCCATCGCCCGCGACAACTGCGCCCCGCAGTCGCAGCGGGTGGACGCCAGCACGTCGCCGGTCAGGCATTGCGAATGGACGCGCACGAGCACGCTCTTGCCGTCGCCGACCTCTCCGCGCACGAGCGCGACGTGGGTCCGCCCGTCGATGAGACTGTCGTAGGCAGTCACCGTGAAGGGTCCGTGCGCGGTCGGAAGCTGCGCCGAGGCGAGGCGCTTCACGAGACGGTCGTGGCGCATCCGGTGCTTGATGAGATCCGCAACGGTGATCATCGGCAGATCATGCCGCCGCGCGAACCGGTCGAGGTCGGGCACGCGGGCCATCGTGCCGTCGTCGTTCATGATCTCGCAGATGACCCCGGCCGGGTAGAGGCCGGCGAGCCGGGCGAGATCGACCGCCGCTTCCGTCTGGCCGGCGCGCACCAACACGCCCCCGTCGCGCGCGCGCAGCGGGGAAACATGGCCGGGCTTGGCGAGATCGCCCGGACGGGTCGCCGGATCGATCGCCACCCGGATCGTGGCGGACCGGTCGGCGGCGGAAATCCCGGTCGTGGTGACGTGCTTCGCGTCGATGGGCACGGTGAACGCCGTCTCGAACCGCGACGTGTTCTCGCTCACGATCATCGGTATGTCGAGCTCGTCGAGACGCTGCCCGGTCATGGACAGGCAGATCAGGCCGCGACCGTAGCGCGCCATGAAGTTGATCGCGTCGGGGGTGACCTTCTCCGCGGCGATGGTCAGGTCCCCTTCGTTCTCGCGATCCTCGTCGTCCACCACGATCAGCATGCGGCCGCGACGAAACGCCTCGACTGCATCGTCGATGCTCGCGAACCCCGCACCCGACGGACTCTCGCCGGAGGTGGCGGCCGGCGCTTCCGGTTTGTTGCTGTCGGTCATGGCCGGCTCGACGTTGCCCTCCTCGGGTCGCCTCCGAACGCCTCCAGAGCGCGGGCGACGTACTTTCCGATGATATCGCACTCGATGTTGACGGCGTCGCCGGCGCGCCGTGCGTGAAGGTTGGTGCAGCGCCAGGTGTGCGGCACGATCTGCACGGTGAAGCGCTCCGCCTCGAGCCCGGCGACGGTCAGACTGATCCCGTCGACCGCAACCGATCCCTTCGTCACGACATGGCGTGCGAGATCCGCCGGATATGCCACGGTCACCCACCAGAAGTCGGTCTCCTGCTCGATCCCGGCAAGACGCCCGACACCGTCGACATGTCCCTGCACGAAGTGCCCCCCCAGCCGATCGGAGGGCAGCAGGGGGCGCTCCAGGTTCACGGTCGCCCCCTCGCGCAGATCCTCCAGATTGGTGACCCGCAGGGTCTGCGGGGAGACATCCGCTTCGAATCCCGAAGCGTCGAAACGCACCACCGTCAGGCAGACGCCGTTCACGGCGACGCTGTCTCCGATCGCGAGCTGGGCGGCGATGTCGGCAGCGATGCGGATTCGCCGTCCGGACGGCAGCTCGCGGGTCGCAGCGACCTCTCCCAGCGCCTCAACGAGTCCCGTGAACATCGGCCTCCATCAACACGTCCGGCCCGAGCGCCCGGACGGCGAGAGCATCGACAGCGCGAAAGACCGCATCGCGGTCCATCCAGGCAACGCCCGATGGTCCCACCTCGACCGGCGCGACGAACATCTGCACCCGGTCGACGAGACCCGCCTCCCATGCCGCCTCGTGCACCAGCCGGCCCCCTTCGAGGACGAGGCTCGTCACGCGACGCCGCGCGAGCCGCTCGAAGGCGTTGCGGAGGAACCCGCCGGCATCGACGCATTCGACCTCCGCACCGGCGTCGGTGAGCCGCGCCAGCCGCTCGCGGTGCCGCGCGGACGCCGACTCCACCGCCACCACGACGACCGGCCCGGACTCCAGCGTCCCGAAGAGCCGCGCCGTCGGCGGCGTGCGCAGCCGGCGATCGAAGACGGCCCGTGTCAGCGGCAGCGCCCTCCGCGCCCCGCGCGCAGTCAGCAGCGGATCGTCGACCAGCACCGTCGTCGACCCCACGCCGATTGCGTCCACCTCGGCCCGCTGCGCGTGCACGGCCCGGCCGGCCGCGGGCGACGTCAACGTCGTTCGCGCCCCCGGCCGCGCTGCGATGCAGCCGTCGAGACTGGCGGCGACCTTCATCGTCACGAAGGGCCGCCGCCTGGACACCCACGTGACGAACGCCTCGTTCAACCGCGTCGCCTCGCACTCCCGGACACCGGCATCGACCCTGATTCCCCGGCGGCGAAGCGACTCGATGCCCCTGCCGTTCACCACCGGATTCGGGTCCGGCATCGCCACCACCACCCGCGCCAACGCCGCCTCGACGATCCGGTCGACGCAGGGTCCGGTTCGCCCGTGATGGCAGCACGGTTCGAGCGTGCAGTACAGGGTCGCTCCCCGCGCGGCCGCGCCGGCCTCGGCCAGCGCGCGAACCTCCGCGTGATCGCCTCCCGCCCGCTCGTGGTAACCGGAGCCCACGACGGCGCCGCGGCCGTCGACGATGACCGCGCCGACCATGGGATTCGGGCTCGTCCGCCCGCGGCCCTTCGCGGCAAGCCGCAGGGCCTCGCGCATGTATGCGTCGTCCCGCGCGGTGGACTCCATGGTCTCCTACCAGGCCTTCTCGAACAACGCGTCGACGTAGTCGCCGGCCGAGAACGGAAGCAGGTCGTCGATTCCCTCACCGACCCCGACGTAGCGGATCGGCACCCCGAGCTCCCCCGCGATGGCCACCGCGACGCCGCCCTTCGCGGTGCCGTCGAGCTTGGTCAGCACGATGCCGGTCACTCCCGCCGTCTCCAGGAACCGGCGCGCCTGGGAGATGCCGTTCTGTCCCACGCTGGCGTCCACCACCAGCAGCACCTCGTGGGGCGCACCGGCCGCCGCACGGCCCGCGACGCGGCGTATCTTCCCCAGCTCTCCCATCAGATCGGCGCGGGTATGCAGACGGCCCGCCGTATCGACGAACACCACGTCGCGGCCCCGCGCCCGCGCCGCCGAGATCGCGTCGAAGACGACCGCAGCAGGATCGGCTCTATCGGCGGCGCGCACGATGTCGACCGACGCGCGTTCCGCCCATACCGCGATCTGCTCGACCGCGGCCGCCCGGAACGTGTCCGCCGCGCAGATGAGAGGCGTCAGGCCATCGAGGCGGCAGCGATGGGCCAGCTTTCCGACCGTGGTGGTCTTGCCGGTCCCGTTGACGCCGACCACGAGCACGACCCGCGGCGACGGAACCTCCACCGGGAGCGCCGCCGCGCCGGCCAGAACACCGCGGATCTCGGTCTTGACGCGGTCCCGGAGGTCGCCCGCGCCGTCCTCGCCGACCCGCGCGACGATACGTCCTGCCGTCAGCACCCCCACGTCCGCCTCGATCAACAACTCCTCGAGAGCCTCGAGGGTCTCGGCGCTCAGGTCGCCGCTCCCGGAAGTACCGCTCAGACGCTCGAGCCGGCTCGTCCAGCGCTTGGCCGTGCGCCGCAACCCGTCTCGCAGACGGCCGACGATGCTCATTCGTCCAGCTCCGAACGCTGGCGCCGAAGCATGAGATCCTCCACCGCGGCCCGCGGCGTCTTGTGACCGCCGATTACTTCAGCCATCTGCGCAGTGATGGGCAGCTCCACGCCGTGCCGCGCGCCCAGATCGAGCACCGCCCGGGTCGTGCGGACTCCTTCCGCGACCATCCGCATTCCGTCGAGCACCTCGTCGAGGGGGCGTCCCTTGCCGAGCTCGATCCCGAGTTGGCGGTTGCGGCTCAGCCCGCCTGTGCACGTCAGCACGAGGTCGCCGAGACCGCTCAGGCCCGCCAGCGTGTCCCGCCGTCCACCGAGGGCGTACGCCAGACGCGACATCTCGGCCAGCCCGCGCGTCACCAGCGCCGCTATCGCGTTGTGCCCGAGCCCCAGCGACTCGATGCCGCCGGCCGCGATGGCGATGACGTTCTTCATCGCGCCCCCGATCTCGACACCGACGACGTCGTCGCTCGCGTACAGCCGGAAGCGGTCCGACCGGAAGTCCTGCTGAACGGCGGTGACCGCCTCCCGCCGCCGGCCGGCCACGGCCACCGCGGTGGGCACGCCCCGCGCCACCTCCGCCGCGAAGCTGGGGCCCGACAGTACCGTCACGGCCCGCTCGCCGCCGACCTCCTGGGCGATCACTTCCGACACCCTGAGGAGCGTTCCGTCCTCGATGCCCTTCGCCGCGCTGATGACCGTCACGTCCGGCCGGAGGCGGTCCGCGGCGCGGCGCAGCACCTGCCGGGCCCCGTGCGACGGCACCGCGGCGACGACGTACACCGCGCCGTCCACGGCGTTCTCCAGCGCCGGAGTCAGGTGCACGGATCGCGGCAACTCGACGCCGGGCAGGTACACGTCGTTGCGACGCTGAGCCTCCATCTGACCGACGAGCTGCGCATCCCGACCCCACAGCCGCACCTCGCGCCCGCAGCGGGCGAGATGGATTGCCAGCGCCGTGCCCCAACTGCCGCAGCCGAGCACGGCCACCGGTCCGATCAACGCCACCCGCACGTCCTCATGCTGTACATCGTCTCGTGGGGACCCGGTCGCGCCCACGGGGCGCGCCGGATCGGCGCCCGGTGTCGCACTCGATCGCCGACGCGTACCGAGTATGCCCGATCTCGAAAGCCGGATGAGTCACGCCGCGCCGCCTTCGAGCGCCGCCGTGGCCAAGCGCTGGTAGGTCGAGCCCTCCGATTCCAGGCGGCTCTGGTACAGAGAAACGCGATCCACCGTCCAGGAAATCGGCGGCAGCGCGGTCTCGGCCAGTGCGGCGCGCAACCGGCGGCCGCCGTGAGTTCGCAGCCGGCGCACGCGGCCCAGCGTGACGTGCGGCTCGAAACGCGGGGGGCCCGGCCCGTAACCGCGGTCCTCGAGACGCCGCCAAAGCAGTCGCGCCACGACGGCTGCCTGCTCGCCTCCTCTCCCGGGCCCCATCCAGACAACCCGCGGAGCACCGGACGATGGAAAGACGCCCGCCACCGACAGCGAGAGACGGAAAGGCGGCTGCGCGAACGGCGCGGCCGCCAGGGCGCGGAGAATGGTGGACGGGTCCGGGACGTCTCCGAGGAACGCCAGCGTCAAGTGCAGCTTCGCCGGCCTCACCCACCGGATCGAAGCGCCGAGACCGGCGGCCCGCCCGGCCAACAGGATGCCGACCCGCTCCGCGGCGGCCCGCGCGGGCGCGTCGAGATCGATCGCGAAGAAAAGACGCACTACGAGCCCGTCGACGTCGCGCGCAGCAGTGCGCGGCGGAGCAGATCGAGCGCGGCCTGCGACGCCTGGAACTTCACCCGCTCGCGGTCGCCGGGAAGCTGCACGCGGCGTACCCGCGGCGGCGCCCCGCGGGCGGCCAGCGCCAGGCACACCGTTCCCACCGGCTTCTCGGGCGTCGCCCCGCCGGGGCCGGCGATCCCGGTCACCGCGAGGCCGAAATCGACATCGGCCGCCACGCGCGCCGCCTCGGCCATCGCCTCGGCCACCGCCTCGCTCACCGCGCCGTGGGCCTCGATGAGCCCCGGGGCGACCCCCAGGGCCACCTTCGCCTGGTTGCTGTAGAGAACCCACCCCGCGTGAACGTACGCCGAGCTGCCCGGCACGTCCGTGAGCCGCGACGCGATCAATCCGCCGGTGCAGGACTCGGCGACGGCGACACGCGCTTCCCGTCGCCGCAGCAGCTCCCCCACCACCTCCGGCAGGGTCCGCCCGTCGGTGCTCACGACACAGCTACCGAGCACGCCCGCCAGCTCCTCCACCGCCGCATCGAGAACGCGCCCCCCCTCGGCGGGATCGGCGCCGACCGTCGACAGGTGCAGGTCGATCTGTCCGAGGGAGGCGAGAATCGTCGTCGAGACGGAGGGCTGCCGCGCGGCCAGCGGCCCATAGATCGGACGGGCCAGCTCATCGATATGCGATTCCGTCCGTCCGGTCGTGCGGATCGCACGCCGCTGAACCCTCCTGCCGCCGGCCGCGGCAGCCAGCCGGTCCGCGACCAGCCGGTCGAACATCGGCCGCAGCTCCCGCGGAGGCCCGGGCAACAGGACCAGTCGGCACCCGCCCGCCGTCAACCAGAGCCCCGGCGCGGTTCCGGCCGGATTCGGCAGCACCTCCGCTCCACGCGGAATCGCCGCCTGCCGGCGGTTGATCTCCGGCATCTCCAGACCGCGCGCCTCGAACCGGGCGCGAATCCGGGTGACGATGTCCGCCGATTCGTCGAGCGGCACGCCGAGCAGATCCGCGACGACATCGCGCGTCACGTCGTCTGCGGTCGGTCCGAGTCCCCCGGTCACGATCACGACGTCCGCCGCGGTCATGGCGTAGCGCAGCGCGCTCGCAAGACCGCGAGGCTCATCCCCCGCCACCAGCTTCTGAACGATGTCGATCCCGACCCCGTTGAGTCGGTCGGTGATGAACAGAGAGTTCGTATCGGTCTTGTGCGGCGTCAGCAGCTCCGACCCGACGGCGACGATCACGGCCGACGACGGACCGCTGCCGCGTCGTTCCGTCATCCGAGCATCACCGACGGCGCGACGGCCGCTCCCACCCGTACCGTCACGTAGGCGTAGAGGCCGGCGACGACGTCGTCCGCCATCACTCCCCATCCGGACGGCAGGCGCTCGGCCGCACGAGCCGGGAACGGCTTGACGATGTCGAAGAACCTGAAAGCCAGAAAGCCGGCCACGAGCCCCGGCCAGGCAACCGGAACCCAGAACAACGTGATGAGCATGCCGGCGATCTCGTCGATGACGATGGCCCCCGGGTCGCGGCGACCATAGCGCCGCTCCGCCACCGTCGCGGACCAGACTCCGACCACGAGCACGGTTCCCAGCAACAGCGCCTCCGCGCCGGCCTCGCCGGTCAGACGCACCAGAAGCAGCAGGCAGAGGCCCACGGCGGAACCCCAGGTACCGGGCGCGATCGGGGCCAGCCCGACGTAACCGGCCGTCGCGACGGGCAGCGCCAGGCGGGACATCACCGCACGCGGACGGTACACGGACCGTGAGTCTCGAACCGGAGAGTGTGCATGCGCCTCGAGAGGTTTCGCGTCTCGATTCTCCCGCGTCTCGCAAGGCGGGAAGGCATGGCGCGCGGTGCGCCGCGCCGGGAAGTGATGCGATTATGGGACGAGAACCTGGGGGCCGTCAACGGCCGCAGCAGATGATAGAAGCCGTCCCGAACATCAGCGAGGGCCGCCGGGAAGAGGTCGTGCGGGAGGCCGTCGAAGCGATCGAGGCGGTACCCGACGTCCGGGTGCTCGACTGGTCGTCGGACGCCTCCCACAACCGGTCGGTCATCACGCTGGCCGGTGAGGCGGACCCGTTGCGCGCAGCGATCCTGCGGCTGTTCGAGGTGGCGGTGAAGCGGATCGACCTGCGCCGTCACAGCGGGGCCCATCCTCGCATCGGCGCGGTCGACGTCGTTCCGTTCGTGCCGCTCGGCGGGGTGTCGATGGAAGCCTGCATCGAGCTCGCGCACGCAACCGGCCGGGAAGTGGCGAAGCGCTTGCAGTTGCCGGTCCTGATGTACGAGGCGGCCGCCGCCGTCCCTGCCCGACGCCGCCTGGAACACCTGCGGCGCGGTCAGTTCGAGCGCCTCGCCGGCAAGCTCCTGCAGCCCGACTGGAGGCCGGACTACGGCCCCCGTCACCCACATCCCTCGGCGGGGGCGACGGCTATCGGGGCGCGCGGTCCGCTCATCGCCTTCAACGTGAACCTCGCGTCGCGTGAGCTCGACATCGCCCGGCGGATCGCGCGAGCAATCAGGGAGAGCGGCGGCGGCCTGCCGCACGTCAAGGCCATGGGCGTGCTGCTCTCGACCTCCTCCGGAGACATCGCCCAGGTGTCGATGAACCTGACCGACTACCGGCGCACTCCGCTGTCCGCAGCCCTGGACCGCGTCGCTCGGGAAGCGGCGCGCGAGGGAGTGGAGGTCGCCGGCACGGAACTCATCGGGCTCGTGCCGCGGGCGGCGATGGACGGTTCGGCGGGCGGGAGGCCCATGCTCGACGTCATTCATCCGGACCGGACGATCGAGGCGCGGCTCGAGCGCCTCCGCCCTTCTCTTCCTGACCATCGAGCAGCCCCTTGAGCACCTCCATGAACTCCCCGAGATCGCGAAAATCGCGGTAGACGGACGCGAACCGGACATAGGCCACCTTGTCGAGCACCTTGAGCTCGTCCATCACGAAGGCCCCCACCGCCTCGGTGGACATCTCCTTGTCGGGCCGCTCGTGCAACGCCGCCTCCACCCGATTCGCAACCGTCTCGAGGATCGCCACGCTCACGGGACGTTTCTCGCAGGCCTTGAGCATCCCTGCAATCACCTTCCGTCGTTCGAAGCGCTCCCGCGTCCCGTCCTTCTTGACGACCATGTACGGGATCTCGTCGATCCGCTCGTAACTGGTGAAACGGCGCTCGCAACGGGTGCACTCCCGTCGGCGGCGGATCGCATCGCCCTCCCGACTCTCACGGGAGTCGACCACCCGATCGTCGAGGTAGCCGCAGAACGGACACTTCACCGCTCGTCCTCCACGCGCGCATCAGGCTCCGTCCGGCCTGCCGCCGCCCCCGCCAAGCGGCTGATGCTCGTCAGATGCACCCCCTCACAGGCCATCAGGACGACGCCGCCAATCGTGACCGGCACGAACGAGATGGCGTGCGCCACGAGACCCGCTCCGACCGCGCTCTCGGCGCTTGCGGCGAAGAGCGTCGTCGCCCCCACCTGGAAGGCGGCATGGTAGCCGCCGACTCCCGCCGGCGTCGGCACCGCGACACCGAGCACGACCAGAACCAGCAGGATTCCGGCGCCGGACGGCGGCATGTCGACGCCGAAGGCCACCGACACCAGCCAGATTCCGGCCGTGATCGACACCCACACGAAGACCGTCCACGCCAACGCCCATACCAGCGGACCCGGCCGCCGCATCACCCCGAGACCCTCCGAGAAACGGTGCGAGACCCGGGCGAGCCCGGACGAGAGTCCGGCCGGCAGGGTCGACGTCACGCGCGCGACTCCGCGGCCGACCGCCTCCGGATTCGTGGCCGCCGCGCAGGCCAGCACCAAGGTGCCGAGGGCCAATCCACCGGCGGCGATCGCCCCCGCGTACAGCGCGGGCAGCAACGCGCCGGGCTCGCTGCCGAGGCTCGGCGCGAATGCGGCGACCGACAGCCCGAAGATCGCGAGAATCACCACGATGTCCAGCAATCGCTCCAGCACCACCGTCCCGATCGCCGCGCTCACGCTGAGCTGTTCGCGGCGGGCGAGCACGTACGGCCGGAGGATCTCGCCGACACGTCCCGGCAGAATGGCCGTCGCGGCGAAGCCCATCACCGTCGCCCGCAGAGCGACCCCCAGTCGCACCCGGCCCAGCGGTTCGAGCAGGTAGCACCAGCGCACCGCGCGCGCCAGATAGGTCGCAATCATGGCCAGGACGGCGAGCCCGAGCAGATCGAGCCGGGCGCTCAAGACTGCGTCCGCCACGCGATCGAGATCCGCGCCGCGCAGCACGAACGCCATCAGGCCGACTCCCAACAGGCCGATGATGATCGTGCGGATGTGTCTCCGCATGCCGACCGACCGTACTACATTTTGTTTTGCCGTCGCGCGAGGGTCCCGTTAAGCTATACGCCTTCTCCATCCGTACGAGGGTCTCCTGTTGTCATCCAGCGCTTCCGTCTTCCAAACGTCTCTCGACGGCATCGCCGTCCACCGCCGCGGCAAGGTCCGCGACATGTACGAGGTCGGCGAGCATCTGCTCATGGTCGCCACCGACCGGATCTCGGCCTACGACGTCGTGCTCGGCTCGGCCGTTCCGGACAAGGGCCGGGTGCTCACGCAGTTGTCGGCGTTCTGGTTCGGACGTACCGGAGACATCGTGGGCAACCACCTGATCTCGACGGCTCCCGGCGACTATCCGGACTCGTTGGGCGCGCACGCCGATCTGCTGGCCGGACGCTCGATGCTGGTGCGCCGCACGAAGCCCATCCCCATCGAGTGCGTCGCCCGCGGGTACCTGTCCGGATCCGGCTGGAAGGAATACCAGCGCGACGGGCAGGTCTGCGGCGTCCGGCTACCCTCCGGCCTGCGCGAGTCCGACCGGCTGCCGGAGCCGATCTTCACGCCGGCCACCAAGGCGGAGACCGGCCACGACGTCAACATCAGCGAAGCCGAGGCCGCCCGACTCGTCGGTCCGGATCTGGTGGCGCGACTCCGCTCGCTGACTCTGGCGCTCTACGAGCACGGCGCGGCCCACGCCGCGGAGCACGGCATCATCGTGGCGGACACCAAGTTCGAGTTCGGTATCGTCTCCAGCGGCGCTGGCGACGAGGTCATACTCATCGACGAGGTGCTGACGCCGGACTCTTCGCGGTTCTGGCCCGCCGAGCGGTACACCGCGGGCGGACCGCAACCGAGCTTCGACAAGCAGTACGTCCGCGACTACCTGGATCGCATCGCATGGGACCGCAAACCGCCCGCTCCGACGCTGCCGGACGACGTCGTCTCGAACACGCGCCTGAAGTACGTCGAGGCGTACCGCCTGCTGACCGGCCGCGATCTCCAGAATTGAGGACAGGAGTCGACGCGTGCGCGAAGAACTCGACCGCCTGGTGGACGAGATGTTGACCAAGGGCATCCGCTACGAGGATGCGCAGAGCGAGATCGAGAAGCGATTCATCAGCCGCGCGCTGGAGAAGTCGAACGGCCGACTCGGTCGAGCCGCCAGCCTCCTGGGAATCCACCGCAACACCCTGAGCCGCAAGATGGCCGCCCACCGCCTGAAGCGGACCGGCTGAGGCGGCCCCGCTCCCGGCCCCCCGCCTTGACGCGATTCCCGTGCGGTCAGTAAAATAGCAGACTCGGTGGGTGACTGCTAACGCCACCAGAGGAGTGCCGCGCGGGGAAGCGACCCGTGCGGGTGACGGAGTTTCTCAAAGAAGGGAGTAGCACAGTTCATGGCTGCCAAGGTACGACCACTTCACGACCGCATCATCGTCGAGCGCATCGAGGAAGGCGAACAGCAGGTCGGCGGCATCATCATCCCGGACACGGCGAAGGAGAAGCCGCAGCAGGGCAAGGTGATCGCGGTCGGCAACGGCAAGATCAAGGACGACGGCACGGTGACCCCGCTCGACGTCAAGGCGGGCGACACGGTGCTGTTCGGCAAGTACTCCGGCCAGGAGATCAAGCTGGAGGGCGACGAGTTCCTGATCATGCGCGAGGACGAGATCCTCGGCGTCATCGAAAGCGACTAGGCGGCAACATCCGCATTTCCAGTGATTGGAGTTCGAGAATAATGGCCAAGCAGATCGTCTACGGACAGGAATCTCGCCAGAAGATCATCGAGGGCGTCAACCAGCTCGCCAACGCGGTCAAGGTCACCCTCGGCCCGAAGGGCCGCAACGTGATCCTCGACAAGAAGTTCGGCTCGCCCACCATCACCAAGGACGGCGTCACCGTCGCCAAGGAGATCGACCTCAAGGACCCGCTCGAGAACATGGGCGCGCAGATGGTTCGCGAGGTCGCGAGCAAGACCTCGGACATCGCCGGTGACGGCACCACCACGGCGACCGTGCTCGCCCAGGCAATCTACCGCGAGGGCGCCAAGAACGTCGTGGCCGGCGCCAACCCCATGGAGATCAAGCGCGGCATCGAGACCGCGGTGGACACCGTCGTCGGCAAGCTGCGGGAAATGTCGAAGAGCGTCAGCGGCAACATGATCGCGCAGGTCGGCACCATCTCGGCCAACAACGACGCGACGATCGGCACCATCATCGCCCAGGCGATGGACAAGGTGGGCAAGGACGGCGTCATCACCGTCGAGGAAGCCCGCACGCTCGAAACCTCCCTCGATGTCGTCGAGGGAATGCAGTTCGACCGCGGCTACCTCTCGCCGTACTTCGTGACCGACGCCGAGCGGATGGAGTGCGTCCTCGAGAACCCGATCATCCTCATCCACGAGAAGAAGATCAGCTCGATGAAGGACCTGCTGCCCCTTCTCGAGCAGGTGGCGCGCCTGAGCCGGCCGCTGCTGATCATCGCCGAGGACATCGAGGGCGAGGCGCTCGCGACGCTGGTCGTCAACAAGCTGCGCGGCACGCTGCAGGGCGCCGCGGTCAAGGCCCCCGGCTTCGGCGACCGCCGCAAGGCGATGCTCGAGGACATCGCCATCCTGACCAACGGCAAGGCGATCACCGAGGACCTCGGGCTGAAGCTCGAGAACATCCGCGTCGAGGACCTGGGCAAGGCCAAGAAGGTCACCATCGACAAGGACAACACCACCATCGTCGAGGGCGACGGCACGCAGGCGGCCATCGAGGGCCGCGTCAAGCAGATCCGCGCGCAGATCGAGGAGACCACCTCCGACTACGACCGCGAGAAGCTGCAGGAGCGCCTTGCCAAGCTCGTCGGCGGCGTGGCCGTCATCAAGGTCGGCGCGGCCACCGAGACCGAGATGAAGGAGAAGAAGGCCCGCGTCGAGGACGCGATGCACGCCACGAAGGCGGCGGTCGAGGAGGGCATCGTCCCGGGCGGCGGCGTCGCGCTTCTCCGCGCATCGGGTGCGCTCGATGACGTCAACCTCGCCGGCGACATGCAGATCGGTGTCAACATCATCCGGCGGGCGCTCGAGGAGCCGATGCGCTGGATCTCGCAGAACGCCGGGTTCGAGGGCTCGATCGTCGTCCAGAAGGTCCGCGAGGCGGGCAGCGAGCAGGAAGGCTTCAACGCCCAGAACGAGAAGTACGAAAACCTGGTGTCGGCGGGCGTGATCGACCCGACGAAGGTCGTGCGCACGGCGCTCCAGAACTCCGGCTCGATCGCCTCGCTGCTGCTGACGACCGAGGCGCTGGTCTCCGAGATCCCCGAGGAGAAGAAGGAGCCGGCCGCCGGCGGCATGGGCGCCCACGGCGGCATGGGCGGGATGTACTAGGAGCTTGCGCCAATCCCGCGGGATCGCTCGAACGCCCGGGCAGGCTGCGCGCGCCTGTCCGGGCGTTTTTCCTCATCTGGCGACGACAGCGTGAAGCCGGACCGATCCGGCCGCCGGCGCGACTGTCAGATGACCGGTTCGATTGCCAAGCCCAGCACGACCCGGCGGTCGCGACGCGAACTGGTTCTGCGGCGCAGACTGCTAGCGCAGGTTGAAGAACAGCTCGAGGCTGACCAGGACTGCGACCGGTTCACCGAAGCGCAATCCCGGTGCGAAGCGCCATTGCCGCGCAGCGGCGATCGCCTGCTCGTCGAGACCGAATACCTGATCGAGCGACTTGCTGACCTTGACGTCGCCCACTTCGCCGGTGGGCAGGACGACGACATCCAGCCAGACCGTGCCCTGGATTCTCGCCCTCATCGCCTCGGCCGTGTATTGCGGTGTCACTTCCCGCAGCAGCCGCGGAATGGTGAGACCCGCGGTGCCCGGGCGATAGACGCCGCCCCCCACGCCGCCGCCCTCTCCCGGACCGAGTCCGTCACCCTGACCGGGGCCCGCCCCGGCGCCGTCGCCGCTCCCGGCGCCCCCGCCGGTTCCGCTGCCCTGCGAGGACTCCGACTCCGCACGCAGGCCTTCCAGCACGCCCGGCAGGGTCTCGGGGGCGCTCGCGACCGGCAGGGCGGGAATCGAGAGCTCCTGCGTATCGAGCGGCTCGGGTTCCGGCTCGGGTTCCGGCTCGACCGGCACAGGCTCCACGATGGGCACGCTCAGCTCGGCTTCATCAGGCCCCTCGAGCTGGGCCAACGGCGGCAGCTCCAGGGACTCGTTCCCGCCGCCGCCGCCGCCGCCGCCCGGACCTTCTTCGGGGATCCACACGATCCCGTTGTACTGGCGGTCGATCGCCATTGCCTCGTAGACCTGCTCCGGCGCCAGACTCAGCACCAGCGCCACGATCCCGAGCCCGATCGCATGGCTGGTGAGCGAGGCCGCGAACGAGCCCCCCATGCGTTGCTGGTTGGCCCGCAGGAGAAAATGCACATCGGCCGGCGCGATGTCGTCCGGCAGTATCGTGAGGGTCCCGTCGGCGGTCCGCACGCCGGCCGTGGCGCCCGTATTGTCGCCGGCGCTCGCCTCGCGAGCAGCCCTCAGGCGGAGGGGGCCGGCCGCCGGCGCGACGGATGACCGGCGACGTCGTCTGTCAGGCGGGGTGTACGACGTGTGCGAAGCTGGAAACTGAATCTGACCGAGACCGAGACCCTGGCCCAAGGGTGCGCCTCCTCAACCCATTCTGCCCAACCTGCCGCAAATGGGCAACCGTCGGGACGCGGCTTCAGTCGTCGCGAGCCGGCCCCGGCCGCTCCATGCAGGCGAGAAGCACGACCGGTGTGAGATCAGACCCGTCCACCCCACGCGCCGATGGCTGCATTGCCGCCACCGTAGGCGTGCATCAGCGCAAGCGCATCGGCGGCTCGAGGCTCGCCGGCCACGGCGATCAGGACGCCGCCGCGCGCGGTAAGCGTCTCGAAGATGAACCCGTCGTGCGCCTGGAATCCGGCGCGGCGTATGGTGGCCGCCACGCCGCTCGCACCGAGCGCGTTGTCGGCGCCCTGCAGCGCCTCCACGAGCGCGCCGTGGGCCACCACCGGGCCGATTCCCGGGATCTCTACGAGCGCCTGTTCCGCACCGACACCGAAGGTCTTTTCCATCAAGTCGGCGACGTCCGGCGCCTGCTTCGCCAGAATCGAGAGCGCCTCCGGCGGGAAGCCCTCCCCGGCCAGCGCACTGAGCCCGCGCGACGCCCATGCCGCGTCCTGAAAAACACCGACCGTAAAGCACGGTCCTTCCTGATACATCGCCATAGGTCGTGAGGCGTCCTCCGAGCCCGATAGGGATCGGATGATTATAGCACCGTTCCGGCCAGGGGCGCCGCCCCGTCGGGAGCGGCCCGCTCCCGTTCCTTCAGACCACGATGCGTTCGCGCCCGGACCGCCGCGTCACGCGTACGCGATCCAGGTATTCAAGCAGCGGAATCGCGAACTTGCGGGTAATGCCGAAGCGTTGCTTGAACCAGGCTACATCGATGCGGACCGGCTCGGCCGCGCCGGTCCGCAGACCGGCCACGTCCTGCCTGAGGCGTTCGAGCACGCTGCGATGAAACACCAGGGTGTCGAGACGTTCCACCGTCCCGTCGCGCACCAGCAGCTTCAGCATCCGGTCGGCCAGAGCCCGATCCACACCCCGCTCCCGCGCCCAGACCGCCGGGTCGGGTGGCGAAAGTCCCTCGCGCAGAAACAAGCCGGCGAGGTCGTCCTTCACGCGCGTCTCTTCGTCCGTCAGCACGATGCGGTGCGTCGACAGGACGAGATGCCGCCCCGCCGCAAGCCGCCCCGCGGCGGCCAGCACCTGCGCCACGTGTTCGAACAGAGCGGGGCCGGCCTGGCTGGCCAGGCGCTCGCGCGCTTCCTCGCGCGGCAGGCCCGGCTCCAGAGGATGATCCCGATGGTAGGCGCCGGCGATGGCCAGCAGCGCCTCACCCGCGGCCTCGGCCGCCGCAGCGACAACCAGACGCTCTCCCATCGCGACCAGCGCGCCCTCGTCGACGAGCGCAGCCGCCACCCGCCTGACCTCCGCGACGTTCCGGCCGATGCGGGGCGCGAGCGCGCCGATGGTCACCCCCGCGCCGCCGGCCTCCCCCACCATCGTAAGAACCGCCGCCGCATCGTCATCGAGCGCGTCCAGGCGCATCGCGCGCTGGAGACCCGCGGCCGAGCGCAGCCGCCCGCCCGGAGGATCCGGATCGAGCACGACGCCGCCGCCAATCGTGATCATCGGCGAGTACGCACGCAGCACGAAGCGATCCCCTCGGGTCAGGGCGACCGGCCGCTCGAGATGCAGGCGCACGAACGCCGACGCGCCCGGCTCGAGTACGCCCGGGAACTCGGGAGCCTCCTCCGCACCGCCGCCCGCGCCGGCAGTGGTCCGCGCCGCCCCGATCGCCAGGCGGGCCATGATCTCGCTGGTTCCCTGGTGAAAGCGTACGCGCGCCCCGTACTTCAGCGGCCGGGCGCCGTCGAGCAGCGTCAGCCTCCCGTCGAACCGCCGCGACGCACACAGGCCCCCCTCGGTCGTGAGAGTGTCGCCACGCTGCAGATCATCGACGCCGACGGCGGCCAGATTGACGGCCACCCGCTGTCCCGCCCGCGAGGCGGGCCTGGGCTCGCCGTGCACCTGCAGGCCGCGCACCTTCACCCGCCGGCCGGCGGGCATCAGCGTGAGCTCGCCCTCGCCCTCGATGACGCCGGACGCCTGGGTGCCGGTGACCACCGTCCCGAAGCCCTTGACGCTGAACGCACGGTCCACCGGCAGCCGGGCTATGCCGCTGTCCGCCCGCCCGGAGACGCCGTCCGACAGCGCGGCGAGCTCGCGCCGCACATCGTCCAGCCCGGCCCCGGTGCGCGCCGACACCGGTACCAGCGGGGCACCGTCGAGGAACGAGCCCGCAATCAGTTCCCGGGTCTCCAGGCGCACGAGCTCCAGCGTCTCCTCGTCCACGAGATCCGACTTGGTCAACGCCACCAGACCGCCGCCCACCCCCAGCAGACGGCAGATGTCGAAATGTTCGCGGGTCTGGGGCATGACCGACTCGTCGGCCGCTATGACGAGCAGCACGCAGTCGATGCCGCTGGCGCCCGCCAGCATGTTGCGGACGAACCGCTCGTGCCCCGGCACGTCGACGAACGCGAGTTGCGTGTCGCCGTGCCGGTACGGCGCGAAGCCGAGGTCGATGGTGATCCCTCTGGCCTTCTCTTCCTGCAGCCGGTCCGGATCGACCCCGGTCAGTGCCTCGACGAGGGTGCTCTTGCCATGATCGATGTGACCTGCCGTGCCGACCACGAGATGCTTCACGGATCCGATCATCGCACGGTCACGCCCGGCGCCGCGGACGCCGCCGGGTCATCGCCGACGTTCCCGCCCGGCGCCCCGCCGCGGGCGCCGATCGCTCCTCGCGGTCCGGCGCGATCTCCGAGTCTTCCCTTCGCGCGACCGCCGCGTCGCGTCCAGGATGTCGGTCAGGGCTAGGTCGAGCCGGCGGTGCCCGGTATCGACGCGCACGAGCTGCACCCGTACGCGGTCGCCGAGCCGGTAGACCTTGCCGGTGCTCTCGCCCTGCCACAGGTGATGGCGGTCCACGTAGCGGTAGTAGTCGTCCGCCATGCTCGAAACGTGCACCAGCCCCTCGACGAACTGCTCCACCAACTCGACGAAGAGGCCGAAGGCGGTGACGCCGACCACGTAGCCGTTGAACTCCTCGCCCACCTTGTCGGCCATGAACCGGACCATCTGCCAGTGGACCAGCTCGCGCTCCGCGTCCTCGGCCCGCCGCTCGAGCTCCGACGTCCGGCGCGCGATGGCCGGCAGGTCCTCCGACCACCGGCGCTTCCGCTCGGCCGACTGCATGGACCTGCGGCTCGCCCGCAGCGCCCGGTGCACGATCAGGTCCGGATAGCGTCGAATCGGCGACGTGAAGTGCGTGTAGGATGCCGCCGCCAGTCCGAAATGACCGCGGTTTTGCGGCTCGTACCGCGCCAGACGCATCGTTCGCAGCATGAGGCGGGCGACGGGACGCGCTTCCGGCCTCCCTCGGAGCCGTTCGATGAGCCTCTGAAAGTGCGCCGGCGCGATTGCATCGGGCGGCGCCGCGAGGCTGTAGCCGATCGAGGCCGCGAACTCCTCGAACGCCTCCACCTTGGCCGGGTCGGGAGGCTCGTGCACGCGAAACAGCGCCGGCATCTCCTGCCGGACGAGGTGTTCCGCCACCGTCTCGTTCGCGACGAGCATGAACTCCTCGATGAGCCGGTGGGCCGTCGTGCGCTCATCGGCGACGATCGCCTCGACACGCCCGGCGTCGTCGCGCCGGAAACGCGCGACCGGCACGTCGAAGTCCAGGGCTCCGCGCCGCCGCCGGCGCTCGGTGAGGATGGCGGCGAGCGCCCTCAGCCCATCGAAGAAGGGCACGAGGCCGGCGTACTTCTCGCCAGCCGGTGACGCGGGATCGCGCAGCAGCGCGTCGACGTCCGTGTAGGTCATGCGGGCGTCGCTCTGGATCATCCCGTCGTGGATCGCATAGCGCACGACTTCGCCGGCGCCGTCGACGTCCATGACGCACGACTGCACCAGTCGATCGACGCCCGGCTTCAGGCTGCACAGCCCCGTGGCCAGCTCCGGAGGAAACATGTGCACCGCCCGATCCGGAAAGTAGACCGACGTGCCCCGCTCCGCGGCGTTCCGGTCGAGGGCGCTGCCCTCGGCCACGTAGTGCGACACGTCCGCGATGTGCACCCCGAGACGCACGTTGCCGCCGGCGAGCGGCTCGAGCGTGATGGCGTCGTCGAAGTCGCGCGCCGTCTCGCCGTCGATGGTGACGGTGGTGAGATGGCGGAAGTCGGTACGCCCCCGGCGGTCGCGGGGCCGCAACGTCTCCCCCAGCTCCTGCGCCTCGACGACGGCCTCGGGATCGTGAGCGTCCGGAATTCCGTGCGCGCGCAGCACCACCCGCACGTCGACGCCCGGACTGTCCAGCGTACCCAGCACTTCGCTCACCCGGCCCAACGGACTCCGTGTCGCCGTCGGAAAGCGCGTCAGCTCCGCGACGACCATGTCGCCGGGCTGCGCGCCCGCCTGCGCGCCGCGCGGCACCTGCACGTCCATAGGCAGGCGCCGCTCGAGCGGCACGACGTAGCCGATGCCGGCGCCGTCCGTTTCGTACCGCCCGACGAGCTGCGCCGTCGCCCGCTCCACGATGCGCAGGATCCGCCCCTCGGCCCGATCGGGATCGCTCCGCCGCTCCACCCGGACCACCACCCGGTCGCCGTGCATCGCCTGGTTCAGGTTGGTGCCCGCGATGTAGACGTCGCCGGCGATGTCCTCGTTGGGATGGTCCGGGGCGACGAATCCGAAGCCGCGCGGGTGTACGTGCACGCGGCCGGTCACCAGGTGCATCCGATCGGGCAATCCGTAGCGGTGGCCGCGAATGCGGATGAGGTCGCCGCGCTCGACGAGATCCGCGAGACGCCGGCGCAACGTCGCGCGCCGGTGGGCAGGCCATCCGAGCCGCTCCATGAGGTCGCGCACGGTGGCGGGATGATCCACCTCCCGGCGCAGCGTCTCGAGGATCTCGTCCGCCGTGATCATCGGGGCAACGGCGGTCAGCCGATCAATGCGACCTGCAGGTCGCCGACGTTGGTGTCGGTCGGCCCTGTGCAGATCAGGTCGCCGAGCGCCTCGAAGAAGGTGTAGGAATCGTTGGCGGCCAGGTAGTGCTCGGGCCGGTGCAGCCCGCGCTCCACCGCACGGGCCGGCGTCGACGTGTCCACCAGCGCGCCGGCCGCGTCGGTCGGACCGTCTATGCCGTCCGTGCCGACGCTGGCGACGACCGCGTCCGGAAACCGCCGCACCAGGTGGAAGGCGGCGGCCAGGGCGAACTCCTGATTGCGCCCGCCCCGCCCCCGGCCCTTGACCTGCACCGTCGTCTCCCCGGCGGACACGATGCACAGCGGCCCCGGCCGCTCGTGCGCCAGGCGTGCAATGGTCCTCACGTAGCCTTCGGCCGCTCTGCGCGCCTCCCCGGTCACCGGCTCATCGAGGACCGTAACGGAGAAGCCCAGTTCCCGCGCCCTGCGCACCGCCCCCTCGACGGCATCGCGCCGGCTGCCGATCAAGTGGTAACGGGTGCCGGCGAACCGGCTGTCGCCCGGCTTGGGGCTCTCCTCGAGTTCGCCGCGGACGCCCCGTTCGAGCGCTTCCAGCGCCCCCCTCGGCAGCGTGCCCGCTCCGCCCGCCGCACGGCAGATCGCCAGCGCCTCCCCGAACGTCGTCGAGTCGGGTGTCGTCGGCCCCGAGCCGATGACCGCGGGATCGTCCGGTTGCGGATCGACGACGTCGGAGATGGCCAGGGTCACGACGCGGCCTCCGGCCGCAACCGCCAGTCGGCCGCCCTTGATCGCGGACAGGTGCTTCCGTACACAGTTGAGCCCGTCTATTGCGACGCCTGCCCGCAGCAGGACATCGGTCACCGCCGACTTGTCCTCCAGGGTCAGGCCGGCGAGCGGCACGGCGAGCCCGGCCGAGGCGCCGCCCGACAGCAGCAGGGCCAGGACCTCGTCCGGCCCCAGGCCGCCGGCCAGCGCCAGGGCGCGGCGCCCGGCCCTGACGCTCCCCGCGGTGGGCACGGGATGTCCGACGTCGAACCACTCCAGGTTCCCGGCCGCGCTGCCCGCCTGCGGAGACGCGACGAGCCCCCGCGCGCCCGCCCTCGGCACCACGGAAACGAACGCCGACGCCATCTCCGACGCGGCCTTGCCGGCTGCCACGACCACCGGGATCCGGTCGCCGAACGCGTCGTCCACGGCGCCTGCGCGCAATGCGCTTGTAACGAGCATCGACGCCCCGGCCGCCGCGATACCCTCGCGCACGATGTCCGGGGCGTGGCGCCGCAGGCTTGCGAGAGTCAGAAGAAGGCTCGATGTCAGTGAGTCGGTTGCCGGCCCGAGGAAGCCGACAGGCGGGTCACGCCGTCGATCTGCCGCAGCAGGCGGCTGACGACCTCGTCACCGTGCTCGCGGGCACACAAGCGATCCACGTTCGCCATCAGCTTGCGAAGGGCCGCGTCCACGTCGGTCATCGTCTTCTGCGAGTAGTACTCGCGCTGCTGATCCAGGCATTGCCAATGCTTGCGCAACTCTTCCCTGAAGAAATCGGATCGAGCGGAGGGTGCACGAACGAGGCAGCCACTGTCGGGATGCGGCGAGCGGGGAGGCTCGCTGTTGGTCACCGGCATGGATTCGTATGCATTCAGTCTAGCGACCGGGGCTCCGCCCTGTCAAACCGCCCTCATCAGGCGCCCCCCGTCGTGCGCCCGTTCACTCTTCGCCGGTTTCGAGCGCCTCCTTGAGCAGCTCGTTGACCACCCGCGGGTTGGCCTGGCCCCGCGTGGCACGCATGACCTGTCCGACCAGAAAGCCCAGGGCGCCTGTCTTCCCGGTCCGGTACTTGCCGACGGCGGCCGGATTCTCGGAGAGAGCCTTCCGGACCGCCGCCCCGAGCTCCTCCGCGTCACCGATCTGCGACAGCCCCTCCGCCTCGACGATGGCCTCCGGCGGCTGGCCGGTAGCGGCCATCTTCTCGAACACGTCGCGCGCGACCGAATTGCTGATCGTCCCGCCGTCGACCAGGCGAATCAGCGCCCCGAGCGACGCCGGGGTCACTTTCGCAGCGGCAATCCCCACCCCGAGGGTCTTCATCCGGTGCGCCACCGCTCCCATGATCCAGTTCGCCGCGGCTCTTGCGTTCCCGGCCGCCGCGGCCGCCGCCTCGAAGAACGACGACAGATCCGGGTCGTCGGCCAGCAGCGCCGCGTCGCGTTCCGGCAGTCCATGATCGGCCATCAACCGCTGCTTGCGGGCCTCGGGCAGCTCCGGCAAACCCTCCCGCACGCTCGCGACCCAGTCGGAATCGAGCACGAGGGGCGGCAGATCCGGATCTGGAAAATACCGGTAGTCGTGGGCTTCCTCCTTGCTGCGCATGGACACGGTGCGGCCGCCGGCGACATCCCAGAGGCGCGTCTCCTGCACGACGGTCCCGCCGCGCTCGAGCAGCGCCGACTGGCGGCCGACTTCGTAGTCGAGGGCCCGCTCCAGGAACCGGAACGAGTTGAGGTTCTTGATCTCCACCTTCACGCCGAGCGCTTCGGCGCCCCGCGGACGCACCGAGACGTTGGCGTCGCAGCGCAGGCTGCCCTCCTCCATGTTCCCGTCGTTGACCCCGGCCGCGAGCAGGATCCTGCGCAACCGCTGGAAGAAGCGGGCCGCCTCGGACGGCGCCCGCAAATCGGGCTGCGTCACGATCTCGGCCAGCGGCACGCCGCTGCGGTTGAAGTCCAGGTAGGTCTTCCCGCCGGAGTCGGGGAACCCGTCGTGAATCGACTTGCCGGCGTCCTCCTCCATGTGCACCCGCATGATGCGCACCCGCCGGGCCGCCCCGTCATCGAAGTACTCCACGTGCCCGTCCGTGGCGAGCGGCTCCTCGTACTGCGAGATCTGATAGCCCTTCGGCAGGTCGGGATAGAAGTAGTTCTTGCGCGCAAAGATGGAAGCGCGGTGGACGGTGCACTCGAGCGCCACCGCGGTCCGGACCGCGTGCTCGACGGCGCGCTCGTTCAGGACGGGCAGAGCGCCGGGCAGACCGAGGCAGACCGGACAGACCTGACTGTTCGGCGGGGCGCCGAACGCGGTGCTGCAACCGCAGAAGATCTTGGTCTCGGTCAGGAGCTGGGCGTGGACTTCAAGCCCGATTACCGGTTCGAACGGCATGACCCACGAGCCGGCAGGCCGCCTCAGACGCTCGGGCCGGCGCGGCGAACGTCGTCGTCGGCCTCCGCCTCGAACGCCTTGAAGTTCTCGGCGAACATTCCTGCGAGGCGTCCCGCCTGCGCGTCGTAGGCGGCGCCGTCGCTCCAGCTCCCGCGCGGGTGCAGGCTGTCCGCCGGCACGTCCGGAACCGCAGTCGGAACCTGGACGTTGAAGATCGGATCGGGAGCGTAGGGCACGTCGTCGAGCGCGCCCGAGAGCGCCGCCGCGATCATGGCGCGGGTGTGCCCAATCTTCATGCGGCTGCCGACGCCGTACGCGCCGCCGCTCCAGCCCGTGTTAACCAGCCAGACCCGGGAGCCGTGGGCCGCGATCCGGCGCCCCAGCAGTTTCGCGTAGACCGTCGGATGATGCACCATGAACGGCGCGCCGAAGCAGGTGCTGAAGGTCGCCTTGGGCTCCGTGACGCCCCTCTCCGTTCCCGCCACCTTGGCCGTATAGCCGGACAGGAAGTGGTACATCGCTCCCGCCGGGGTCAGCCGCGAGATCGGCGGCAATACGCCGAACGCATCGCAGGTCAGCATGACCACGTTGGCCGGGTGGTCGCCCTGCCCCGAGGGCACCCAGTTGTCTATGAACGAGATCGGATAGGCGCCGCGGGTGTTCTCGGTGAGCGTGTCGTCGTCGAGGTCCATCGCGCGGGTCGCCGGATCGAGGACGACGTTCTCGAGGACGGTCCCGAAACGGCGCGTGGTGCCGTAGATTTGCGGCTCGGCCTCTTCAGACAACCGGATCATCTTCGCGTAGCAGCCGCCCTCGAAGTTGAATATGCCGCGGTCGCTCCAGCCGTGCTCGTCGTCCCCGATGAGGCGGCGCGCCGGATCGCTCGAGAGCGTCGTCTTGCCCGTCCCCGACAGGCCGAAGAACAGCGCGGTGTCGCCGGACGCGCCGATGTTCGCCGAACAGTGCATCGGCATCACGTCGCGCAACGGCAGCAGGTAGTTCATGACGGTGAAGATCGACTTCTTGATCTCGCCCGCGTAGCTGGTGCCCCCGATCAGAACGAGCCGCCTCGCGAAGTTGAGCAGGATGAACGTACCCGAATTGGTCCCGTGGCGTGCCGGGTCGGCCGCCATCGACGGGATGTCGATCACGGTGAACTCCGGGGCGTGGCCGCCGCCCGGCGTGCCTGCCGGCTGCTCCAGGAACATCGTGCGCGCAAAGAGGCTGTGCCACGCCCGCTCGGTGATGATCCGCACCGGAAGCCGATACGCCGGATCGGCGCCGGCGAAGCAGTCCTGGACGTACAGGACCTTGTCGTCGAGGGCGCTGACCACCTCGTCGTGCAACGCGTCGAACCGGACCGCGTCGATCGGCCGGTTCACCTTCCCCCACCAGACGTCCGCGGTGGTGGACGGCTCGTCGACCAGAAACTTGTCGTTCGGCGACCGCCCCGTGTGCGGGGTCGTCAGGCAGACCAGCGGGCCGGACTCGGCGATCACACCCTCTCCGTGGCGCACCGCCTCCTCGTACAGGGCCGCGGTACCGAGATTCCAGTGCAGATGGCGTGGCCGTGCGATGTCGAGGATCGAGGAAGGTGTCACTTGCGACGGTGCCTCCGGCATAGGTGAGCAAACCTTAGTCGCGCGGCGTTCCCGAAGTCAAACGGGCCGGGGTATCATGTGCAGTGGTAGTTTTCAGGTACACGTTCGGCCGCCGATTTCGTCTCCGTCGGGTACGGAGAGCAGCTTCCAGGTGATGGCCGTTACACACGTCGAACCAGCCGTTCGTCAGGAACGCGCCGCCGTCGATTCGCAGATCGCGGAAGCAGTGTGCGCGCTTCTCGTCCGCGGCGACCGCGTCGCCGCGGGCGAACGCTTCGCGGAGATAGTCGAGCGCCATCAGCGCCGGGCGACGCGCATCGCCTACTACTACCTACGCGATCCGGCGGAGGTCGACGAAGCGGTCCAGGATGCGTTTCTGAAGGCTTTCGTCAACATCCGTTCCTTCCGGGAGCGGCTGTACTTCGAGCTCTGGTTCACCCGGATCCTCGTCAACGGCTGCCTCGACCGATTGAAGTCGCGCGCCCGCCGCAACCGCTGGATCGTACCGGCCGGGGGCAACGACGCCGGCCGCGAGCAGAGAGACGACCTCGATCGGCGTGCGGCGCTCGAGCCGTCGCCCGAAGCGACCCTTCTGCAGGCCGAACGCCGGGCGGAACTGATGGCGGCGGTCGATCGCCTGCCCGACCGGCAACGCGCCGTGGTCGTGCTCAGCCAGTTCGAGGGGCACGCGACGCGGGACGTGGCCGCCATGCTCGATCTGACGGAAGCCACCGTCCGTGTGCATCTGTTCCGCGCGATTCGCTCGCTGCGGCGCATTCTCGGTACCGAACACTGGTTCCAACAAGAGCAGGCGAACGAGACAGGACACGCATGAGCACGCGGGTTCTTCGGAGCATAGTCGGAACGTTGCTCCGGTCGGTGCGCCGCGGCGGACGGTCGCCGCACCTGACCGACCGCGAGCTGGCACGGGCGCTGGTGAAGGCTGACGGCGCGCGCCCGGCTGCGGCGGGCGATTCGCATCTGGCCGAATGCACCCGATGCGCGACCCGCGCAAGCGCCCTGCAGTCGGACCTCGACCGCATCACGACGGCGGCGGAGGCCGCTTTCGACGACTCCCTCGCCCCATGGCGGCTCGTCCGGCAACGCCGCCGAATCATGCACAGGATTCAGCGCGCGGCAGGCGGGCAGAGTTCGGCGCGCATCCTGAGATTCCCGGCGCCCCCTGCGCCCGCCGTCGCCGGCGCGCGCCCGAGCCGGCGGTGGCTCTCGCTGGCGGCCGCCGCAGGCCTCCTCCTCGCCGTCGGCATCGGCCAGGCACTCGACGGTCGACGCCGGCCGCCGGCTCCGAACCCGGGCGCGGCCGCCTCGCTGTCGCAGCCGATCATCGGGCCGGCCGCCGGGCCGCCGCAGGCGGTCGCCGACGAGCAGTTCATGCGCGAGCTGGAAGAGGCCCTCACCTCCTCGCGCGTCACTCCGCTCGTCGCCCTCGACGAGATGACGCCGCGGGTTCGCGCCGCAGCGATCGACATCCGGTAGATGCCCGCGCCAATCTTCAGAAAAGGCCTCGACCTCAAGCACGCCGTCGCCGGCGAGTTGGCGCGTGACTACCACAGCCGGATCCTCGATCGGATTCGCGAATCCGACTTCGTCTGGCGGAGCGGGCGCCTCACCCTGCACCTCGCCCGCGAGTTCGGCTTCTGCTACGGCGTCGACCGTGCGGTGGACTATGCGTATCAGACGCGCCGGAAGTTCCCGGACCGGACGGTCTTCCTGACCGGCGAGATCATTCACAACCCGCACGTCAACGCCCGGCTGCGCAGCGCCGGGATCCGGTTCCTCAGCGACCCCGGCGAGGAAATCGCGCAGGTCACCGCGGGCGACGTCGTGATCCTGCCGGCGTTCGGGGTCACGATTACGGCCCTGGAGCAGCTCGTCGGCTGCGGCTGCACCCTCGTCGACACCACCTGCGGGTCGGTCCTCAACGTCTGGAAGAACGTCCGGCGGTATGCGCGCGACGGCTACACCGCGATAATCCACGGCAAGGTCCAGCACGAGGAGACGCAGGCCACGGCGTCCCAGGTCCGGGTCGCATCCGGCGGCCACTACGTCATCGTGCTCGATCGCGAGGAGGCCGGCGTCCTGTGCGAGTTCATCCGCGGGCGGATGGACGCCGCGACGCTTCTCGACCGGCTCGGACCCGGCTGCTCCGCCGGTTTCGACCCGGCCCGCGACCTCGTGCGGGTGGGGCTCGCAAACCAGACGACGATGCTGATGTCGGAGTCGCTCGAGGTGGGCGAGTCGATCCGCCGCGCGATGCTCGACCGTTACGGCGAAGCCGCGCTCCCCCGCCACTACCGCGCGTTCGACACGATCTGCAGCGCCACGCAGGACCGGCAGGACGCCGTGGTCGGCCTCCTCGACGAGCAACGCTTCGATCTGGCGATCGTGATTGGCGGCTACAACAGCAGCAACACGCGAAACCTGGCGCGGATCTGCGCGGAACGGGTCGCGACGTACCACATCTCGGACCCGTCCTGCCTGGAACCGGCAATCGTCCGGCACCTTCCGTCCGGAGGTCGTCCGGGAGCCGAGATCGCGACACGCGACTGGCTGCCGCGCGGTGCGCCGCTGACCGTCGCGCTGACGGCCGGCGCCTCGACGCCGGACAACATCGTCGGCGAGGTCGTCGAGCGGCTGTCCGATCTGGCGGGCGGCGAGCTTTCGGCTTCGTAAACGCGACGCGGCACGCGACCGTCTTGCTGTTCAGGGAATCGGACGCGGCTGGGGTATCCTGACGGGGCACGCAGACCAGGACGCAACTGGCGGGGAATCGGCGATGAGCAAGACACGCGGATGCATGACGGTCGTCCTCCTCACGGCGGTCCTCTCTTTCGCGGTCGCCGCCGAGGCGACACAGCGCTTCAAGTGGTGGCAATCCGACGAGGTCGTCTCCGAGATAGGGCTGACCGAAGAGCAGGGAGCCGACATCGAGGCGATCTTCCAGTCCCTGAGGCCGAGGCTGCGGGATCTGGCCCGGCTCCTGCATCGGGAGGAGGACGAGCTGACCGCGATCATGCACGCCATGCAGGCGGAGGAGTGGGAGGTCGCCCTGCAGATCGACAAGGTCGAAGCGGCCCGCAGCGCGCTCAGCAAGACCCGTACGCTGATGCTGTACCGGATGCATCGGACGCTGACCGCCGACCAGTCGGAAGCCCTGCACGCCATGTGGGAACGGCGCCGCTCCCATGGAGAATCGTCGTCCCGCAATCCCGACTAGGGTCTGCGCCGCAGCACCGAACGGGGCCCGCCGCATCGAACCGTCCGCCCTCCCCGCCCGTCTATAACGGTCGCCGGGGAAGATTCCCGCGTCGGCGCGGGTCCAAGTACCCCGAGTCTGGAGGAACGCCTTGATGACCCACGCACGTGTTCTACCCGTCGTCCCGTTGCTCGCCGCCGGCTGGCTCCTGCTCGCGCCCTGCCCCACGCACGCCCAGACTCTTCGAGCCGGTGTCGGCGGCGTCGTGTCCCAGGCTGTGCTCCAGGCCGGCCAGGCGGCGCGCCGCTTCGACCTGACGCTGGACGACGCCGTCCAGCGCGCCCTCGAGCGCAACCTCGATATCGCCGTGCAACGCATCAACCCGCTGGTGCAGGACATGGGCGTCGCGACGGCCAACTCGGCGTTCCTGCCGCTCGCTTCCTCCGGCTTCGGCCTCAACCAGCGTACCAGCCCCAACCGCACGCTGTTCGACGGCGGCGGTCTCCGCGGCACGAACATCGTCAACGAACAGGGCAACTACAACCTCGGGATGAACCAGCGGATGAAGTGGGGCGGAGGCCAGTACGACGTCACGTGGAACAGCAACCGCGTGGAGTCGAACAACATCTTCACCACCTTCAATCCGAGCTTCGGCGCCAACATGACCCTGGGGTACACGCAGCCGCTGCTGCGCGGCTTCCGCACCGACCCCCAACGCACCCAGCTCGTCGTCTCGCGCATCAACCGCGACATCTCGGACATCGATCTGGAGCAGACCGTCATCAACACGCTCGCCAACGTCCGCCTGGCGTACTGGGAGCTGGTCTACGCGCGCGCCGCGGTCGCCGTGCAGCAACAGGCCCTGGAGCTGGCCGAGCAGCTCGTGCGCGACAACCGGGCACGCGTGGAAATCGGCACCCTGGCCCCGATAGACGTCGTGCAGGCGCAGTCGGAGGCGGCCGCGCGGCGGCAGTTGCTCGCCCAGGCGATCCGGACGCTGCGCACAAACGAGTTGACGCTGAAGCAGCTCATCGTGGGTGGTACAGCGGACGAGCTGTGGGACGCGGAGATCAACCCGACCGACCAGCCGCGGATCGAAGCCACGCCGATCGACCTGGAGGGAGCGATTCGCGGTGCACTGGACCGGCGCACCGATGTCTCCCGGGTGCGACGCCAGCTCGACATCAATGACGCCGAGGTCGACAACTTTCGCAACAGCACCCTCCCTCAACTCGATCTGGTCGGCAGCTACCAGTTGACGGGCCAGGGCGGATCGCGGCTGGTGCCCGCCGGCAGTTCCTTCGAGGCAATCTTCGGCGGCGCGGGCGGCGTTATCCCGGGCGGCTACGGGGACGCCATCAACGACATCGTCGACGCGGACTACCCGTTCTGGAGCGTCGAGTTGCGGATGAGCTATCCGCTCGGCCAGAGCGCGGACAAGGCGGCGCATGAACGGGCGCGGCTGCAGCAACAGCAGGCCCAGGCCCAGATCCGCCAGATCGAGCTGCAGATCGCCGTGGAGGTCACGAACGCCGCGCTGCAGATCGACGCGATCCAGCAGCAGATAGAGGCGGCGACGGCCTCGCGCGAGCTGGCGGAAGAGCAGCTTCGGGCCGAGGAGAGCAAGTTCGAGGTCGGACTGTCGACCAACTTCTTCGTCGTGCAGGCGCAACGCGACCTGGCGACCGCGCAGGATACCGAGCTGCGCGCGATACTCGACTACCAGCGGGCCCTGATCGAGTTCGAACGCTCCCAGCGCACGTCACTCGGCAACGCCGGAGTCACCGTCGTCGGCGGCGGTGGAGGCGGCGCGCCATAGTCGTCCGACGAGGGACAACATGAGACGAATCTTCCTCGCCCTCCTCATCCTCGGCGGTGCGATCACCGCCTACGGCTACTACACCGTACGTACGGTCGAGTTCGTGCCGGACGTCAGCACCGTCGCGGTGACGGAGGGCGACATCGTCGACACCGTGGGGGCGACCGGCGCACTCGAAGCGGTGACCACGGTCCAGGTCGGCAGTCAGGTCTCCGGCATCATTCAGGAGCTCCACGTCGACTTCAACTCGATCGTCCGCGAGGGGGATGTCATCATGCGGCTGGATCCCTCGCTGTTCGAGACGCAGCTCGAGCAGGCGCGCGCCAACCTGCTGCGCTCCGAGGCGGACGCCGAGCGGCTTTCCGTCGCCGTCGACGACGCCGCGACGCAGCTCAGGCGCTCGCGCGAGCTGGCGGCGGGAGATCTCATCTCCGAGACGGAGCTCGAAGCCGCCGAGGTGGCGCTGCGGTCCGCCGAGGCCCAGCTCAAGTCGGCCCAGGCCCAGATCCGCCAGTCGCAGGCCTCGCTGAGCATGAACGAGGTCAACCTGGAGCACACCGTCATCCGGGCCCCGATAGACGGCATCGTCACCTCTCGCCTCGTCGACGTCGGCCAGACCGTAGCGGCCAGCTTCCAGGCCCCGGAGCTGTTCGTCATCGCGGCCGACCTGACCAAGATGCGGGTGATCGCCAACATCGACGAGTCGGATGTCGGCCGGATCCGGCCGAACCAGCGCGTGACCTTCACCGTGGACGCATTCCCGGCCGAGGAATTCGAAGGCAGCGTCTCGCAGATCCGGCTCGAGCCGATCGTCACGCAGAACGTCGTGACCTATGCGACGGTCATCGACGCCCCCAACCCCGAGCTCAAGCTCAAGCCGGGCATGACCGCTACGGTGACCGTCGAGGTGGCGCGGCGGGAGAACGTGATGCGGATCCCGAACTCCGCGCTGCGATTCCGGCCGACACCGGCCATCTTCGCGGCACTCGGCCAGCCCGTGCCGCCCGAGCTGCAGGTGGGCCGCCGCCCCGGCGCCGGCGGGACGAGCAGCGGGAGCGGACCCGCACGGTCGGGCGAGTCGCCGACCGGCGCCCAGCGCCAGGGCGCTGCACCCGGCGGCGCGGCGGGCGGCGACTTCGGCCCGCCCGGCGGAGGCGGCCCCGGCGGCTTCGGCGGGGACCGCGGCTTCGGCGGGGGCGGCGCACCGGACCCGGAGCGGCGACAGCGCATGATGGAGCGGATGCAGCAGATGTCTCCGGAAGAGCGCCAGGAGTTCTTCGCCCGCATGCGGGAACGGCGCGCCGCGGGCGGCGGCGGGCCGGGCGGACCCGGCGGGCCGGGGGGTCCCCGGCGCCGCGCGAACGCGCAGCAAGGGCCGAATGTCCCGGCCGTCGAGCGGGGAGCGAGCACCATCGACGCCCTGTTCGCCCCCATCGAGGTGGAAGAGACCAACGGCCGGGTCTGGGTGCTGAACGGCGGTCGGCTGTCCGGCCTGAGCGTCCGCCTCGGCGTAACGGACGGCACGGCGAGCGAGCTGCTGGCAGTGGATGGCGGACCCGTGCCGAGCGAATCCGTGCCGCCGGCGAACCGCGACGTGGAATCGCTTCGCGAACGGCTGGCAACGGTTGCGGACGCAGCGGCGCGCGCCGCGCTCGAGCAGCGGCTGGCGGCCCTGGAGTCGGCGACCCCGGCCGCGCCGGCGACCACTGCCCAGACTGCCCCGGGGACGATCGAAGCCGGTGTCCGGCTCGTGACGAACGTCAGCACGCCCGACGCGGGCAGCGGCCCAGCGGTCGGCAACAGCGGATCGCCCCTGATCCCGCAGTTCCCCTTCGGAAGGCGCGGCCGGCGGTGACTTCCCCGAACCCGGTCATCGCGGTCGAGGACATCACCAAGGTCTACGCGATGGGCGACGTCGAGGTGCGCGCGCTCCGGGGCGTGAGCCTGTCCATCCAGGCAGGCGAGTTCGTCGCCGTCACCGGTCCGTCCGGTTCCGGCAAATCGACGTTCATGCACATCCTCGGGTGTCTCGACCGGCCGACCAGCGGCCACTACCTGCTCGACGGCCGGGATGTCTCCCGGCTCTCGCGCGACGAGCTGGCCGAGGTGCGCAACGGAAAGATCGGCTTCGTGTTCCAGGGCTTCAACCTGCTGGCCCGGACCACCGCCCTCGACAACGTCGAGCTCCCCCTGCTCTACGGCTCCCGCATGAACGGACCGGGGCGTCACGCGCGGGCTCGCGAGATGCTGCACGCGGTCGGGCTCGACGACCGGATGGATCACTTCCCGAACCAGCTCTCGGGGGGTCAGCAGCAGCGGGTGGCGATTGCCCGCGCCCTGGTCAACCAGCCCGCCATCCTCCTGGCGGACGAGCCGACCGGCAATCTGGACTCGCGCACCAGCGTCGAGGTGATGGACATCTTCCAGCGTCTGAATCAGGAGAGCGGCATCACGGTGCTGCTGATCACGCACGAGGCGGACATCGCCGAGTACGGCAACCGGATCATCCGCTTCCACGACGGAAGGGTCCTTTCCGACCGCCCGAACGCGTCGCGGCGCGTTGCGAGCGACGAATTCGCAGCCCTGCCGCCCGACAACGCCGACACGGAGTCGGCGGCATCCGTGCCGCAGACGGCATAGACGGGAAACGAGGTCAGAACGATGTCCGTGCTGATGGTGCTCCGCGTCGCGCTCAAAGCGCTCGGCCGCAACAAGATGCGCACCAGCCTGACCATGCTGGGGATGATTATCGGGGTGGCCGCCGTCATCACGATGGTCGCCCTCGGCAGGGGCGCGCAGCAGGAGATCGAGACGCAGATCCAGTCCGCCGGCACGAACATGATCATGGTCCGCGCCGGGAACTTCCGCCGCGGCGGGATCAGCATGGGCATGGGCCAGTCGCCGCGGTTGAAGGCGGACGACGTCGACGCGATCCGCGAACGGGTGCCGGAGGCGCAGTATCTGGCCGCCGGCGTCCGAACACGGGACCAGGTCGTCGCGGCCGGCCAGAACTGGAACACGACCATCCAGGGCACGGACATCGAGTTTCCCCAGATCCGCTTCTGGGACATCCAGCTCGGCACCTTCTTCACCACGACTCACGTCCAGAGTGCGGCGAAGGTGGCGGTACTGGGATCCGTCGTCCGCGACAACCTGTTCGGCGAGGGTGTGGACCCGGTCGGCGCCCGCATGCGCATCCGCAACCAGTCGTTCCAGGTGCTCGGGGTCATGGCCTCCAAGGGCTCGGGACAGTTCGGCGAGGACCAGGACGACGCCATCTTCGTTCCCTACACCACCGTCAACAAGAAGCTGCGCGGGCGGGACGGGACCAACATCTCCGAGATCACCATCTCGGCCGCCTCGGCCGACCGCATCAACGCGGTGGCCGACGAGATCACCGCGGTCCTGCGCGAGGAGCACGGCCTCGGCCCGGGCGAAGACAACGATTTCATGGTCCGCACGCAGGAGGACATGACGAGCATGCGGACGCAGACGACCCAGACCATGACCGGCCTGCTCGCCAGCATCGCCGGCGTCTCGCTGATCGTCGGCGGCATCGGCATCATGAACATCATGCTGGTGTCGGTGACCGAGCGGACCCGGGAGATCGGCCTGCGCATGGCGGTCGGCGCCAAGGGACGCGACGTACTGCTGCAGTTCCTGGTCGAGGCGATCGTCTTGAGCCTGGTCGGCGGCCTGGTGGGGGTCGGGCTCGGGTTCAGTCTCTCGGAAGGACTGACGCAGTTCCTCGCCTGGCCCACCTCGGTGCCGGCGGACGCGGTGGTCGTCGCGGTAGGCTTCGCCGCCGCGACCGGCATCTTCTTCGGGTTCTACCCCGCCCGCAAGGCGGCGCAGCTCGACCCGATCGAATCGCTCCGTTTCGAATAGCGACGGCCGACCGTGAACGCCGTCTGGAGACGCACCATGAAAGCCAAGACTCTTGTTCTCGCGGGCGCGCTCGCCGCTCTCGTCGCGCTGCCCGCCCAGGCGCAGAATCCCGATTTCTCCGGCACCTGGCAGCTCGATCGCGACGCCAGCGACATGCCGGAACGCGGCGCGCGCCCGCGCGGCGGGAGAGGGGGCGGTCCGGGCCGCGGCGCCGGGCGCCGGGGAGGCCCCGGCGGTTTCGGCGGCGCTGCCGCCACGCTGGTCATCACGCAGTCGTCCGACGTGCTCACGATCGAGCAGCAGACGCCGCGCGGCAGCCGCGCGGTCGGCTACCGCCTCGACGGCAGCGAGAGCACCGGCTCCGGACCGCGCGGCGACTTGGTGACCACGTCGAGCTGGGACGGCGCCACGCTCCTCACCGTGGGCACGATGGAGATGTCGACGCCGCGGGGCGACTTCTCGATGGACATCATCGAGCAGCGGTCGCTGAGCGCCGACGGCCTCACCCTCACGGTACAATCGGTACGAATGCTTCCGTTCGGCGAAATGGCGTCCACGCTCGTCTATCGAAAGGAAGTGCCTCGATGATGCGTTTCCTCGAACCCTACGCGGAGTGCATCCACGATACGCTCCGCATCGTCGCCGGCTACCTCTTCATGCTGCACGGCCTGCAGAAGCTGTTCGGCGTGCTAGGCGGGCAGCAGATGGAGTTGGTCTCTCTGCTCGGCCTCGCCGCGCTCATCGAGACCGTCGGCGGCGCGCTCATCGCGCTCGGCCTGTTCACCCGGCCGGCGGCGTTCATCGCCAGCGGCGAGATGGCCGCGGCCTACTTCATGGGCCACGTGGCGCGCCAGGGGCAGTTCCTCTTCCCGGTCGCCAATCAGGGAGAGCCGGCCGTGCTCTATTGCTTCCTGTTCCTCTACCTCGCGTCGGCCGGGCCCGGCGCCTGGAGCCTCGACGCGCGCTTCAGGAAGGCGTGATCAGCCTGCGGCGCAGGCTCCCGGCGGGCCGAGATCGTCCAGCAGCTCGCGAACGGTCCGCCGCGTTACCGGGTCCCTGAGGTCGGGCGCGATCGCGGCCAGGGGCTCCAGCACGAACCGCCGTTGCCGGAACCGCGGGTGCGGGACGTGCAAGTCGGACCGGCGGACGACGAGCTCGCCCATCAGGATGACGTCGAGGTCGAGAGTCCGCGGCGCCCCGGGGAAGGGTCGTTTCCGTCCGCGCGCGTTTTCGATCCGCATGACAGCGGCCAGCAGCGCCGGCGGCGGCAGGGCGCAGGCACCGACCGCCGCGGCGTTGAGGAACGAGGACTGGGGAGGCACGCCCACCGGCGCGGTCTCGACGAACGGCGACACGCGCATGCCCGCGAGCAGGTCCCCGAGCGCGGAAACGGCGAACGCAAGGTGACCGGCCCGGTCACCCTGGTTGCTGCCGAGGGCGACGGCGGTAACACGAAGAGCGGGCGGCGTGTCGCTCCCCGCCCCTACTGCTGCTTCGCCTTGCAAGTGATGCAGACTCGCGTCCAGGGAATCGCGTTGAGGCGGGCGGGCGCTATCTGCTCGCCGCAGTCGCGGCAGACTCCGTAGATTCCCTGATCGATGCGCAGCAACGCCTCTTCTATCGCCTTCAGGATCTTGGCGTCGGTCTGCTTCAGCTTGAGCTGGATATGGACTTCGTTGTTGCCGCTGGCCTGATCGGCCATGTCACCCTGGCGGGTGTTGTTGTCCATCGGCGTCGAGAATGACTTGGCGCCGCGCTCCGCGATGATCTCCGCACGTTTCCTTATCAACGCGTCCTTGTAGACGGCTTCTTCCATGACCCGGCTCCTCCTCTTTCGGCGGCTCGCCGGCAGCGCAATCAGGGAGTGTAACACGGTTCGTTCGCGGCCCGTCGGGCCCGACCGGGCCCGGCTACTCGGTCCGCAGGGTCAGCAGCGGCTTGCGGCGCAGCACGTCCACGCTGGATGCAACGCCGACCACCAGAACGACGACCGCCGTCACCAGCATGCCGCCGATGTTGATCGCCGGGGCCGGCGTCCACGGCACGTCGAGCACCTGCCGCGTGAGCGCCCAGGTCAGGGCGAGCGCGCCGATCGAGCCGACCAGGCCGGCCAGCGTCCCCAGCACGCCGTACTCGAATACGTACATCACGGCGATCAGACGGGTGTTCGCGCCGAGCGTCTTGAACACCGCGGCGTCGAAGAGCCGCTGAAACTTCGTCATCGCCACCGAGCCGACCAGGATCAGGCCGCCGGCCAGCAACGCGATGGCTCCGACCACGCTGACGGCCAGCGTGACGTAGTCGAGCACGCGGCGGAACGTCCGGATGATCTCCAGGCCGTCGATGACCGAGACGTTCGGGTAGCTGTCCACGAGGTCTCGCTGCAGCGCGCCGCGCGCAGCGGGCTCCGCCGGACCCCGCAGAAAGCTGATGTAGCTGTGCGGAGCGCCGTCGAACGTACCGGGGCTGAACAGGAACATGAAGCCGCCGCTGCGCGAGTCGTCCCATTCGACGGCGCGAACGCTCGTCACGCGCGCCTCGATCGCGCGGCCGAGGACGTCGAACCGGACCGTGTCGCCGAGCCGCATGCCCCGCTCCACCAGGCTGTCCTCGATGGAGACCTCCGGCGGACCCGCGGCCGCGGCATCCCAGAACGAGCCGGCGACGATCCTCTCGTTCTCTTCCAGCCGCTCGCGGTAGGTCACGGTGTACTCGCGCCCGAATCCCGCACGCCGTACGGCCCGGCGCCCCTCGATGGACGTGCCGGGGCCGTTCACCGCCGTCACCCTGGCGCGCAGCACGGGCAACAGGACCGGATCTCCCGCCTCCCCCTGGCCACCGACGCCGGCGTCCCGAAGAATGCGCGCCACCCCGTCCGCCTGGTCCTGCTGCACGTCGATGAGAAACATGTCGGGCATGTCGTCCCGCAGCTCGAGCGAGAACGACGCCAACAGGTTCGCCTGCACCGCGTGCACGCCGATGATGAAGAAGCTGCCCAGCCCCACCGCGAGAAGCACGACGCGGGTCTGATTGCCCGGACGGCGCAGGTTCAGCGCGGCATGCCGCAGCGGGAACCAGCGTGCCGCCTCGAGCGGGCGCGTCATGCGGACCAGAGCCCGGCCGAGCAGATGCAGTGCTCCGGCGACGCCGATGAACCCGCCGGCCACGTAGGCGCCGACCTCCAGGGAAGCGGCCTGCCAGGCCGCGACCCCGACCAGTCCCAGGCCCACGAACACCATGGCGGCCAGGCGCACCGGGTCGCGGGACGCCGTGGACGGCGCCTCTCCCTGCCGCAGCAGCAGCAGCGGCTTGGCGTGCCGGGTGTCCAGCAGCGGCACCAGGGCGAAGAGCAGCGAGACGAGCAGCCCCACCGCCAGCCCCTGCAGGATCGCCGACAACGTCAGGTCGGTCGAGACGACCTGGAAGCCGGTGGTCGCCGCCGCCTGCGCCGCCAGGGAATCGGGCACGGACGCCAGCACCCCCCAGGCGACACCGATACCGAGCAGCGCCCCGCCGAGTCCCAGCAGGGCGACCTGCACCACGTAGACGGCCAGCACGCCGGCCGCCGTGGCGCCCAGGCACTTCAGGATGGCCGCGCTACGGAGCCGTTGCTGCACGAAGACCCGCGTCACGCTCCAGACGCCGATCCCGCCGAGGATGACGATGACGAAGCCGATCAGGCTGAGGTAATTCTCGGCGCGCGAGAAGTTGCGCTCTATGCGGTTCTCCGTTCGCCGGTACGAACCGATGCGGACGAACGCCTCCTGCAGGTCCTCGCGCAGCCCGCGCACCAGCGGCTCGATGGACTCCTCCTCCGGCACGCGCAGCAGGAGCTGCCGTTCGACGCGGCTCCCGAACTCGATCAGGCCGGTCTCGGCCAGCGCGTCGTACGCCACCAGCACGCGCGGCCCGAGGCTGAAACCGCCGAGCTGGCGGCCCGGCTCGGTCACGATGGCGTCGCGAATCGTGAACGCCTCGTCGCCGATCAGGATCTCGTCGCCGACCGCGACGCCGAGCTGCGGCAACAGCTCCCGTCCCACGAGCGCGCCGCGGTCCCGGAGCAGGGCCGGCGAGTACGCCGCGCCGCTCTGCAGCGTGAATCGGCCGTAGAAGGGAAAAGCCGCCTCGACGCCGCGCAACTCCACGATCTTCGTCCGGGTACCGGCCCCGGCCGGCAGTCGCGCCATCGTCACGGTGTCGACGGTCTCGGTGAGCTCGGTCCCGGCGACCTCGGCCGCGCGCGCCTCGATGCTTCCCAGCACCTCGTCGGACCACGGCTGGTCCGTGCGGACATAGACGTCCCCGGCGGTCAGGCTGCGCGCCTCGGCGGCCAGCGCGGTGCGCACGTTCTGCACCAGCGAGCGGAGGGCGACGATGCCGCCGACCCCGATGGCGACGCAGCAGAAGAAGAAGATCAACCGGCGCCAGGACGCCCGCAGTTCCCTGTACGCCATGCGCAGGACAAAGGTCATAGTCGGTAGCCTGCTCAGCCGGCAACCGCGCCGGCCGGCTCCAGCACGGCCTCCGGGGGCGCGACACGCTCCGTCCGGCCGTCGCGCATCGCCAGCGTGACGTCCGAACAGCCGGCCAGCTCCTGGTCGTGGGTCACGAGCATGAGCGTCGTGCCGCGGGTCCGGTTGATGTCGACCAGCAGGTCGATGACGTGGCGCCCGTTCGTGCTGTCGAGATTGCCGGTCGGCTCGTCGGCCAGCAGTATCGGCGGGTCGTTGGCCAGCGCCCGCGCGATGGCGACCCGCTGCTGCTCCCCCCCGGACAGTTGCGACGGGTAGTGATGCCCGCGCTCGGTGAGGCCGACGTCGGCCAGCAGCCGGCGCGCCTTCCCGGACGGATTCGCGACGCCGGCGATCTCGAGCGGCACCATCACGTTCTCGAGAGCGGTGAGCGAAGGGATGAGGTGGAAGAACTGGAACACGAAGCCGATCCGCGCCCCGCGGAGCCGCGCGAGCTGATCCTCGTCGAGCGCCGTAATCTCGGTGCCGCCGATCAGGACCTTACCGGTCGACGGGGTGTCCAGCCCCGCGATCAGACCGAGCAGCGTCGACTTGCCGCTGCCCGAGGGACCGACGATTGAAAGCGACTGCCCCGCCGGCACGGACAGGTCCAGCGGGTGGAGGATGGTCAACGCGCGGTCGCCGCTCTGCACCGTCTTCGAAACGCCGCGCAGCTCGATCATCGGACTCAAGGGTCGACCTCCTGCTCTGCCGCCAGCTCGCGAAGCAGCGGCTCCAGCGCCGGCCAAAGATGCTCGGCGACGCGGGCCGCGCCGGCCTCGTTCGGGTGAATTCCGTCGGCCTGGTTCAGGTCCGGCACGCCCGCCACCCCATCGAGCAGGAACGGTACGAACGTCACGTCGCGGCTCTGGGCCAACGTCCGGAACACGTCACGAAAGTTGGACGTGTACGCGGCGCCGAAGTTCGGCGGCGCCTCCATGCCGGCCAGCACGACTCCGATGCCCCGGTCCAGGGCGCGGTCGATGATCCGCTCCAGGTTGTCCCGCATCTGGTCGATCGGCAGCCCCCGCAACGCGTCGTTGCCCCCCAGCGCCACCACCAGGATCCGCACATCGCCGTCGAGCGCCCAGTCGAGCCGGCGGAGGCCGCCGGCCGTGGTGTCTCCGGAGACACCCATCGCGACGATCTCGATCGGCCATCCGGCGCCGTCGACGCGCTCCTGCAACCGCGCCGGATAGGCATCCTCGGGACCCAGGCCGAGCCCGGCCGTGAGAGAGTCTCCCAAAACGACCACCCTGGCGCGCTGTGTGAAATCGTCCCGCCGGGGCAGAGATTCCGCGGCGCCCGCGGCCGCCGCCGGTTCGGAAATCCGCTCGCCGGTGGAGACCCCGGCCACATCGGCCGGCGCGCCGCCGCAAGCGCTCCATGTCCCCACGATCACGCACAGCGCGGCGGCCATGCGGAGACCGCGCGTCACGCCGCTGCCAGAAAAACTCCCCACGACATCACTCCATCCCGTCAATTCTACAGTCCGGTCGGCGCCTGTCGTGGCGGCCGCGGCCGGCCGGACCGCAGCGTGCGAAGCCACCATCCGTAGGCGGCCACGTTGATTCCGCAGGCGACGATCCCAAGCACGATCTGCGCCCGGCGGCTAAGTCCGGCCGGGTAGAGCACCGGCAGGAGGTAGCGCGCGATGAAGTCGCCGTCGTAGCCTGTCGCTCCCGCCTCCCAGCGCAGCCACTGCTCCAACGGAGTCAGCGGACAGATCGCGCCCGTCAACTCGATGCCGACGCCCCACGCGACGGCCGGCAGGTGCAGCCAGGCGAGCCACGGCCGCCGCGGCACCGCGAAGCCGCCGAGCACGACGAACCCGACGAACGCCAGGTGCACGCCGACCAGCAGATCGGCCGCGACCCCGTAGAGCATCCCATCCAGTATGTCCCGAACGCCGCACACGTCCGTTCGTCGCCGACGACGACTCGCCTGAACCTCAAGACGTCCGTGGCACTCACTTCATTCAGTGCTCGATGAAGCGGCGCCCTGCACGTCGACACCTGCTGCAGCACCGGTTCCCCTTATCCGGTTACGGTAGATGCGACCCGGCGATTTCGGGTACGATTTGACCCCCGATGACGAGTTCAGCAGCTCGCGCCGGCGCCGTCGTTTGCGTAGCTGTTGCCGCCGCCGGGGCCGGCGCCGGCCTGGAAAGCGCCACCATGACGACTCGTGGGCTGACCGCCATCGCCGGCATAGAGGTCGGCCATCACACGCTCGATGCACGACCGACCGGCTGTACGGTCGTTCTCACCCGCGGGGGCGCCACGGCGGCGGTCGACGTGCGAGGAGCCTCGCCCGGAACTCGGGAGACGGCGCTCCTCGATCCGGTCAACTCCATCCAGCAGGTGCACGCCATCGTCTTGTCGGGCGGCAGCGCGTTCGGTCTGGCCGCCGCCGACGGGGTGATGCGCTATCTCGACGAGCAGGGTATCGGCTACCGGACGCGGACGGCGCGCGTGCCGATCGTGCCGGCCGCGATCCTGTATGACCTCGGCATCGGCGATCCCGCGATCCGTCCCGACGCCGACTGCGGGCATCGAGCGGCGCGGGGCGCCCGTGGCGACGGCATCGACGAAGGCAGTGTCGGGGCCGGCGCCGGCGCCACGGTCGGCAAGCTGGCCGGTCCGGACCGCGCGATGAAGGGCGGCATCGGGACGGCGCTGATCGAGCTCCCGGACGGCCTGCAGATCGCCGCGCTGATGGTGGTGAACGCCGTCGGGGACGTGTACGACCCGGCGACGGGAACCCTGGTCGCCGGCGTGCGGAGCGCCGACGGCCTGCGCCTGGCCGGCGCGCGCGCCCTGCTGCGCCAGCCGGCGCCCGACCCGCCGGGCGGCGAGAACACCACCATCGGCGTCGTCGCCACCAACGCCCGGCTCGACAAGGCGCAGCTCGGCGTCGTCGCACGGATGGCGCACGACGGTCTCGCACGCGCCGTCCGACCGGCGCACACTCCCGTGGACGGGGATACCATCTTCGCCCTGTCGACCGGCAGCCTGGCGAACCACGCCGGTCTGCTGCGAATCGGCGCTCTGGCCGCCGACGTCACGGCGGAGGCCATCGTCCGCGGCGTGCGCACCGCCAGCGGGCTTCCGGGCTACCCGGCCGTCCGCGATCTCAAGGAGAGCACACCATGAACGCTGTCGTGCTTGCGGTAATCGGTCTGATCGCGGTCTTCTCCGGGTACCGGTTCTACTCGAAGTTCATGGCCGAGAAGATCTATCGGCTCGACCCCGACTTCAAGACCCCGGCGCACACCATGCGGGACGACATCGACTACGTGCCGACGAACCGGGTGGTCCTGTGGGGGCACCACTTCACGGCCGTCGCCGGCGCCGCACCGATCATCGGCCCGAGCATCGCCGTGGTCTGGGGCTGGCTGCCGGCATTCCTCTGGGTGGTCATCGGCACGATGTTCTTCGCCGGCGTCCACGACTTCGGCGCCATCTGGGCCAGCGTCCGGAACAAGGCGCTGTCGGTCGGCTCGCTGACCGGCGAGGTGGTGAGCCACCGCGCGCGCAACCTGTTCATGATCGTCGTCTTCTTCCTGCTGCTGATGGTGAACGCGGTCTTCGCCGTCGCGATCGCCACCGAGTTCATCAACACGCCGGCGAGCGTCATTCCCGCCTGGACCGCCGTCTTCGTGGCGGTCGGCATCGGCGTCCTGCTCTACAAGGTGGGCGTCGGGATCACCTGGCCGACGGTGGTGGGAACGATCGTCCTCTACGCGGTCATCTACCTGGGCGAGCTGTTCCCCGTCACGCTGGCCGAGACGGCCGGCATCGCGCCGGCGGCGCAGTGGATCCTGATCCTGTTCGCGTACGCCGCGGTGGCGTCGATGCTGCCGGTCTGGCTATTGCTGCAGCCGCGCGACTACATCAACGGCATCCAGCTCTTCGTCGGCCTCGGCATCCTGTACGGCGCGGTGTTCATCGCCGCTCCGACGATAGTCGCGCCGCCGATCAATCCCAACGTTCCGCCGGGAACGCCGCCGATCATGCCGCTGCTGTTCGTCACGATCGCCTGCGGCGCGATTTCCGGGTTCCATGGCCTCGTCAGCTCCGGCACCACCTCGAAGCAGCTCAACACGGAGACGGACGCGCGCTTCGTCGGCTATCTCGGATCGCTCGGTGAAGGCACGCTCGCGATCGTCGCAATCATCGCGGTCACGGCCGGCTTCTCGATGACCGAGTGGCAGGCCTCCTACGCCAACGCGGAGAGCTTCGGCGCGGTGGGCGGCATCAGCGCCTTCGTCACCGGCGGTGCGCGGATCGCCTCCGAGGGGCTCGGCATACCGATCGGCTTCGCCGAGACGCTGCTCGCCGTCATGGCCGTGCTGTTCGCCGGCACGACGATGGACGCCGGGGTCCGCCTGCAGCGCTACATCGTGCAGGAATGGGGCGCCATCTACAAGATCCCCGCCCTGACGAACGGCTACGTCGCCACCGCCGGCGCGGTGGGGGCCTGCCTGGTGCTGGCGTTCGGCGCGGGGGGCGCCGACGGCACCGGCGGCATGATCATCTGGCCGCTGTTCGGCACGACGAACCAGTTGCTGGCGGGACTGACGCTCCTCGTCATCAGCGTCATGCTGGTCAAGCTCGGAAGGCCGGCGCGCTACACGCTGATTCCGATGGTCTTCGTCACGACGATGGCGCTGCTCGCCGCGCTCTACCAGCTCAGCAGCCTCTACACCGAAGGCAGATACGTGCTGGTCGCCATCGACATCGTGATCATCATCACCGCGATCTTCGTCATGCTGGAGGCGGCTTCCGCGCTGATGCGCGAGCGGCGCGCCGCCGCGGCAGCGGGGGTCGGCTAGCGCCTCCCTCCTGGGCCGAGATGAGCCCTTCGCGACTCGACGGTGTCCGGGCTCGGCTCGCACGAGCCCGGGCACTGCTCGGCGAGTTCTACACGGCGCCCTACCGGGGCGCGGTGGCCCGCGCGCGCCGCGACGAGGACGATCTGTTCATGCTGTTCGTCTTCGCCGAGCTGATGGGGGTGCCGAACCCGGCCGCCTACTACACGCTGGAGCTCCAGCCGCTCCTGCTCGAGCGCTTCCACGAGTGGCACACCCGGATGGGCCTGGAGCACTCGCCCCTTGACCACTTCCGCTGCTGCTGACGGACTGCTCGCGCGCCGCATCGTCTTCGTCGGCGGCAAGGGGGGCGTCGGCAAGACGACGACGGCGGCCGCCCTGGCACTCGCCGCGGCGGAACGCGGGCGGACATGCCTGGTCGTGTCCACCGATCCGGCGCACTCGCTCGGCGACATCTTCGGCCGCGCGATCGGCGACGCGGAGACCGCGCTGGCATCCCGCCTGACGGGGCTGGAGATCGATCCGGACCGCGCCGCCGCAGCACATATTGCAACCGTGAAGGAGCGCATGAAGACGCTGGTCCACCCGCGGCTGTACGACGAGGTCGACCGGCAGCTCGACCTCGCCACGCACGCGCCCGGCGCCACGGAGGCCGCGCTCGTCGAGAAGGTCGCCGAGCTGATGGCGGAGGCCGGCTCGCGCTTCGATCTGGTCATCTTCGACACTGCCCCGAGCGGCCACACGGTGCGGCTGCTGTCGCTCCCGGAGGTGATGGGCGCCTGGATGGACGGCCTGCTCCGCCACCGCGAACGCTCGACCCGGCTCGGCGCGATGCTCGGGCACCTCGGCGGCAAGCCGGGCCAGGGCGACGATCTCTCGCTGATCGACGCGCGCGCGGATCATCCGCGCGACAGCCCCGAGGCCCGCATCAACGAGGTGCTGCAGGCGCGCCGGCGCAAGTTCATCGTCGCCCGCGAGCGCCTGCTAGACGCGGCCGGCACCGCTTTCCTGCTGGTGGTCAACCCGGACCGGCTCTCGATCCTGGAGAGCCGGCGGGTGGTCGACACGCTGGCCCGTTTCGATCTCCCCGTGTCGGCGCTCATCGTCAACCGCGTCCTGCCGGACAACGCGGATGCATCCGGCAGCTTCATCGAGGCACGCCGGACGCAGGAGCAGGCGTATCTCCGCGAGATCGACGAGGTCTTTCCGGCGCTGCCGCGAACCGTGGTCCCTCTCCGGCCCGACGACGTGCACGGGCTCGACGCCCTGCGCGCCATCGGCGGCCAACTCGTCTCCCATTGACCATGTCACCACTGCTCGCCGCCCTGATCTGCATCGCGGCCTACGTGGTCGCCTACCGCGTCTACGCGCGCTTTCTCGCCGAGCGCGTGTTCGCGATCGATCCGGCGCGGCCTACGCCGGCGGTCCGCTACCGGGACGAGATCGACTACGTGCCGGCCAACCGCTATGTGCTGTTCGGCCACCAGTACGCCTCGATCACGGGCCTCTCACCGATGCTCGGCCCCGCCATCGCGGTCATCTGGGGCTGGCTGCCGGCGATGCTGTGGGTGGTGATCGGCGCCATCTTCGTCGGCGCGGTGCACGACTTCGGGGCGCTCGTGGTGTCCATCCGCGCTCGCGGGATGTCGCTCGGGAAGGTGACGGAGAACCTCGTCGGCCCGCGCGGCAAGACGCTCTTCCACCTCGTCATCTTCTTTCTCATCGCACTGGCGATGGGCGTGTTCGTCCACGTCATCGCGGTGCTCTTCTCGCCCGACTTCTATCCGCAGGCGGTGCTGCCGAGCGGCGCTCTCGTCTTCGTTGCCGCGGCCATGGGGGTTGCCGTCCACCGCGGCGGGTGGAGCATCCGCAGCCTGACTGTCGCAGGGCTCGCCGTCGCGCTGGGGCTGGCGTTCGTCGGCATCCGCCAGCCGGTGGTCGGACCATCGCTCGCGCAGTGGAAGTGGCTGCTGCTCGCCTACGCCTTCGGCGCCAGCGTGCTGCCGGTGTGGCTGCTGCTCCAGCCGCGCGACTACATCAACAGCCTGCTGCTCTATGTCGGCGTCGGCGCCATGTACGTCGGCTTCGTCGCCACCAACCCGTCGTTCGCCGCCCCGGCCGTGGACCTGGCGCCGGCGGGCGCCCCGCCCATCGTTCCGTTCGTCTTCGTGATCATCGCCTGCGGCGCGGCCAGCGGCTTCCACGCGTTGATGTCGTCCGGCTCCACCGCCAAGCAGCTCGCTACCGAGGGGGACGCCCGCTTCGTCGGCTACGGCGCGATGATCGGCGAATCGCTCCTCGGGCTGATGGCGGTCCTCGCCTGCACGGCGGGGTTCGTCTCCCGCGAAGCGTGGCTGGAGCGCTACGTGAGCTGGCAGGCGGCCGACAGCCTCGGCAACAACATCGCCGCCTTCATCCGCGGCACCACGCACTTCCTGCAGACCCTCGGCATCCCCGAGGCGATCGGCGGCACGTTCGTCGCCGTCATCGTCGTCTCGTTCGCGCTGACCTCGCTGGACTCGGCCACGCGATTGCTCCGCTACAACGTCTCCGAGATGGGCGACACGCTGCGCGTAGCCGCGCTCTCGAACCGCTACGTCGCGTCGGGCATCGCGGTCGTCGCCATCTGGGCCTTCGCCTTCATCCAACTGGACGGCGAGTTCGCCGGGCTGATCCTGTGGCAGCTCTTCGGCACCACGAACCAGCTCCTCGCCGGCCTCGCGCTGCTGGCCGTCACCCTCTACCTGCTGCGGCGCGGCAAGCCGCTGGTCTATACGGCGGCGCCGATGGTCTTCATGCTGCTGTCGACGCTCACCGTGATGAGCGCCAACCTGACCGACTTCTGGAACGCCGGGCAGTGGCTGCTGCTGGCCCCCGCGGCGATCATCTTCACGCTGGCGGTGTGGCTGGTGGTCGAGGCGGCGCTGGCGGTCGTCCGGTTCCGGCGGAACCCGGTGCTGGACGGGCTGGAGGTGGTGTTCCGGGAGAAGTGACGCGCTGTCGCCGGGTCCTCGCAGGGAGATCACCGCAACAGCTGCCGACCGGCCCGGGTCACCGATCCTCTTCACGCAGGCGTCCCTGACGGCGCAGCTCCCTTTCGACGAACGGAGCGTGGCGCGTCAGGTAGTCGTGGCGGATTGCGCCGTTCCGGTAGTTCTCAGCGAATTCCAGGCGGGCCTTACGGCACTCCAGATCGTTGAGCCGGAGACGTTCGATAGTGGCCTCGACTCTCGTCAAGACGTCTGGTGGCAGCGCTTCGCCGGGCACGACCTGGAACTCCACCAGCTCCAGGGCGAACCAACCGTCCTCTATCTCGAAAGGGTCCAGCACACTCGCAATGGCGCTCTTCCGAGCGTTCATCAGCGAGCAGGCCAATCGGTAGTTGGTCCATTCGTAGACCTGATCCCACCGCATGGACTTCGCGATCATGTGGTCGACGCTGGGCGCGCCCGTGCCGCGAGAAATGTACAGGCACAGGTACGAACAGATGCGGTCGTAGCTCTCAAGCAGGTCTCCGAGTGCCTCGCGCCAGTACGGAGGAAACTTGGAGGCCGGAATCTCCTCCTCACACTCCGCGACACGCGCGTAGCGTCGACCCGCCGCACGCGGCGGCGTCTTCCCGACCAACTCGGCAATGGCCCGCAACCCCGGCCGTCTCACATCCGCATCGAAGGTTGGGGGTTCTTCTGCGGGTCGGACGCGAATCACGGAGTCCCTCCCCGGCCCTCCACGAACGCGTTCCAGCGCACCCAGAACCTGTCAACGTCCGGCAGAACGCGACGCAGTTCCTTGTGAACCTCCATCACTTCGTCCACCGATGCGTCGGTCTGCCTGAGAAGCTCCCTTGCTCGAAGAACCGCCCGTTCGGCCTCGATGCTGCCCCGTTCAGTCGCCAGGTCGAACGCCTCGCTGGTCAACCAAGCGCCGGGCGTCCCGCGTGGCGTGTACGGGCGGCGACGGAGCTTCGCCTCCGGCGGGTCGCCGTCAAGATCCAGATCGAACCACGCGTCCTGCTCCGGATCGAACCAGGGTTCGGCGGAAGCGAGTACCAGTGGAGCATGCGTGGAAGCAATCAGTTGCAACTCCGCACCATCAAGAAGCTCTTTGCCAACGTCGCGCAATGCCTTGAGGATCGACCGCTGCCACCTCGGGTGCAGATGGCTCTCCACCTCGTCGAATAGCAACGTAACTTGACGAGCGGCTTCCACGCCACGCAGGTCCGCCGCGATCCGGTACTCGCTCCAGGCCCAAGTGAGCATGTATGCAAGGGCAACCACTCGACGAATGCCGGATGATGCGTGCAGAATGGGTACGGTGCCCGCATGGCTCGTCTGAATCGACGGTATGTCTCGTGCATCGTCTACCGTCACGCGCAGGGGCAAGCCTGGCTCGAGACGGTCGCCGTGCTCCCAATCCGGCGATAGGGTACGCAAAGCCTGCGCCATGGCCTTCGATTGGACGTCCTTGGCCTTGATCCAGCTCGACCAGTCGTGGAGCAACCCATTACAGACGGGAACGCTTCGCCCGTCTACAGTACCCTTGAGACCGTCCCATACCTCCGATTGTGTGAATACATATGGCGGCTTCGACGTGAGCATTCCGCCATTCCCTCTCCGCATCCAACCGTTGCGAACTACGTCCCAGACGGAGAACGAACCATCGGCATGCGCATATACTACCAGACACGGGGTCATCGTAGACGAGTCGCGACTTATCCATGCTTCATCCCGGCGCGAATAGGTCCCTTCCGAATCGACCGTCTCGTTGGCTGAGCGCGTACGAAACCGTATTATCGAGGACCTATTTCTATCGCGGGGTCGCGCCACCAGGCCGGTAGTCATGGCTGGATTGACTTCAGCCGGCCAGCCCGCAGAAAACACCCACCACGCGGTATCGAGAAGAAAGCTCTTTCCGAGACCGTTGTCCCCGGTGATGAGGTTCACTCTCGGAGCGAATTCCACCTCCATGGCTGGTGCCGGGCCCACGTTTTCGAGCTTGAGGTACTCCAGCATGCGCGCCTCTACCGGCCTCAGTCGAACAACTCGCGGACGCGGACAGTGAAATCGCTGAGCACCGGAACACCGCTCAGCGTATCCTCTCCCGAGAGCGTCTCGGGCGACCCGCCCTGACGGTGCACGACCACCGACCACGTCTCCGGGTACGCTACCCACACGAGCCGCGTGCCGGCCGCCAGCCAGTCCTGGAGCTTGTCTCGGACCGCGCGGGCGGAATCACCGGGAGACACGACCTCTACCGCGAGATCGGGCGCCAGTTCCAGAAAGCCGGCCGGAGTCTCATCCGTTCCCAGCCGCTCACCCGCCACGAAAGCCACGTCGGGCGCACGGACCGTGTCCGGGTCGCGCCGCAGGAGGAAACCGGTCTCGGCGGCGAAGACCCTGCCCAGATCCCGCTCCAGCACATGGTTGCCGATGAAGAGCCCGAACCTGTGTGCGACCTGTCCGTGTCGTCCTCCCGCCGGCGCCATGACAACAAGGTCTCCTCTCACGAGCTCCGTGCGCTTGCCCAGGATGGAGAGGCGCGCCGAGACGAGCGGCAATTCGTCTGCCGTAACCGGGGTCTTCGCGGCGCCTGTCCTCATCGCGGGCCTCCCGTGTCCATTGTACGCGGCCGGCCGATCGCCCTTGCGTCAGTCGATGCACCCGCCGGACCCGCTCACGTCTCGAGGACTCCCAGGTCACCCAACGCCGTGTGCAGACTGCGTTCCAACTCCTGGAACGATCTCGACTGCCTCAGAGCGTCCATCGACTGGCGCTGAGCGATGGCGGGCAGAAGGGTGTCGCCACGCCACCCGCGGGGACCGCGACCGTACGACATGCCGAGTCGAGGCATCCCTTCGGATCCGGATGAACCTCCGCCTGCTCTGCTCCGCCCGGCAGGCCAAGCTCCGCTGGAGCGCCCCGATATCCCAGCGCATCGAGCACGGCCTTCGGATCCGCCAGCGCCCACCACTCCATCATGGATGCGGGTCGCAGCAGCACGCAACGTTCCCGACGCAACTCGCATTCTTCATGCATACGCATGCAGTAGGCGGTGCTCCGCTCTTTCGAAGTACGAATAGTCGGAAGCCCCCTCGCAGAACAGAGCGTATGCCAGATACATGTCACGCGGTCTCGACGTGCCGGCGCAGGATCTCTTCGACTTCGGAACGCGTGAGGCCACTCTCCGGATCGGAGGACACTCCACTTCCGATCCGCGTCCTCGAAGTGCGCGACTGCGTTCCCGGCGTCAACGTGGACACGACGTCCGACGCGACGACTTCGCAATCCCGCAACGCGGACATCACCACCGGGGAATGGGTGTTCACCAGGATCTGAAAGCACGTCTGCGTCCCGGGCGATTCGGTACAGCCGGCCGCGGACCGGATGAGCTCCATCAACGCCGGTATTCGCGGCTCGTGGACCCCGTTCTCGGGTTCTTCCCAGCAGAGGACCCCTCCGTGTTGGGGATCGTTCAGGATCGTCACCAGGGCCAGGAGACGAAGGGTACCGTCCGAGATCACACGGGAACTGAAGGAGAGCGAATCGGCCAGTCGGAGAGCGAACGAGTACTCCGAGTCGCCCGGATCGTCGCGAACCACCAGATTCGCCACCGACGGAATCAGCGAGGACAGGTCCGCCGCGACATCCGACAGGAGACCGTCCGGCCTCTTCTCGGTTCTCGTCTCCTCCTTGAGCCTGGCGAGCACGGTGGCGAGATTGGAGGCGTCGGGAAGCAGCCGCCGCGGCGCAAGTCGGTCGGTCGCACGCCTGGAAGCCTGCGGATCGATTTGCAGGAACTGAGTCGACGACAGCAGCGTGCGCAGAGCATACAGGTGTGGAAACTCAGCGGTCGTCACCGTGGACAGCCCCGTGCGAGACGCTTCCCTGGCCGACAGTGCCAGCGGCCGGCCTCTCTTGCCGGGGCCGTCCTGGCGGATCTCTATGACGTGGGATTCCTCGCTCGATCCGGAACGCGTCGCGATGAAGGGCTTCGATTGCTGTCCGTACCTGACGGACCCGCTGCTCCAGGCAATCGACCTGCGTTCTTCCTTCCGCCGTATCGGCAGACAGTGCTCCCGATGAACGTACACTCCCTCCAGACGCCGGTCCGCCCCGGTTCGAATCGCGATCTCGAGCTCGTACCGAATGCGCTGCGTCCGCAACTCGAACGACTTGCCGAACGGATCCGTGCCGCGGGGTTCGAGCAGGACTTCGACGGCGAAAGCCATGCGGTCGGAGCGCTTCGCAGCCGTGCGGCGGAACAGCTCTTCCGGTCGGCCTCTCAACTCCTGCATCGCCTCCCGAATGTCGGTCTGCGCCAGGCGCGACACGAACTTGATCGCGTCGAACAGATTGGACTTGCCGGACGCGTTCGGTCCTACGACGGCCGTGAAGGGACGCAAGTCCAGCTTGAAGTTGTCGAAGGTCTTGAAGCCGTCGATCTCGATGCGCGTGATCACCGCGAGCCCGCCCAGGCCGGGAGCCGAATCGTGATGTCGCTCCGATGCATGGACGCAAATGTACCGGACTGCCACCGGTGCTGCAATTCGGCGCCGGGGAGCCGAGAAGGCCTTCGTGGCGGGTCCGCACCACGAGTGCGGCGGCCCGTTCCGACAGCCCGCCCGTCGGTCCCCCGCGTTGCCGCCCTCACGCCCCCTCTACCTGGCGCCGGCGCGTCGAGTCGCGGGGATCACGAACGCGACGTTCGATGTATCGTCTTCCGCGGCGGCATGACCCTCGGCGAAACCTCCGGCCAGGGAGACGTGAGAACCCGCGCCTCCATCGGCGAGTTGCGAGAGAAGTCGCTGCACAGCGCCCTCAAGCAGCGCTACGCAGCCGCTGGCGGCAGCACCGAGACGGCCGTCGACGGCTACGTCGCCGACGTGGTGCTCGGCAACCGGATCATCGAGATACAGACCGGCGACTTCTTCCCGCTCAAGCGCAAGCTGCCCCCGCTGCTCGCGACTCACGAGGTGACACTGGTGTATCCGGTCGCAAAGGACCGCTACATCGTCAAGCCGCAGGGCGACCCGCACATGCCGGCAAAGCGGCGCATGTCGCCCCGCCACGGCTCCCCGTTCGCCGTGTTCGGCGTCCTCCCGAGCATCGCTTCCCTGCTCGAGCACCCCAACCTGACACTGGACGTCGTGATGGTGATCGAGGAGGAGATCCGCGTGCCGAATCTCGGCCGGCGACGGTGGGGGCGGGAGTGGGTGCGCGCGGACCACCGCCTTCTGGAGGTGGTGGAGACGCACACCATCCGGCGCATGGCCGACCTCTTCGCCCTGGTCGATCCGGGACTGCCCGACAGGTTCACCACGCGGCACCTGGCCGCGACGATGCAGGCGCCGCGCCGGCTCGCCCAGCAGGCGGCGTTCTGCTTTCGCGAAGCCGGGGTCACCGAGATCTGCGGCAAGGAGGAACGCGCGCTCCTCTATCGGCGTTGCGCGTCCCCCGTGCGCCGATAGCCGGCGCGGCCGGGGTCGCCGCGAACTCCGCCGGAACCGGCGCGGCCGAAATCAACCCTGATGCGAGGCGGGGAACGCTGGCAAGAAATGCGATGCGAATGGAACTGCGGCGCGGGTGTACCAAGTCCGCGCCGCGCCCCACGGGGACAAGCCGCCCCCTTCAGCGGAAGGCAACGCAGGATGTATCGGGCGCGGTCGATCCGATCTTTAGCCCTTCTTCAGCCCGGCGTCCGGAATCACCGCTCCGCGCTCCGGCGGATCCCGATCGACGGACCGGCCGTTTTCCCTTGGGCGCCCGTCGTCCGATCCGGACCGGGGAACGGCGGGGGATCGGTACCAGGTCGTGCTGCACGTCGAGCCGGAGTCGCTGCAGGCCGACGCGGCGGACGTCTCCGCGGAGACG